>Ga0187783_10000052_pt1 | contig 90551 bp, 83 predicted proteins | sample 1015_SJ02_MP02_2_FD_132471 | JGI IMG/M metagenome (GOLD analysis project Ga0187783, IMG submission 132471) | Tropical peat soil microbial communities from peatlands in Department of Meta, Colombia - 1015_SJ02_MP02_20_MG | ecosystem: Environmental > Terrestrial > Soil > Wetlands > Peat | place... | reverse complement strand
ATGTTCTTGCGGCCAAAGCACAATGCCGCAAAGCGCGACCACCAACGCTCCTACCGAGACAAATCCCAAAAAGTTACTCCGGCCACGTGCTTTCGGTTTCTGACCCTCGATCTCTGCCGTCTCAACCCACTTCTCCTCCGAAGCACTCTCACCGCTATGAGCCAAGGCGGTATGCGCCTTCACCGCCTCATCATCATCCTCTGGCAACTTGCCAGTCAGTTCAGCCGCGACCTTCGATTCAGTCGTCTTCACCGTATGCCCTTGTTTTCGAAAGAACGCGGGTTTGACCCGATCAAAAAAGCCTCGAGGATGCTGAATTGAACCATCGCCAGGGTTTTCGGGCAGCTCTACTTCTTCCGGCAGCCCCACGAAAACCTCATGACTCGCCTCGCCAAACTCGACCTCAACGACATTTGTGTTCCCATGCGCACTCATCGGTCCTCTCCTGAACAGGTATGGACGAAAGAGTCCCCTGCAGGTCCGCGAATGAGAAGCTCATTTCGTGACGATCTGCGACCCCAACCTTACATCCGACAAAAACATCACGCCAACGATCGCATTGGCCGCCAGTTTCACGGTCGGACCATGCGGCATATTCTGCGTCAACGTCTGGCCGATTTGCTGCGAGCCTTGTCCAGCCGCAATCTCTGCCTCCTGCTTGAAATTCAGATTCCCATAGGACTGAATGATCCCGCCATAAGGCGTCGTCTGAACGGTCGAATTCGACATCGCCACCGCTTGCCCAAGGCCCTGGACGAATGCGGCCGCAAACGGCAAAACCCATCGCTCAAGATAATGCTCATCGACACTCGTCGCGACCGCCGTCTCCATCGTATCCGGCGCGATCAAAAGCCCTCGGCAATCAAGCGTCTGACCTTGATGCTCGATCGTATTCACCCGCACGATCAAGCGGTCCCGCTCGTTCTTGGAGAAGATCGCAATCATCCGATCGCCTCGAATCGGACCTGAATCCGCTTCCAAAATGACCGGACCATTCGTGTCGCTGTCGACCGCCACAATCGTGTGCGCGTAAATCCCCCGCCCAGCCGGCACTAAGAGTTTGCCGAGCTTCTGTGACGAAACCGACCCCCCCTCTCCTCCCCGAACGGAACCTGTGACATCCTTATCCACGGCGCTCGTTGCCAGCGGCTTCGTCTCATTGCCAAAATATTCCGTGCGCGGCGGTGTCGTCTGCATTTCCGACATCAACTGCGCGACCGCCTTCTTGAATTCCGGATCCTCGGGTGGCGCATTTTGCGCGACTTCAATGATTTGCGCCTCTTCCCGCTCCGGCGCGACATAGGGTGGCGGAGGCGGATCGACCGGCACGACCTGCGAGACCTCTTCCTTGGCGACCGTCTGAGCCTCTTCCGTCGCTCCGGACCCCGGCTCAACCACCTGCAACGGTACACTCGCCGGCAGCGGCGGGGTGTAAGATTGACCCTGCCCCGCCGCCTTTTCCGCTTCCTCCCGAGAATGGCGCACCAAAAGTGCATCCTGCGCCGCATCGCCCTTCGGCCCACCCGGCAAAGGATTCACTTCCGGCATCTTCGCCACATACGATTCAATGGGCTCTTTCGTACTCAACATTGAAACCACCGTGATGAGGCCGATCATCAAAAGACCGACCCCCACGATCATCACCAGTCGACCCGGCCCGCCTCGCAGCGAGTCACTGAAGATCCTCACGAACGCCAATTTTTGACTAAGACCCGCAAAGAATCTCTTCATGATCAGTCCTCCCTCAGCGACGCCGAGACCGTTCGGCCACCATGCGATAACAAAACAACAGGCGTCGTCGGCACCTCATAGACCGTCAGACCCCCTTCGCCATTCTCGGAACCAACCCACTCAGGTGAGATCAACGTCAACCGCGTGCGCAAATACACATGGTCGCCACGCTTCCAAGCCCGAAGATCCTCGGGGGAGACACCACTCACCGACAAGGGAGTCGCATCCGCCGGCGGGACGCCATCCAACATTGCGGTCAGGAACGGCGCCGCCGTATCCGGCGCCGAGGGATAGACCGTCTCTGCCTTCGCCTTCGGCCCGCGCTCCGCTGCCTGGATCGTCAAATCGGCGTCATATCGCTCACCCCCACCTATCAACATGAAGCTCAAAGGCTTCGGGGCATTTTCGAGCGTCACGACAAGCCCGCCGCGCGGCTTCAAGGACATCGGTGTGATCTCGAGAACATTCGATCCCTTCACAGGCGAGCAGACATAAAAGCCCACAGCCGCCACCGCCGGTCCGCCCGAGTGAGGCCCCGCGTTGCAATTGGCCCCTTCCGCAACCGCCGCGGGATTGGAATTGGTGTCCCAAAGGATAGGCCAAGGCTCCCCCGTCTTGTCGAAGAACGCAATCGCCGTGGGATAGCCCTTGACGGTATGGATGATGGGGACCGCCGATCCCGGAACGAACGACACATTCACACGGCGGCTGTCCGGCGAGGCAATTTCCGTCAGAGCTTCTTCCTGCGCGCGCTTGTTCTCGCCAAATCTCTTGCCGAGATCCCGAATAATGTCTGGAGTCAAGGGAATAGAACTCGCCACGTCTTTTCCGTTTGCCAGCGTTTGTTGGCCACTCCGCTCTCCCGGCGAATAATTGACGCCCTCCTGACCCATGCAAGGCAAGGCGATTCCCAGAAGAATTCCTCCGCCAATGAGAAACTTTCCCAACACCATCGCTCTTCTCCTCAATTCACCTTCGCAATCAACTGCTCGATCGCTAGACCATCCGGGTGGTCCTCCGAATTGGTCCGCACGACGAGCGAAGTGATCATCAATTTTTGCGTATTAGCTTGCTGAGAATTCTGGCATGTCTGAACGATCGGGACTTGCACCCGATAAGACAATGCCCCTTCAAACGTCGATACTTCCGAGATCACGGCGGAGCGCTGCGCTTGTGCGTAGCAAAGCAACAACGCCTTCTTCATCTCCTCGAAATTGCCGCCCTTAATGTAACTGTTGGCAAAGGACGACCAACCATTACCCGTGAAACGCCGACCTGCTGTGTTCAATTGCTGCGGGTAATCATGATAGTTGACGTTGTATACCGCGAGGATGGATTGCACCGCCCATTCCAGCAACTGCGCGTCATCGACAATCGGACTATCGAGCCCCCGCACTGGACGTGGCGGATTCTTCCCGTCAACGAAGAAATATTTGGGCGCCGGAGGATGCGTCCAAACATACACATCATGAACGAGCAAAAGCCCAGAGAAAATGGAAAGCCCGATCGTCAAAGCGATACATCTGGTCACCAGAAGCGCCTGAAAATCAGGATCAGATAATCTGCGGGAAACCGCGGCGGATTTGTTTTGCATGCTTTAAGAATCGCATGCGCAACCGCGAACGACACAAAACAAAAATCGGATTCAAATATTTTTTAAGGCTTTCCTCTTTCCCAGAACATCGACCGCCCCAGCTTATTTCCATGTCCATCTCATCTCACGCCGCGCTCAATGTTTCATTCAATTCGGCTTCAAACAGATCCCATTGATCTACAAAATTCTTTTTCGCCTGCGCGCGCAATTGCTCTCGTTCTTCCGCGAGACGACTTACCCACTCGTCACGACGCCCTTCCCTCCGTGATGGCCGCACTACACCAACTCCCGCCTCACGTCTTTCTCGCTTTAAGGTCTCGCTAGTCTTCGACCATTCTCGACAAAACCAGTTTCCGTCTCCCTTCTTGGCGAAGAACAGACGCTTCAATCCTTTGCACGTCCGTAACTCGATCTTATGTTTGTCAAGAAACTCAAACGCTTTAATGGCATCGAAATCTGCAACAAGCTGGCGCGGAAACTGAGAAATCCCCAGCCGGCTCACTCGGTTGACAACTGCGCTATAACTCATCCCCATCGCCGCGCCGATCGCCCGAGGATGCTGCTCCGCTAACGCTCGCAGCGCCAGTTCCAACATCAATTCATTTTGCTCTGCCGTCGCGCGGCTCTCATAGCGTCCAACCCGCCACATCTCGTCCAGCCGACGGATCCCCTCAATTAACGCCGGGTCTTTCGGGCCCCCACCAACGTACTCTGCGGGGCTTTGCTCTGACAGCCCCCGCGACTCAGTTTTGGCCTCGCAGTCACGAAACTCCGCGAATGGCAAGACCAACTGTCGGCTCGGGCGGGCGGGGTGCGGCCAGACCTGGCCGAGCGCCTGGGCGGCCGATCTCACGTTAGCTTGACGGGTCGCGACCTCCCCGGTCTGTAGGTCGGTTTGACCACGCCGAGCCCGCGCGGGGAGCCCAAACCGGCGACGCTGCCCGTAGATCGCCCCGACCGATCGACCGAGCACTTCGGCGATCACCGCCGCCCGCACGCCCAGAGCCCATAATTCCGCGAGCTGCCGAACATCCTCGGGAGTCCACCCCGTCCGGCTTGACCGGCGTAGGGGACGTTCGGGCGGATTCGGCAACCCAAGCACCGCCACCCGGTCGAGCAGATCGGTTCGCGAGATCGAGAGATAGAAACAGAGAGCCTCAATGCCGAGGCCGGCGGCGACCATGCCCGCCAACACCGCATCAGTCGCCCAATTGGCCGCCGTCCGGATAGCGCTGCAGAGTCCACGCTGTGGACTGTAGTGCCGCTCATCCTGGGTTGCTGGCTCCACGAACATGGAGGGTTGCCCCAATCATTGAGATCAGAGCAACGTTAATACATATTTAATTTACTAGCAATAAAAATTTGCTATTTCATTTTCATTAATAACATCTCAATATTTGCTCTAGCCATCCGGAACCCCGCGCTGCCGCCCAAGCTTGTCGATCAATCGCCCACATGCTTGTGTCAATTCCGCCATCCGCGCCGACATTTTCGCGTTCTGTTCCGCGAGCTTGACTTGTTCATCCGTCATTCGCCGCAAAGCCTCGGTAAGTTGCTCAATCGATTTACGCGTCGGCTCCTCCCAAATATCACCCTTACTAAGTAATAAGTCAACACTGATGCCAAGAGCCTTCGCGGTGGCCCAAACCGTATAAAGACTCACATTCTGCTGTCCACCCTCGACCAAGTAAAAATAGCCAGGCGTTACACCAATTTGAGCAGACAATGCTCTTTGCGTAATATCCAATACCTGACGGTGCTGTTTGATCCGCTCGCCAAGCTCTACTAAAAACTTCGCATATTCTTTATCCGTTGTTCCGAGCGTGATTCTCGCCATTTTATCCCGCCATTGAGTGCAATGATCTAATATAACTGTGCATTTACATACCTACAGACATTTCTACAATATATGTATTCGCGCCTATTTGCACGATCCTCCCCGGTGAAATTCATGGAGGCTCAAATGAAACACATGAAAATCCTGTGTATGGCAATGGTTATAACGGTTGCCCCAGCGAACGCCGATTTCACCCTTAGACCAGATGAAGCAAGCGCCAGCGCGACAGACAGTGCGTCCGCCAACGACGCCGCACACTCTGAGCCCGCCAGCCCGCCATCAAGAGACCTAAAGTCGCAGCCAAGCTCCCATGTAACGGTCCGGAAACACATTCCCCGCACCCCCATTGCCCGGGGGTTCGGCGAGCAAATCCCGCTCTCTTTCGCCGTCCGTCAGATCGTGCCCCCCACCATCAAAATCCGCATCGGACGCGGAATCGACCCCACCACACTGGTCGATTGGAAAGGCGGACATGAATGGCCCACCGTTTTGCGGGAGGCCGTCCGCCCCCTCAAGCTACAGCTCGCAGTTCACCCCAGCGGCGCCACAATCTACGATCCGAAAAATCAATAGCGCCATTCGCGGCGCAATTGCTGACGCTTCCCTCCAACTCTCTGGAGGGTCAAAGTGCTCGATCTGTCTCAATCCGGTCTCATGGCGTGGCTCGCCAATAGCGGCGCCTATGAGTTCGCCGAACTCCCGGGCGCCGTTCAAAGAGCCGAAGCCCATCCAAGCGTCGAAACCGCGCTCGTCGCCTTCGGGGTTGCCTTGGACGAGGCTAGCAACCACGATCCAGCCCGCCTCCAACGCCGGCTGCAAAACGCGCCCGCCCAAAACGCCTTCTTGACCGTCCTCGCTCAACTCGGCCAGGCGCGCCTCATCCGCCTCCTCGAATGGCTGTCCGAACCCGGAAAACGCCAACGGCATGTCCTGCTCGCGGCCCTCTTTTCCCCCGACGCCCCCGAGCCCGCCACCGCCGTCCGAGCCTCCATCCGCCGCCTCTCCCGCCAACTCCTGATACAGCGGCTGATCAGGACCGACCGTCTCGAGACCCTCCAATCCTGCTGCGAACGCTACCACGAAAGGCCCCCATGCGTCTGAAACACCTTCTTCTCACAAGTGCGCTCGCTGCACCCCTGCCGGTCATGGCGCAAACCGCCACGACCGGTAGCGCCGGGTGTGCGACCCTCTATCAAACCGCCTCGGATGCCGCCACCAACCGCATCGCGGCCGACGACACCAACATCACACAACCGATTAGCGTCAACCAACTGTCCTGCCTCCACAATATCTTCAATGTGCAGGGCCTCAACCTCATCAATCTCGTCACCAACCCGACGCAGATTTTCAATCAACTCGAGCAGCAACTCTGCAATGCCCTCACAAGCGCCTGGCAAAAAACCCTCGGTAGCCAGCAATGCGGCATCACCCTGACCGGGTTCAAGATCGGAACATTGAACTTTGGCGCCCTCGGCAGCGGACTCGCCTGCCCCAAACTCACCTTCGGCGGAGGTGGACCACCTATCGGCACCATCGGACTCAACACGACCGGCAGCGGCAGGCTCTACGTCAACGGCCAGGGCATCGCGCCTAATGGCTATCAACTGCCCACCTCCCTCGGACTGTGGTGAGAGGACATGACCATGAATCGCTCAAAGCTTCTAATCTCAACCGCCGTCGGCGCCGTCCTCGGCGCGACCATCTTCGCAGCGGGGCCTGCCCAATCCCAATTCGGCCCCATCGTCTACGATCCGACAACGGCCGGGTACGTAAGCGCCCTCGCCCTCATCCTCCAGCAGGGCTTCACGCAAAACTCCAATTACGCTCAGGCCCAGTCCGCGGCCGCCGCGCAGATCGCCGACGCCTCAAATTCCGCCATGGCGCGGTTCCATCGCGACATGCGTAACGCCCAGATCCGCGACCAGCACACCGTGAGTGCCCCGGCCTGTACTCATATCGACAACGGCCAGACGATCATCTCCGGCGCGGGACAGGTCTGGAAGGTCTCGGCCGCCATTCAAAATGTCCAGGATCCGCGCGGCGAGGCCGCCCCCGGCATGCCCGCCTATTTTGGCAAGGGACAAGGAGTCGAATCCCTCAATCAATTGCACTACCAGCGCTATTGCTCGCAGGACGAAGCCAATCAAGGGCTGTGCTCTGTCTCGCAAACCCCGAATGGCGATATTCGCGCTTCATCCCTCTTCGGCACCGGCACTCTCAACGGACAAAATGGCGTGAACGCCGCCAATGATTATATCACCCATCTCGTTCAGCCGATCGTCCCTGCGGCTTTGAGGGGCAACCAACTCACCTCCATTAATGGGAAGGAAGGCGCAGCGCGCCGCCGGGAGTATGAAGCCCGGATGTCGCTCGCCCGCAATGTCCTCAACGACGCAATCGCCGTCCAAACCCCTTCCGTTACGCTCAACACCCAGCAACAGACCCAAATGCAAAATGAAGGCATCACTCCGGCCATCACCACCGGGTCCGAACTCACCGCGCTCACCCTCGACGTGCATCGCCGCTACGCCGACATCGATTGGAACTCCCAGCTCGTCGCCATGACCCCAACTGAGGTCCAGCGTGAAATCGCCCGCGAGCTCGCCGTCCTCAATTTCTTGCAGCTCGAGAACTACAAGATCGCGCTGAAACACGCTTCCGTCGCCGCCACCGAGCTCGCGGCCACGGAAGAACGCAACATCGAGCCCCGTGAAGCGATCGAAATGCCCGCCCCCGCAATCGCTAACAATTAACGGAATTGCCCGCATGGCCAACGACCCGAACCCCTCATACGCAGGCAACGATCGCCGCCCGCTCTCACTCGAAGAACAGGCCGAGGAACTCCGGGCCGAACTCAAGCTCGGCGCGCTCACCGAACCCGATGAGCGCGCCGAGGCGCAAAGGCAACTCGAGGCTTTGGAAAGACAAGGGCCACCGGAACCGGAGGGCGAGGCTCTTACTCCAGCCGAACTCCTAGATCAGGTTAAAGCAGCCGCCGTTCGAGGCGACCCGGCACTCTATCGAAAAGAACAAAGCTATCTTCAATCAATCGAAGATTTCACCGATTTCACCCCGCCGGCCCAACCAAACGACAAGCTACAAGACATTTTCTGGGACCGCGCCACCAATGAGACCGAGGCCGCGGCTCGACTGATCGAAACCTATTCCAATTTCACGGCCGCCAAAGACACTGAGCAACAGTCGCTCGCAGAACTCAGAAATGCGGCCTCGGACGACACACCCGAAGAACAGCTTCGTCCCCTCATCAACCGGCATTTGCAGGCACTCTACACGGCAAATGATGTCGGCGCCGATCTTTACCGGGCCCAGAAGGACTATAAAGACTTCCGCGATGTCCCCCATCCATCGTCGTCCGCGCCACAAAATCTCAGGCAAGTCGCCGACGCTATCGTCAACCAGCGCGATGCCGAATATTCCGCCACCCTATTGGATGATGACAAAATCACCCTGGAGGAAAGAGACGACGCGGAAGTCTACCTCGGCCAGACAACCCGAATCCTCAATGAAAGGCTCGCCCTCTACCAGGCGGCTCAGAACGCCGCGCCAGCCCCGCAATCAGACCAGAACCCCGCTGCCACAAATCCGGAAATCTCACGCGATGAAACGGAGTCCGACGATGCTACGGTGCTTCTCGATAAGCTGAAGGAAGTCGCCACAAATGGGGATCCCACGCTCTGGCAGACTGAACGCGCGTATCTCGCGGCTACAGGCGAGACCGATCTTCCCGATTATCCTGCAGATGTTCGCCCCGCCCCCACAAGCCCGCCCGCAAATGAAACAGAGGCCCTTCAGGCCCTCAAGAATGCCCACAAGTCCGTCCTAACGGCACAGACCAACGAACAGGACCGTTATGATGCCCTCAAAACCGCGATAGCGAACAACTCTCCCGAATCGGAACTTCATACGGCGATCGCGAGCCATTTCGAAGCCCACAATATCCTCGACGATCGCGCGCTCGACCTTTACGCCGCCGAAGACGCTTACGAACCCTTCAGAGATTCTGAGCCCAATCCCGGTGAACACTTGCGGGCCCTCTGGGCGGTAGTCCAAGCCTATGAAACCCACGAGAGTGCCTCGCACGCCCTGGCCGCTTCGGTCGCGCTCAACGATGAGCCCAATCAAATCGCGGTCCGCGAACAGGCTCTCGCCGCGGCTAAACAGACCCTCGAAAGCAGGATTCTGGCTTATCAACCATTTGAAGCCAAATCCTCAATCGCGCAAAACAATCCAGATCCGGCCTCGATATCGCCGGCCGGCATCGTGTCCACGCCACAACACGCCGACCCGGAAGCGAACCCGGCCTCTTCCCTATCTGAACCCCAAATCAAGAACATCACAGATCAATTGGCCGCGCGACGGGCCGACATCCAGGGTAAGGATCCGGAACTCGCCAAGGAAATTTGGGCCCTCGATGGCGCCATTTCCTACGATCCGAACGCGCACCAGAATTCCGATGTCCAAACGCGCATCGCCTACGCCGTCGAAGACACCGAAAAACTCACAGGCCGGCTCAATCTACCGGGCGATGTCCGCGCGGAAACCACCCGCCTTGCCGCTAACCCGCCAGGCCTCCAAAACAAGGAACTCCAGAGCCTCCTCGCGCAAACCCCGACCATCAACGATCCGGCCCTTGTCAAAGTGCTTCGCGATAAGGCGAAGGACATCGTCTCATCCGCGGCCCAAGGAGAAGCGAATGACGCGAAAACACGTGAAACAGTCTATGACCTCGGTTTCCGAGTCGCGACCGCGCCCCGGGTTTCCCAAGAACCGTCGGCCCTGAAATCCACGCCCGCCGAGCGAGCCCCCACCGGAACCAACTCAAATCCATCGACGCCTAATCCAGGGGGTGATCGCAACACGCCCCAAACCCCCAATCCGTCGCCAGAGGCTTCAAGTCCCGGTCAGCGTGCTCGTAGGGAGATAGCCGCCTTCGACCCCGACGCTGGCAACAATCCATCCCCCACAACCACAGCGACCGCTGCCACCGCCCGCCGGACCTCATCCGCCGAATCCAACCGCGCCGCCGGACAACCACCTACCGATCAAAACCAAGGCAAACCCGCCTCTCAGGAACAAACGCCGAAGGGCAATCCCTTGCCCGCACAGGAAGAGACCATCGAGGGAACGCCTGTCACCATCGAATATGAAAAACGTGGCGTCGCCGTCCGTCCCCTCTTGGGCGGGCCGTTCCAGAATCTCTTCCGGAACATCGATGATGCGACGAAGTCCCAGTTCCCACAGACCGGGCGCAAATTTACAGACCCCCAGCAAGCAGCCCCCAACAACACAAAGAAGCCATTCAGCATCGCAGGCCGCCTCGATCAGCACATCGCGGCGAAACAGACCCCCACCAGTCAAAATACCTCGCTCCAAGACGCCCATGACGCCGCAAAACTCGCAATCGAACAAATCGCGGCCCTGCGAGCCAACGAGGCCGGCGCTCTCATCAACAAAATTAACGACGCCGCCGCCACCACAAAAGGCGGCATCAAAGAAGTCCTCTCGGAAATGAAGACCGGCGGCGCCTATGAGGATCTGCGAACGGAATTTAACCACCTCTACAACGAAAATGAGGCCTTCCGCAGCACCTATGATCGCGCCGCCACAGCCCTCTCCGACTACGGCGCTAAGCGCGTCGCCGTCGATCAGACGATCCATAAACAACCCCAGGACCCATTGACGGGAAAAATCAAACAGCTCGACGCGCAGATCGCCCACGCCACTGAAGGCGTCCCCGGCACCACAGATAGCCAATCCATCACCGAAAAGTTGGCCGAAGCCGCCCGCAAGATAGTCGAGGAGATCCTCGAGCGGCTGCGCCGGACCTTCGATCGCAGTCACGAGGCGACACCAACCGCCTCGCCGAGCCCGGCACCCTAAGATCGCGCCGCCATGGCCCCAACCCCCGGCACCCTCGGCTCCGTCCGTCTCGGCAACAAGCGCCAAAATTCGGCGTTGAAGCCGCGTCCCGGCGAAACGGTTATCGACATCGACCGGACCAATCCAATTCTCGGCAATCCTTTCATCCTGAAAGATCGCCGAAACGATGCCCTGCGCATTGAAGTCATCGCCCGCTACGAAGACAAATTCAAAGCCGATATCGCCCGGCACGGTCCCATGGCCCAGGCAACGGAAAACCTCGCCGAGCGAGTCAAGCGTGGCGAAAACCTGATCCTCATGTGTTGGTGCGCCCCAAGGCCCTGTCACGGACATCCGCTGATGAAAAGAATTGCTGAGCTCGTGGAACGCCGGCCTGACGCAAAACCGTCAAGTCCTGAAGGACAGACCACCAAACCCCGTGCGCCCAAAACCCAAGAGCCAAAACCCAACTTCAGCCGCGCGACACGTGAGATCGAGGCTTTTGGAGCCGCACCAAGACCTCCCACCCCGAATCCTCCACACGAAACGCGCCGGTGTCCCAGCGGGCTTCCGGAGAGGAAAAAAGCCGCAAGGGAGCGGATAAGGCCCGAAGCCCCGCAAACATCGGAACCGATCTCAACCCCACTTCACGACCAGGTTAAAGCTGAGGCCAGCACCATGCCAAAGACTCATCTTCTCGCACTCTTTTCGGTCGCCGCCATCGCTCTATTTGCCGGGCCCGCCCTAGCCGGTCCCTTTGACGTATCTTGGCAGGCCCTCGACCCCGGCAACGATTGGGCGGCGCAAATCATCAACGCCGTCTTTCCCGTCAACAGCACGCCAAATTGCAACGGCGGCGGAGTCGGCTGCACCGGCAACGCGTCCAATGTCATCGGGCAGATCGTCGGCCAACTCACCGGCTTCACCCTCGCGATCGGCATGTTTTTCGTGTGCTATCTCACCGTCATCAATATCCACCGCGTCGCCGAATCCTCGCACATCCTCACCGACGCCATGACCTCCCTTGGCATCGTCCGAATCGGCTTTGCCGCCGTTCTCATGCTGCCGCTCCAATCCGGCTTTAGCGAAGGCCAGGCCCTCGTCGTGCAAGCCGCCATGTGGGGAATCGGCATGGGCCGCGCGGTCTATAACAACGCCGTCCAGGCCATCGGCCCCGACTCCATGACGATCCCCAACCCCATGATCCCCGGCACAAAGGGCACCGTCCTCAACCTCATCCAAGACGAACTCTGCCGGTCGCTCGTCAATCAGGCCACCAATACCGCCGCGACCGCCAATCCCGCCGTTCCGATCCCGGCCCCCGTCAGGACCACCAGCACGTATAACGGAACGATCACCTGGAACTACTCGCTTGCCCCCGGCAATCACACCGATTCGCCGATCTGCGGCACCGTCACGCTCGTCCAATTCACGAGTAGTCAGCCAAGCATCGCTGGCGTCAGCACGGATATGACCGCCCAACAGCAGCAGATCCTGACCAGTGTCACGAATAATGACATCCGGCCAACCGTCGAAAGCGTCGCGCAAAATTTCTGGCAGACGAAGAATGTCTCAGCGCTCAACCCGCTCTTTCAGGTCTATGCGAACGCGACAAGCGACTACACCAATCAACTCACCCAAGCCGCCACCAACATCACCTCGCAATTGCGCTCCGCCATGCAGGCGCAGGCCCAGAACGCCCGCAACGGGGATGTCGGCTTGATCAACAACGAGAACCAGCTATCGGCCCTCGGCTGGACCTCGGCCGGCGCTTATTATCTCGAGTTCGCCCGCCTCAACGGCCAGACCCTCTCCATGGCCGAAGGCCTTCCCGTCGTGAACACCCCGAGCTTCACCGGTCTGAGCCCCGCCCTCAAGACCGATCTCGCGCCCCTCTTCTCTTCCGCCACCTCGGTCCTCGCCACCCTCAAAACCTATGTGACCACGACCGACAGCCTCGACTCCCCCGGCGGCAACGCCGATCTCTTCACCGGCGCGACCGAAGGCAATGACGGTTCTTCGATGGTCGAGCATGTCTTTCGCTCGTTGAACCTGACCGAGCCGCTCCTGCATTTCTTCGCTGATCAAATGTCGCCTTCCGCCAACAATTGGTCCGACCCGTTCGGCGGCCTGATCAGCCTCGGCCAAAGCATGATCATCGCCTCCGTCACCGCTCTCGGCCTCGCCTTCGTTGCGACAAGCAACACCGGCACCGCCGCCGCCACAGTTTTTAATGTCATGACCGCCAATTGGGGTGCAGCTGCCGGTATCAACATCCTTCACCAAATGCTGCAATTCTTCGCGACCCCCATCTTCCTCGCCATCACCTCCCTCCTCATGCCCGGCCTCCTCATCGCCTATGTGCTGCCCATGATCCCCTGGGCCATCTGGATGGCGGGCGTCGCCGGCTATCTCATCCTCGTCTGTGAGGCGATCATCGCCGTCCCCTTATGGATGCTTGCCCATATGACATTCGAAGGAACAGGCCTTCATGGCCACGCGATACGCGGCTATGAACTCCTGTTCAATGTTGTCTTCCGGCCAACTTTGATGGTCTTGGGTCTTTTTCTTGGGTATTTCATTTTCTGTGCCTCGTCCTGGCTGATCCGGGAGAGTTTCGGCATCGCCGCCGGCTTTGTGCTCGCCAATGGCGGCCTCGTTACCAATATGATCGGCATGTGGGTGCTGCTCGCGATCTATGTGCTGACTCATATCACGGCAGCCATTCTGTCGTTCCGCATGATCTATGTCGTGCCTCACAACCTGCCCGCCTTGATCGGTTTCGGCAGCCACAGCCGCGTCGATCACGATCAATTTTCTCAGAACGCTGCCTGGGTTGGCGCTCGAGGGACACTTGACACAATCAGTGAAGGACTCAGTCCACGCAAGCAACAGCCACAAATCGGCAATAATTCTGGCGCAAGTTCAGGTCAACCTTTAGGGATTACCGGGCCCCGCAACCAAATTTCTGGCCCGCGTAATCAAACCGGGTCAGCTGGCCACGTTGATTCGACCCTCCAAGCGTCGACCGATGTTTCCCCGCCGGCCGAGGACAACTAAGGACGACGGCCGTGTCCGATGGTATTCTCTGGTACGAGATTGGACGATCCGATGGACGACGTAAGGCCGGGTTCGAACACTCCCACGATCTCGATAGCGCCTATGCCACGATCCGCGCGCTTGACAAAAAAGTCCAGGCGCTGGAAGCGGATCTAGCCGTTGTCATACCCAACCGGGATGAACTCGCCAAGCAGGCCTGGGACATCCATTACGAACTCGAGCAGGCGAACAAGGACATCAATAGGCTGTCCCAAATGCTCGACGAGGCGCGCAAGGAAGCTGATGAGCGGGTCGCCGCCTCAGAACGTTCGGCACAAGCCGGTTTCCTGCTCTGGAACCAGTTCCTGCAAGACTCCCTCAGCTTCTCAGCGTTCCTTATCGCTGCAGCCGAAGCTGGACTGGCAGAACGCCCGGAGTATGCCGAGCTCAAGGCCATGGTCCAACGGATGAACGATGCTTGGGTCGAGCAAGCCGGCTTCGATCTCCGCGACGACCCGCCTTTCCAACAAAGGCTCAACGAGCTCGTGGAAGCTCTCCGCCACTAACCAATAGGTCCTCCCAGGACTGGGGCGCGCTTCTAGCGCGCCCCGCCGTTCGTAAGTGCGCTTGCGACATGGCAAAATCTGCCGCAAAATAAAACATGCTCGCCCTGATCTTCGACACCCTGCGCCTCTCCCAAACTCTCCGGGACAAGGGTCATTTCTCCCCGGAACAAGCCGAGGCGCTCGCCGAAGCCTTCAGCCTCGCAACCCATGAAGACATCGCCACCAAGGCCGATATCGCAGACATCAAAATTGAGATTGCTCGCGTAAAGGCCGAGATCCTGAAATGGATCGTCGGCGCGATCGGCTTTCAAACCGCCGCCATGCTCGGGACAATTGTCGGTCTCGTCAAAATCTTCGCAAAATAAGCCGCCATGCCCCTCGCCCCGAAAATTCCGATCCATATGAGCGTCGCCGAATTCCTCGATTGGGACTCTCCGCCCCCTCAGCAGTGGCAGCTCGTCGACGGCGTGCCCCTCGCCATGGCCCCAGCTTCAGGGACTCATGCAGCCATCCAAGCCGAACTCGCTCGTCTGATTGCCAATCATCTGGCAGAACGAAATATGCCTTGCCGAGTCCTCGTCAATCCAGGCATCGTTCCGCACGTTCAATCCCACAGCAATTTCCGCATCCCGGATCTCGGCGTCACCTGCGCGCCGATCCTCGCCGACGATATGACCATAACCGACCCCATTCTCCTGATTGAAATCCTCTCTCCCAGCAACCAGGCCGAAACCTGGGCCAATGTCTGGACCTACACGACAATTCCCAGCGTCAAAGAGGTCCTAATCGTCAAAACCGCTAGCGTCCGCGCCGATCTCCTGAGACGCAATCGGGACGGAACCTGGCCTCAAGATCCCCAGGACATCACCGCCGGGGATCTCGTCTTCGAAAGCATCAATTTCATCCTCCCCCTCATTTCAATCTATCGAACGACAAAATTCTCTTCCTCCCCGATCGCCCCTTAAATTCTGGGCGCCATTCGCGGACTTCCCAATCATGATGATCCCGTCGAAGGAGTCATCATGCGCATCCTCATCCCCCTCGCTCTCGCGCTTCCGCTCGCGGCCTGCGCCGGAAATGTCCGCACCGCCAACCAATATGGCAGCCCATCGCCTGTCGCTGTCAAAAATCCCGATTACGATCCCTATATGGCCTATGGCTCCGCCAATGCCACATGGCGCCCGCCGGTCTATAACCGGCAAAGCACCATCGTTGCCCCCGACGAGCCTTCAACCCAATCTCCCCGCCCCGATTACGAGCACGCCCCTTGGGCCTATGGGGCAAGCGGCGGAAGCCAGTTCGCTCCACCCGGTACATTCTGACTCTTTACACGGCAGCCGGGCCAGCTTGCCATGTCATCGTCGGCGGCGACGCCGCTGCCCGTCAACCAAGTCATCCTTGGCGATTGCATCAATGAATTGGTTAAGCTGCCTGACGAATGTGCGGATCTCGTCTTCGCTGATCCACCTTATTTTCTGCAACTGAAGGACCCGCTGCGGCGCCCGAACCGCACTCTCGTCGATGGGGTTCATGCGGAATGGGACAAGTTCTCGAGCCTCTCGGAATATGATGACTTCACCCGCGCCTGGCTCTCGGGCGTCCGCCGCATCATGAAACCGCAAGCCACCCTCTTCGTCATCGGCTCCTATCACAACGTCTTCCGACTCGGTTCCATCCTGCAGGACCTCGATTTCTGGATCCTCAATGACATCATCTGGCATAAAGCCAACCCGATGCCGAATTTCCGGGGCCGCCGCTTCACCAACGCCCATGAAACGCTCATCTGGGCCGCAAAAAGCCGGAGTGCCAAGGATTTCATCTTCAATTACCAGCTGCTCAAAGCCGGTAATGATGATGTCCAAGTCCGCTCCGACTGGCTTTTACCGATTTGCGCCGGCGCTGAACGCCTGAAGGACACTCAGGGTCAAAAGCTCCACCCTACCCAAAAGCCCGAAGCTCTTTTGACCCGGATCGTGCTTGCCGCATCCCAGACAGGGGAACTCATCGTCGATCCCTTCTTCGGGACGGGCACAACCGGCGCGGTCGCCAAGCGCCTCGGAAGGGTCTTCATCGGTATCGAGCGCGACCCGATTTATGCCGAGGCCGCCAAGGGACGCATCGCCGCAATCGATCCTCACTCACAGGACCTCATCGGCACGCCACCCAACAAACCGGCCGAGCGGCGCATCCCATTTTCCATGATCCTTGAAGTCGGTCTCATCACCCCTGGCGAAACCCTCGTCGATCAGCATCGCCATTATGCTGCCACTGTCATGCCAGGCGGGGCCTTGAGCTTCGGATCTGTAATTGCCTCGATCCACAAAGCCGGCGCTTTGGCACAAGGCCTACAATCTTGCAACGGTTGGACGTTTTGGCACTACCAGTGGCAAAAAGAACTACGGCCGATCGATGAATTGCGCAAGACGGCCAAAGCCGCGCTGGCGGCGGCCGAGATCACATGATGGCGTCCGAGGTCTCAGTCTTGGCGTCACTAAACCCACACCTCGACGAAGATCATCTTGGCCAGAACTCATCGGCCTGCAGGTAGTGCCAAGCGCTGACCAGCCGCCGTTGCCGGATCTGGTAATTTAGAAGCGCACTTTGAAACGCCACAAGGAAGAAAATCAGGCAAAAGGGGGCAAATTCAATCGCCACCAGAATATGCCCCGCCGTCCAATGCAAGGTCGCCGTTCGCCAGACCCAAGCGAAAAACGCAAGCCAACCGAAACTAAACCACAGATAGGCGCGCCGACGAAATTCCTCTTGCCGTTTGACAAGCCGCTTTTCCAATTCCCGCACGCTGACCCCATATAAAAAAGCGGTCGCGTTGAGATCAAAACTCCCGTCATCATACAATTGGAAGCGCCGATCGATGGCGATCGGCGCTCGCATGGAATTGGCCACATCCCCGATGAAGCGTCGTCCATCGCCCACTTCACCGCCGGCGACACTGGCAAGCCCCTCCGTCAGGACCTTTTTCATTCCTCCGGCCGCCCGCCTAAACAGCCCCGGCTTATTGTCGTCACTCTCCATTCGCCTGCCCCTTCAAAGACGCCAACACCGCCGTCCAATCCGGGACGCCATCGCTGCGACCTTCCGATCCATCTGCCTTGCGCCAGATCAAAGTCGGAGTCCCCCGCAAGCGGATCGCGCTTGCGACCGCCATATTCCCGTCCAACCGCGCCGCGGCATCAGCAGCAGTGGGTCCTTTGAAATCCCCGCGATCCCAACTCGCGACGAGATCCGAACCAGGCTTGCTCAAGAGCGCCTTCGCCGCCGGTGTGCTTTGGCCTTGCGTCTCATAATCGAGGACGGAAACCGGAATGACCGCGACCTGAACCTGCTTCCTCGCCGCCAAGGCCTTGACCTCTTGCATGGCGCGCACGGAAAACGAACAGAGTGGGTCAACAAACATCCAGAGGCGAGGCGCCTGGTCACTTCCAATTAGCCCAAAAGACGTTTTGCCAACCAAATCCAAGGCCGGCTTGGGCTCGCTGCCTTGATCCGAACTCGGGCCGGCCGCCTGGTTCCCAAACTCCACCGTCGGCACCACCCCGGGAATCTGAGCCACCTGCTCGCGGGTGATGTTTTTACCGCTTGAGTCCCACATCACGCCGGGGATCAATCGCTCCCCATCCGGGGTCGCGTAAAAGACCTGAAACTGGGCGCCGTCCCGGACAAAGAGACCACGCAGCCCATGAACTGTGCCAAGTTCCTTCACCTGACTCCCGACCAAGGAGAGCAAATTCGGCACGGAGAGTTCAGCCTGAAGGCCGGAAACCACGGCTTCCCCGTCTGGTGTCAGTTGAAAGAGCATGAATTCTTCGCCACGCTGCGCGAGGATTCCACGCAGTCCATGCGACGTCCCCAACTCCGTTAGTTTGGCTCCACTCGCGGCCAGATGCTTTAGGGCCGGCGGGGGGTCACTTTCCTTGACGGATGCTAGCGCCGGTGGGACGGGCCGCTTCTCGCCGGACGACTCGTTCTCTTCTTTCGGTTTACTGGATTCCGAAGGGACCACCACGGGCAGCGCCGGTTCGACGATCAATTCCCCCGGATTGGGCGCGGCCGGATCCTTGGCCGCTGTGGGAGCAGATGGTGGGGAGTTCGTAGCGTCCTTAAGTGCCTCTGCTGACACGGGCAGGGTCACTCCGGCGAGCCAGAAGCTCATCAAGGCAACCAACCCCAGATGTTTCAATCGCGAGTCCCGAGACATGCCATCCTCCGTTGTACCCAACGAGAATGGAGTCGCGGCCCGCGAATGCCTAATTCTGGCAATCACACGCCTCGCGAAGGAATTTGATGATCTGAACTTTCAGATCCAAAGGGTCCTCGAAAGCATCCGCGACGAGGCTCATAGCCGTTTTAAACGCCACTACTTCCCGGCCCCGTAAAATCCTCGGCGCGGCGATCAATTTGAGGCAGTTCGTGACCTCCTCGATAGGAACGGGTTTCCGCACCTCCTGATCGGGCCAAGGCTCGACGTCATGCCGACCTGGCGTTGAAAATGAAAGAAACGATGTCTCGATGGGCACATTCGCCAAATGCCTGATCAATCGTTCGCAAGCCTCGACGACATTTTCCGCAACTTCGTCTTTCTTTTCACGCTGATCCAGAAGTTCTATCGGCACGGTTACACTCCACGGTTCGGTTACATTGACGTTTCCCCCGCGCGGCAATCCAAAACATTTCAAACCGCTACCAATGTTGAATATTGTCCACAAATAATGGCAATATTTAAGACGTGAAGTGAGATTTTAAGCTAATACAATACGTCATCAATTTTGATGATGACGCAAACTATTCTTGTTCACGCGATCATGTAGCTATCGCATGACTGAACATCCAGCCCATTGAAATCCATCATTCTTAGAGTCCCCTTCCAACAACGAAGGACCCCGCTCATTCGCGACAGCCTAGGGAGCTAGGTCGCGATTTAAGGCTATTAACCAATTCCTAATTTCTGATCATAAATTTTGCGGCATTTTGCCGCCTATGTCGAAGAGTCATTTTGCCGCTGCCTGACAATTTTTACTGCACGCTCAGAGTTTTAATGAGTCGTCGAACCCAAGATCAAGGCTATTTACCCGTTCAATATCGGCGCTTCATTTCTGAGATTGCGAAACAGATGACGTTTGACGACCAACAAATAAGTTCATCGTTGGATGGGAAAGCTGTTTCTCCTCGCAGCATTTCATTAAAAGTAAAAAGACACTTTTTTCTTCATCCATGGCAGTATTTGTCTGATTTCCGTCCGCCCTGCCACCTCAGCCGCGATGCCAGCCGCACCCGGTCCCCTCATTTCCTGACAACGCAACTTCCACCGACCGGAATTTCGGAAATTCCATCATCGCACGTTCGCTCGCGCTCGAAATCGGCCGTTTGGTTGCGGGACGACTCGATTGAACAAGGAATTCGTGAGTCAGGCTCAAGACTGGCCATGAGAGCTTCTCATCGCGAAGGCGGCAATGATCGCAGCAGAACTTGGTCACTCAGGACCGCTGAGCGACTCTCGGCGATCGCATAGCCGCTTCGCTCGACGAGGGGCGCGATGCCTTCCACGCCGCGCGCAAAAAACTGGAACCTCGTCCGCGCGATCATCCGCTTACGCACTGCGCTCGCACTTATGACCGAACCGGCGACGATCGGCACATCGGCCCGCGCAAGCGTGGTGAGGTTGGCGACGACCGTATCGTCGGTGCCGTATTCGAACAGGCCGCCCTCCGACGAAGCCGCGATAATGGCGCCACGTCCGACAAGATCGGCAAGTAATCGCGCGAGCGGCGCGGTGTCCTTCCAATCGTAGGCGTGGTGCTGAAATTCGACTTCGATCCCATGCAGCGGTCCTTCGGGCTTGGTGAGCGCAAGAATCGCGCGCGCGCCGAAGATCGGCCCTTCCTCCCGCGCATCGAAGACGTGGATCGCAATCGGACGGTGAATCAGCGCCGGGTGTTCGTGCGCGAGCATGATCAGCGCATTGATACTGTCAAACGCCGGGCCGCCCGCAATATTGACGAAATGCAATGGCGCCTCCGGTGCATCGGCCAGCGGTGTGATGAGCGCCTCCGCGAGCAATCTGGCGATCTGTTGCATGCGCAGGCGGAGATGTGCCAGGTGCGGGGCCGCCGCGACCTTGCGGTCGACCGGACCGTCGAAGCCGGGCGGGAGATGGCCTACACCGAGCTTCAACATGTAAGTCGTAATACTATCGAGATATGTATTGTCCGACGCGACGATTTTTCGAAGCAATGCCGAGCGTCGCGCCGCTAGCCGCATGAGCAGCCAGGTGACGATACTGGGCACACGATCGTTCCGGCGCTCCCAATCCAGGAACGCATCGCGCCTCATCGCCAGGCTCTCGGGATCGTCCGGAGTTGCGAAGGCCGGATTCGTCACGTCGATGACCGGCAAATTAAGCCCGTCAGCGGTGGTTGCGAACACAACGGCGCGGCTCTCTCCAGCCTGGAGATTCGGCAGCATGATAGGTTCCAGAAACACGGGGTGGGCACGAATCCTCTACGAAGTGGGCATCGCTATGTTTCTTTTCAATCGATCGATTAACAAATCCACGGGATGAGCCGATAGGTGCGGGCGCGATCGTCGATATATTCGCTGCTAAAATGCGCATCGAGGAGCGCTTCCTTCGAACGGATGCGCGCGACCACCGGGAAGAGCATAAGCAAAGCGAGCACCACGCCCACGATCGAGCAAAAGGCCGGTGCCCAACCCAGCATCATCACGAGCAGCCCGAGAAAAGAGGGGTGCCGGATGGTGCCATAGAGGCCGCTGGTCACCAGCGTATGGCCAGGCTCAATGGCCACGAGGCCGCTGAATCGGCGGCCAAGTACAAAAGTCGGCGCCAGGCGCAAAGCGCCACCGACAGCACATAGGACGACACCAATCCAGGGGACCGCAACGCCGTCAAATGTCGGGGGGTCGTTCGCATTAAGCCGGCAGCCAACCGGAAAGCAAGCCGAGATGAGCATGGGAACAAGAATCCAGTGATTACTGTGATCTTCGCGCACGCCCGCGCGCAGACCTACCGCGTTTAACATGCTAATACTGGCGAGGAGATCCAACCGATCACCGGCGCGATGCGCGCCGGATGGCGAAAAAGGCAGCGAAGCCGCTTTCGCCGAGAACAGCGAGTCCATCGCGGCGCTTAAATGGTCATTGCCAGCCCGCCCCAAGGCCGGAAGCGCCGCCCACCGCTTCCTAGCCAAATACACCGGCCACGCATTATTCCGGTTTCCCTTCAGTCCTTAGCCTGCTTATCGTGCCGCCATCGCCAAGGCTCAATGAATTCACCCGACCACATACCCGCGCGCGTGTCGATCGCTTCCTTTTCCTCGCCCACATATTCCAGGCTGTATTTCCGGAAGGCGAGCGCCCATCCCTGCCTCACCATGGCGGCTTGAATGTCTTGGCCGCCCGCGAAGCAATGAGCGAGGGTGCGTCCGTACATGTCGCGGCCGTTATCATGGCAGACGACGGTTTTCCCGTCGAGCATGTCCGCCAGAACAAAAGCGGCTCTTTGACCGCATAGATATTTGATGCTCATATAATCGGTGCAGGTCTGCCCGGACTCCGGCGCATCGATCCCCCAGAGCCTGATATGCGTGCCGTGGATCACGATTGTGTCGCCATCTATGACCGAGGCTTGCCCGATGATGTCGGATTCAGCGCCGCAAGATGAAATTGAAGCCAGAACGAGCGATAGGGCGAGAGCGACGCGCCTCATTTTCCATCCCTTGTTTTGGGCGAATACACTTTGGCCGGTGTCAGCAGCCATCTTTGAATGAGAATATCGAACTTCGCTTCGATTTAGGCATCCATAGTGACAATTGCGGCGAAATTTATTCTCAGAATTGGTAGCTTTTGTGCAAAGGAAGGCGAAGTTCGAACACCTGGGGGTGTGAACTTGCACGGAAGTGGGACCCCGGCTTCGGTCGGGCTCTACCTATTGATTTTGTTCTGATAAATTGTTCCGAGTGGGACGACCGCGTTTGCATCCAACACAAGCCCTTTGCATTACAAGTCTCCAATATAATTTCAAATGGCTATGATGGATATTGCTAGGGTTCCAGTTCCACGCCACGCAAGTTCACAGCCTACAGTTTATCGGTAGCCGTGAGGTTCTCGCCACGAACGCCTTGATTATTTCCAACCGCAACGGCGGTTAGACTGCGGGCGTGACTCCGACCTCGGCCGTCACCGAGTTCGCAATGAAACATTCCCGGTGCGCCTTATCGTGCAGCCAATTGAGATCGGCCTGCGTCGGCTTCTTGTCTCCGCTGAAAGAAATTCTCGGGTGCAATTCGACACGCGTTACGGCGAGCTTCCCCTTCGCGTTCTTCTCAACATAACCGACCGCATTGTCCTCGTAGTAATCGACGACGAAGCCTTTGTTCGACGCCAGCGCGAGAAAGGTGAGCATGTGACAGCTCGACAGCGCCACGACGAAGGCCGACTCGGGGTCGACACGCTGTGGGTTGCCTAGATAGGCAGGCGCGGCGGAAGCTGGCGTCTCGACGCCATTTTCGAACCGCCAAACATGATCGCGGCTATAATTCTTATAGCCGAAATCGGCGCCATTACGCTCCCATTTGATTGTGGCTTTGTGCTCGGACATTGACACTCCTTCGCTTAGGTGGGTCCTCTTCGGTCTGCGGATGCTCCCATCAGCGTTTGCCCACAAGGCGGTCCCGGGCCTTGGCGTAGTCGCGTGGCACGGACACGCGCCTGAGAGGATATACGGTTTGAACCGTCAACCAAAAGGCTTGTCACAGAAATAGGCAGCGTCACCGCATAATCGATGGTGCGGATAACGTCTTCACGCTGAGTAGGGTCCCCGATCCAACGCGCCTCGCGGCCGCATTCGCCCTGAAAGCTACGTCATGGGCGATGACGACGAAGCCTTCTTCGGCCAACGCCTTGCCGTAAACACTGCCGGAGGTCTGTTCCTTGCAGCTTCCGAACGGATGCACGCTGATGATCGTCGGATAGATCGTCGACCTGTCAAAGTTCGGAACTATCACTGAGGTGATAAATGGCGGCCTTCGTCGTGGTTGCGCAGGAACGCAGCTTCACCAAGGCAGCTCAGCGCCTCGGCATGGTGCAGTGCAGTCCGCCCTCAGCCAGATCGTGCGGCGGATCGAAGAGCGGCTGGGGATGAGATTGCTGTCGCGCACGACGACACGCCTCGACTGTCTTCACCTTGATTGTAGAGATGCTGCGATTCCGAGCATGAATTCTGGGCCAAAATCGTTCGCTAGCCACTGTCAGTGCCAAAGTTTGGCCCCGGCAAAATTCAGATAAACCTTTGAAACACCTTGCTATTGTCTCTTACTGGTTGGGTCCTGATCGGCGCCAATCTGGACCCCCATCCGAAACATGGGTTGCTCGTATAGGTACTTATATTGATTTTATTGATTTCCCTTTGAAACCACACTTCGGTGCTGAACCACAGCCACGCGATCATTTGGCGCAAGGAGTGTGGAGCGGCACTGGTGCAAGCTTATGCGGAGTTGGCGACATTCCGCCGAAAATGCGAGAGAGCGGTCGCCACCGCTCGCGCATCAGCTCCGATAACGCAGCGCATCGACGAGCAATGCAAATGCAGCGGACGATTGTCGGCGGCTCGGGTAGTAGAGATGGTAACCCGGGAACGGCGGACACCAATCGCTGAGCACGCGCACGAGATGCTTGTCGCTCATGTGCGCCCGCACCATGTCCTCCGGCAGGTAGGCGATCCCCAGGCCTGAGAGGGCTGCCTTTAGGACCGGTCTTGGATTATTGAAGACCAGCTGCCCTTCGACCCTTACTTTCAGCTCGCGTCCGTTCTTCTCGAATTCCCAGGCATAGAGCCCGCCATAGGTCGGCATGCGGAGATTGATGCACGAATGTGCGGTCAGGTCTTGCGGGTTTTTGGGGCGCGCCCGCTTCGCGAAGTAAGAAGGTGCTGCAACCGCCGCCATGTGCAGGTCCGGCCCTATGCGTACCGCGATCATGTCCTTGTCGACCTCCTCGCCCAGGCGAATGCCTGCGTCGTAGCGTTCAGCAACGATGTTGGTGAAGCCGAAGTCGATGACGGTTTCGACATCGATGTCGGGGTATTTGGGCAGCAGTTTGGCGAGCGCGGGCAACAGGATCGCTTCCGCTGCATGCTCGGACGAGGTTACGCGGATGGTCCCTGCGGGTTTGTCGCGAAGCTCACTCAATGCCGCGAGCTCGGAATCGATCCCGTCAAAATGCGGACTCAAAGTTCGTAGCAGGCGTTCCCCGGCCTCAGTCGTGCTGACGCTCCGTGTGGTGCGCGTGAGAAGCCGAACGCCAACATGTTCTTCAAGGCTGCGAATTGTGTGGCTAAGCGCCGATTGAGAGACGCCGAGATGTGCCGATGCACGCGTGAAACTGCGTTCCCGCGCGACGGCGACGAAGGCGATGAGGTCGTTGAGCTGACGAGCCTTATTCATGAGCCATACTCATAAACCTATACGATATTCTTGCATAGTTGCAACAATCACAGGGGCCTATCTTTCGCGTTGAGAACCGCACCAAAGGGAGCGCCCATGGCACTCAAGCGAAAGGGCTCGCAGCCTTTGATCAAGGGGTCACCCGAGAATTTCACGGGCGATGGGCGCATTGATGCGCTTTTCCAGTCGCCAGGTCCCGCAGAGTTCATTGGGGCAAGTGTCACGTTCGAGCCAGGGGCCCGGACCGCTTGGCACACGCATCCTTGCGATCAGACTCTCGTCGTGATCGCGGGCCTCGGCTGGACCCAATGCTGCGGTGAGCCGAAGTTCGGAATCCGTCCCGGTGATGTTGTCGCTTGTCCGCCCGGCAAGAAGCAATGGCATGGCGCGACAGAAAGGACTGCGATGACGCACATCGCGATTCAGGAATCGCTGAACGGTAAAAACGCCGACTGGCTGGAGTAGGTCACAGACGAACAGTATTTCGCGGGGTTCGGAGCATGAACCCGACATACGATTTCGCGGGCCAAGTCGCGCTGGTTACCGGTGCCGGGTCCGGCATGGGGTTGGCGACTGCCCAGGCGTTCGCAGAGGCCGGAGCCGCAGTCGTGCTGGCGGACGCCAACGGCGATGCTTTGCGCGCAGCGGTGGATTCGTTCGGCCGCACAGGCGGCCGGGCTCTCACTGTGACTTGTGACGTGTCGGACGAGGAACAGGTCGCCTTAATGGTCGAGCGAACCGTCGCGACCTTCGGCCGACTCGACATGGCTTTCAACAATGCCGGTATCCAGGTCCCGCCATGCGACGCGGCCGATGAGCCCGCCGAGGCCTTCGATCGCGTCAACGCAGTTAACTTGCGCGGTGTCTGGGCCTGTATGAAGCACGAGCTCAAGCAAATGCGCACGCAAGGCAGCGGGGCCATCGTCAACTGCTCATCGATCGGCGGCCTCATCGGACTTCCGGAACGTGCGGCGTATCATGCCTCAAAACACGGCGTGATCGGGCTGACTCGAAGCGCTGCGCTCGAATATGCGTCGCGCGGTATCCGCATCAATGCCGTGTGCCCCGGCACGATCGACACGCCGATGGTCGCCGACATGCTCGAAAAGCAGAAGGACGCCATGGCCGAGATCATGAAGCAGCAGCCGATCGGTCGGCTCGGCCGCGCCGACGAGATCGCCGCGGCAGTGCTGTGGCTGTGCAGCCCAGGCGCGAGCTTCCTGGTCGGCGTTGCCCTGCCGGTCGATGGCGGGTTTACGGCTCACTAATCCCAAAAGGAGATGGCCATGTCGGAGCAACCCTCAAAGCCTCGCAATCCGTTTGCCGATATTGCGCCGGCACTTGCAGATTACACGGACAAGGTCCTGTTTGGAGATGTCTGGATGCGGCCGGATCTTTCGCTGCGCGACCGTAGCTTGGTCACAGTCGCCTGTCTAGTCGCACTTTATCGCATCAATGAGATGCCCTTCCACATGAAGCGAGCGCTTGAGAAAGGTGTCACACGTGACGAGCTCGTCGAAGCGATCACGCATCTTGCCTTTTATGCCGGTTGGCCCGTAGCAAGCACCGCGCTGTCCATCGCACGGCGTGTTTTCGAAGAAGGCCCGGAGCAACCCAAATGACGCGTCACGCAGAAGTCTCAACATGCCTCATGTGATCATAAAGCTCTGGCCGGGAAAGTCGGAGGAACAGAAGCAGCGCCTCGCTGAACGCCTTACCAAGGATGTGATGGAGGTTTTCAACTGTGGCGAAGAGAGCGTTTCGGTGGCGATGGAAGAGATCGCCCCCGACGAATGGGCGGAGAAGGTCTATCGGCCCGAGATTCTTGGCGCGCCTGAGAAGCTTTAAAAGAAGCCGGGATATCGCATGTGAAAAGCCAACCGGGAGGACAAAGGAAATGCTCATGAAAGGCGCTGTTCTCTATGGCCCGGGCGACGTGCGCTTCGAGGATCGACCCGCGCCCACGATTATCGAACCGACGGATGCGGTCATACGTCTCGCGGCGACCTGCATCTGCGGATCGGATCTGTGGCCTTATCGCGGTCTTCAGGCGATCGGCGAACCGACGCCGATGGGACATGAATATTGCGGCATTGTCGAAGAAGTCGGCAATGCGGTCATGCTGATCAAGCCAGGTCAGTTCGTCATCGGTTCCTTTTTCGCATCCGATAATACCTGTCCGCACTGTCACGCGGGCTATCAAACGTCCTGCCAACATAGGGAATTCGTGGGTGGTGCGCAGGCGCCGCGGCTGCGCGTGCCGCTGGCGGATGGCACGCTCGTGACCACGCCCGGGGTGCCCCCGGATGATTTGATCCCGAGTCTTTTGGCTGTTTCCGACGTGATGGGCACCGGCTGGTTTGCGGCCGAGGCAGCGAATGTGAGGCGGGGAGCAACTGTGGTCGTCGTTGGCGATGGCGCGGTCGGCCTGCTCGGTGTGCTTTCTGCCAAGCTGATGGGCGCCGAGCGGATCATCGCGATGAGCCGCCACGAGCATCGGCAAAAACTTGCGCGCGAATTCGGCGCAACCGACATCGTCACCGAGCGCGGCGACGAGGGCGTGGCGCGGATCAAGGACATGACCAAGGGAATCGGCGCCGATTCCATTTTGGAATGCGTCGGCACGCAAGAATCGATGATGCAGGCGATCCGGTCAATCCGCCCGGGCGGGTGGGTGGGCTATGTTGGAGTCCCGCATGGCGTCGAGCTTGATGGTGCACAGCTGTTTTTCGCGCATGTCCATCTCCATGGTGGCCCCGCTCCCGTGCGCCGTTTCCTCCCCGATCTGATTGAGCAGGTGTGGGACAGGAAGATCAATCCCGGAAAGGTATTCGACCTCGTGCTGCCGCTTGACCAAGTTGCCGAGGGTTATCGCGCGATGGATGAGCGCCGCGCGATCAAGACGCTGCTGCGACTTTAAAAGGAGCTACCTGGACCATGGCCGAATGGACGAAAGACGAACTTCGCAAGATCGCTGCTGACGATCTGCATATTTCCCCCTTCCGCGAGGACGGCGTCACCTATGGCACGCCCACATGGATCTGGTCGGTCGCAGTCGATGACGGGCTCTATGTGCGCGCCTACAATGGGCCAAACTCGCGTTGATATCAGGCCGCCGTGCGACAGAGGGCAGGACGGATCACCGCCGCCGGCCTGACGAAGGCAGTCGCATTCGAACCCATTGAAGGAGCCATCAATGATCGGATCGATGACGCCTACCGCGCCAAATATGTGACCAGTCCCTATCTCGGCCCGATGATCGGCGCACCTGCCCGATCGGCCACGGTGAGGATCATGCCAAACGACTGCCAAGCCTGACACTCAATAGACTCAGCTGGAGGGACCTCGACATGGAAAAGCGCAAACTTGGAAAGAGCGGTTTTGAGGTCTCGGCTCTCGGCTTCGGCTGCATGGACCTGAACTTCTCCCTTGGTGAACCACTTGGCAAACAGGAGGCGATCTCGCTGATCCGTGCGGCAGTGGAGATGTCAGGTTGTCGTTAACCGTGAGACTCGGGGCTATGTGGCGCTGCACCAATCGCTAATTCGATAAAAAGTTGCGTCGTTTGTCTCAAATTAGCTGCTAATTTGAGACGAATCTCGTGGAGTTCGACGGTCTGGCAGGCGTAAAGGCGGCTTCGCCTAAAAGTTGTATTATCCGGATTGCTTCTGAGTAATTCACGACCGATACCATGGGGCAACTCGGCCAGTAATTTGGAGATCGCCGCCCTCCCCGATTCGGTTGCCGCGCGCACTTTGCACCGGGATATTGAGGCCGTGAAATACGCAATCACTGAGTGCTGGAATAACGGGCAGGCAGAAGGACAGATAAATCGCCTGAAAACTCTCAAGCGCGCGATGTACGGTCGCGCCGGCCCAGAACTTTTGCGCGCACGGATGTTGCCCATCGATGTGCCTTCTTAAGCACGGAGATTGAGGATGAGCCAAGCCATGGTCGGCCAATCGGGTCGCGCGTTTCTTCGTCTACGACGAAAACATCCGCCTTCGTATGGTCGATCTGCACGATTTCCAGTGGCCGTGATGGGTGCAGCTCTCCAGGCATAGCCGTTGTCGCCTTGATAAGTTTTGCTTCGCCCCGCAGTTTTGCTCGTTTCTGAAGGTCAATGTCTTCAAGGCGAGCTTTGATCGTGCGTAAATGAGGGGGCTCAAGGCCCGCAGCAATGCAATTCGTCTGAACCTCGCGGACCAGTTTGGCGAAGGGAGGCCGCGTGCGTGACCTCCGGTGGTGCCGCCCGAAGTGGCTGGGGGCTATGGCGCGCCGCGTTAACCGGTGCTCCAGCCGGGAAGTCGTGTATTTCCGAGGCACCGTCGTAGCGCCGTTTTTGCCGGACCAATTGGCATAAATTTTGCGCATGTTCACTGCACCCAATCGAATAACGGAGTTTGCGATGAGCCAGGACGTCAGCGCCACCCGCTTCCCCGAAGATCTTGTGTCCCCGGCCGGCGACTCCATTCAGCTCAATCACCAGGATTTCATCGCGATCGACCGTTTCAAGGAGGTTGGCTACAAGGCGACCTACCGCCCGCAGGCGCTCTACAATCGCGCCGACGAAGGGTTCTACGCGAACGGCGAGTCGTTCCTCCTGCATGAGGTCGCGACCAATCTGCCAATTTACGGCGAAGGTACCGGCCCGACCGATTTTCACTTACATCTTCCGCCGGGTGGATTTCAACTGGTGCTGGTGACATCGGGTGTATTCGCGTTCGACTACGACGGCCGGCTGCACTACATCAGCCCCGGCGCAGTGGTGTTGCAAAGCGCGATCGTGCACCGTCAGCTCTTTTATACGTGGTCGGGCATGGACACCGCCGAGAACCTGAGCACCGCGCAGACCGTCGTGCCGGACGCGCTGTCGATGGGCAACTCGGCGAAGTTTCTCGAAGCGTTCATTACCGATCCCTCCACGTTTCCAAACCCGACGATCGTGTCGGCGGATCAGGTCGACGAAACCGAAACGCCACGAACCGCGTGGGCTCATCCATTGCATAACCGGCCGGCCGGCGCAATTTTCTGGCTGCAGGATCCGCTGGCGCTGGACGCACTGTTCAAGCCGCTGACCGACGGCCCGATCAGGTCGGCTGGGGCCGTCTACGTGCGAGATCTCGGTATCGAGGCGCCGAGCGGCCGGCTCGTCACAGGGCACCTGATCGCCACCGATCCCGGCAACCAGTCGCTGCTGCCGAAGAGCCCGTCGACGCCCGCAGATGTGGATTTTCTTGCGAAGGGCGAGGTGGTCGTCTATCGCGTCATTCGCGGTATGGCCGAATTCAAGGCCGGCGCGGGGAAGGCGTTCGAACTAACAGCTGGCGACGTCGTTACGGCGGGCAGGAATTCGACGACACTCGTCGGGCTAAACGAGGACACGCAGGTTCTGCGGCTCGGCCTACTGAAAAACTTCGAGAAGCTGCGTAGCTGGACCCCGGCACAGCGTGATGAAATCGACGGCATGGCCAGCCGGATCATTACCCGGACGGATATTCGTCCGCTGCGCATGGAGGGCAAGCCGGTTGGCTATCTTTACGAACAGCAGGCGGCGGCACGATAAGGAGGCACGGTCATCCAACGATCATAGAACCGATTGAGGCCGAGGGCCTTCTAATAGGGCACGATGAAAGGGCTAGCAATGCGTTCGCAGGGCGCACCAGATAACAGGAAAAGAAGGCGCGCCTCGAGCGAGAGCGGTTGAAGCGCCGCATCTAGTTTATTACGGCTCGGTAAAAGCGACGAGCCCCGTTGATCGGCGCACCGTCAAGACTCCAGACCTTGTCGAACGATCATTCAGACCCTCGGGCAAAAACGTTGGGCCAAGCACCGACTACCCAGGGGGCTCTAGATCCCATCGAAAACCCGTCTTGGTGGATGAAAATCAAGCGCGTTTGACCTTAATACTTGACCCGGAACGTGGGGCTGTCTTCGGGCAGGCTTTCGCGCCGATCATAGAGGCGCGTCGTCGCCACATGGGCGTGGCCGAGCCACTCTTGCACTTTGACGATATCGCAATGATGCGCGAGCGCGTTGGTCGCCGCCGTGGCGCGCAGCGTATGCACACAAAGGCCGCTGACCGCGCCGCTCAGGCCAGTGCCGTATTTCAGAACGACGTTGCGATAGAGGGAGGCCGGATCGAGCGGCCGGTCCAGATTGCCGGTCCGGCTGTTTTGACCAGCCGGAAGAGCGCGCCCTCGGCCGCGCCGCGGTGGCCCGAGAACGCCAGATATTCTTCGATCCGCCGCCGGGCGATGGCGTGGACTGGGATGAAGCGGATCTTGCCGCGCTTGCCCCGAATCCGAAAATGCATCACGCCCTGGCGGCTCTGGAGATCTTTCACCCTGAGCGCGCAGAGTTCTTGCTGGCGGAGGCCGTGATAAAGCAGGGTCGCGAGAATGGCGCGGTCGCGCACCCCCTTCAGCGTGTCGGCCGGCGGCGCCGCGAGCAATTGGCGGGCCTGCCGATCGCCCAGCGCCGGTGTGCGGCCTTCATGGGCTTCGGTCCGCGGCCGCTTCACCCCATCCACCGGATTGCCGGCGACCGCGTGGCGCTCGCGGAGGTAATCAAAGAGGGACGAGAGCGCGGCTAGCTTGCAGCGAATCGAGGCCGGCGCAAGAGCGCGCCTTTCCATCTCGTTGCGCCAGGCGATCACCTGCGGACGCGCAACCAGACGCAGTCCATCCTCGTCGGTTAAACCGGCAAAGGCTGTGAATGCGCGCAGGTCGTTTTGGTACGCCCGCCGCGTTTGGAGGTTGGGGAGGTTGGCGAGCCATTCCTTTTCGGGCGGGATGGCGTTGAGGCGCGCGAAGGGCGCGAGCTTACGAGCGCGATGTTGGCCGGGAATCCGGGCCATCCCATCCCCCTTTTTTAAACATGAGAATATATTTTATCGTGTTAGGAAAGGGAGCTCGTTTACAGGTGCCAAGACGGGCTATTGGTGACGCGCCTCCACCGGCACGCGAGTTAATCCGCCCGATCCAGCGGCGCAACCGGCGACGAAACGCTGGGGATGGCACTACGACGCAAGCCAACTTGGCGCGGCAACTCAACGTGAGTCAGAGCACGATTTCGAGACTCCAACAGGAAGCCCAAATGATCGAATATCTCGCGCCCAGTTTCCTCTATTCGCTTTTCAAGGACGGGCTGGCCGCGCTTCGAAACCGACAGCGTCGTCCTTCTCCGTCCCAACTTGTCGCTTTGCGACAGAAATGGAAAGACCAATTCGAACCGCACATCGTCGGCCATTATCAGCGCAAGCTACGGTCGGACGTCATAGTGCGCGACATGAAGCGCATCGACAATTACCCGGACATCGACGAGAGCGGAAAAGGGATTTCGCCTTGGTTCCGCGTCGACTTGGTTGGCACTTACCATCGCGGCGTTCGCTTGGGTCTAAGCTGGGGAACTTTGACCAAAGCAGGCGAGAATTGGCGCTACACCAACCCCGGGTCCGGAGAGAGCGGGGACATCAAGGTGATGCTCATAGGCTCTGTTCCCTACGAAAATATTGAGCATGTCGATTGGCAGGGCGACGAGTATTATCCCTACCCGCACATCTATTGCTTTTTCTCATACAAGAAGGAGCCGTTCGAAGACCTTGGTTTCTATACGGAAACCATCCCGTCTCACGGCATTCCCTCCTTTACGGAGATTGAAGGCTATAAAAGTGTGCGCCGGCGGAGCCTGAAATTCGGCATCCCCAATTTTTATTGAGGCTGCCCATGCCCCCATTTTTTCATTTGATGCCTAGCGGCGGAATCGCGAAGCACTGGTCATTTGTGAAACGTTTTCGATAAAGCGTCGAATTCGAACTAATTAACTCTAGCACCGCTAGGCCATCCTTCGAGAGAAAAGCCTTAAGCGAGCACTCTAGGATTTAGCCGAAAGCAGCGCGAGCGTCAGCGCAGACGGACGGGGAGCAGCGACTAGCACCATTGCGCCACGCATTAGCCCCACCGCCACAGGTCTCGCTCCTCTGTGACCGAAATAGGGGTCAGCTTTCCCGGTAGGGACGCTCATTGCTGAGCGCCCCTACCGGGAAAGGTGACCCCACGTTGCAAAAGTCCGGCGGCTTCGGCAGGCTTTTCTCAAGCTGTTCTCGCCTTCAAGCGCGCAAATTCTCGACGCGGTGCGGCACGCCGGCTTCAATCCGCTTTCCCGCCGCGTCGCATGAGCGCGCGTCAATTACGAGCTTGCCTTTAGCGCCAAAGCGCTCCGTTGCGGCTCCTTCGAATATATCCGGCTGGCCGCGCCGACCGATGTGATTGAAGCCATCGCCCTCGACTTTTTCATTGGCGAAGCACATATGCTACTATTCCGGCCGACCGGCATCACCGCCCACCTCAAGAACGGCGGGACACTCGAAAAGGCTGCCGGCATGGCGAACCATGCCTCCACACGCACGACGCAGCTTTACGACCGCCGCCGCGACGAGATGAGCCTTAACGGTCAAGCGCGTGCTGATTCGAGGCGAGACCCCGCATCAGCATGGCCTTGGATTTCGAGGCTTGCGCCATGAGTTATGATTCGGTTGGATTTTGCGATGCACTTACCTGACGGCCTTTATCCGTTCATTGACGAACGGCTGCCTTTATCGGAACTAGTGATGGTCGAAGCTCCTCCAGACCTTGAGGCGGTTCTGAAATCCCAAGCCGCCGCCAATGGCGTCGAGATTGTCCGCGATGAGCCAGTAGAGCTCCGATGCTGCTCGGCCGAATATCCTGACGCGACGTTTCTCGTTTACTGGCCGCATGGCACCGAGCGCATTCACATGCTAGTTCCAAAGAAATTCGCGCGAGGCCGTGCCTGACGTGCTGGCCTAGGCCCAACACTCCTGATCACGCACCGCCAAATCGAATTTTCGCGGATGGCGTGCGCGACTCTTTACAGAATGCGCCTTTTGTCAAAAGTCACGCGCCCGCTACACGTGGTTTGCGCCACAGCGTGGACCTGTTCGGTGGGCGAAATGTCAAAAGTGCCGCTACGCCGTGTGTGGCGCCAAAAAGAGTCATTTGGGGTCGTTTCAGCAAATGGCGGTTCTCCGACACCAAGCGCGACATGAGGCTGAAGCGGCATTAGAACGTCCATTTCCATTACACGCTGACCCACGCCTCCTGGCTCAATCAAATCGAAATCTGGTTCTCGATCCTGGCCAAGAGGTCCTTCACCAGCATCGAAGAACTCGTGGCGCACATTCATGCCTCATCACAGATTGCAACCAAACCACCAGCCCCTCGTCTGGACCAAGGCCAAAGTCCACCAAAAACACTCAAAGTATGTTTCGCGGACCAGTGATTCCGGATACTAGGAGCGCGAGGCCATGCTCGCTCATGCCCCTTGCCGCCCCGACTGCATGTTGATCGAAAGGTCCCATTACACCTGACGGATGATTCGCATTTCAACGAGCGCGCGGAGGTGCGCCTGCACAAGAGCGGGAACGTGACCACCAATAACCAAGATGCCTGCTTCCATGTTCTTTTCGAGCGCATGGCCTGTCAGGTTTGCGCTCGTCAAAAACGCAAGGCTGTCGTCAGCCACTGCCACTTTTGCATGAACCCGGCCATTGGTAGATGGATGTGGTCGGTCTGTCCAGGCGTATAGAAGAGCCGAAGGGACGGACTTTCTCATCGTAGACACTGGGTCGGTTAGCAAGCTGCCTCCCTCAGTCAGTGACGACTCGATAAGAACTCGGGTTTCGACACCACGGTCGATGGCCGAATTAATCGCGCTGAGGACTGATGGCACATCATAAGCGACGAAGCTGACTATGAAGAGTTCTGCCTGCGCGCGCTGGATCAGATCAAGGAGTACTTGCTCGGTCCGTCGTGTGGGCACGAATGGCGTCGTAGGCCCGGTCCAGACGAACTCAACGATAGAATCTCGTTGCATCCGCTGCCGAGTACGAGCTGCGCCCAGCAACATTCCGGCCACGACGTCTCCGGGCAACGCGGTTGTCTGCCAAGCCGTCATGAGTGATCCCAAGGCCGCCCGAGCGGCCGGAGTGCCGACGACTTGCTGGAGATCTTGCTCTCGAGCCGACGGGGAAACGCCTCGCAGTCGCGTTGCGATTGCTTCGATCTTCGACGGCGAAAGCAAGGCCGCCAACTCCGCGACCGCATCCAAGAGCGATCCCATCACGAGTTCCGGAAAAAAGCGGCGGATTGGTTTTCGAGAGTGGGAACCACCAATGCACGGTCCAGATGCCGATTGCCTCGCTCGCAAGACGTCTCCGACACGAAGGAGCAAGCATGGCAGGCTGCTCCATGCAGCGATTGATCCTTGCTCGGGTCATGCTCGGAGCATAGGGGATCGGAGGCGCAGACGTGCGCGCGATCCAGGGCTTGGCGCAGCAACCGTCCGAGATTTTCGGGTTTGCCCAATTCGACCAACCCTCCGAGCGTTCCGTCGGAATCGGCCGCCGCCGTGTAGATGAGGAACCCGGCTTGATCTTTCCGCTCGTCGACTTCCGCGTAGATCCTTTCACGAATGCTGGCGGCATTGTATCCGCATTCGAGGGCGAGTTCCCTGATGAGCATGTGTGCAAGGGTGTGTAGCAACACATAGCGCACTCCAGGGTAGCCTTCCCTCGGATCGAGATTCCGCTTTTGGCGCCACCCGCGATGCCCGATGCGCAAGCGAGCGTCGACGCCTTTGACCGCATCCTCGTCGGCCCATGAATTCAGCGCAGCGGCATCGAAGCGAATGAAGATGCCTTCGCCGTGGACCTGTGTTGCCGGCACCCAATCGGGAACTGAGCGCCCGAGCGGAGCCCTTGGCGCCGCATCGTCACCCGATCCCTCGTCCGGAGACTCGACACGAGTGAAACCGAGCAAGACATTCACTTCACGCAGCCGTTCCAAGAGCAGGACGCGGGTGATCGCTGCCTCGAAGCTCTTCGGAACCCCGACCTTCTTGCTCATGAAATGCGGATAGTCGGTTGGCGGATCGTTCGCCGTCAGAACCTGCCATTCCGGCTCTTTGAGGTCGCTTTGTCCGATATCCGCCCCTCCGTTTCGGTGGGCTTCGATGGCCGACCAAATCTGATCGTTGGAGAATTGCTCGATGCCGGGGAGCTGCGCGGTCTTCTTGAGCGTCTTGACGACGAAGCCGACCTCATCGGCCGATGAGACGTCCTCGAAAAACGCCCAGCCGTCGCCGACGAGTTGCGCTAGGGGGCTGCCCGTTTGCGGGATGGCAAGGACCGACAATGTGACCGGAAACCACCCATTGGTCGCTCCGAGCAGAATCGCCCGCGGGTCTTCGGGGCAATCTTCGTCGAAACGATCGATGTGCGGATGTCTGCCGCGGCACGCGGGCAAATTGTCCCTGCCAGCCTGACCGAAGGCTTGGGTCATGTTCTTCGACGCGCCGCAGGCATCGCATTTTACCCAGAGGTTCTCGGTTTGAAGCGATGCACCACTTTCGAAGAACCGCAACGTCCCGCGGCAGTCGGAGGGGCCCCCATGAACGAACCAGTGCCAGGGGAAATCGTCCAGATGTCCGGCGCGGCAAGCCGTCAGGAAGCGAGCCGGCACGGCGTCGGCGTCGCGGGCTCGCTGATCGTTGTTCGAGCCTCGGCAACCCTCATGGACGAAGCGCGTCAACTCCGGGCGGTATCGGTTTTCTTTCAGCTTGAACAAGCCAGCATCGAAGGGCGAGAGCAGCCCGCATTTGACGCAGCGCAGCCATCTGGGGAACGGCTTCACTGGAACCCCGATCAGAGCGGCGGGCGAGAACGGGTCGACGACGTCGCGCTCGCCGATCGGTGACATACGCAGCGACTCCACTTGAGGCCCGAGAACGCTGCGGACATTCGCCAACAGGCGCGCCTCCTGGATGGGCTGGCATCTATCCTTTTCCCATCGGTCGATCCCCATGGTGACGACCGAGAGGTTGGGCAAATCGACCAGCGCGCCAGGACCGAAGGTCCATAGAAGCTGGCTCGGACGGACTTCACCTACGGGCGTCTTGCTCATGTGTCACTCCCGTCCGCTGGGGTAACTCGGGCTTGCCAGGTGGGATCGCTCGTCGAGCGCGTGTCCTCCATCACCAGCCTCACGCCGGGTTCGACCTCACGCATCGACATCGGGACGGTCCAGTCCGTCCACGGCTTCACGCCCGGGGCTTCCAGGAGGGGGTACGCCGTCGGGCCTGCCCCGTACTTCTGATAGACGAGCGTGCGGCCTCCGACGCCCGCCTCTTTGGCCCAATCATCTGCGCGCTGCTTCAATTCCTGTTCGGTTAGCGATTTCTTGGCCGAGTCCTCGGTGACCTCCCACGTCCGCTCGGCCACGACAGCGATCGTCGTCAACATCTCCGGTCGGCTCGGGCTGTTCATCGCCCCCGCCCCCGTGTTCGGGGCGAACGGGTCGTAGGCGTTGCGCATGATGGACAGCATCGCCCCCGTGAGGCCGCGGTCCAACGCCCGCGGCGAGAATGGCGTCACGGATTGGGCTTCGACATGCTGATAGAAGGTGGCGTGATAGTGTTCGAACGTCTCATAGTGTGAGAGATCGCGCGGACGCGCCCAGGTGAGGACGGTGGCGACCAAGCCCGGCGGCGTGCGGCCGACGCGGCTGGTCGCTTGGATATATTCGGCTGTTCCCTTCGGTTGGCCGTTGACGACCATCACGCCGAGGCGGTTCACGTCGACTCCGACCGAAAGCATGTTGGTGGCCAGGACGACGTCGATCGGACGCGGATCGCCCGGAGCCCGATTTTCGATCCATTTCCCCGTCGCGGAATAGAACGTCCCGTTGAAGGGGATCTCGAGCTGGTCAAGATAACGCGGGATGTCGTGACTGGAGACACGGGACGTCAGTTCTCGGACGTCATCGACTCGACGCTGCGACAAGCCCGGTCGATCGACGAGGCTCATGCTCACTCGGAAGGATCGCGTCTGGACGTCGTCTTCCGCGAGGCGCTTCATTCCGCCCAACTCTCGCAGCGAATTGAAATAGCCGACCAGCGTCATGTAGGGATCGGCGACCGGACCGAATCGATCGAAGAGCGCTTGCGCCGCGGTGAGAAAGGCCGTGTACGTCCTGATCAGCACAGCCGGGCGAGAGCTACCGGGCGCGCATATGGCCATGTAGCGGCGGCCAGGCTTCTGTTCAATGGGCCGCTGCACCGAAAAGAAGTTGTCCTCGACGTCGAGACCGGAAGGCGGAAAGACCGAAATGCGCCGCATGAACACGTTGCGCACTTGTTCTTCGGCGCGCCGGACGGTCGCGGTGGATGCTACGACCTTCGGCCGAACCTTCGCATCACCGAGGGGCCAGGTGCTTAGCTCGTCGACTGCGCTCTCATAGAGGCCCACCATGGTGCCAAGGGGACCGCTAATGAGGTGGAACTCGTCCTGGATGATGAGATCGGGCGGTCGCAGAGCGGCTCGCACCGGCTTCACCTTCGCCGCGGGATGAGCGCCGCACGCGCGATGACCCGTGCCGCAACCGTGCCCCGGCCAGAGCAAGCCGTGACGCTCGCATTCTTCGTCCACGCGACCGAAGAGGGTTCGGACTTCTGGCCTCCAGGCCATCATGGCGAACTTGTCGACGGTCGCGATCATCATCGTCGGGGGGCGATGGTAGATTTCCTCGTCGACCACCTTCACGGGCAATCCAGGGTGGGCGAGTCCGCTGGAGCCGGCTCGCGAGAATTCGCAGGTGCCGAGCTTGTCCCCGCAATGGATGAGGGTCCGGCCGATGATCCTGTCGACCTCGATGTCACGGCCCGCGGAAATCTCCGAGCCGCACCACGGGCAGCTCGTCAATTGCGCCGGCGATGCGATGCCGGCCCGATTTCGGTCACCGTTGCGCAGCGCTTCGATCGCCCGGTGGGCGTCTTCGGTTCGGCCCGGCGTCACTCTGTTGCCGACCCACAATCCCAGCGAGAACGGCTCCTTGCCCCAGGTCTTCTCGTCCCCGCGACGGATCACTTCCATCGCGCACAACAGCGTGGTCGCACGCTGAAATTGCTGCAACGTCAGCAGGCGCAGCGTGTATCTCATGATCACGGCGAGGCCGCGCGAGGCGTCGAGCCCGCCCAGGTCGCTTTTCAACCGACGCATCACCATGGCGAAGGCGGCCACACCCAGATAGGCCTCGGTCTTACCGCCGCCCGTAGGGAACCACAGCAGGTCGGCGAAGGCCTCGACGGGCTTCGTTCGATCGGGATGCCCTGGATCGGCGAGCGACGGCACCGACAAGAGGAGGAAGGCCAACTGGAAGGGGCGCCAGGATCTGTTCCTCGGGATGTCGAGCTGCGCGACATCGGTGGCTTCGCCCCGCCTGCGCTTGAGGGCATAGAGGCTCCGCACGCGCTGTAGCGCCATGGATCGGTTCGCGAAGCGAAAGGCCGTCATCGCCGCATCGTCGGAAAAGAGCGTGTTCATGCCCTCACGAAGACGACGCAGGGTATCTTCGCACTGGGCGATCACGTCCCATCCCGGATCGTCGAAGCCCGTGATCTCGCTCTTCAGCCGTGCGCGCTGTTCCTCGATCCATACGGCATAGTCGTCGACCAGGCACGACAGGGCATTCCGCAGCTCCTGCTGTTCCATCTCAGCGAGGCGGTTCATGTCGAGCCACCCCTCATCGACCATCCGGCGCATCGCCGGGCGATCGCTGGGGTCGAAGCCCGGCGTCTCCGTCACGGCCACCTCGTAGCGCGGGATGATTTCCGTTCGGACGCGCCAAGCCTTTGCGGAGTCTCCCGGTGTCGTGTCGGCGTGGACCGATACGCCGTGACCGACGGCGAATTCCAGCCGATTGCGGTAGATCAGGGCTAGGCGATCGCGTTCCGGATCGTCGCCGACGATTTCATTGGAAGGGCGCCGCCTGAAGATCGACTTGTCCGCAGCGTCTTCGGGCGCGATCACGGCGATCTTTGGCTGGAACAGCCAGGCGCGGTCCTTGTTGTCGTCGGGCTCCAATTGGCCGTTCACGACGAACAGGGTGACGAGGCGCTCTGCTTGATCGTTCGTCCGGACGGTCCCTTGCAGTCGCACGTCGGGCTGGTCTCGATCAGGAGTCGAGGGTTTTATCGGCCCGTCGTTCAGTGGCAGGGCAACGACCCCACCGCATGGGACCCGCCGCCACACCTTGACCTTGATCTCTTCCTCCTTGCCGGTCGCTCGGTTCCTTCGGGTTTTGACGACGTCGTGCTCCTCGCTCGGGACGCGCACGTAGCGTCCCCACCGAACGTCGATGGCGAGCGACTCCACGTCCGGCGCGACGCAGAAGGTGAGCCCCATGCTGGACGGCACGAGCGATTGATTGTTCGTGGTGTCTATCTCGTCGAGGGCATCGTCCTCGGGCTCCACGCGGCCGGAGGCGCTCGCGAATTCAGCCCCCGGCTCGTGGATGGGCGCCGCTCGCTCGTCCTCGATGTCGCCCATCTCATCCGTACCGGCGGCCGGCTCGACGAGGACCATCTCGCCGTCACCTGGCCGGCGCGGTGCGAGTTTCCCGACCAGGTAGCGGTCGCGGACGCTCATGTCCTTGATCAGCTCATGCTGCCCACCCGCAGGGCCAAGAAGATCATCGCGGACGGCCATTTCAAGCAGATCGCGGGCATGGGCGACGTCTTGGATGAGCAGGACGTCGTCGGGCGAGGATAGGCCGTCGCGCCCGAGCACCACCGAAAGGTCTTCGAGGCGCAGCCGCGTGACGAGCCCCTGCGGAAGCGTCAGCCCGATGTCGCCGAGCGCGCCCGCCTTCTTCACCACGTGCAGCTTGTCGAAGTAGAGCGTGGTAGCTTCGAGGTCGGTGCGGATGCGGAGGATGCGCCCCACGCGCTTCATGGCTCCGGCCGCGTCCACGACGACCACCCAGTGGCCAGGAGCGACGGCGCTGCCGATGCGATCACCGTCGAGCCGAACGACGAACGGGCCGAGCGACGTCGCCTCCTTGGCGAGCCATGCCTGTGCGTTCGGTGCGGTGGTCGTCGTCATGTGTGGATCTTCATCTCTTTACAGCTCCACTCGCGAGAAGTGCGGGTACAGCCGGTAGAACTTCTTGAACACGTCGACGGGGTCGACACCCAGCTTGGACTCGATGACCTTCGCGAGGTCGAACCCGAGCTTCTTGTGCGCGTTGTTGTTCGACTCCATCGTGAGCCGTTCCAGCGAGGACAGCGCGGGCAGCTCGATTCGGTGGGGCTCGTCCGGCGTCGAGTAGAACTCCCATCCCTCGACCAGCTTCTCGGTGACCGTGTCTTCCCGAGGAACCACGATCAGAGCCGCCGTCACCATCGGCTGGTCATCGGCGTAGTGCGTCGCCAATGCCCAGACGATCTGGCGGTTGGTGAAACTCAGAGCCTCCTTCTCGACGGCCAGCTTCAGCACTTGGAGAAGCGTCGGGCCGTACCTCTTGTGCGTCATGGCGTCGGCGGTCAACCCGGCTGGCACGAGCGTGCCCAGCCGCTGCTTGAACTGCTCGAAGCGCCACTCGGCCTTCGTCGGCTTCTGGGCACGGTCGGCAGAGACGTCGCCATCGACCTCGACGGAAAGGTCCTTCCCGGACGGCTCCTCTCCACCGCCGCCGAGCGAAGTCGGGTTGCCGTTGAGCGTCACGCGCAGGACGCTTCCCACCGGCACCGTGCCGACAGTCGCCGCGAAGCGCTGGATCTGGGAGGCGATGCCTTTGGGCGCGGTGTAGTCGAACCAGATGATGGCCGGCGTCGTGAAGGTCGTCTGGTCGAGGAACTTCTCGAGGGTCGAGTGGACGCACTTGATGGCGGCCACGGGGCGGTTGAACCGCTGTCGCTTATGGACCTCCAACTCGGACTCGATGCAGGTCAGCTTGCCGACAGTGCGACGGTTCTTCTTGCAACCGATCCCGATGCGAGAATGCACGAGGCGGAAGTCCTCAAGGAACGGGCCACCAAGACTCACGTAGTGGTACTTCTCGAGACCGAGCTTCGGGGCAAGGCGCACCAACAACGAGAGGAACAGCTCTCGGTCGACCGCCTTATTCGGCCGAAGCCGGTATGGCAGTGAAGACCCACTCATCGATCAAGCCCCCTTCTTGTTGGCCTTCACGAGTTGGATCTCGAAGCACTTGTCTCCGACGATGCCGGGCTTCTCGTTTGAATCGTCGAAGAGCATCTTCGACACTGCCCGCACCTCTTCCGCAGAGCGCGAGAAGACGATGCGACGGGCCGACGGCGTGCTGCCCTTCGGCTCGGGCAGCGCGCCCTTCACTTTGCGCGGATCGAACTCCAGAGCGTCGCTGCTCTTCTTGCTGACCACACGCGGAGAGACCGCTTCGATCGCCTTGCTCAGCGACATCGGCTTGGCGTCGGACCAGTAGCTCGCTTGGTCTTCGCGCGGGTGGTTCTTCCACTGGTTCGTGTACGAGATCCAAACCCGCATGCCCTCCTTCATCTTGACGAGGGACTCGAGCCAAACGTTCGACGACGTGTCGAGCGCGCGCTTCGTCGTCGTGACGGGCAGCTTCTTCGCGTCCTTGGCCCGGAACTCGATGATGCCCGTGATGACGATGAACTGGTCGTGGTAGAGCGGGATGGCGTCGCCCCAGCCCGTCAGGCGGTTCTTGTCACCGACGATGACCGCGCGGTCGTTGCAGAGCACGGTCCATCCGGCGGTCGCAGAGTTGCGCTGGCCTGCGAAGTCGCCGTCCTCGTCATCATCGTCGGCGTCGTACTGGCGGCTAGTGTTCAGGCCGACGGTGATGGAGACGAGCACTCCGTCGATCGTCTTCTGGTAGACGTAGGGCGCGGGGCCGTCCTTCCGCATGGAGACGAGCACCTCGACGTGGACGGGCTTCACCGCCTTGCCGTTGATCTCGATCTTGAGGCCACGCTGTAGGAACATCGTGAAGTGGTGGGAGATCGCGGTCTCCACCTCGTTCACGAATGCGGCGTTGGAGAAGTGTTTGGCGACGCCCGGATAGAGGTCCTTGACCACGATCATGGTTCCGGGCTTCGAGAGCTTCTCGCTGGCATTGCTCGGGACCTTGATCGGCAGCTCGCTCCACTCCTTGTCATCGAGCCACTTCGAGTCGATGTGGACCTCGAACGTGTCGCTGCCATGCCGCGTCTTCACGAGCGCATCGGTGCCCATCTTGAAGAGCGCGCGCTTCATGCCGACGCCGTACATGCCGATCGTCTCTGTGTCTGCGTCGCGCGTGTCGTCGGCGTCGCGACCCATCTTGAACGCGTACTTGATGGCAACGTCGCGAGGGATGCCGCCGCAGTTGTCCTCAATGGAGAATTGGTCCTTCGAGAGCTTGATCTTGACGTAGTGCTTCGAGTACTCGACGTCGTTGCCGTTTGCGAGACGCAGTGCGCCGTCGAGGCAGTTGTCAATGAGGTCGAGGATCGCGTCATCGAGGCTGATGTCGCGCGTGAGCATGGACACGAAGAACTGCTTGGTGGGCACCGCTTTCGCGGTATCATTGCTGAGCTTCATTTGCCGGTCCTCCGTGTGCTGGCCTTCTTCGCGGGAGCAGCGGCCTCAGTCTTCGACGTCGTCGCGGGCGCGTCGACGAGGGCGTGCGCACCCTTGCTGGCAGGCACTGCTTTCGCACGCCGGAGCGCGCCATCGAGGCAATTGTCGAGAAGGTCGAGGATCGCGTCGGCGAGATTGATGTCGCGCGTCAGCATCGACACGAAGAACTGTTTGGTTGGGCTCACCTCTGCGCGGTCAGTAGTGGGTTTCGTCATTTGCCGTCCTCAACTGTCGAGAAAATATCTTGAAGGTCGAGGTTTACCTCTATGCTTGAGTTTGCCCGCTTCTGCCTTCGGCCGGCGCGCGCTCCACTAAACGATCCAGCGCCGGGTCGGACGGATGGCACTTCTTCCTCGTGACGTTTCCTATTTAATTCCAAAAGCTGCTTAAAGAGGGTTGCCGCGGAGGATTGAGAAATAGACCAACGACACACAGCGGCATCCACGCCAGTGCGTATTTCATGAAAGTCGTATTTTATCTGCTCGGAATCCCATCCGTATGCTTTCACGACCGCTTTATCTATTTCAGCCAACAACGCTCGCAAATCGGATATTGTAGGATCATTACGGGTGCGATCGTGTACTTGGTTCATCGTGTCTGTGAGTCCGCTATTCCGCGATCGACAGAACAAAATAAGTTGGTCATTGAATCTTGTTGCGAGTTCGTATGTTTTGGCGCCCAAAGCGACTGTAGGAAGAGGATATTTTGCTACCGATTCATTGATAGAAAGCGTTACGGTCGCTCCAAGATTGCTCAAGTTTCCGCCGGAGAAGCGCCGCATCCAGTCTTGGAACATCGAGCCGAGGCAGATTGCATACAAATCCGGACGATCCTGATTAAGAATCAGGACTTTGTTCGTGTATATCCAATCACTCGGGGCAAGGATGCCAATTGTATATTTTGTATTCTTGGAATAGACGATAGAGTATTGGTTGTGACGAATCCTGCGCATCAAGTCGGCGCGGTTATTCCAGAATTGCCACCATCTCTCGATCAGACCATTGTAGCTTTTTAGTTCCGGTTCTGTCCTGGTCGGCTTTACGACCTCAAGAAGAAATCTTGCGGCTTCCGGCCAGCGCGCTTCGATATCATTGAAAGAGCGGTCCCCCACATCCAGAGCATACCTTTGTATCCGCGTTACAGAACTGCCCGTGATGTCTTCTCCTGATATGTAGGGTCGGAGAAGTGAGTCGGCTTCGTTGGCGAGGCGATCGTACCAAGAGTCCCCAGGACTCAGAAGAAATGCCAAACCTTTGCTGTTGTTAACACCTTCAAACGAGAATGGTGCGGATTTGATGGCGACAGGTTGCCACGTTTCCTGATCCTCTGAGACTAAGCGTGCGCCAATTCGGGGACAAAGAACTCCGTCACAATTCGCATCAGCATCCCATTTACCCTTAAAAAAGCAAACGACAGCTACGTTGATGTTTGCTGACCCCGGCCAAGGTATCCCCTTTCGGGCGAAGTATACGCTCCCGGCATTCACAAGCTTTCCCAAGCCAATGTCGATTGCGCTGCCTTCCGCAATATTGGTCGCGCCTAGCAAGCCGTAGCAACCTTGCCTGCGAAGCAAATCCGATGCGCGGCGATGGAAAACGACGCTGAGGTCTATTTTCCCGGGGGACTCGCCAAGGACCATTTGGCATTGCCGCTGGAAAAGGTCGCCTAACGACGCCTTCCATAGCCGATTACCAAGAAAGGGGGGATTCCCGACGATGGCATCAAACCCTCCACCCTCCCTAACGAAGACTTCTGGGAATTCGAGCGGCCAATGGAAGGGGCGTCGTGTCGCCCCATCAGGAGTATCAATCACGAGGTCGGTTCTTGCCTGCCGCAGCAGGCGAGTCCGTGCATTCGCATCACCGCCTGCGGCTTCGTCTGCCATCGTCGCCAGCGCTGTAATTCTCACGGCACGGTCATCGGCGAGGACGATGCCAACGAGAGCATCGGCGATCAGTTCCGGCAGAGCGAGTTCATTCCGCGATTGAGCGTCGAGCGCGGCCATCGCCTCGACATCGCCGATGTCGCGGATGGAAATCGAGCGAAGCTGGCTGCGGAGCGCGAGCGCCTTATCGACGGCCGACCGGATCGTTCGGCCAAAAAGGCGAAGCTGCGCTTTGCCCTTTGGCTTCATGTCCAGCTCGATGAGCTGACCGAGATCGTGAATGCCGAGCAGGCTGTCGCCACTCCGAAGATTGTGATCAAGGAAACCGAAGGGCCGCCCTTTGGCGAGTGTCGTCAGCCAGAGCGACAGCTTGGCGAGTTCGACCGCGAGCGGGTTCTTGTCGACGCCGTAGAGGCAGCGCTCGGCGATCAGGCGACGTGCCAGGATGGCGCGTTCTTCGGTGTTGCGCGACAGCGGCTCGAACCCGTCCGCGTCATTGGCGGGACGGATGCGGCCCTGGTCGTCGATCCGGCCGCCCGCCGCTTCCATGTCGGACCAGGCTTCGACCAGCCGGTCGGCAAGCCAGCGGCAAGCCTGGACGAGGAAGGCTCCCGATCCCATTGCGGGATCGCAGATCTTGAGGTCAAGTAGGTCGTCGGCGCTCTTGAGCGTCCAATCCTCGCGCGCTGCGCCTTCAACCGGGCCACGATAGGCGAGCGGCGTCACGGTCTCCTCGACGATCTTCTCGGTCAGGTTCTTGGGCGTGTAGTGTGTTCCACTCTCGCGCCGGTCGGCGCCGAGAACGACGACGAAAGCGCCGGCGTGATGCACCAGAGGGTATCCCCACGGGTCCGTCCGCAGGAGTTCGGCATAGGGCAGGATGCGGTCACGCAGGGCCACGTCGCCGCGACAGACGGCTAGCACCCGCGCTGCCAGGCGTTCGTCCGGTACGCGCTCCATGGCGTTGCGAAGGGCGGGCTCGGAGCGCTCACTCCGTTCTTTCAGGAGTTCGACGATCCTCGCGGTACCGTCTAGGCGCGCCGACTCGATTTCACCGAGCGCGACGCGCGCGTTCTTGGCTTTGGCGGCCCCTTCGAGTTCGAGCGTCACATCGTCGACGCGCTGGACCGTGCGTTCGAGGAGGCCTTCATAGACGTGGCCGATTTGTTCCACATCGAGCGCCCGGTAGGACAGCGTGCGCCCTTCGAAGGTCTGGATCGCTTCCAGCAGGAGCAGGACCGTCCGGTCGTCGATCGGCAGGGGTTCTGCTGGATCGCTCCGCCAGCTCGTCCCCTTCTTGCGCCCTTCGAGGAAGGGGTAGCGGTCGGGATCGAACAGCGATCCGCCCATCGCCGGAAGACGAAGGACCGGATGGTCGATGCCGCCATAGACGCCGCGAAACAGCGCGAGCATCCGAGACCAAGCCGAACGCCGGCGTTCGAGTATCTCCTCGGAATCGGCGCGCAACTGCATGCGCAGGCTGGAGAGCGCGTAGAACGCATCGTACCGGGGATCGCCGAGAAGGAGCAGGCCGCGTTCTTCCGCTGCGAGGAGGAAGACGAGCCGCATCATGACCGTCAGGCCGGCCTCGTAGAGTTCCTTCGGGTCGACGTCGTGCAACAGGTCCCGGTTGCTGTCCTGGTCGGCACGGTCGAGGGATTGGACCAGCACCTCGACGGCTCGGCGGACCTGCTCGCCGAGCGCGTCGGTCACATCGTCCTGGTGCTTCAGCGATCGCTCGAACAATGCCGGCGGCCTTTCGGCTTCCGGGCCGAAGAAGCGACGGACCCCGAGCAAACTGACGAACGCACGGAGCGTCTCGGGCTCCTGACCCCAGAGGCGGGCGTACCAACTGGCGAAGCTCGCGACGGCACCCACCGGAGCGTGAACGAGCATCCAGCGCTCGCCATTCGTCACGAGACCGAGTGGACATCCGGTCGCTCGCAGCAGCGACACCATGCGGTCACCCGGCGTGGTCGCGAGGCCGTCGTAGTTTCGAGTGGCGTCGAGATCGGCATCGGGCTCGTAGAGCTGGAGGAGCAACAGCGGGGCGTCGCCCTGGCTCGGATTGACGATAGCCAAGTCGGGGAGGATCGTGACGCCGTGTTCGGGCAGCGGGGCCTTCAGCCGCTCGGGTAATGAGGCTGCCCTGCGTAGAATCTGGTCGTCCACCTCCAAGGCGGTTTGCAGAACCTCGTCGATCCATGCGGCGTGGATCGCAGGCAGATCGGGATCGTCCGCATCGACGGCGTCACGCCATTCGTCGTAGGCAGCACGGAGCCGTTGAGGGCGGCCGGACGTGAGAGCTTCCAACCCCTGGGGAAGCACCTCCCGCAGAACGGGCACCGCAAGGAACGGCCCCGACACCTCGATGAGGTTGAGCCAGTCGTGGTTGGCGCTCACGGCTTGCGCCCCCTCGTCAGGGAGTCGGGCACGAGCAGGACCACGGCTACGGGAAACGTGTGATCGCGGACGTTGGAATATCTGGTCTTGATTGCACGCACTTCCTGTTCCCGTTCGAGCGGGATGCGGACGAGACGCGCCTCCAAAGCCGCCCGATCGCGCCGAAGCTGGGTGCGCTCGTCTTCGGAGAAGAGCGAGAGCTGTTGCGGTTCACGTTCGGCGACGAGTTCGGCCCGCAATGCCTTGCCGAGATCATCGAGCACTTGCCGGATGTCGTCGCTCTCCCTTTCCCGGCGGGTGTCGATCGAGTTCGACAGGAAGCGCAGGCGATCCTTGGAACGCGCCTCTACGGCCGCCAACACGGAATCGCGCTGCTTGTCGAAGCGGGTGCGCAGCGCCGCGAAGGTCGAGTCCGGCAGCTCGGCTGGTTTGGAATCCTGTAGCCATCGACGCAATTCCGTGACGCGCTCCTCGCGGCGGAATCCCGCATCTCGCAGATAGCCGCCGGCCTCGGTGAGTTCCTCGTGCAGACGATGGTGGCTGCCGCCAGTGATCACCAGGCGGGAAACGACGACGACCGCCGGAGCTTCCAGGCGGCCGTCGGGAAGCGACCGGGCGGTGACGCGATGCATCTTCTTTACGTCGTCGCGCGCCCAGATCTCGGCGCGGAGCAGGCGCAGACTCATCTGAACAAGGCGGTGATTGAGATGCACCAGGACGACGTCGTCGCGCCCCTTCGCCACGTCGTGGTCGAAGGTGATCGGGCGAACCTTCTTCGTATAGGGATGCTCGAGACCTTCGAGGCATCGCGTCCATGAACCCGAGAGCGCCGGCATCCTGAAGGCCGATCCATCGGGAGCCCCCGGAAGGGAAGCGGGCTCCAGGTCCGGTTTGTCCGAGAGGCGCAGAGCCGTCCTCACCGACCTTTCAATGTGGTCGGGCGCGAGATTCTGCTCTCGTTTGGTCTCGGCGAGGCGCTCATGCAGCTTCGCGATGCGTTCCCGAAGATCGCGTTCCGCCCTGACGAAGCGGCGAGACTTTTCCATGCGGGCTTCGGCAAGCCGGGTGTCCAGGTCGCGCCGCCGCCCCTCGATCAGGTCTGGCAATTGAGGGGCGATGACCGGATTGACGCTGCCCATGTCGGCCCGCATGGCGTCGAGCTTGCGGAGGGCACGCAAGATGTCCTCGCCGTGGTCTCCCTCGTCGTCGACCGGGTGCCAGATGACCACCTCGCTGGAACGCTGACCGTGCCGGTCGATGCGGCCGTTCCGCTGCTCCATCACGTTGGGATTGTAGGGGATCTCCAGGTGGATCATCAGATGGCAGTGGTTCTGGAGGTCGATTCCTTCCGAGGCGGCATCGGTCGCCAGGAGGATTCTGACGGGTGATTCCTTCGGGCTGGCCTGGAACGAAGCCTTCACGGTCTCGCGCTCGTCGTGCTCCATCCCACCGTAGATCAACGCCAACCTGTCGCCACCGAAGCCGTGCGCCGCGAGGATCTGGTGCATCCACTGCTGCGTCGTCCGATATTCGGTGAAGAGTATGACCCGCTCGTCCGACCACTGGCCATCGACCTGAAGATGCGCAGCAAGCCACTCTAATATGGCGCGGGCCTTGGAATCTTCCTTGCGCGACGCTTGCTGAGCCCAGGATCGCAAACGCTGGAGCATCTGCCATTCTTGTTCGTCGAGCGGGCGGACGTGCTTGCTCGCTTCGCCGATCGCCTCGTCTTCCGCCATCTCGCGCTGCGTATCGTCGGCGTAGTCTTCTTCCGCCTTCGAGATGGCTCGCCGGAGGATACGCTCATCCAGCTTTCGTTGGCCGCGCTCAGCTGCGGCTCGCCCCTCGATGGTCGCGGCGTGCCGTTCCAGCGTCGTCGCGAACGCGGCGGGTGACGACGACAGGCGCTTGCGCAGCAATTGATGGACGAAGCGGTCGACGGCTCGTGCGCCTTTTTCCCCGCTCTCGCGGCTGGAGATGTAGTTCCCGAGCAGGCGACGGATTTCACGCTCGTCCTCGGCATAGCCGACGCGGAGAGCTTCGAGGCGGCGTAGCGGATAGAGTCGGTTGCCGTTCGCGTCGACCAGGTCGCTCTTCAGCCGCCGTACCATGACCCGGGCGCGCTGGGGCTCGCTCGGCAGGACGTTTCTCGCGAACCGCTGGTCGTCCAGGAGTTCGAGTAGAGCGGTGAACGATTCCGTGTAGCCGTCATGCGGCGTGGCGGTCAGGAACAGCTTGTGCTGGAAATGCGGCGCTAGAAGACGGACTAGCTGCGTCCTCAGGCTCTCGACGGCATAGTGCCCAACCGTCGGCGCGACGTTGTGGGCCTCGTCGATCACCAGCAGATCGAATTTGCGGGGATGCGTGACCGAGGGCGGCAAGGCATCGCGGAACAGGCGCAAGCCTTCACCCTGCTTCGCCCAGTCCATCGAGGTGATCAGAAGAGGGAACGACGTCCACGGGTTGGCGTGCAGTCCTCGCTCGCGCCGCAGATGCTTGACGAACTCGGTATCCACGATCCGAAAATCGAGGCCGAATTTCTCCTGCATCTCCGTGCGCCACTTTTCTTGCAGCGACGCCGGGCACAATACCAGCACGGTACGCGCGCGGTGACGGAGGAGCATCTCCTGGACCACGAGACCGGCTTCGATCGTCTTGCCGAGGCCGACGTCGTCGGCGATGAGCAGGCTCGTGCGAGCCATGTCGATCGCCCGCACCAGCGGGTCGAGCTGGAAATCCTCGATACTGACGCCACTGCGGAAGGGGGCTTGCAGGTAGGCTCTGTCCGCGTTCGTGGCAGCTCCCCATTGGACGGCATCGAGAAACGCTTGCAGGATGTCGGGATCGTCCAAGCCCGTGGTACGCGGCAGGCCGGCACGCTCGATGACATGTGCGCCGGGTTCTAATTCCCACAGAACCTCGATTTCCTCGCCGAGGGCATCCTCGTCGATCGAAGCCAATCGAATGAGGTGACGCTTGGGAAGAGCAGGCGCGACCGAGCCGTCGTCCACCTCGGAAACGATCCATTGACGCCGGCGAGCTTCTACCAACTGACCGGGCTCAGGGATCGTGTGATGCACGATCTGCGTCGCCGCGCTGCCAGTCCCCCTGACGATCACTGCTGTTTCTCCCCAGTGCGAACGATGTCTTCGATACGTTCGGCCGCATCATCGGCGCTTTCGTGCGACCAGACGCGGACGACACGCCAACCCGAAGCTCGAAGCCGTCGATCGGTATCCGCGTCTCTGGCGCGGTTGGTTTCGATCTTTTCGCGCCAAAATTCAGCATTGCTCTTCGGCCAGGAGGCGTGTTCGGGGCAACCATGCCAGAAGCAACCATCGATGAAGATGGCGACCCTGGCACTAGAAAAAACGATATCGGCGACCCGGCGCGGCTTGGTCAGCAACGGGACGTGTAAGCGATAGCGCAGCCCTCTAGCGTGCAACTCTTTGCGTAGGGAAAGTTCGGCGTCGGTGCCCTTCTGCCGCACCCGAGCCATGCGGAGGCTCGCGTCACGCGACGAGGGGCTTACGCGCGACATCCGCGATGCCTCCCTTCTTCGTGTCTTTCTGCTCGGCCTCAATGCCGAGATGGGCCGAAATGCTTTGCCCAATCGCCTCGCCGAGAGTGACTGGGACTGCGTTGCCGATCATGCGGCCTAGCACCTTGAAATGGGTCGGGCCGCCGTCCGGTACGAAGGCGTACTTTTTCGGAAACCCTTGCAGGATGGCACCTTCCCGCAAGGAAATCGCCCGATCCTGATCCGGATGGCCGAAGCGGCCGTTGCCGAAACCATAGAACTGCGTCGTGATCGTCGGAGACGGGTCATCCCAGGTCATGCGCCCGTAGACGCCCGGATAGGTGCGGCCGGTCTCCCGGCGATGACATTCCGCTATCAGTGGTTTGGGCCAATCGCGCCATGTCCCGCCAGGGCGAGAGACGCGGATGCGCTCCAAGTTCAAATCCGAAAGCTTAGACGACACATGGAAAGCATCGTCTTCGTGAGCGCTGCCGGCTTCGATGGGAGGCAATTTTCCGATTGCATCTCTAACGGTCCGCGGCTCTTTGTACGTTGGTGAAATCAATTCGATGGGACCGATCGCGCTCGCCAGAACGACCATGCGCCGCCTAGTCTGCGGCAAGCCGTATTGCGTGCAATCGACGATGTCCTGCCAAACTTTGTAGCCCAGCCGTCGTAGGGTGGCGACGAAGTCGTCGAAAACAGCGTGCTTTTCGACCAAGGGCACGTTCTCCATGGTCACTATGTCCGGCCGGACAGATTTTATGAGGCGGGCAAACTGATATAGCAGGGGCCAGCGTGGACTCGTCAGCGTGTCGTAGCGCTGGGAGTAGGTCGAGAACGGTTGGCAGGGTGCGCAACCCGCCAGAATCCGAATTTCTGCATCACCGTAGAGTTTCTTCAGTTCGGACAGTTTTATGTTCTTGATGTCATTCGCGATGAAGCGCGCGCTATTGTTGGTCTCGAATGGATAACGGCATGCCATGTCGACGTCGATTCCTGCGACGACCGGGACACCAGCCCGGATAAGGCCGTGCGTCAGGCCGCCCACACCGCAGAACAGGTCGATGCATGCCACTTCACTCATTTCTTCCCTCTCTTGGTGCATCTTTTCGGTCCCGGCACATTGCCCGCCACATCTCCATACCTCTTATCGGATGCTTTAACCTCTCACCCATGAATTCCACAGCCTTTCGACCTTGTGCTCGGCCGTTTCTCTCTCTGCTATCCACCCATAAATCTTATCCTTGCTGACACCGAGATACTTGGCGATTTCTTCGGCGCCCATTGATCCGGCATGAGTCGCTCGTTCTTGCTCCAGTTCCGATTGACATCTCATTGGACGCACGATGAAAACCGATTTGGTAAGATTAGGGCTGATTTAGTCCGAATATGGGCTCGGTGTTCCCACAACGCAGCGCATTGGAATACAGGGCTTCTCTTCCAATCACCAAGCTAACCGCTGCCTCCCCTCAGCTGTCCCCGATTTCGGGCTTGAGATCGAGAGAAGCAACAAAAGTCCCATAAAAAGTTTTACAAGCCATTGATATATTGTGGAAAACTCAGAACGGGAGGGAGGGTTTGCGCTCTCCGCTAACTCTGGCGAGAGCGTTGAAGGCGGCTAACGCGCCTTGGGTGGACGCTCGCCATGTGGCTGGCCAGACCGTCACCAGCATATGTGTAATGGAGCCATGTGCATGTTCCGCGGCCCCGTCCCGTTCCTATATATGATAATATCCTTTATCATATGTTTGGAACGACGACGATGCAGGATCACCCGCAGCCCGACGAAAAGTCGTTCGATGCCCTCGCCGACTGGACGCTCAGGTGGGAGGAAGCTGGGAAAGCGATCGAAAAGACACCTTGGGGAAAATTTGGTCGCGCCCTCGACCGTGCTCGCGCGAGGCACGCAGCGCAGACGCCAGCCCAAAAGTGCTTCAGCACCGAGACAGCCGCCATGCTTACTCTCAAAGAACCCGCCCACATCACTTTGGCGCAAGGGTTGACCATCCTTCAACAGAATGGCCTGTCGCTCGAAGACGCAAAAGTTCGCCTGAGGCAAGCCTTCGTGCAAAAGGCGTTCAGCCAAGAGCCTTGTTTTGCCTTGGCGTACGACGAGGCCGAAATCGACTGGGGGACAGGTTCAGTTAAAATACCGCGCAAACCAGACCGATTTTGCCCGACGTTCCGTCGCGCCGACTTTGACCACTATTTCTTTGAGGTCGCGATGACATCGCTAACTGATGCAGAAATTCGCGGCAGGCTGCTCAAGCACTTCTATGGACTGAGAAACAACGGCGACGGATGGGTTCACACGTCAGAGATTATCCTGAGCCCGGAGCGGGTCAGCCGTCAGACCGTTGCGAATGTATGTCAACAATTAGCCGAGGTCGGTTATATCCGATGGGAACCATTCAACCCTCAAATAGGGCAGCTCGCGATAGGGAGGGCGAAGATCACGGGTTCCGGAATCGATGTCGTCACCGAAGCCCGCGGTCCCACCTTAGATATTCGCTTTCCCAACATGAAAGAAAGTGATGTGCTGGCCGCGCGTGCTTCGCTTCCAAAGGAACCACCGCCGCGACTTCGTAAGGAAGCGCTGAATCAAACTATTCGTGAAAAGGTGTGGCAGCTGTTCTGCAACGAGCAATATGACACTGCCGTTTTCGAAGCGATGAAAGCGGTCGAGGTGGCAGTTCGCGCGGCGGCCGGATTCACGGCAGCTGATATCGGCACGAAACTTATGCGTAAGGCATTCGACGTTGAGAACGGGCCGCTCACCGACAAAGCGACCGAACAAGCAGAACGCCAAGCTCGCAGTGATCTATTTGCTGGGTCAATCGGTTCTTACAAGAATCCTCATTCACACCGCAACGTCGCGCTTGATGATCCTGACGAAGCTGCCGAGATCATCATGTTGGCAAATCACCTATTGCGTATCGTCGATAGCCGCCGCGCGACCAACGGCCAGCCATGAACCAACTCGTTCCCATCGTCATCACCGCCGCGGGCAACGAGGCCCAGACGCGCTTTTGGGAATTCTTCGTCTCGAATATGCGCAACCCGCACACGCGCTGCGCCTATGGCCGCTCGATAGCAGAATTTCTCGCATGGTGCGAGGAGCACGGCCCTTGCTTCGGAGCCTCTTTACGTCGGCACTTACATTGAGGCAATGACGCTCAGCCGTAGCGCGCCGCCCGCCAAGCAGAAATTGGCGGCCATCCGCATGCTGTTTGATTGGCTTGTGACCGGCCAGATCGTGCCGACCAATCCGGCGTCGAGCGTTCGTGGCCCGAAGCATATTGTCAACGTCGGCAAGACGGCAGTGCTAGATCCGGTGGAAGCGCGCACCATCCTCGACAGCATCGATGTGACGACGCAAGCCGGTTTGCGCGACCGCGCCTTGATTGGCCTCATGCGCTATTCGTTCGCGCGCGTCGGCGCGGCGCTCGCCATGGGTTGAAGACGTTTTCTAAAGGCTTGCTATTTGGCACGATAGGCTTGGGTTTTCGTGAGCAAGATATCGCTGGTGTCCGCAGGCAATTGCCAGCACAACGGTGGGTTTCTATCCCTACCATGCATTCACCTTGCATACTCGGTAAATGGCCGACTTGTACGACGCACACACGTCGAGTCTCAAGTTAGTGGCACCGTCTCACGTTAGCTCATCAGCTAAACAATTGAAAATGCTGACACCAATGAATCACGGTTAGTGGATCTCCGACACTGCAGATCGATTTCCCGTTCCTCGGCGCGCCAGGCCGCGTAGCGCAAAGCCTCGAGCACGTCCTCGCGCTCAAGATATGGATAGTCGGCCAGCAGCGCCTCGATGCTGCGGCCGGCGCCGATCTGACCGACAATCATACCGACCGTGACGCACTGGCCGCGGATACAGGGCTTCCCGCCCATCACGGCGGGGTCCTGGGTGGGTGATGCGTGAAAACTGGCTCATGTTCTCTCTCGATGCCATGGCATGGCGCGATCTGACGTCCCCTTCATTCGACAACCGGCTTTCAACGCGCCGTGAAGCGGCAGGCGCCTCGCCCCATGTCTGGGCCCGCGCCCATTTTCGTTGACGGGGGCGCCGGCGCTGACCCTCATGGCCGCTTCGGCGGGGGAGAGCAATCGAAGTCACAAACTATTAGTCCTCCTGTGAATTTAACGGCGTTCCGGGCCTTCCCGCAAGCGCATTCCGGCGAGACCACGACGATCCTTTCACTCTGGTGCATCGAGCCCATCGCCTGGCCCCGCATCGCCCTCTCTGTCCTCGCCGTTGAGTCCGCCCGGAAATACCCCCTCCAACAGCTTCGTCTTGCTCAAGAGCCCAGCGTCTTCGAGGGCTTCCATGTCGGGCAAATCCCTGAGCGAATTCAGCCCAAAAACCCCCAAAAATTCTTTCGTCGTCACATAGGTCGAAGGGGCGCCGGGGCGCGGGCTCCGCGGACCCGCGCCGATATAGCCCAGCGACCGAAGATGAGCGATCGTATCGCGGCTGATCTCACGACCAAAAAATTCCGAGAGTTCGGCCCGTGTTATCGGCTGGTAATAGGCGATCGCCGTCAAGACCAAAGCCTCGCCCGGCGGCAAGGGCTTTTCACCCCCCTGCCCCGTCGCGGCGTGGATCACCTCGGCAAAATTTTTCCGGGTGCGGTGTTGAAAGCCGCCGGCGACCGCGACGAGTTCATAGGGCCTTGCGCGCAATTCGGTTTGGATGTCTTGGATCAAATGGTCGAGGACGCACTCGCGCCCGACCAGGCGGGCCAACACCTCGCGGCCGACCGGTTCGGGGGAGGCAAAAATCACCGCCTCGACGCGGCCCATCCATTCCCGCCAGCGCAGATTTTGCGAGAGATCCGCAAGCTCCGTGTCGAGCGCGGGTTGGGATTTTGGGGCCCGCGGCCGGCGGCCCATGAATCAAAGCCCATAAAGGCGGGCAGTGCCCCGCCCGGTCAATTCGCGCACCGCGCCGAGTTTTGTTAGCCGGTTGAACAGGCGGCGGGCCGAGCGGTCGCTCACCAAAATTCCCGTTTTGGCGGGCTGGGCATCCTCCTCCAGCAAAAGATTGACCATCCGGCCGGCCTCTTTTCCGCGCAGGCGCGGCGCAATCGCCAGTAGTTTGTCGGCCCGGCGGGCCAGTTCGCGAAACAAATCGCCGGCCGCCGCGGCGCCCCGCGCCGTAGAGAAGACACAAGCCGTGTCCCAAGCCTGCGGGCCGGCGGCCCCATCGCCCCGCTTCCAATAGGCAGCCAAAAGCGGCACCGGCGCCGGCCAGCAAAGCTTTTGGGCCAGCACCGCATCGGCGAGCCATAGGGCGAGCGCCCGATGCTCCGGATGTTTGGTAGAACGTCCGGCCTCGGCCACCGCACTTGCCGCCAAGACCGGATTTTCGACCCCCTTCATCGTCTCCCGGGCGCCCGCGATCATAACCTCAACCTCGGCCAATGGCAGGTCAAAGAGGGCCGGCAATGCCTCCGCCCAGGTTTGGGGATCGAGGGCGGCGGGCTCGCCCAGAATGCGGAAGGCTTTGAGGCGTCGTCCGGCGGGCCCAAGATCGTCGCCGGGGCGGGTGAGATAGAAATGATCGCGGAGTTCCGCCTCCTCCTCCGTTCGCCCGCCGGCCCGCACGAGCGCCGCGGCGGCTTTGAGCGCGAGGCGCTGGCGCCAGAGTTTTGCAATGGGATGCGGGGCGCGGGCGAAGGGATCCAGGGCGGCGAGCGCGGCGCCAACGTAAAACAGGGCGTCCGGGAGGGAAGATGGGGGCGCAAAATCCCGCGCCCAGGACGGCAGCGGCGGCACGCTCGGGGGCGGTTCGGGGGCTGATTCGGAGCGCAAAACCATGCCCCCACCCTACTCTTAAACGGCGCTTTTGGCCAGCTAAGCTGTGGACAAACGCCGCGGGTGTCGGGGGAAAAGAATGTTCGATAACCTTCCATTATCGAACCTAATTCGGAAACCCCGTAATCCCCACAAAAATGCCGCAATCGCTTTTCCAGAGCCGCCAGCGGTTCCCCATCCCCAGCCTTCCGCCGTGCACGCGTTGAGCGGCCGCCTAGCGGCTTAGCCGAGGCGGCAAACGCCTTCGTCGTTGTGACGATCCACATCTCCTCAGACGAAAGCTCTCAGCTCAGCAGGGAAACTTCGTTGCCACTGCCGCGCTTGCGGCTTCGTTCGATCCAACGAACCCTAAAAAAATTTTCAAATGTTTTTTGCGTTCGCGCCGAAGCGAGCCACCTTCTCTTCGTTGAGAACTGCAATCTGGAGTTTTCGGAATGATTTCTTTTCATGCTCATTCTCGGCCCTTCAATTCGAAGAGCTTCCGCGCGAGCAATTTGGTCGTTCCAGCCTATGCAACCACAGTGACCATCGATTTCCCAATTTGGAATTTAGTTCAATCTCAAAAACTCCGGAAGGCGAACGACTGGTTGAAACGACGAAAGTCGGTCTGATGCCTCTTGTCTTCGACGAAGGTTGTTTACCTGCGCCAATTCAAGCCGCGTTTAAAGATCGCGGCTTGCTGCCACTCGCGGAGCTCGCAGTCTTGTTGGGCATCGATCGAAAGACTCTGCGCGAGCATGTGAAAGCCGGTAACATCCGGTACATCGCCATTGGATCAGGTGTAGAACGTGTGCGCAAAGTTTTCGCACCTGCTGACGTTGCCGAATTTTTAGCTCTGAGATCAAGGTTAGAATGTCCGTCTTCAAAACCAAAAAATCTCCATACTATCAATACAGCTTCGACCTTTCAGGCGTTCGATTTCACGGCTCTACGAGAGAAACAGACAAGCGCCGCGCAGAAGCAATTGAAAAGCGTACCAAAGAGGCTGCTAAGAAAAATGCGAACAAAGCTCGCTACGGAATGACGTTAAATGCCGCGGCCGGGCGTTATTGGCTGGAGATAGGGCAACACAAGAAGAAGCCTGATCGTATCGCGAGGGTCATTGAAAGATTAATCGAATTTATTGGCCCGGACGTCCTGATCGCAGAAATAGATAATGACAGGTTGGCAAAACTGGTCGCCGCGTATCGGGCAAAACCAAATGAACGAAATCCGAACAAGCCGATCTCAGCGGGGACTGTTAACAGGCAACTTGTTCAACTCTTGCGTCGGATCATGCTTCGCGCGAGGAAATTTTGGGGCGTAGCGCTACCCAATGAGCCTGACTGGTCCACTCATATTTTGACTGAACCAAGAGAACGCGTTCGCGAATTGCGAGCAGACGAGGAACGCCGTATCGAGCATGTTGAGTCCGAAGATTACCGAAGGGTTCGGCTTTTCGCCCAAATAACCGGACTCAGGCTGAGGGAGGTCGCGACCTTAACATGGTCGCAGCTCGATTTTGACCTAAAAGTCATTAGCGTCGTCGGCAAGGGCGACCTTCCCCATGTCGTGCCGATAACAGCCGAACTTGAAGCATTGCTCTCGCCCCTCAAGGGACATCATCCCGAACTTGTTTTCACTTTCGTGGCAGAGAGAACATATAGAAACGTTAAGGCTGGAAGGGATTACGTCGCCGGTGAACGATATCCCATAACCTATGCAGGACTTTCCTCCAGGTATCGTAGGGCTTTTGCCAAGGCGGATGTTAAGGATTTCCGCTGGCATGACCTAAGGCATACGGCGGCGACCCGGATTATGCGAGAAACGGGAAATCTCAAGCTTACATCAAAGCTTCTCGGCCACGCGAGCGTGACGACGACGGCCCGTTACGCCCATGTTGACCTTGAGGATGTTCGCGCCGGAATGGAAGCTGTCGCGAAACGCAAAAATTTGACCAAAATCACTGGAAAAATCACTGGACTGAACAAAAAGGAAGACAAGAAAAGCTCATAAGTATCTGAATTTCATTGGCGACTCCGGCTGGGTTCGAACCAGCGACCTGCCGCTTAGAAGGCGGCCGCTCTATCCAGCTGAGCTACGGAGTCTCGCCGCGAGGGCCATCGGAATGCTGCGTACATAGTGAGCGATGGCATTTGCCAAGATTTATACTCATGGTGATCCGGGCAGGGCTTAATGCGTCCATTGGTCAACGCGCGTCGATTTGAAATTATCGGAATAACTGAGAATCCTTCGCGGCGTTGGGCTAACCTCCTCGACCCGGTAAGCCAGGCCGTTTTTTTCGGCATAGGCAATGGCCTCTTCCTTGGTTGCAAAGCGTAACCGGACCTGGCTCTTCATATCGCTGGAGCTCGTCCAGCCCATGAGGGGATCAATGCGGCGCGGCGAAGCAGGTTCGAAATCGAGGACCCATAACTTTGCCGTCGCCGTCCCCGATTGTGTCGCGGGGCGAGAGGGGCGGTAAATGCGAACCGGAGATGCCATTACGGGACCTTCTAGTTGAGGGTTCGTCATAAAATGGTCGGGGCAGCAGGATTCGAACCTGCGACCTGAAGTTCCCAAAACTTCCGCGCTACCAGACTGCGCTATACCCCGGCTTAAAACAATTCGCCAGTCCTTTGCCCGACATTGGCTAACATGCACCTTAAGCAAGGACAAGGGTTTGAGCTCATGCATGCGGCCGCCAAGAAAGCTGACGGAGCCAGCAAGGCCGGCGTCAAATTTAATTTGTGAATAAAGAATGGCGCACCAAGTCGCCAATTTTCAAGCCGATCTTGGCGGCCGTTCCAGCATTGACCTCGAGAACGCCAAAGGTGGGGGCCCCCGAGGGAATAATGGCTTCGGAGAGGGGCTCGGCGTTTTCTTTCAGGCCCACCACCTTTCCCGAGCGGGCAATAAAAATCATATCCAAGGGCAAGAATGTATTTTTCATCCACATCATCACCGGGCGTTCGCTTTTAAAATCGAAAAGCATGCCTCGATCTTGCGGCATGAACCTGCGGAACATCAAACCTCTCTCTCGCTCTGGTTCCGTGCGCATGACTTCAACATAGAAATCATGGCTCCCGCTCGCGGTCACGATCTCGAGCTTTTCGAGCCCCGGTTGTGTTTGCTTTGAGACGTCCTCGGCGCGCGCCAAGACCCCTATATAGAGAACCAAGGCCGCGCAGAAGATTGCAAGCGGGACCACGCTGCGGATCCGCCAGTTTAAGCTGGAGCGCATACCACTTAAGAGCGCCAAGAGCGTCATCCGACCTTTGAATGCGGCGAGATAATAGCCGATGGCCGTTCATGCGGCCCCCGGGAACAATACACAATTGGCCGGTCAAGACTGGTCGCGTGGCCACCCTCGTTTGTTTTTTCAAAAGAAAAATAAGGGAATGCGATCATCTGCGAGGCCAATAAGCCTCGCATGTCGAAGGTCCATACCGCTTTGGAGCGGGGAAAATGAAGATAAATGGCATTTCTCTGCCCCAGTAAGTAAATCGAAGATCCATCAATGAGACGCCGCCACGGCCGCCTCGAAGGGCCGCACTTCCGATGCCATCAGCCCCTTCGGCCCAGCACCAAAGCGAACAAGTAGACTCTCTCCAGGCCGCAGCTCGGCAATACCGTAACGCCGAAGGGTTTCCATGTGGACAAAGATATCGTCCGTGCCTTCGCCTTGGCTTAGGAACCCAAATCCCCGCGCTCGATTAAACCATTTTACGATGGCGATTTGAAAACCGCTCGTGGGCTTCACGACGGTGTGTGTGCGGGCAGGCCGCAGTTCCGCCTGAATGGCGTTTGCGCCCTCCATTGAAATGATTTTTAAAACTTGTAGTCCCTTTCCAGTACGAACCGCCTCGCAAACGATACGTGTTCCTTCAACGGCTAATCGAAAGCCATCCTTTCGCAAGGTTGCCATGTGCAAAAGGACGTCGGCATTGCCATCATCTGGCACGATGAAGCCGTAGCCTTTTGCCGTGTCGAACCATTTCACCCGGCCGCAGATCTCGAAAAGCTCGCTCGCATCGACCGGGGCTAGATAGGCATCCGCTCGATTGCCGGCTTGAAGCGAAACTGTGTTTTTTTCGTTCACGGCTCGTCTCCCCCAGGCCACACGCGCTGCTGAATGGCCATTCGACAATGATTTCGTGATTCTGAAGCACGATAACATTGGCAACGGGAGGTAAAAGGCCCGCGGGGAAGGAAATTGTGGATGAGTCGCAAAAGGATAAGGAGCGCGGCATTTAAGCCACGCCATTCTCGTATTCAAGAGGCTGCCCTCTAAGCGCTGGGGTGCCGGGTTATTAGCCCACGATGACAAATGGGTCATGTTCCATCTGGGTATTCTGGCATCGAGTGACTAAAAATCCCCGATTAGGATACATGCCGACACGAACGGGCATTGCGAGGGGGGAACCCTAGTACCTATAGTGCTCAGGCTTGAAGGGACCTTCCTTGGGCAGGTTGAGGTATTTTGCCTGTTGATCGGTAAGTCCGGTGAGCTTCACTCCGATCTTGTCGAGATGAAGGGCGGCAACTTTCTCGTCGAGATGCTTGGGCAAGGTATGGACCTTCCGGCCGTAATGGCCCTGTTTTGTCCATAGCTCGATTTGCGCCAAGGTTTGGTTTGTGAACGACGCCGACATGACAAAGGACGGATGGCCGGTTGCATTGCCAAGGTTCACCAGCCTTCCCTCGGAAAGCAAGATGATTCGCTTGCCGTCGGGGAACTCGATTTCGTCCACCTGCGGCTTGACATTGTGCCATTTGAAGTTGCGCAAGCCTGCGACCTGAATCTCCGAATCGAAATGCCCGATGTTGCAAACGATCGCCCGGTCTTTCATCGCTCGCATGTGGTCGACCGTGATCACATCGACATTGCCAGTGCAGGTGACGAAAATATCCGCGCGCAGCGCCGCCTCCTCCATCCTCGTGACTTCATAGCCCTCCATCGCGGCCTGCAAGGCGCAGATCGGGTCGACCTCCGAGACCAGGACGCGGCAGCCCGCGTTGCGAAGTGACGCCGCCGAGCCCTTGCCGACGTCGCCATAACCCGCGACCATGGCGACCTTGCCGGCCATCATCACATCCGTGCCGCGGCGGATGCCATCGACGAGCGACTCGCGACAACCATAGAGATTGTCGAACTTCGATTTCGTGACTGAATCATTGACGTTGATCGCCGGCCAGAGCAGTTTGCCCTCGCGTTCCATAATGTAAAGGCGGTGGACGCCGGTTGTCGTCTCTTCGCTAACGCCTTTGATGGCGTGGCCGCACCGGCCATACCAGCCGGGGCTAAAAGCGAGCCGCTTCTTGATCGCCGCGAAAAGGATTTCTTCCTCCTCATTGCCGGGCTTACTTAGAAAGCCGGTATCGCCCGACTCGGCTCGCATGCCGAGGTGAATCAGCAAAGTCGCGTCGCCGCCATCATCAAGAATGAGGTTTGGAGTTCCGCCATCCCCCCACTCGAAAATCTTGTGAGTGTAATCCCAATAGTCGACGAGGCTTTCTCCCTTGATGGCGAAAACCGGGGTGCCGGTCTCGGCGATTGCTGCGGCCGCATGGTCTTGTGTCGAATAAATGTTACATGACGCCCATCGGACATCGGCGCCAAGAGCTTTCAAGGTCTCGATCAGCACGGCCGTCTGGATTGTCATATGGAGCGAGCCGGCGATTCGCGCGCCCTTCAGGGGTTGCTGGCTCGCGTATTCGCCGCGCGTCGCCATGAGACCGGGCATTTCTGTTTCGGCAATGGCGATTTCCTTGCGGCCCCAAGCCGCGAGGCCGATATCGGCGATGGCGTAATCGTGCGAGGTGTGAGTCATCAAGGCCCGGCGCTCCCGTTTTTAGCGTCGGGGTCTATAACAGGGACTTTGCAAGAAAGCAATAAAGATATAAGCAAGTCTTTATGTGGAAGTTAGGAGCCCGTACTGGGCTTAACCCATCTTAAAACCGGCAGGCGTGCCGCGCGCGTTTCATCGAGCCGGGCGCGCGGCGCAGAGCGAGGCGCGCCCGCAAGTCGTTCGCTCTCACCCCGCCGCGCGGCGAAGGCGAGATCCCGCAGAGCCGCGATGAAAAGGTCGAGCGAAGCCTTCGACTCCGACTCGGTTGGCTCGATCAGCATGGCGCCATGCACTCCGAGCGGGAAATAGATCGTCATCGGGTGAAAGCCCTCATCGATCATTGCCTTGGCGAAATCGAGCGCCGTGAGCCCCGTTGGTTTCAGCCACGTCTCATCGAACAATACCTCGTGCATGCAGGCGCGGTCGCCAAAGGGTTGGGACAGCAGACCTTTAAGCCCTACCCTGACGTAATTGGCATTGAGAACGGCATCTTCGGCGGCTTGTCGTAAGCCATCGGCGCCATGGGAGAGCATAAAGGCAAGGGCACGCACAAACATGCCCATCTGACCGTGAAAAGCCGCGAGCCTCCCGCAGGCAGATGCCGGCTCGCTCCCATGCTCGACGAGGCGCAATCCCTGCCCTTCTTGGCGAAGGAATGGTACAGGAGCAAAAGGCGCGAGCCGCCGCGATAACACAACCGGGCCAGCCCCTGGCCCGCCGCCGCCATGCGGAGTCGAAAAGGTCTTGTGAAGATTGATATGCATGGCGTCAACGCCGAGATCGCCCGGCCGGACCTTGCCCATGACGGCGTTGAAGTTAGCGCCATCACAGTAAAAATACGCACCTGCCTCATGCACCAGCGAAGCGATCTCCGCGACGTCTTTTTCAAAGAGGCCGCTCGTGTTGGGATTCGTCAACATGATGGCGGCAACATCGGGGCCAAGGCGCACTTTGACCTCATTGGGATCAATCGTACCGTCGGCTCGCGCTGGAACCGTTCGTACCGAAAAGCCGGCGGCCGCCGCCGAGGCAGGATTAGTGCCGTGCGCGGACTCGGGCACGAGCACGATTTTCCGGCTACTGCCCTCGCCTTGAGCGACAATCGCGGCCTTGATCACCATCATGCCGCAGAGTTCGCCATGAGCGCCGGCGCGTGGCGTCATGGCGACGGCATCCATTCCAGTCAGGGTCACAAGCCAGCGGGCGAGGTCTGCGATGAGCGCGAGCGCGCCTTGTACGGTGGATTGCGGCTGCAAAGGATGAATATCGGAGAAGCCGGGCAGGCGCGCCATCGCCTCATTGAGGCGAGGATTGTGCTTCATCGTGCAGGAGCCAAGCGGGAAAATGCCGACGTCTATGGCATAGTTCTGGCGCGATAACCGCACGTAATGGCGCATCGCCTCGGGCTCGCTGAGACCCGGAAGCCCGGGCATTTCCGCCCGTTCAAGACCAGCAAGACGTGAGGTAAAAGGTGCTGGCTCCTCAAGGTCGACGCCGGAGTTTTCTGGCCTGCCGATTTCAAAGATCAGCCCCTCTTCGATTTCGAGGCCGCGGTTGCCGGTAAATGTTTTTTTATTCACAACCGCAGCGGCGTCTTCGACCGGCGGCTTTTGCTGCATCAGCATGATAAGATTCCCCGCAAGGTTTGAGCGAAGGTCTCGCGGTCCGCCGCGCTGTTGATCTCCGTCGAAGCTGTGATGACGAAGTTTTCCAAGCCCTTCCCAGGCAGCAGCCGCGATACAGGCACGCCGCAGAGGATGCCTTTTTCCGCCATGCGCTCGACCAGCTCTTCCGCATCGCCCGGTATCTCGATCGTGAACTCGTTGAAAAACGCCTTATTCACCACGGTGACGCCAGGGATTACCGCAAGCTTTTCAGCGAGATCGACCGCGTTGGCATGATTGATACGAGCGAGCCGGCGCAAGCCCGCATCGCCGAGCAGGGTCAAATGAATCGAGAAAGCGAGAGCCGCAAGGCCGGAGTTCGTGCAAATATTGGATGTCGCTTTGTCTCGCCGGATGTGCTGCTCTCGCGTCGAAAGCGTCAAAACGAAACCGCGGCGCCCCCGCGCATCGACCGTTTCACCGCAAAGGCGGCCGGGCATCTGCCGCAGGTATTTGGATTTGGCGGCGAAAAGCCCAACATAGGGGCCGCCAAAATTTAGGCGGTTGCCAATCGACTGGCCTTCACCCGCGACGATGTCGGCGCCCATCGCCCCAGGGGGCTTGATGAGCCCCAGCGAGACAGCCTCTGTGAAGACCGCGATAAGAAGCGCACCCTTCGCATGGCATGCCTCGGCAAGGGGAGATATATTACGAAGGTTACCGAAAAAATCCGGGCTTTGCACGACGACGCACACGGTGTCATTGTCAATGAAAGAAGCGAGATCTTCCGCCCCGGATACATCAGACGGCAGCACTCGCGCATCTTCACCAGCCATGTCCGAATAGGTCGAAACTGTCTCGGCATAATGCGGGTGAAGACCACCGGATAAGAGCGCGCGGCTGCGCTTGGTAACCCGGCGTGCCATCGCTACGGCTTCCGCCGTCGCCGTCGAACCGTCATACATGGACGCGTTTGCAACATCCATCGCAGTGAGGGCCGCGACTTGCGTCTGAAATTCGAAAATTGCTTGCAGCGTGCCCTGCGAGATCTCCGGCTGGTAAGGTGTATAGCTTGTTAGAAACTCCGAGCGCTGAATGAGATGATCAACGGTGGCCGGCACATAATGCTTATAGGCGCCCGCGCCAAGAAAAAAGGGGAGGCTGCCCGCGGCCGTATTCCTCGCGGCAAGTTCGGAAAGCAGCTGTTCGACCTGCATCTCCGTCTTGTGCGAGGGCAGATCAAGATCATGATGTAGAAGCTTGTCTTGAGGGATATCAGCAAAAAGAGCATCGACATCTTCAACGCCGATACGGGCAAGCATGTCTTTGCGGTCTTCAGTATTTAACGGCAGGTAGCGCATAACTCTTTCCTAACGTTTTGAGCTCCGGTGCAGCCTCTATGAGTTGGTTTTCAGAAATTCCTGATAGGCGTGTTCATCCATAAGATGGTCGAATTCCCCAGCATCGGTGATTTTGATTTTGAAAAACCACCCTTTGCCTGTTGGATCCTCGTTAACGAGACCCGGCGAGTCCGCCAGGTCCTGGTTGATCTCCGTGACCTGCCCCGACACCGGCGCATTGACCTCGGCCGCGGCCTTCACGCTTTCAAGCGTGGCAGCCTCGTCGCCTTTCTTGAGAAGCTGGCCCGGCCGCGGCAGCTCGACGAAGACAACATCTCCGAGCTGCGCTTGCGCAAAATCCGTCACCCCAACGGTGCCGATACCGTCCTCGACAAATATATATTCGTGGCTTTGCGTATAACGCGTCGCAGTCATTTGGCGCTCCTAAAGTAGTGGTGGGGCACGAAGGGCATTAACACAATCTTGGCCTGGCGCGGCTTATCGCGCACGAGCACGGAGAGCTCGGTCCCCGGCGCGCTGGAGGGAGTCTCGACATAGCCCATGGCGATTGGCCGCTTGAGGCTCGGCGCATAGCCGCCCGAAGTGACGCGGCCGACCTGTTGGCCGTCCCGTCCTAGGATTGCCGCGCCTTCACGCGCGGGTGCCCCGCCATCGACAAGCATGCCGATGCGGCGGCGGGCCGGTCCATATTCGAATGCGTGCTTAAGTTGCGAGTAGCCCAGGAATCCGCCATCGAGGTGCCGCCGCCGGGGAATCGACCAACCTAGCCCTGCTTCGATTGGGTTCGTCGTCCGGTCGATATCGTGGCCGTAGAGGCATAGCCCGGCCTCAAGCCGGAGCGTGTCGCGAGCACCAAGGCCAACCACGCGCACGGCTCTATCGCCGAGCAAAAGCTCGGCAAAGGCGACCGCCGCCGAGGCAGGAATCGAGATCTCGAACCCGTCCTCCCCGGTATAGCCAGAGCGCGAGATATGGAGGGGAATGCCTTGCCATTCGATGCCGGCCGCGCTCATGAATGGCATGCCGGTAACGTCGGCCTCTTTCTCAACGTGAAGGCAGCGGCGCAGAACATCCGCCGCTCGAGGCCCCTGCAAGGCAAGCAAGGCATCATCGTCGCGAATTGTGAGGGCGCAATCCGGCAGCCTCGCTCTGATATGGGCGAAATCATCTTGCTTCATCGCCGCATTGACGACGAGAAGTAACCGCTGCCGTCCGCCTTCGTCGTCGAGCCTCGTCACCATCATGTCGTCGATGATGTGGCCGTTCTCATCGAGCAGCTGGGTATAGCGCATCTTTCCCGGCGCAAGCGTTACGATATCGCCCGGCGCAAGCTCCTCAAGACCCTGGACCGCGCGCGGGCCGGAAAGAATGGCTTGGCCCATGTGGGAAACGTCAAAGAGGCCCGCCTCCCGCCTTGTGTGGAGATGCTCGTCGATGATGCCGGTTGAATATTGAAGGGGCATCGCGTAGCCCGCGAACGCAACCATCCGCGCGCCAAGATTCAAGTGAAGAGGGTAAAGCGGTGTGCAGGCCAGCTCGCCATCGGCCGCCGTGCAGAGAGGGGAATCAGACTTGCGCATTCGGACACTCAAGCCGTAGAGAGCATCAGCTCGGCGGCTAACCGCCTCGCCCTGCCCCCTCTGTCCCGCGACCTGAAAGATTTCCCCCGCTTGGCAAAGCCTAAGCGAAGTTACCTCCTTCGGTGGATTTTCCGCTTGAGAAGCAGAAAATCGCTTTCCAGAGTGTCATCCCCAAGCGGTCCGTTGGCCTGAGCGTTTCCGGGGCGGTTGCGCCTTCGGCGCCAGCTGGCTCTCGCCTGCCGGTCTCTTCCGCAGGGGTCATTGGTCTGACGTTGTTGAAGTTAGTGGGCAGGAACATTTTGTCAAGCCCAGCGTAATGGCGCTCGATGAAAGATCAGAGCCAAGTAAATCGCCGCTGTGATACCGACTTACGCAGCGGGGAAAGTTTCGGATGACGAAGGCTTCTTGAGCCAAGTAACCCAGTAATCCGAAGAAAGGCAGGTGAGTTGAATGCCCGGCACAGGACTGGATAAATGTGGTATATATGAGCTAGAGGAGGAACGAACGTAGTATCACCTTATCATCAGGGTTGTAGATTATTATAGATGGAATCGAGTCATAGGAATGTTCTACCCGGCCTCACTAAAGACCATATTTTTTGCCAACTGCATGCGGAAGGTGTTGTCAAAGGTTTACGGTACCCGTCGAAATTATTCTCGCAAACCAATCACGTTTCATTTAACGGGAACAAGATGGCTCCCTCGCGCGGATGATCGGCCATCAATTCATTGCCCTCGATAATCTTGGGCAAACACCCTAATGAAGAATTTCCTCCCACATCCTGTTCTTGACGACTTTTCCTTTTACAGCTACTGGCATGAATTCGATAGGAAAGAAGGTGTTGGCCTTTCGTTTTCCTGTTCTGCCATGTAATTGTAACAACCTTAAGCTAAAGCGATAGTGGTCTATAGTGTTCAGCGTAACCACAGCAGTAGCAGTGGACACACGGTTCATTCTAGGCTGGATAACTATGGAGCGGTAGTCTCCACGTAAATCAAATATAAATCTAGTCGTAGATAGCGCTGGGGGATCATAATGAAAAGCATTCGATTAATTCGCCTAAGTTGCGAAAGCGTTAGGGCAGTTTGCTTGATTTTACTGCACATTCGGAAAGAACTAGAAGCGCGGCGCGTCTAGCTTATCGCGATGAATGGCTTCGCTTCGACTTGAGATCTATTACTTCCATAGACTAAATTTACTTTTGCCTTAAGGTGGCGGTTTCAGCCACGGTCGCGACCGTCCCCAATACCGAAAGGATCACCCAATGTTCCGATGTCCATACTCATGAACGCCTGTAAGGGGCTTACAATGGTGGCGCCGACGCCCCGCCGTCTCGGCAGCTGCGCTAGCCGCCCCCACCACGCTGCCCCTGTAACAATCCCAGAGGGCTACTTCTCGATCTCGCCCTATGGCGACTGGGGTCGGCGACAAGTGGCCCGACGCTAACTTCAACGGTGGGAACCGTAGATTGCTGCAGGCCTGTTATTCTCCTCGGGTTAACATCGATCCCCTTACCCCTACTCTATTTCATGAACCCTGGTGGCTAGACGCTGCTACCCAAGGCCGTTATAGCCTGGCCGAGGTGAGTAGGAATGGGAAAATTGTAGCGCGGCTCCCCTACTTTCTGCAAAAAAGATTAGGCATGTCGATTGTAGATTTGCCCCCACTTACCCATTTTCTCGGGCCCGCCATTATAAATCAACCTAACACGACATTTTTGCAGCAGCTCGATATTATGAAGGAGTTGATTAGCAAGCTGCCGCCGACCTCGTTTTTTTACATAAAGTGTCATCGCGATGTGCGAGACGTTGTTGCCTTTCAATGCGCCGGGTTTCGCTCCTGCGTCCAGTTTACGCATGAAATCCCTCCCGAGCCTGAGAGCGTTCTCTGGAAGAAGGTCCACAGGAATGCGCGCAGCATCATTCGCCTGGCAGCTGAATGCCATAACCTTTCCGAGGGCAACGACCCGGCAGCCTTTATGGGTTTCTACCGCCAATGCAAGGAAAGTACGGGTAAAGTCAATCACTTGGATATTGAGTCCTGCAGAAAGCTTATACAAGCCTGCCTTGAGCGTTATCGCGGGCGCATATATGAAGCCCGGGATCAAGGCGGCGCCGTGGTTGCAGCCATATTCTGCGCATGGGATCATGTGACGAGCTACTATCTCTTGACCGCTCGTCATCCCTCAGCGCATACAGGTGCTATAAGCTTTCTCGTTTGGGAAGCGATGATCGATGCCGCAAGGCGTGGTTTGCTTTTCGATTGCGACGGATTCGACAGTGAAGGCGGCGCGCGGTTTTTGAGTAAGTTTACCTCCCACGTCGTGCCTCGTTTCGTTGCCGTGCGTGAATCTGCGACCATTCGCCTGTTCCTTATGGCGAGATCCTTGCTTGGAAAGGAAAGAGATATTTTTTCGAACTGACGGGCTTGCATGGCAAGTACTGGGGCGACAAAATTCCTTTGGGACATAGGCGTTTGCTAAGCACACACGTGGCAAGCCATTGGAAATCTGGTTCCAGGATCCCGCATCGTTTGGCAGGACGCGCCGATGCGGCTTTGCATAAGATCTGGAACGCGGCCGATAGAGCTGGAGACGATCGCGGCCGACACCTCATTGACTACGGCAATCGAACGAATTGGTAGGCTGAGGCCTCCGGCAATTGAGTGTCCATGTTGGAAGTTGGGCGTCGTCAACGGACCTCACATATTTGGATAATTCGGACCGCCGCCGCCTTCCGGGGGGACCCAATTGATGTTCTGTGCCGGATCTTTGATATCGCATGTCTTGCAGTGAACGCAGTTTTGGGCATTGATGACGAATCGTGGGTCGCTTTTCGCTTCTTCATCTCGATAGACGACCTCATAGACCGCCGCAGGGCAATAGAGCCGGGCGGGCTCGCCATACCGGGGCAGGTTTTCCGCGATCGGAATTGCCGGATCCCTCAAGCGCAGATGGCATGGCTGGTCTTCCTCGTGGTTGGTGTTGGAAACAAACACGGAGGACAATCGGTCGAAGGTAAGTTTTCCGTCCGGCTTCGGATAGCGAAGCGGCTCGACCTCGGCGAGCGGCTTCAAGCTCTTATAATCGGGTCCCCCATGAGACAGCGTACCAAAAAGCGAGCGGCCGAATATCTCATTCATCCACATATCAAAGCCGCCGAGCACGACGCCCATTTTCGTGCCATATTTCGACCAGAGCGGCTTGGCGTTGCGGACCTTATAAAGGTCGCGGCCGGTCGGAGAGCCACGCCATGCCTCTTCTAAACTCAAGAGCTCATCGCGGGCGCGCCCGCTTTTGAGGGCGCTCGCAACGTGCTCGGCCGCCAGCATGCCTGAGTAAATCGCATTATGGGTCCCCTTAATGCGGGGGACGTTCACGAAGCCCGCGGCGCAGCCTATGAGCGCTCCGCCAGGAAAAACCAGTTTTGGCACCGATTGCCAGCCGCCTTCCGTAATGGCGCGCGCGCCGAAGGAGATGCGTTCCCCGCCGTTAAATAGCGGCGCCATAAAGGGATGCGTTTTAAAACGCTGAAATTCGTCGAATGGCGACAGGGTGGGATTTTCATAATTGAGGTGAACCACGAAGCCCGCGGCAACGAGACGATCCTCAAAATGGTAGATAAAAGAGCCGCCACCCGTGCGGTCATCGAGCGGCCAGCCAAAGCTGTGTTGAACCAAACCGGGTTTATGCAAATCCGGATCAACGCGCCAAAGCTCCTTGAGGCCGATGCCGAACTTTTGTGGTTCGCGGTCCTTGGCAAGATTGAATTGAGCGATGAGCTGCTTGGCCAGCGACCCGCGCGCGCCCTCAGCGATCAGCGTGTAATTGCCGCGCAGCTCGACGCCGCGGCTGAAACCGCTTTTGAGACGCCCATCGCGCGCGATACCCATATCTGTCGTCGCGACGCCTTCAATGGCACCCGTTTCTCCATAAAGAAGCTCGGACCCGGCAAACCCTGGGAAAATATCAACGCCCAAGGCCTCCGCTTGCGATTTCAGATACCGAGTCACATCGCCAAGCGAACCAACGAAATTGCCATGGTTATTCATCAGGCGTGGCATCAGGAAATTGGGTAAGCGGAAGGCGCGCGTTTCGGTCAGGATATAGAAGCGGTCCGCCGAAACCTCTGTCTTTAGCGGCCGGTCGTCGTCCTTGCGCCAGTCAGGTAGAAGCGTATCAAGCGCCGCCGGATCAATCACCGCGCCTGAAAGAATATGGGCGCCAACGTCCGCGCCCTTTTCGATAACAACCACCGAAATATTTGAGTTGAGCTGCTTTAGGCGAATGGCTGCCGAAAGTCCCGCCGGACCGGCGCCGACGATGACGACGTCAAAATCCATGCTTTCACGCGGCGGTAATGTTTGTTCTACCTCACTCACCTTTAATCCTCACGTTTCGGGGTGGGGGCTCAGTTAGGCATTTCCCCGCGAAAACGCTAGACGTAACGTTAGACGTATAGAAGAATCATTTGCAGCTTTAGTCTATGCATTTGGTGGCGGCTGCTGCGGCCCCACCGTTTTGCGGGGGTGCCTGTGGTACCGAATGACCTTGCTTGGCTGCTGAGCTGGCAGCTTGATATGGGCGTCGATCTCGCCGTGGACGATAAACCTCATGATCGCTTCGCCGAAGCAGGCGCTGGGGATGCGGCGTTGCAGCATGACGTGCAAAGCGGGCCAGCTCCGGCGCCCCTGCCCGCGCCGAAGCGCGACTTAGCGCTTCCGACTCTTCCTCTTCCTGGCCGGGCCGAATCGGATGCCAAGATCTTGGCCGAATCCTCGCGGGATCTCGGCGAGCTTCGCGCCAACCTCCTGCGCTTCGAGGGGTGCGGCCTCAAAGCAACGGCAACTCAGCTTGTTTTTGGCGATGGCAATCCTCATGCCCCCATTATGTTCATTGGCGAGGCGCCAGGCGCGGACGAGGACCGGCAGGGCGTTCCATTCGTCGGACGCGCCGGCCAGCTTCTCGACAAAATGCTTGCCTCAATTGGCCTCGACCGGACAAAAGTTTACATTGCCAATGTCGTGCCGTGGCGCCCGCCAGGCAATCGCACGCCGACCCCCATTGAGACCTCGGCATGCCTGCCCTTCACGCGCCGGCAAATCGAACTGGTTGATCCCGAAATATTGGTGTTTTTGGGCGCGGCGGCAGCGCAGACCCTCCTTGGGACCGCGGAAGGCATTTTGCGCATGCGGGGGCGCTGGCTGACTTATACGGCGGGGAAGAAAAGCATCCGGGCGCTTGCGATGGTGCACCCTGCCTATCTTTTGCGCCAGCCGGCGCAGAAAAAACTTGCCTGGCAGGATCTGCGGATGCTCGCCAAAGAGATCAGCTGCGCGGGCCTGCATGTGGGCAATGCGCCGAATGTCTAGACGCATGGTTTAAGAAATGCTTATGTTTTGTCTTGCCTAGCACGGCGATCCTCCTGCCGGCCGCCAAAACCCTCCTTGTCGCTTTGAAAACGAGCGGCGCGGCGCATCCCCGAACCGCCGACGCTCAAGGTCCAATCGGCTGGACGAGGTTTTCATGTGGCAATCGCACATGCGCGCCTCTTCTTTTCAGAAGCGGCCAACCACGATCTCTCTTTGCGTGGCATTAGCGATAGCCACGAATCTGTTTGGATGTGCCAGCTTCTCTTCCGATGGCGGTATGAGTGTTCCTGCTGAAGTCGCCGCAAGGGAGCTTCACAAGGAAGCGATCGCCATTCGGACTGAAAGCGACGCCCTATCGGCCCACTCTCAAGTAGAACATCTCCTCAAGCGTCCGTTGACCGCCGATACGGCGGTACAAATCGCGCTGCTTAACAACCCTGGCCTCCAGGCAGCTTATAATGAGCTTGGTATTGTCGAAGCAGAGATGGTGCGAGCAAGCCTTCCGCCAAATCCAAGCTTCTCCTTTTCGCGAATAGCGGGCCCTCTGGAATACGACATCGAGGCAGCCATTGCCGCTGATGTCCTCGCGCTCGCCACTTTACCCGCGCGCGCCGAAATCGCCGTCGATCGATTCCGATCAGCGCAACTCAAGGCCGCCGAGGAGACATTGCGAACCGGCATGGAGGCCCGCCGGAGCTACTACCGCGCAGTCGCCGCGCGTGAGCTTGCTGATTTTTTAGCGGAGGCGAAGTCGGCGGCCGAGGCGACGGCGAAGTTGACGAGTCAGCTCGGCGAGACCGGTGCGATGAACAAGCTCGACCTCGCTCGGAGTCAAGTCTTTCAAACAGAAACACATGCCCAGTTTGCAGCTGCGCAAGCACAAGCGGCGACCGAACGCGAGAAGCTCATTCGATCGCTTGGACTTTCCGGCGGCGATCTTGACTTTAAAATTCTTAAAGCCTTGCCAACGTTGCCACGGCGTCTGCCGGCTTTGCCGAACGTCGAACAGAATGCGGTCAGCCGCCGCATCGACCTCCAAATTGCGCGCATCGACCTCGACGTGTTGGCAAAATCATATGGGCTCACGAACGCCACGCGGTTTGTCAATCTTCTCCACCTATCTGGTCTCTATAAAGATGAAATGGAAAACGTTCCCAGGGAGAAAGTTGATTTTAAAGATTTCGGGCCGGGACTCACAATTGAAATCCCAATATTTGATCTAGGCGAGGTCCGTGTACGCGAAGCTGAGCAAATCTATATGCAGGCTTTGAATCGACTCGCTGAAAAAGCGGTCAACGTGCGCTCGCAAGCTCGTGAGGCCTACCGAAGCTACCGCTTGTCCTACGAAATCGCGAGCGAGTACGAGCGAAAAATATTGCCACTACGGAAGATCATCTCCGATGAGACCCTCTTGCGTTATAACGGGATGCTCGTCGACGTCTTCACACTCCTTGCTGAAGCCCGCCAGCGAATACTCTCATCAATAGCGGCAATCGAAGCCAAGCGGAATTTTTGGATAGCGAAAGCCAATTTGCAGGCCGCAATCATAGGAGGAGATGATGCGCGCCCGATAGACGGGAAACCAGAAACTAATGCTCGGGTTGAGGGTCAAATGGCAAGTGGCGGAGATCGGCCATGATATCTCGAAGAGATTTTCTTGGAGCGCTAAGCGTCATTAGCATAAGCGCGGTGAGTGGCCGTGTGAGAGCGGCGAGTGTCCCAGAAGTCGTGTCGATGAAAACTAACGCGACACAGCCGCCCTTATTTCTAAAGAGTGGTCCATATTACCAGCCCGTCGTCAGCTTGAACGGATGGACCCTGCCGTGGCGGATGAATGGCGGCTTTAAGGAATTTCACCTCCTCGCCGAACCGGTTGTTCGCGAATTTGCACCGGGAATGAGTGTCCACCTCTGGGGCTACAAGGGGCAATCGCCGGGCCCGACCATCGAGGCGGTTGAAAGGGACAAGGTGCGGATCTTCGTGACTAATAAGCTGTCAGAGCACACATCAGTTCATTGGCATGGGATTATTCTGCCAAATGGCATGGATGGCGTCGGCGGCGTCACCCAGCCGCACATACCGCCAAATAAAACCTTCGTCTATGAGTTCGAGCTGAAAGAAAGCAGAAGTTTTATGTATCATCCACACTCGGATGAAATGGTGCAGATGGCGACGGGGATGATGGGAATGTTTATCGTGCACCCGCGCGACCCCTTTATCGCGTCGACCGTGATTTCGTTTTTTTGATGAGCGCTTACGACGTCGATCCCGGCACCTCTCTCCCGAAGGTATCCGAGATGACGGATTTCAACATATGGACGTGGAACAGTCGCGTCTTTCCCGGCATCGATGCGCTGCCGGTGCGCCTTGGCGACCGCGTGCGCTTGCGGATGGGTAATCTAAGCATGACCAACCATCCGATCCATATTCATGGACATCATTTTGCGGTCACCGGCACGGATGGTGGCTGGGTGCCCGAAACGGCCCGATGGCCACAGGCGACGATCGACGTTCCTGTTGGGTCGATTCGCGCGTGTGAATTCATTGCCGACAATCCCGGTGATTGGCCATTGCATTGCCACAAGAGCCACCATACGATGAATGCGATGGGGCATCAGATCCGCAATTTTATTGGAGCCAATATGAAGCCCCGCATCTCCGAAACCCTCCGCAAATTAGCGCCAGAATTCATGCCCATGGGGTCATCCGGCATGGCCGACATGGGCGCGATGAGGATGCCGGTGCCAGATAATACGCTGCCTATGATGAGCGGTGAGGGTCAATTCGGTCCTGCCGAAATGGGCGGCATGTTTACGCTAATTAAGATCCGTAAAGATCTCGCTGCAAATGATTACAAAGATCCGGGCCCCTATGAACACCCTGAGGGCACTGTCGCCTACGAGTTTAAAGATGAAGCGGAAGAAGCAGCCCACCTAAACGCCAAACGGAAATGAAAATGCCGCATCTAAAATGCGCGCGGCGAAGCCCAGGCTCACGCTGGAAATGATTGAATGGAAGATGCATTATGAAGGGGCAACCTTTTTTAACAACGCTTGCTGTTGTAGCTGTGATAAATGTTTTGGGAGCAAGAGCGAATTCTGAGTCGGCCGAGCATCACCATGAGATGGAACATTTTTCCTCGGGTGAGCCCGGAGATTCGGCCGCCGTGTCGCGGAAAATTGATGTGATCATGGGCGAGCGCGATGGAAAAATGCTCTATTCCCCTGACAAAATCGAAGTTCGGGAAGGCGAGACAATCCAATTTTCAATACACAATAAGGGCGAGCTCGATCACGAGTTTGTCCTTGCAACGGCAAACGAGAATCTCGGTCACGCCAAAGCCATGGAAATGAACCCCGAGATGGCGCATCAAGAACCAAACGCGAGGCGCGTTGCGCCTCAGCAAACGGCCACGATCATTTGGAAATTTACAAAGCCCGGGCAATTCGAATTTGCCTGCCTGATCCCCGGCCACCGGGATGCGGGGATGCTGGGCCTCCTCGAAGTCAAGTGACGCTCCCGCGAGGGAAGCGAATAATTTGCCCCTTTCGCTTCACAAACCGCAAAAGCGGTTTACTTTCGGCCTATGTTTGAAAGCCTCTATCAATCATTTGAAGAACAGGCGGACTCGTCACAAAGCGCCAGACGCGTGGACGCCTTGCGTGGCGAGCTTTCCCGCCTTGGCCTCGACGGTTTTCTCGTGCCGCGAGCTGATCAGCATCAAAATGAATATGTCCCTCCAAGTGAAGAGCGTTTGGCGTGGCTCACCGGCTTTTCCGGTTCGGCGGGCCTTGCCATCGTTTTTAAGGAAATAGCCGCGATTTTTGTCGATGGCCGCTATAGCCTCGCCGCCGAGGCCCAAGTAAATCCCGCAGTGTTCGCCGTGGAGGCTTCGAGCGAACCGAACCTAGCCGCGTGGCTTGATGCGAATCTTTCCGCCGGCCAGCGCCTTGGCTATGATCCGTGGCTTCATACGCCCCGCCAAATTGAACGCCTCGCCAAAACGGTGCAAGCCGCTAAGGCAACTCTCATTGCGGTCGAGCCGAATCCCATTGACACCCTATGGACGGACAGGCCTCCGCGGCCGGCCGGCAAGATCAGCCTTCATCCCCGTAAATTCGCTGGCGAGGGGGCGGACAGGAAACTCTTTCGGGCGCTCGCCGCACTGAAAAAGCAAGATGGCCTCTTAATTAGCGACCCTCATGCCGTCGCTTGGCTCTTAAATATACGTGGCCACGACGTCGCTCATACACCCGTGCCGCTCGTCGATGCCCTCCTCGTCAAAGGTGCCAAGCCACGTCTTTACGCCGCCACCGAGAAGCTCGACGCAAAGTTGCGCGACAAACTATCCTTGACGGTCACCATCGAGGAACCGGCGCGATTAGCGGGAGACCTCGAAGCGCTCGCACGCGAAGGAAAGACCCTTCTCTTTGACGAAGTAACGGTTCCCGCTAAGCTCGCAGATCTTTACAAAGAAGCGGGCGGGGTCGCCGACATGGGCAGCGATCCCGTTGCCACGATGAAAGCCTGCAAAAACGCCACGGAACTTGCCGGGGCGAGGCAGGCGCAACTTCGCGATGGCGCCGCCATGGTGCGCTTTCTCCATTGGTTTTCCGTCAATGCACCAGCGAGCAAGCTGACGGAAATCGATGCGGCGCAGGCGCTCGAAACATTCCGCCGCGAAACCGGAAAGCTTAAGGACATTTCCTTTCCGACGATTTCGGCGGCGGGCGCCAATTCCGCAATTCCCCACTACCGGGTGAGTGCCGCCAGCAATGCAAGGATCGGCCGCGGCATCTTCCTCATCGACTCGGGCGGCCAGTATGAGGACGGGACAACGGATATCACGCGCACTCTGGCGGTCGGCAAGCCAAGCGTCGAGATGCGGGACCGATTCACTCGTGTGCTCAAGGGACATATGGCAATCGCCCGCGCCGCTTTTCCGAAGGGAACGAGCGGTGCTCAGATCGATGCTTTGGCGCGGCTCCCCTTATGGAAGGCTGGGCTCGATTTCGATCACGGCACCGGACATGGCGTTGGCTCCTACCTCTCCGTGCATGAAGGGCCCCAGCGCATCGCCAAACTCGGCATTGCCGCGCTCGACCCTGGCATGATCCTCTCGAACGAGCCAGGCTTCTATTATCCTGGCCACTGGGGAATAAGGATCGAGAATCTGGTGGTGGTCGAGAAGCGTGAAATAAAAGGGGCGGCACGCGAAATGCTCGGCTTTGAGACGCTGACCTTGGCGCCTATTGAGCTGGCGCTCATTGACCGGAGACTCCTCGATGATGAGGAGATCGCCTGGCTCAACGCCTATCATGCAAGAGTCCGCCGGGAATTGTCGCCGCTGGTCGAGCCCGATGTCCGCCGCTGGCTCAAGGCGGCAACGCGGCGGCTTGATTAGAGGACCGCGTCAATGCCCACCGCCTTCGCCATGGTGCTGACGACATGCGGCAATAAGGCGGATGCGGAGATGATTGCCGGGCGCCTCGTTGAGAACCGCCTTGCCGCTTGCGTGCAAATGTTTCCAGTCGCCAGTGTTTACCGCTGGGAAGGCACGGTCGAGCGCGCCGAGGAATGGATGCTGTTTTGTAAGATCAGGTCTGCCGATTACGCGAACGTCGAGGCGGCGCTGCGCGCAGTGCATCCCTATACGACGCCGGAGATCATTGCGCTCCCGATTGACGCTGGCGCGGCGGAATATCTCAACTGGATCGGCGCTGTAACGTCTCGGCAGTAAAGCATTTCGAGCCTTCGGCGTGGGCAAAATCGACATCAATCCCTAATTTCTCTTTTCTGGGGCGGCCGCGCGGATGCGCTTAGCGCCCCACATTCGCGGGCGGGACGAGCATCCCCGGCGCGGGCTTGCTAGGGGATCCATTCTCTATTCTTGGCAGCGTGCCCTGGCGCTATTCCCTTCAACGATGGCAAGCGCCGCCAAAAATGCCGCCTCGATGTCCAGTTTCGTCGTGTCGAGCAATATCGCATCCTCTGCCGGGAGGAGCGGCGCCGCGGCGCGGGTGCTATCGCGTTCATCGCGGCGGCGGATATCCTCGAGGACAGCAAAGTAATCCGCCTCGCCTTGCTGCCCCTTAAGCTCAAGCGCTCGCCGCGCCGCCCGTTCCTCGGCACTCGCCGTGACGAAGATTTTTACGTCGGCCGCCGGACAGATCACCGTGCCTATATCACGGCCGTCCAGCACGGCTCCGCCAGGGTGGCGCGCAAAGTTGCGCTGGAGCTCGACGAGGGTAGCGCGCACTGCGGGAATTGCGGCAACGATCGAAGCCGCATCCCCCATGGCGCCACCCCGCAGCTCTGCCTCGTCGAGCCCCTCGATCGCCAATCCACGCGCCGCGGCGACCGCAGCCTCCTCGTCCATGAGATCACGGCCTTCCTTGATCAAGGCGCGCGCCGTTGCCCGATAGAGGAGCCCCGTATCAAGATGCGGAAGCCCCAAATGGTGGGCGAGCCGCCGCGCCAGCGTGCCCTTGCCAGAGGCCGCTGGGCCATCGATGGCAATGATCATGAAAAGCTTGCTCCCAGCTCCTCCATCAGCTTTCGGAATGTTGGAAAGCTCGTCGCGATCATGCGGCAATCGTCAACCGCCATGGGCTTGCGGGATGCCAAGCCGAGGCAGAGAAAGCTCATGGCAATCCGGTGGTCGAGCTGCGTTCTGGCCATGCTGCCGCCCCTGACATGCCCCGCCCCGCCCTGAACGATGAGGTCATCACCCTCTATGCCTACTTGAACGCCTGCTTCGTGCAGACCCGCCGCGATCGCAGCCAGCCGATCCGACTCCTTGATACGCAGTTCGCCGAGGCCGCGCAGTCTCGTTTCGCCGCTCGCGAAGGCAGCCGCGACCGCCAGAATGGGATATTCATCAATCATCGAGGGCGCCCGCGAGGGCGGCACCTCGACGCCCCGCAAGGAACCCGCTCGCACATGGAGATCGGCGACCCCCTCGCCGCCTTCAAGGCGATAATCTAAAGTTTCAATATTGGCGCCCATGTCGCGCAAGGTCGTAAGAAGCCCGCCGCGAAGCGGATTCACCATGACGCCTTCGATCACGACAGCGGAGCCGGGCACGATCAACGAAGCAACCAATGGGAAAGCAGCCGAGGAGGGATCGGCCGGCACGACGACAGACGCGGGATGCAGCTCTGGGCGGCCTTCGAGCGTGATGACCTGCCCTTCCCCGGCTGGCTCGATGCGCAGCGAAGCACCGAAATGCCGCAGCATACGTTCCGTGTGATCGCGCGTTGCTTGCGTCTCGTGCACGGTCGTGCGGCCAGGGGAATTGAGACCGGCGAGCAGAACCGCCGATTTGATCTGCGCGGATGCAAAGGGCGGCGTGTAATCGATCGGCACCGGCTCGCTGGTGCCCCTCAAAATTATTGGGCAGTGGCCCCCTTTTTCCTGAGACAAGAGCTCGGCGCCCATGGAAAGAAGGGGGGCGAGGACCCGTTGCATGGGGCGGCTGCGCAAGGAAGCGTCACCATCAAAATGGGTAGTCACCGGGTGCCCCGCGGCGATGCCCATCATCAAGCGCGCCCCGGTGCCCGAATTGCCGAAATCAAGAATGCCTTGCGGCTCGAGGAGGCTGCCAATCCCGCAGCCGTGCACGCGCCAAAGCCCTTCGCCGCGCCGTTCGACTTTGGCGCCAAAGGCAGCGCAGGCAGTCGCGGTTCGCAAGACGTCATCGCTTTCGAGCAGTCCCTCGATCGCCGTTTCACCAACCGATAGTAAGCCAAGCATCAAAGCGCGATGGGAAATCGACTTATCGCCCGGCGGCTTGATGCGGCCTCGCAAAGGCCCCGCTGCCCGCGCCGTAAGCACCGCAGCTCTAGCGTCCATCAAAAGCTCCCTTAGCGGCGCTCAATGTAAAGACTCATCCGGCATCCTTTTCAAGCCGATGCCCGTTGCGCAAGTTCTTGCTTGCCCGACGCGATTGCTTCGCGCGGTCCCGGCCGATCCGCAACTTCTATTTGACATAGACGCTTTGCATCACTAACCGAACCGCAAAGTGGTCGCTTCGAGAGGAGGTTCCGTGGCCAAACCCGAACTCGGTCATAAACATCAGTGCCAAAACTGCGGCACGCGTTTTTTTGATTTGAACAAATCCCCCGCCGCTTGTCCCAAATGCGGCGCGATTTCACAATCCGTACCTTTATCACGCGCCGCAGAAGGGCCCGGCGCGGATGAGGACGAGGCGGAAGTTCTGCCCACTGCGGAGCTCGTACCGCTTGAGGAGGCCGATAGTGCCGAAGACAAGGTCGCTGGGGCCGCCGACGACGATGTCGAGATCGAACCTGGCGACGACGATACATTCCTCGAGGAAGACGAGGAGGACAACAACGACGTCGGCGATCTCATCGACGGCGAAATCGGCGACGAAGAGGAGAGGTGATAACTTGCTTGTCGGCCGCCGCCGGTGAGGCTATACAGCCAAACCTCGCGGCGCATGGATTGGGGTCATAGCTCAGTTGGGAGAGCGCTTCAATGGCATTGAAGAGGTCGGCGGTTCGATTCCGCCTGGCTCCACCAATTAAATCAAAAAGTTATTGATAAACTTCCGAACGACGAAGGCAACGCAGGCGCATTGTGTCGCCACCATGCAGGCGCATTGAAGCGCCAAGCCCTGCATCCCGCGACGCATGTCCGTGTGGCCGGTCGCGATCCAGACTCCGACGCCAGAAGGGACTGGAATCATCGCCGCCCCAGCGCCTTCAGGACACCTAAGCACAGGATGCGGAGTCGAGGGGCGAGTCTATCAGGGCCGCGAAGAGAGCTTTCCGCGAAGCCTGCTTTCGATTGAGTTCCGGAAAGTTCGGACAACCTGAGACACGGGCCGCCGAAGAGTTTACGCAGCGCATGCCGGCTGTGCGGCACAGTCACGCTCATCAGCGTCATATTCAGCATCAGGAGGTTTCGCCCATACGAGCGTGCGCGCCAGTCCGAAGGCATGTCTGAAGTCGAGGCAAAGCGGCACCGTGGCGGCGGTCATTTGCTTGAAGAGGCCAGACTGCGTGCCGTATTTGACTTTGCCGATGGCGAGGGCCCCTAATCCGAACGCGCCGTGTGGCGAAATAACCACGCCGTTGTCATGCAAATCGCAGGTCTCGACGCCGAGAGGCGGCACTGCGTTCACATCGGCGGCGATGATTAGCTCCTTGGCTGCGGCTATGTCATCCATGGAAAGCACCTGGGCACCTGCTCGTGCGGCGCAAAGGGCGATTTCGTGGCCCAACAGAAGATTGCGTACCAATTCCGGTGCGCTGCCGTCAGCAGGCGTTACTTTGACGTCGAAGCGCTTCCTCATTTCATCTGCTAGAAATGCGACGCGCTCAAGCCCGGTATAGCCGGCCAAGGTCACCTCTGCGCCTTCAAGCGCCGAAATCACAGCGGCGGAATAACCCACGACTCCGGTTGCGCCGTAAATGACGATGCTTGCACCTTTCAAGTTGCGGTGCTTCTTCTCGCGCATAAGCTTTTCGACGCAGGCGATCATTGCGCCCGCCGTGGTGAAGGAGCCGTATGGATCGGCGAAGAGCGAGACTTCGAAAGGTTTCAGCAGCGAATTCTTCGCGGCTTCCATCATGTCGAGTGCGAGCACTGCGTCACGGCCTGCGAAGAAAATGCCGGTGCGGAGGGCGTCAATTGGCGAGCGTGAGAACATCGCGTCCTGAACCAGGGCCGGCACCTCCTCCAGGGTTACGTTGACGTAGGGGATGGTCACGTCATAGCCCGCATCGATTGCCATATTCACGTCGAAGGGACTCATATGCTTCAGCGTGCTAAACATGTGCAAAATTGGCTTTCCGGTCATAAGGTTATAGCTCCGTTCGTTGTGAACTCAGACTGGCCGAATGCTACAGCCCAAAACCTGTAGGTTCTCTGGCTTGCGCGGGCGCTGCGCCGCAGGGGACCTCGCGGCCTTCGTCCAACCGGCCAATAGCTATGCCTCAGGCGGTGACGACCTTGAGCCGATGCCTGAAGCGCCGATCTCTCCTAGTGGCTGTCTCCAATGCAGCATTCTCGGCTTTCTCGATTTTGAAACGAGGGATTTGTTCGCAGGCGGCGCCTCGAAACGGGGGCGCCCGGTTCGCGAAACAATTGGCAACCCCCCTGCCAGTGACGCGACCCTCAGGGAACGCTTCGGCTGCGGCAGCTGCGTTGGCCTTCACGCAACCATTCGCAAAAACCCCTTGCGAATGATCGGAAACCCGCTTTTTCGGCAGCGCTTCTGAAAGTCGATGAAGCGCCCGAGCGCATCACTCATCCATACGTGATCGAGCAACTATATCCCATCCCCATCCGCGTGCTGCAATTTGCTGTTCCACAAATACCGCGACGAGCGCATTAAGGTGGGTAGTCGGGTGAATCGCATCGGCGAACATAAAACTTTGATCGGCGCCATAAGTCCAATAGGTTTTCGGTGAACAGAAGAGGGATGAGGCGAATGCCGAGGGATCGGGCAGGCCGAGCTGCTGCGCCCTTGCGACCTGTGCCGCGAGGTTACAGGCCATTCCTTGGTTTGGCCCCTTGTTAGAGACGGTGAAACCATAAATTTGGTAGTTCGCGAGGATATTATCACTAAAGCTGAAGGTATCGAACAGAACGACTTTGCTGCCAAAATTATTCTCTGCGAGCGCCGCTTGCAACGTCGAGTTGAATAATTGCGATAGCTGCGTGAGCAACTGGCCGCCATCCGCCGAAGAAAGACCGAGCGGAGTTATGCCGATATCCGGAAGATTAGCCACCACGACGTGAGTTGCACCGTTTGCGACGATCGTTTCGACTAGGCCAGCAAGATCGATCGCCGCCTGCGTGATTGCTGCAAGAGCCGCTTTCTGAGAGCTAGCGGTCTGAAGCTGATAAAAAATGTCGTTGGCGCCGCCATTAATCAGGACAAGCTGGCCGGGATAGAATTTTTTATGGGCAGCTAAATAGAGAGTTAGTTGCTCCTTGACCGGTACAGTGGTCAGCTCCGCAAAGTCAGGCTCCCCCAGTGGCGCATGGCCGATGCCGGGCTGCAGCGCCACACGCGCGCCACCCTGCGCATAATCAAGGCCACCCGCTGGAAACAAAGGCACGCCAAGGCCGCCGAGAAAGGCTGGCGTCAGGATATCCCCGTAGTGGGCAGCAATGTCCTGGGTGAAGTTGAGGCCGGGATTTGTGGTAAAGCGGCTACCGCCAAAGACTGATTTGGCAAAGGGCGAATAGGTGCCGGCGTCGAGGAGGCTATCGCCAAACGCCACAACCTTGAAGCAGGAAGCAGCGAGAGAAGCGTTTGATGGCGCAAGACAATAAACGAGGACCGCCACAATTGCGATTGCCAGATGAAATATAACTTTCATGATTTTCCATCCCGCCCTTCTTCCAGCGCTGCATTTTTCCAGGCCGTGGCAAATTTCTCTTTTTAGGGCTCCAAAAGCCCGGCGGAGCTTAGCGGATCATGTAATGCAAAGAAATGGAAACTTCTGGCATCAGACGCCAAACAACACAAATAAAGCATCCGGAGGCGAATTGTGGCCACACAAGACCCCTCTTCAAAATAGTACAATTTGTCTGGCCATGCGTCCTGGCAGAGACATGGTACCTGGCGGAGAGGGGACTGAGCCAGCCAAGCAAAACTATCAGCAAAAACAAAGAGTTCTAATCCATCTATCTTTGCTGTTTGTACTGCTCCGATGTACCAATTTCAATGGCCATGTTGGGCGTTACCATATTTCCATCTGTCAAGCGCTCGGCTGATCCTATCACGGAAACCCAACAATTTCTCCCCTCGGGAAGCCCCTTGCCGATATCGAGGCAATTTTTGGGTGGGCACCTATCCTGACAGGAAGATTGCGCTGCTTGTGCTCTACGCCTGCACACAGACAGGCAAAATCTGGGCGCCGCAAGCGTCAGACGTGAAGCAACTCGAGGGTGTGGCAGCGCTCGAAATTTAGCTAAAGGGCAGGCGTCGCTGGCTTGTAAAAATAATAAAATCCATATAATACGTAGATATAGTTAAGAAATGGTAAGCTGAGCCGGGGATCGTGCGTGGGTATTCCATCGCTGACCAATCTGACACGCGCTTCTCTGCTTGCTGCAGCATTGTCGTCGGCGCCGGCACCTCTTGCCGCAGCGGGAGAAACGATCGATATCGCCATCGGGCACCAAAGCATGTGCACCGACACATACACTGGCGGCATTGTTATCAAAGAGCTCAAGCTGCTCGAGAACCATTTGCCGCATACGGGCAAATATGCCGATGTGACGTACGATATTTCCTGGTCGGATTACGCTTCCGGCGGCCCGATCACGAATCAGATGCTCGCCGGCAAGCTGAATTTCGGCGTGATGGGAGACTATCCGCTGATCGTCAACGGTTCGAAATTCCAGGAAACGAAGAGTCTGCATACGCTCCTGGTCACTGGCACCGGCTATAATCTCAAAGGAGCGGGCAATGCGATCGTCGTTCCGGTCGCGTCCAGCTTTTACAAGCTCGAAGATATGAAAGGCAAAGCGATATCGACGCCGGTCGGCAGCGCGTCATGGGGCATGCTGGTCAAGGCGTTGCAAGACCAAGAGATGCCGCTGACGAGTATCGAGTTGAAGAATCAGGCGCCCGCGGTCGGCGCCGCCAACATCGCCACTAGCAAGATCGACGCGCATGCCGACTTTTGTCCATGGTCGGAAATCATGGAGTTTCGCGGCACCGGCCGGAAGATCTACGACGGTAGCGAGACGGGGGTGCCTTATCTCCACGGCGTCGTCGTCCGCAAGGATTTCGCTGAAAAATATCCCGAAGTCGTCGTTGCCTTCATCAAGGCCGTTTACGACGCGGGCAAATGGATCGACGAAGACCCGTTGCGTGCAAGCGAGATGATGGAGAAGTGGACGGGCGTCGAGAAGGAAGTGCTCTATCTCTACTTCTCTAAGGGCGGGCATCTGACGCAGGACCCGACCCTCAAGCAGGGGTGGATCGACACCTTGAAGTTCGACCACCAGGTTCTGGTCAAGAACAAGCTTGCCAACGACCTCGATTTCGACGCCTGGATCACCGAGAAATACATCAGGCAGGCCTATGCGGAGATGGGGCTCGACTACGAGGCCGAGAAAGCCAAGCTCATCGACACGCTCGTCACCAATGCAGGGCGGCCGAACGAGATCTGGCACGCGCGTGACGGCATCCTTTCGTATCCGACGAGCAAACAATTCCTGAAAGCGGTCGCCGACTTCCAGGCCGTCGGCACGAAGCTCAACGCGACCTATGTCTACGACCACGCCACCGGGCTGAAGCTGTTCGGCAAGACCGCGTTCTATGTACGCGAGCCCGATGGCGAGTTCGTGACATTCCTGCGCAAGGGCGACGCGGAGGCCTTCGCAGCCGAGGCAAAAGGCGCCGTGCTTTCATTTGGGGAGGCGGTCGCGAGTGCGGGTTCATGATCACGCTGAAGGAGGCGGTTGTGGCGCAGCTCCGGGTGGTTAGCGGCGCGCAATCGATGAGGACGGACTCGCCGAACGATGTGCTGGATGTGTGCCCCGGGAACGAGCCCCTCGAGACGTCGAAGGTGGCAAGAGCGGCCGCGGCCGAAGCGCATACGATTCAAGAGCCGATGCAGGATGAGGTGCCACCTGCTGGCTCGCCAGAATGGATGACACGCTTGCAAGATTTGGCGGCGCGGTGGACGATCCGGTTTCTCGCGCTTGCTGCCGGCCTTGCGTTTTGGGAATACGCCAGTGCGGTCAGCCTCAACTTCTATGTCCGCTTCGACAACGTGCCGGGACCCTTGCTGGCCGGAAAAGCGCTGATCAGCCATCTCACGGAAGGCAAGTTCTACCTGCACATCCTGGCCAGCCTTCGGCGCATCGCCATCAGCTACGCGATGGCGAGCACCCTCGGCATCATGCTCGGCCTGCTGATGGGGCGTTCGCGCGTCATTCGCGACATCGTCTCTCCATATATCGAGTTGCTGCGACCGATCCCGGCTGTCGCGTGGATTCCGCTAGCGATCCTGCTGCTTCCCACCGAGGAAGGTTCCATCATCTTCATCACCTTCCTCGGCGCCTTGTTCCCGATCATCCTCAACACGGCACACGGCGTGGAGCAGACGCCGGAAGTGCTCGTTCGCGCGGCGCAATCACTCGGAGCGTCGCAACTCACGATCTTCCGTCACGTGGTTCTGCCAGGCGCCATGCCCAGCATCGGCGCCGGTCTCTCGATCGGCATGGGCGTGTCGTGGTTCTCGCTGCTCGCCGGTGAAATCATCAGCGGCCAATACGGCATCGGCTATTTCACCTGGAACGCCTATTCCGTCATCAACTATCCGGACATCGTAGTCGGCATGCTGGCGATCGGCCTGCTCGGCACCGGGTCGACCGCGCTCGTACAAGTGCTGATCCGCCCGGCGCTCGCGTGGCAGAGGAAAGCACGATGAGCGCGCTCGCGCCCATGGTTCGGGAATTTCGCGCGAAGACGCTGCTTTGGCTTGGGCTCATCATCGGCTTCTTTTTTGCGTTTCATCTCTGGCAGCTCGTGCTGTTGGTGCTGAGCTTCGGCGACTTGCCCAATTACCTCACAATTCACCCCTGGCCGGCAAACATCGCGCGAATCGTACGCATGACGCCTTCGGTCGCCGACATGATCCCGATCATGTTGGATGAATGGCTGATCGAGATCGGCTCGATGAATTACGATTATGGCCACGGTATCGCCGAGTGGAGCTTCGTCGTCATGCCGGCGAAGGCCGCGATCGTGCTGCTCATGTCCGTGCTAGTCGCCACCATTGTCATACTAATGCGTGCAGTGCACGAAAGCTGCCCGCTGCTCGCTTGGATCGCAGCGTTGATTGGCGCCGCCGTCGGTGCGTTCACAGCAGGGCTCGCGACGATGACGATCACCTGGGTTGCGCATTGCGGGACACCAACCTGGGTCGTCGGCCTTTCGATCATGGGCGTCGACTATGCAACCAGCTTTGCGATCGAGCCGTTCGGCAGCTGGCTGACCCTATTCGGCATTTCGTTGCTGAGCATGGTCGCCATTGGACTCGGCTCGTTCGCCGCCAAGCCGCCCGCCGCGGCGGAAATGCCGAGGCGGCTGCAACTCACGAGGATGGCGCGGTGATGCTTGCAACGGAAAATCGCACCGGCGAGCCGCAATCCGCGCCAGTCGACAAGGCGGCCGGGCGCGTGGAGATCTGGAACGTCTCCGTCTCGTTTCGGCAAGGCTCGATCGTCAATCACGCGCTGCAGAACACTTCGGTCGACATCAAACCGGGCTCGTTCGTTTGCCTGCTCGGTCCATCAGGCTGCGGCAAGTCGACCTTGCTCAATGCGGTTGCCGGCTATGTGAAGCCAACGACCGGCTGGGCGAGTGTCGACGGCGCGCAGGTCCTTAGCCCCGGTTCCGATCGCGGCATGGTGTTTCAGCAATATTCGCTGTTCCCATGGAAGACCGTTCGCGATAACGTGGCCTTTGGACCTTACGCAACGGGCACCGGGCGGGTGCGGGCGCGCAAAATCGCCGACGAGCTTCTCGAGATGGTCGGACTTGCGCGCTTCGCCAATCGCTATCCGGCCGAGCTCTCCGGCGGCATGCAGCAGCGCGTCGGCATCGCGCGCGCGCTCGCAAACAGGCCGACCGTTCTTCTAATGGACGAACCGTTCGGCGCGCTCGATTCGCAGACACGCGCGGTGATGCAGGAAAACCTTGTGCGTGTCTGGGCCGAGTTCAAGATCACGGTGATCTTCGTAACCCATGACGTCGACGAGGCGGTCTTCTTGGCGGACCGGGTGCTGGTGATGAGCGCCGCGCCGGGCCGGATTATCGAGGACGTCGATATCACGCTGCCGCGCCCCCGCAGCCCGGAAGTCACGACCGATGCGGAATTCGTCAAGTTGAAGCGGCATTTTTTGCAAGTGATTCGCGCCGAGAGCCGCAAGGCGTTCGAGGATCAGGATTGATGGCCCCATGCGCCACCGTCGCCGGGCAACATGGCGCGGCGTGCTCGTTTTGCTCGCTGTGTTGCCGGTGTCGCCCCCGCGCGCCGACATGTTGATCACCGAGGGCATGCAGCCTTGGGAGACTTGCGCGGAATGCCACAACCTCGACGGCGTTAGCGCGATGCCCCGCTTCCCCAAACTCGCCGGCCAGCCCGCCGAATACATCGTGAAGCAGGTGAAGGATTTCCGCGCGGGGCGTCGCCAGAATGACGGCGGTCAGATGTCGGCGATTGCCCGCGATATAAACGACAAGGATCTCGCAAAATCGGCGGCCTATTTCTCCGAGTTGCCCCCACCGCCACCGGACACCTCGCTTGCGACCGACTCGGAGGAGTGGAAGCGCGGCGCCACGCTGTTCCAGGCCGGCGATGATGCGGCGGGGATCATCAAGTGCCGCGCCTGCCACGATGATTCGGAGGGAACGCAGGCCGAGATGCCACTCCTGAAAGCCCAGCACGCGGCGTATCTCGCCAAGCAACTGCGCGACTGGCGATCGAGCGAGCGGCGCAACGATGTGAGCGCGACCATGGCGGCGATCGCCGCTAGGCTGAGCGACCAGGATATCACTGCCCTGACCACGTTCTTGGCGTCGCAGCCACGGGTGCCATCAAATGGCAAGGCGGCGCAATAAATTGCTTTTCGTTCCAGAAGCTTCAGCCTACTCACTGAAAAGCCTGCAACTTCGCCATGGGGAAGGCGATCGGGCCGCAAGATGTGAGGTCGCTGATCAGGGATTACCGTCCCGAGCAGCATTATCTGCACGGGCCGGGGCCGAAGGCACGTCTCAAGCAGGTTGCCGGTTGACACGAGTAAAATCAAGCCGCTGAGGAGGGCCAAATCCATGTCTGAGAAGCCGAATATCCTGTTCTTCCATGTCGACAATCTCGGCATGGGCGAGCTTGGCTGCTACGGAGGCGGCATTCTCAGGGGCGCCGACACCAAGCGCATCGACAAGTTCCGCATGGAAGGCACCAAGCTCACGCACTACGTCGTCGAGCCGCAATGCACCCCGACCCGCTCGGCCTTAATGACCGGCCGTTATCCGATTCGCTCCGGCAACCACACCATCGCGCTCGGCGGCAATGCGGGCGGGCTGGTGCGCTGGGAAATTACGGTCGCCGAAATGCTCGCCAAGGCCGGATATACGTCATCGTGCCTCGGCAAATGGCACATCGGAGCGGAGGATGGACGCTGGCCGACCGACCACGGCTTCGACGAATGGTATGGGCCGCTGCGCACCTACGACGAGTGCATGTGGCTCGAAGACCCGCACTACGATCCGGAGCGCGACGGCTTCTCGTACATGCACGAGGGCACGAAAGCCGACGGCGTGAGGCCGATCACGTCGCAGCAGCTCACGCTCGAGATGAAGAAGAACTGCGACCTCGAATATCAGAAGCGCGGCATCGACTTCATGGAGCGCGCCGTGAAGGCGGACAAGCCGTTCTTCCTCTACTTCAATCACTCGCTCTTGCACTTCCCCATGATCCCGCGCGACGAGTTCAAGTGGAAGAGCCAGAACGGCGATTGGGGCGATTGCCTGCTGATGCTCGATCACGACTTCGGCGTGCT
>Ga0187783_10000051_pt1 | contig 92315 bp, 84 predicted proteins | sample 1015_SJ02_MP02_2_FD_132471 | JGI IMG/M metagenome (GOLD analysis project Ga0187783, IMG submission 132471) | Tropical peat soil microbial communities from peatlands in Department of Meta, Colombia - 1015_SJ02_MP02_20_MG | ecosystem: Environmental > Terrestrial > Soil > Wetlands > Peat | place... | reverse complement strand
CCTGAGCCCATACGGGATTCGCTCGCTGTCGCGCTATCACGCCGAGCACCCCTATGACTTCAACGTTGGGGGACAGGATTACCGGGTCGGATATGTTCCGGGCGATTCCGATAGCGGGATGTTTGGGGGTAACTCCAATTGGCGCGGACCGATCTGGATGCCGATGCAGCTCATGCTAATCCTCGGCATGATCAACCAGTATGCCCACCTGGGCAACAACTTCAGGGTCGAGTGTCCGGTCGGCTCGGGCCGCCAGCTGAATCTCTTGGAGGTCAGCCAGGAGTTAGCGCGACGGGTGTCGCGCCTGTTCATCCCCAACAAGGAAGGACGCCGCCCCGCCCAAGGCACTCGCAACCGGTGGAACGATGAGCAGTGGCGCGACCACGTCCTGTTCTACGAGTACTTCCATGGGGACACCGGTGCAGGAATCGGGGCCAGCCATCAGACCGGCTGGACAGGCGTAATCGCCTTCCTGATTCAGGGATTCAAAGCAGTCGAGGCGGAGAAGGTCCTGGAAAAGGGGATGGCTGCGGTAACAGAGGTAAGCGCCGAGGTCGCCAAGGAGACGGACAAACCGGAAGCCGCCCAGGTCGCAAAGGAAGTCCACGAAGAGGTGGCGGAGAAGGTCGCTGCCCAGGTGCTCGAAACGGTTCAGAAACAGGTGAAGGAAGCCGTTCAGGATCAGGGTGGGAAGGCGGAGAAGCTCCAGGAAAAGGTCCAAGAGATCGTCATGGAGAAAGTAGCCGAGACCGTCCAGAAAAAGGCCGAGGAGGTTCAGAAGCAGACCGAACAGCCGGCAGAGGAAAAGAAGGAAGTCCTTTAACAAACCGGCTTCATCTGCTTGATCGTTGCCCGGAAGCGATCCAATCCGAGCTGGCCCCGTGTATCGTTGTCGCAACCGCGCTTTTTCAAGAAATGACGCCGGGCACAAACACTCCTCCGCTTTCACTTGCTTCAGAATGGGGATGTTGGGGTCGGCGCCTTTCCAGAGAGGGAGGACAGCCTGGCACTGCCCGACCTTGGCAACCAACAAGGCAACGCTTATACTCATCGCTGAGATCTGCCCTACGATGGCGCAGATCTCGGAAACTCGCGAATGTCGCAGGTTCCAGCTCGATGTGTGTTGAGCCGCGCTGCTGGCTTTACTTGAATCTCCTCCTAAGGGCGCCCGGCGGCCGCCGATCCGTTTTCCGCCAAGTCTGCAGGTATCTGCACTGACGCCCATTTCCGATATTTCTAGACTCGATGGCACCGCTCCTTTGAGCAGCGGAGGATCCATGGCGGACATCAGGACGATTCTTGCTGAAAATGAAAAGCTATCGCTCGAGATGCTTCGTGGAAACGCGGATCAGATCGACCAGGCTCGCCGTTTCCCCCGCGAAAACCTTCGGGCGCTAGGCCATGCGGGCGTTCTCGGTCTTCTAATTCCGACGCAGCACGGGGGAGCCGGCGCCGGCCTCGCCGAAATGTCGCAGGTGCTCAATACGCAGGCTCAGAACTGCGCTTCGACAGCGATGGTCGTGCTGATGCATTACTGTTCGACCTCGGTCATCGTTGCGAAAGGGAGCGATGCGTTGAAGCAACAAATCCTCCCGGCGTGCGCCCGAGGCGAGAACATCTCCACGCTGGCTTTCAGCGAAGCCGGATCGGGCGGCCACTTCTACATGCCGGTCAGTGAAGTGCGTGAAAGCAGCGGACGGAAAACCCTCAGTGCGGCGAAGAGCTTCGTCACTAGCGCGGGCGAGGCGGATAGCTATGTTGTCTCAGCGCGCAGGGCTGGAGCGACTGCGCCTACGGAAACGAATCTCTACGTCATAGCGAAGGGCGCGCCGGGATTTGCGACCCAGGGGCGATTTGAGGGGCTCGGCCTGGCAGGAAACGCCAGCGCTCCGATGTCGCTGAACGACGTCGCTATCGACGACGCGACGCGCCTGGGAGCGGAGGGCACAGGCTTCCAGAGCATGCTTGAGGTGGTGCTGCCCCATTTTCAAATCGGCGTGGCTTCAATTTCGGTGGGGCTCGCAAAGGCAGCACAGCAGGCGATCGTGGCGCGCGTGGGCGCCCGGAAGTATGAACAGGCAGGCGGCGCCGCCCTGGCATCGATTCCCCGGGTGCAATACCTGGTGGCCGAAATCACGTTGGCGGTGAACTCCGGCCACGCGTTTCTGCGGGAAACGATCCGCACGACTTTGGCAGCTGATCCAGCGGCCATGCTCGACGTGCTGGGTGTGAAGGTGGCCGCAGCGGACTCCTGCCTTGCCGCTGTCTCGCGCGCGATGACCCTCGGCGGCGGTTGGGCGTTCGGCAAGCGCGGAGGACTCGAAAGGATCTTCCGCGACGCGCAGGCGGCGGCCGTGATGGCGCCTTCAAGCGACGTACTGAAGGATTTCATGGGAAAGGCAACTCTGGGCTTGCCGCTCTTCTAGCGGCGAGCCAATTTAAGGAGGGAGCATGTCGAAAGCACCTGCTGGGCATGCTTTGAGGATCGGAGCGGTTGCATACGACCCGAAGGTTGTCACGATCTGGGAGGGTTTTCTACCCTATTTCGCCAAACACGGCGTATGGACCGACTACGTTCTGTACTCGAACTACGACGCGCAGGTGGAGGCGAATCTTTCTGGAGAAGTTGACGTCGCCTGGAATTCACCTCTGGCCTGGGTGAAGAGCCAGATCGACAGCAAGGGGGCGTGCCTCGCCATCGCGATGCGCGATTCCGACCGCGATCTCACCACGAAGATCATCGTGCGTACGAATTCGCGCTTCACATCGCTCCCGGACCTCAAAGGGAAGACGATCGCCGTCGGCGCTTCCGATTCGCCGCAGGCGACACTGATTCCGCTCAATCTGCTGGCAGAATCCGGCCTCGATCCTTTTCTTGACTGCAAGGTTTTGTATCACAACGTGATGGTTGGAAAGCACGGCGACCATGTGGGCGGAGAGCGCGATGCCGCGAGGGCGCTTGCGTCCGGAGCCGCCGACGCGGCCTGCGTGCTCGATGCAAACTATGGCGTGTTCATCAACGAAGGGACGCTCGATCCGGGCACAACGCGCGTCTTGGCAACCACTCCAGCCTTCGACCACTGCAATTTCACGGTACGTGCGAGCCTGCCCGCAGATCGTTGGAAGCCGTTCGTCGATGTGCTTCTGGGCATGTCTTCTCAGGACTCGGAGGTCCGGGCGTTCATGGAGATGGAAGGGCTAAAGAGGTGGCTGCCCGCGCGAACGGCCGGCTACACGCAGCTTGAAAAGGCTGTCGAGCGATTCAATTTCTACGGCGGAGCCGCCACCTCGGCTGGAATCTAGGCGACCAGCTGCGCTGCTCTCGAGAAATGCCCGACTCCACACCAAAACAAAGGGTCGAGCTCGAAGACCTTTCGCTTCACGAAGGAGCCACGGTACTTCTGCGCCGGGCGCTCTCCCAGCTGGAGACGGGCGAATGGTGCGAGGTGCGCGGCGATTCGCCGGAACTCGCGGACAATCTCGTGGCGTGGTGCCGAAAGCAGGGCCTGCACTGCCAGACACAACGAGGCGTGCCGCAAACGTTTCGCGTCGAGGCCCAAGGACCGGTGCCGCTGACCTTGATGTCGCGCACGGAGATCGCCGAAACCGCCGAGCCTGATTGGGGAATCGCGCCGCGCGGGGCGCGGATTGAGCGCGGAGGCCCCGAGTTTGGGTTTACGCTGCGGCAAAAGCGCGACGTGTGGGCGAGCGAGTTGAACTCAATTTACTCGCAGGCAACGGCGAATCAGTGGTCTGCAGCGCGAGACATCCCGTGGGACCAGCTTCCGAAGTTGCCGGAAGACGTCGAAGCCGCGGTCGCTCAGGCCATGACGTTTCTCACGGAAAATGAATTCGCCGCACTGTACGTCCCGGCGCGATTCATCCCGCGGATTCACCCGCACTATCGCGAGGTCGTGGAAGTGCTGGCGATGCAGGTGGTGGACGAGGCGCGCCACGGAGAAGTGTTCACGCGGCGGGCCGAAGCAGGCGGCGCGGGGCTCGGGACAACGGCGATAAGCGGGCAGCTCTCGCTAAAAACTCTTCTCGAAGAACCCGACTTCACGACTGCGACGTTTATGCTGTGCGTCATGGGCGAGGGCACGTTTCTGACTCTGCTCAAGTTCCTGGCTGATCACGCACCTGATCCAGTGACTGCCACCTTGGCGAGGCTGGCCCACCGCGACGAAGCACGCCACGTGGCCTTCGGCGTCGAACACATGCGCTACGTTTTCGAACGTGAGCCAGAGAAGCGAATTTCGATGGCCTCTGCGGTCGAGCGGCGCAGCCAGATGCTAGCGTCGATTTCAGGATTGAGCCCTTACGTTCATGACGCGCTCGTGGTTTACACAGGAGGTGGCCTTTCGATTGCGCAACTGCGCGAGGGCGCCAGGCATTTAGCGAATCTGCAGCGCGAGATGGATCGTACGCGGCGCGAACGGCTGCAGTCGCTTGGGTTCGAGCCCGAGCTGGCTGCAAACATGTCGGCCTACCACACGAAGAATTTCATGTGAGACCGTGATGCCACGCGAGTGGCCATTCATCGGATATGATCCAGCGGGGGGAAGGCGAAGGTCGCCGCCGCTCGCAGACTCGGGCCCGGCTGTGGATCATGTCGCAGGGAGGCAATCGTGTCGAAGGCGTATTTCAATCCCCACGACTTTCTCCCAAGCCAGCCGTATGTTTTTCCCAAGTGATCGCCACCAATAGAAAGAGGACCGTGTACCTGTCGGGTCCAGTAGCCTGGACTGCCAAACAAGATATCGCCCATCGCCTTGACCTTGGTGCGCAGACTCGGCGAGCTTTGGAGAACCTGGAGATTGGCGTCAAGGCAGCCGGGGGGAGGCGCCGTCCGGTTCTATGTTTTGGTTGAGCCGCAGCACGTTGTGTGGGTCGTACTTCTTCTTAATCTCCACGAGGCGAGCATAGTTTGGCCCGTAGGCCGCGCGGACAAGCTGCTCACTCGTATCACCCAGCTGATTGACGTACACGCCATGAGCAAAGACCTGCAAATTGTCGCGCGTAGCCTGGACCCACCGCACGACCTCAGCCTTCTCTGCCGGCGTGCTCCAGACCCCCGCTATGTCTACCTCATATCCGGGGTGCCGCAGAGCAAAGGCCATATCACTTGTACCAACGCGACTCACAGCACCGCGCAAGGCCACAATGATCATCTTGCACGTTGCTGGCGCATTGTTGATTGCCGTCACCATCGCCGCAATTGCAGGCCCGCTGAGCTCCCAAAGAAAGAGGTCGGTTTGGAAATGCGCAACTGGCGCTTGAAGAAAGCCACCTGCCGCCTGGGCTTCTAGATAAGGCATGACCTTGACGCTGTCATCCTGCGGTTTGAGCGCCCGCAGTGGCCTGGCCAAGTCATTCCCCATTCGTGGATCGCCGCAATAGCAGACATCGATTCTGAGTTTTGGCCCCTGTTCGGACGGCAATAACTGAGCGAACGCGCCCATTTCATCCGGGGCCCCTTCGAGAAACCTAGTGAAAGCCTGCAGGAGCTCTGGAATGCGTCCAGTCGGATAGGTCAACGCTCCTGACAGAACCTGGCCTACGTGATGGAGTCGGTACTCCAGCGCCGTCACCACTCCGAAGTTACCGCCTCCCCCGCGAATCGCCCAAAAAAGATCTGGATTGGATTTCTGGCTGGCCTCGACGAGTCTTCCATCCACGGTGACGATTTGCGCCGATAACAGGTTGTCACATGCTGCGCCATACTTCGCATCTAGGCGACCTTCTCCTCCGCCGAGCGTCAGGCCGGCAATTCCCACCGTTGGGCAGCCGCCTGACGTTGTCGCGAGCCCAAAACGCTGCGTCGCTTCGTCCAGGTTGCGCACGAGAGCGCCTGCCTCCACGCTTGCCGCCCGTTTCCTTACGTCTACTTCAACTCGTTTCATTGCGGAGAGGTCGATTACCACGCCCCCATCGCACGTCCCGAACCCGAGCCGGCTGTGGCCTCCACCCCGAATCGCCAGTGGCAAGTTATGTTTCTGACCAAAGTCGAGGCCACGGGCCACATCGGACGCGCTGGCGCAACGCACGATGAGTGCTGGACGCAGATCGAATGCGCGGTTGAAAACAAGGCGTGCCGATTCATATTCGGGTGCTTCTGGCGTGATTACGTGGCCGCTAATCTCGGATGTAAGCCTGTGGACTGACGCTGAGTCAAGTGCGGCCGCATTGTGCACACGCTCTTCAAAGAGCGCTTCAAGCGTCTTTATCGGGCAACCGTAGAGTGCTGCCGCCGCGACTGCGGCTTCGTGGACGAACCGTCTTCTGGTAACCAGCGCCATATTCAGCTTCCGCGTCTGTCCGCACCGGTGAACTCCGATGGTGAAGCCTACGCCGCCACGTTTCCGCCGTCAATTTCCTTTGGTCCAGGAAATCCTTCAAGGCATGGATTTCGTACCGGCCGTTCGAAAGTAATTCGTCGAGGTGTCACAAGCGCGCCTACCCATTCTGCCAGCGTCGTTCGGACAGGCCGTTTGCAGGCCAAGCGACGACTGTGTAATCACGAAGGTAGTAATCGGAGCCCAATAGTTTCGAGAGGCCGGAATAATCGTGCCGCCAAAGATCTCATTTGGCATCTGGCAGCCGAAGTGAGACCGGCAGTTCGCCCATGGAGGTGCAGTGCGGCTTAGGATTGGGTACAGGGGCGGCATGTCAGACCCCGCCTCGCGGACTTTGTGAGTCGCGATCTCTGCTTTATACTCGCCCGTCAAAAGAGATGGAATCTGCCATTCCACAACACCTGCAATGCCCGCGCACACGGCGTCGCCGCATACTCGATGACTACAATCCACCCTACCCATCCATCGTGGCTCGTTTCGATCCAACACTCACGCAGGTCGTCATGGCCTACTTCGGAGTGCAATACAGAAACCAGTCGGCCACAGGCGATGCGATTAAGCTGCTGAAACAGATAGCAGGTGCGTTTAGCGCTCATCGTGGTCCGGCGTCCTGGGATCGTGCAACTTATAAGGACCAAGCCGACTACACCAATACGCTCAGCGTCGGCTATTGGAGCGATCCCAGCGATTTCGACCTCTGGTTTGAGCGCCACGGTGCGGATTGGGCATCAGGTACCAGCGAAAAAAGCATGGGAACCTTCACGGAAATAGTCAGGCCGGCCGCTGCGCGGTTCGAAACACTGTTTTCATCAGACACTCCGGAAGGCGTGGGCCATTTGGCGTCCGGGTTCAGTGACTTGGTGCAAGAGCATGCCTACTGGGGAGGCATGCGGGACCGCATTCCTCTGTCGCAGACCGACGCGATGGCGCCGGTTGGTGCCCCAAGAGTCGTCGGCAATGCAAGGCACTTGCGCGTAATTCCCCACGAGAACGTTTGCTTGATTCGTTCCGGGCAGGACTGGTCTGCGACAGAAGGAGAGCAGCGCCGGATGTACCTTGAGGATGTGGAGCCGCTACTGCGAGCCGGAATGGACTATCTGCGAGACGATGGTCTGAAAATCGGATGCTTTGCGAACCGCTACATGACCATGGTCGATCATGATGGCAGACCGGTGGAGAAAAGCTATGCTATGAGCTGGTGGAGGAGCCTAGCGGACTTGGAAGGATGGGCCGAGTCTCACCCCACCCATCTGGCAATCTTTGGAGCCGCCATAAACTATCTCCGTAAAGTAGGTCCGGCCGCCCAGCTGAAGCTCTACCACGAGGTGACCGTAGCAACTGTAAGCGAGCAATATTTCGAATACAGTAACTGCCACCCCAAGACCGGACTGCTGCGCACGGCAGGGCCGGAGTTTCCCCCGGGCCAGGGATCTGCCTCAGTTGTAGAGCCCCGATGGTAGGCTACTAAGACATCTTCCTCACCCGCACTGACGATATCCGGATCTCCGCTCAAACGACTGAATCGATTTTGGCTCGCGAATGGACGGGTGAGCCATACCTCCCTACGTTAATATGGCTTCTCAGCGGCAATAGCGCGCGGAACGGTAGTGCCTTGCGAAACCGGGGGGCGACCATGAAGGAATTGTTGGCGGAGGCCTCGATTCGATCGGCACGGTATGTGGCGGATGTAAGGAGTCGGCGGGTCTCGCCACGGCCTGAACAGATTGCACGTCTTAACGCGCTCGGTGGCACGCTGCCAGTGAAACCTTGCGATCCCACTGAGGTTTTGGCCTTGCTCGATAATATAGGGTCGCCCGCGACCGTTGCCACAACCGGTGGGCGTTATTTCGGATTTGTTATCGGCGGCACGCTGCCCGCTGCTCTCGCAGCAAACTGGCTTGGGGGAGTCTGGGACCAAAACGCCGCCTACTCGGTCATGTCGCCGGTTGCGGCGAAGATCGAAGAAATTGTACTGGCTTGGATTCTAGACCTACTCGGTCTGCCCCCAGAGTGTGGTGCCGGCTTCGTTACCGGAACCACCATGGCAAACTTCAGCGCCTTGGCGGCAGCACGGACAGTGTTGCTCGAGCGCGCTAACTGGAATGTCGAGGAAAATGGATTGTTTGGCGCACCGCCTATCAGGGTAGTCGTGGGAGAGGAGGCTCACGTTTCACTGCTTAAGGCGCTCGCCTTGCTGGGCTTCGGCCGTTCTCGCGTCATGTCGGTGCCAACCGATTCTCAAGGCCGAATGATTGCCGCGGCACTCCCTCAGCTTGATCAGCGAACGCTGGTTTGTATTCAGGCCGGAAATGTGAACACGGGCGCTTTCGATCCTGCCAAGGAGATCTGTGGGCTCGCGCAGGAAGCTGGGGCGTGGGTGCACGTGGACGGAGCCTTCGGGTTGTGGGCTGCGGTGTCTCCGCGCTACGCGCATCTGTTAGAGGGTACGTCCCTCGCTGATTCCTGGGCAATTGACTGCCACAAGTGGCTCAATGTGCCCTACGATTCAGGTATCGCGGTAGTTCGCAATGCCGGGGATCTGCGGAGGGCGATGTCTATACGCGCCGCCTATCTACAAACCAGCGGCGTGCGTGAACCTTGCGACTACACCCCGGAAGCCTCGCGAAGGGCACGAGGAATCGAGTTGTGGGCTGCCATGCGGTCACTGGGGCGCGACGGACTCCGGGAGTTGATCGAGCGGAACTGCCACCTGGCGAAAGCCTTTGCAAAAGGCCTTCAGCGAGAAGGCTTTGAAGTGTTAAATGAGGTCGAACTCAACCAAGTGCTTGTTTCCTTTGGAAGTTCCGGTGAAACCCAACGCGTAATTGCCGAGGTACAGAAGGAGGGGACGTGCTGGTGCGGCGGCACCGAGTGGCATGGCCGCACTGCGATGCGAATAAGCGTTTCGAGTTGGGCGACAACCGAAGAGGACGTCGAACGCAGTTTGGCTGCTATCATCAGAATAGCGAACCAGGGAAAGCATTCCGCCGAATAAGAAGTGGCAGGACCTAAACCCCCGAGCACAGGGCCAACGGGACAACGAGTCTAATCACTGAGACTTCCCGCTCCCGCGGTTACTCGGCCCGATTCGCGCAGGGGAGCCAGCTTCGATCGGGCGTAAGCAACGAAGGTTGCGAGCAGTCCGACTGCTAGGGGAAATAGTGCCGAGCGGATGCTGGCTTCCGTCGCCGTGATCCATGTTGCGCCGATCATGATGATCACCAGTCCGCAAGCAGCCAGAGACGTCAAACCCGTCCGAATTCGCGCGATTCCGGGGAGGATGAGTCCGATTCCGCCCAATACTTCAGCCACGCCGATGAATCGGAGGAACCAGCCTGGCAGTGCGACCTGCTTCGCCAAGGGCGCAATAGGTAGGACGAGCTTCACGCCGCCTGCAAATAAAAAAAGGAGGGCCAAGAGGCCCTGAATGATCCACAGCACTACGTTCAGTTTCCTGCCGGCCGACTTGTGGTTGGTTTCGCTGGTCGCGACAGATTGCATTATCAAATTCTCCCGGCGTATCCGAGGCTTTGGACGGCGTTGACTCGGCATTTATGCTTCGGGAAACGCAAGATGTCAACGAAACCTACCCTTTTGTAACGAGCGGCAATCGCGGCCAATGCCTATCGGCGAGGGGAGGCAGGGAAGTTTTTCACGAGCCAATCGACAGTCAGTCTGGCATAGGACTCCGCGAGCGGGCCGGGCGTCAAAAAATGGCTCGCACCCCTAACCCAGATCAGATCGCGCTGCGGCGACGCCGTCAGGCTGTCGTAGATCTTTTGAGCGTTCGGCGGGAGGGCAAGCTCGTCCTTGTCGCCGTGAATCACCAGGGCCGGAACTCTAATCTGCGGTCCGTACTTGACAGAGCTGGGCGCGCTCGGGTCGCTCGGCGCCCCGAAGAAGCTGATTAGGGACCTTGCTGTTCCCATCACCGACACGCTGCCGGGAAACCAGTTGTCAAAGCTGACTGGTTGCTCCCCTTTGCTTTGGGCGACCAGCTCACGCGCGTGCTGGAGCGTGTCCTCCAGCCGCCGCTTGTCCGCTTCGCTGCTCCGAATTTGAAACTCAAGATACGGCGACGGGATCGAAGCTAGGAAGCCGACGGCCTTGACCACCGGGTCGTTCCGCTCAGCCATGTACTGTGCCATGCGAGCGCCGCCGAGGCTGATGCCCAAAATGGCGATCCGCGTGTAGCCCTTCGATTTCGCATACGCGACGAACGCGGCGATGTCTTTCACCGCGTCGCCATACTCAGAGTAGGCGTTGTTGTACGAGGCACGCATGTTGGAAAGCAGGAACGCGTAGCGGTTCTCTATCAGTCCGCTGGCAAGAGGAGCGTAATCATGCGCCGGATAGAATGCCGCGCCCGTGGTACCCCCAGGCACCATGAGGATCAGCGAATCGCTGGCCCTCTGCGGCTCCCACAGTAAGCCGTTCAGCGCAATTTTGTCTTCGGCCTCGATTCGAATCAAATCCAGACGGCTTTGCGAGCCCGGAATTGGTGTGGCTGCCATGGCGCAAACAATACTCCAGTCCTGCTCGTCCGATCAAGGCTCTGAGGAGCTGATGGGCTAGGGGTCTCATTCGTGAATCAATTGACTCTTCACGACACGATTCACTAGGATGCCCCTGCAACTCGACGTTCGATTCTGATCGCAATCCCCGAAGGTTCCGCCGAAGGAGATCGAGATGGCGGCACGAAGGTACGACATCATTACGGTAGGCGGCGGGATTGCGGCTTCCTCATTGGCCCAAGCGATGGCCGGCCGAGGCGCCAAGGTCCTGGTGTTGGAGCGGGAAAGGCAATTTAGAGACCGTGTGCGCGGAGAGGCTGTTGTGTCATGGGGTGTAGCCGAAGCGAATGAACTCGGAATTTGCCGTCTGCTCCAGGAAAAGTGCTCCCATGATGTGCCTTACGTTGAGGCTGGTTCGGGGTTACGAGACCTCAGAGCGACGACGCTGCAGCAGTTACCTCTACTTTCGTTCCCGCACCAGGTTATGCAGGAAACACTGCTTGCGGCAGCGGAAAATGCCGGCGCAGAAGTTCGCCGCGGAGTTTGCGTTGAGCAGGTCGAGTGCGGGGCCGAACCTGTTGTGGTGGTCGGTGGGCACGGGCACGAGCGGATCTCAGCCCGTCTCGTGGTTGCCGCCGATGGTCGCGGCTCTGCGGCACGAAAATGGTCCGGTTTTTCGGTTTGCGAACAAAGCAATGGCTACTACATGGCCGGTGTGCTGCTGACCAATGTACACGCGTCTAAGGAAATTTTTTATGCTGTGTTCAACCCTGAGCTCGGCACCTGGACCGGTCTGATTCCCCAGATGGGCGACCAGTTTCGGGCTTACTTTGTTTATCCCAAGACGATGGGCTACCGTCTGCAGGGTGAATCCATGCTGAATCTATTCGTTCGTGAATCCGCGAAAGGCTATCCTCCGATGGCCGATTATTGCGCCAACGCGAAAAGTATCGGGCCCTTGGCTAGTTTTGACGCGAGCGACAGCTGGGTGGAACACCCTTATCGCGACGGCGTGGTGCTGGTCGGCGATGCTGCGGCCACCAGCGATCCCACCTATGGCCAGGGGCTCTCGTTTGCCTTGCGTGCTGCGCGAGTGCTTCGCGACGAACTTACGAAAAATTCCGATTGGGAAGCTGTAGGACACCGCTACGCCGAACAGCATCAGCGGAGTTTTCATGTAAGCCATACGGTAGAGGGATGGTTACGTACGCTCTTTCAAGATAGCTCGCCGGAAGCAGCGGCATTGCGGACGAGGACTATGCCCCTGATTGCTGAGGATCCCACGCGCGTTCCTGATCACATTTTTAGCGGTCCCGGCTTGCCCTTTAACGAACAAGTGCGCGCGCGGTTCTTTGGCGAATGCTGATTCCATTTCTCCGCTGAATCCATCAAAAACACTGGGTTGGGTCCCGACGTGTTGGTTTGGATAGGGTCGTTCGCTCCCCTCGACCGATTAGACTTGGTTGTGTCTGTGAGACCAAGGAAGAATCTTGAGAGGGCGGAGCCCCTGCTTCGTTCACAAACGATGGGTGTCTCTCAATTTATCAAACACTATGTCAATTCCATCCAAACGATTATTCTGAAATGTGACTGAAAACCCAGGCGCGCGCCCGAAGACTGCCCTCCGCTCTCTTGTTCGATGGGTTCTCATCGGAGCAGCGCTTCTTTGGTCGCTTGCTGTCCTGATCCTTGTGGCTACTCGGTGGATCGACCCACCGACCACCGCCGTGCACATGGAGCGTCGGTTGCAGGCCTGGATTCACCACACGCCGTATCACGAACGATACGAATTCGTTCCGCTGAGCCAGATCTCGCCCGATTTCCAGCATGCTGTCATCGCCGCCGAAGACGCACGCTTCTACCAGCATCATGGATTCGATTGGCACGCGATCCAAATCGCTGCTGAAGACGATATGGAAGGCGGCCGCATTCGCGGAGGGTCCACCCTTACACAGCAACTGGTTAAGAACCTGTTCTTCGGAACCGGCCGCTCGATCCTCCGTAAGGGCGGCGAGTTCACGCTTGTCCCGGTGGCCGAATTGGTCCTTGGCAAGCAGCGCATCCTGGAACTCTACCTCAACGTGGTCGAATGGGGCCCTGGTGTTTACGGTGCGGAGTCGGCGTGCCGTTACTACTATCGAACCTCGGCCCGGAATATCGACCGAGAACAGTCGGCCCAACTCGCCGCAATTCTGCCCTTGCCCTTGAAGCGACGGCCCGACCACATGAATCACTACAGCGGACTCATCCTAGAGCGGATGCGCCAAGCGGGTTGGTAATGGCGCATTACGTTGTTGAGAAGAATGGAAGATTCGTATCGATAAGGCGGCATTCCTTATACGTTGACGGATAAGGCCTAGAGACGAGCAACAATCCCGACAAAATAACGGAAATTGTTCTGGCTTGGATAGCCTGGTGTGAACGCACTGGAGAACCTTGTCCGAAGGAAATCGAACTCTCCAGGCCGGAAGGCAATGTGATGGGTCAATGGAATATCGATACCGCCGCCGATGATGAAATCAAAGGAGGTGTTACTCGGAGGTTTTTCACCCAGACAACTCGCGCAGTTGCCGTAGAGATTTGCGTAGAGGTTCGTGTAGGCGCCGCCGAATCCTGCCTCGAAGAACGGCTCAAAGTGTTGGGCGCGGAATTTGGCGATGGCCAATGCGTTGTAGGTGACGAGATTGCCTTGTGCAATCAGAGTACAGCCATCCGGGCATCCCGTGATCCTTCCCGCTGGCACAAGGAACGCCGCGAGGTGGCTGCTACCATAGTCTTGAAAATCACCCCCGATAGCCAACCACTTCTTGAGGTAGAACGCTACGCCACCTCCTAAACCATTCAGGGAAAAGGGGCATGTTTCCAGGCCCGATGTGATCGGCGATGGGCACATGACGATGTTGCTGTTCTCCGGTTTGAACCACATATGGGAGTACCCCACCGGTATTTCTATCTTCGGATCATCTTGCGCGAACACCGCAGGTCCCAATAACAGCCCCAACAACAGCATTTTTGTCAGTTTCACCCGTTTCTCCTTGCCTGGAGAGCATCTCCCGGAAGTCGAATCGTTCCGACGAACCTAATGTCCGGTTTCCGACTACACCTCTACTTACGAGGCGTCTGCTAACCTGACCATCCAGACGCGTTTTGCTCTATGCGAAAGTGGCATCGCACCTCTCCGCACCGCAAGCAAACGGATAGCTCCGGAAAGACCCAGAGAATCGACTTATCAATGTTTTGCGGTCCTGGAAGTGAAGGGCAATCTCCGCTGCCTGTTTGATTTACACAAATCGCCTGCCACGGCACACCCTCTCCTCTTTTCCTGCCTTCCGCCAGCCTAGTTGGGAAGTTCCTTTTTTTCTGGTCGGCTGCGGCACTCCCGTGGCCATCCGGCAACAGAGACATTCGAATTTAGCGGGCGGGCGCATTAGCAGACCAAGAAACTCTTGCGAACGGCCTTTTAACGAGGCGGACGGTTGGGGGTTTATACCGTTGACGGCAGACGCTTCCTATCACCGTTCTGCTGAACTGGCCCTCGCTCCCGAAGAAATGACGCCGGGGCATCAAACTCGGCCCCGGGGTCGGGTGCCCAACGGGCCAACGAAAGCAAGAAAATGGAAAGGGGGCACGTCATGTGCCCCCTTCGTTGTGCGGGCTCAGCGGGGCAGGACTTCTCCAGGCTGATCGACTCACAAGTTCCGCAAGATCACGGCATTATCAGCCTTTTGGTTCAACGCCACTTCGGCTTCGGCGCGGCTTATTGGAAGCTGACGTCCCACGCGATGGCTCCGGACCTGAATCTGGTACAGGAAATACTGCTTCCCGATGTGATGGAAAACAAGTTCTGTGTTCTCCGCCGGATTTCCGCCTCCGCAGTTAGCTGCGGTAAGATACATCGTCCTCTTTCCGTCGGAACTCCGCACCATCAGGATTGCATCACTGACCGCTCCGGACTGAATCTGGTATTCGCCCGCCGGAAGCGTCTGATTTCCAGCGACAAAATCGAATGGGATATTTGCTCGCAGGTCAAATCCCTGGGCGTTTGCGGCTGCTGTGCTCAGTAGCAAGCCAAAGCCCAATGCGATAGAGCGAAGCGCTTTCATAAAATCCTCCTCAGTGAAGGTTAAGTAGGCCCAGCCCGATTTGGTTATGGCCGGCTCGTGCCTCTTGGCCCTCATTCGTCGTCGCTCCCTATCTCATCTTGCCGACTTGAAAACGACGGACGCAGTGTGAAAAGCAGGCGTAATACCATTGCGGAAAAATCAACGACGAGCACCTCATTGGGCAATCGATTGGCTGATCGAGGGAGGTTAGTCGGGATCTGGAACACATTGCGCAGGCCCAAGCTCTTTGACGCCCACCCTGCTCTAACCCAAACGGTTCATGCGGCAAACATTTCGGTTAACCCTGTGACCAGAAGCCCTCAACGATGCTTCGGTCCAGATAAATCGGCTTGGTAGGTAGCACTCGTCGTGTGTACGATATGCAAACTCCACGTCGGCAAGGGAGCTGTGTTCATTCGAGCCTATGAAGTCCTCTCACCTCCTGCGCCTGCGGCAGGGAAGAATGATTTTAGATAGACGGGCACTATTCGTGGTGCTCCTATTGGGGTGCCTCGTCACGATGGGCGCGTCATCGGGATTGCCGGACTGGAGCGGCCAGTGGGAGATTGTCGGCGTAACACCAAGTGCCAATGGGGGATTCGAGGAGTCGCTCGATCAGGTCCTCAAGGAGATGTCATGGGGGCCGCCGAACAACGCCGAGGTACAGGCCAAAGTTGAGAAGATGGTGGCGCTGGAGCGAAAGGAAATGGAGGCCATGCGCCAAGGCGTGGATCCCGGGGGCGCTGTGCGCGCCTGCACATTCGGATTTCCGGCGCTGATGATCGACTCACCTTTGATGTTCGAGGTGCTTTCGACACCGAAGGAGACAGCCCTGATCTTCTCGAGCCGGGAGATCCGCCACGTTTACACAGATGGACGGCCGCACACCGCGAAGCAGGACCTGTGGGCAACGCCGTGGGGCGATTCGATCGGCCACTGGGAAGGACAGACTCTCGTCATTGACACCATCGCGGTTAAATCCCCTTTCGAACATACGGGTCTGGAGGGCACGCCCATCTTGGCATTTGGAGGAATTGAAGAAGAACAGATGATCACCTACTTGAGTTCGGAGGCGCATTTCATTGAGAGGATGCGGATGCTTGACAAGGATCATCTTGAGGATCAGATGACTGTCATCGATCCGAACAATCTCACGGGGCCCTGGCGCTTGAGCCGCACCTATCGTCGCGTGACACACATACAACGCATGGTGTACGAGGACTGTGAGGGCGAGGAGCGCAATCCCATCGTCAACGGCCGGTTCACTCTCACTCCACCGCCCGCGCCACCGACGTCGCTGCCCCCACCGGCAGCGAAGACTGCGCCTCCTCCATAGACTTCTACTGAGATGGGGAGGGTCCCCGGGATCACCGAAGGGTTGTCGTGATGGTGCAGGACTCGCTCATGGCTTCGCTTCGTACACTATATTGAAGGGCGTTTCCGTGGCTCGCCGGAAGCGACTGAAACCCGCCGAAGTCACTACTTGCCGAATGCGCGCTTCGCCCGCTTGCGCACCTAGGCAGAGTCCTACCTCCTGGGATCGCGACGAGGGCGTGCACAGTAGGGTCGAGAATGAATAGTAGACGCGACCTACGGGGTTCAGGTTATTCTTCAAATCGTCATTTGCGAACGGCTCGACGATCATCCATGTACCATCCTTAGCGAGTGATTGCCGAACATGCCTGGCAGCTCCGACCGGATCGCCCATATCGTGCAAACAGTCGAAGACGGCGACAAAATCGTAGTCTTTTCCCGGATACTCCTTGGCCTTCGCCACCTCGAACGTGACACGGTCGGCAACGCCTTCCCGCTTGGCGGAATCGCGAGCTCCTTCGATTGATTTGTCGTGATAGTCGAACCCAAAGAAGCGTGATCTGGGGAATGCTTTCGCCATCAGCAGGGTTGAGGCACCCTTGCCGCAACCTACATCGGCAACCAGCGCTCCCTTTTCGAGCTTCTGTTTTACGCCCTCGAGGGCAGGGATCCAGGCGCTCACGAGGTTGGCCGCATAGCCTGGACGAAAGAACTTCTCGCACCCATGAAATACTCTATCGTCGTGTTCATGCCAACCCATTCCAGCGCCGGTACGAAAGGAATCAATTAAGCGTGGAACAGCTGCGAGCGACCCTAAGGCTAGCTCGAATGCCCCCGGCACATAAGCCGGGCTGTCTTCGTTTGCAAGGGAGAAAGCTTGCTCCTCGGTCAAGCTGAACTTGTTTGTCTTTTCATCGTAGGTGACATAACCGCCGGCTGCTTGCGAGGCCAGCCACTCTCGAACGTAGCGCTCATCGGTCTTGGTTTGAGCGGCCAGTTCGTCTGAGCTCATCGGCCCGGTAGCGAGTGCTTTGTACAATCCGAGCCTCTCACCAATCACAACCATTCCGGCATGCGCAGCCGCTCCGAGGTCGCTCACGAACTGCCCAATAAAGGCATTCAATTTATCCATGTCCAATGCAGGACGCGGCGCGGTGCTCATCTAGGTCTCCTCTCGAAAGGGCGGCTCAGGGGGGATCGGGATGCCGACCTCTGGCTGGGCACGTGTGACGGATTTTGCTTCTGCAAAATAGAGAAGTCAAGCGGATCAGTCCCCGTTCTCGCCCCAATGGTGGCTTTGCCTATCAGCCCTTCTGCGTACCACGGCGCGCTGCAAGCGAGGGGGAGGGGCGGGCACTCAAACTGTTCTGGCGTAAGCGCCCGCCGCATGGCCCGGTCGCAGAGCCGGGCGTTAATCTGGCATGCGATTCTGTATGAATCAACACGCCAGGTCAACACGTTAAACAATAATGGGTCGATTGCCATGGCCGCCGGGGATCTTAAGTCCAATCGCGGGTGCCAACCGCTCGGTGCAAACCGATCGTAGAGTTAATCCACGCCAGCTCGCCGAAGAGAGTACCCGCTGCTCTCACCTAGGTCGGTCGAACGGGAGCGCCCAGGACACACCAGGGCGGAAAAAGTGGCCTGATGAGACCTGGTAGATCTGACAGTTCCCTAGAGGTCTGTCTTGAGGGCAATCTACGCCCTGGCGCTATGTATTTGACGAAAGCGGTCGAACTGTCCTCGAGCAGTTCCTCAGACGAAGACCTTGGTTGTCTGCCGCCTTGGGGTAAAAAAAGGAGAATGATATGTGGCGAGTAAAGGATGCGCTTCCGAGGATGCACAAACTGATCGTTGGCGGTCTTCTGCTCTTTGGGTTGGTGTTGATTGGCAACTTCCCCAGCCGGTCTGCCCAAAGGGTAAAACCGGAGACGATTGAAGCAAGTGCCATGGGCACGGGCACCCAACTTGGCGCGGTCATCGGCGTAACTCTCATCATCAACGAGTATTCCACGCCGGCCGATCGACAGGTCCTGGTGCAGGCTTTCGAGAAGGGTCAGAACCAAGGACTGGTGAACGCCCTCAGTAAGATGAGATCGGTGGGCCGTGTCGAGATTACAGGCACACTGGGTAACGACTGCAGTTTCATTCGGATGATCCCGACTCCGACGGGAAGAATTATTCGCTTTGCCACCAACCGACAAATTCGATTCGGCGAAGCTTGGACCGACAGCCCCACCATGTCCTACAACCTGACGGCTGGAGAGTTCAACCTGGATGACCAGGACAAGAGCAAGAGCACCGGGGTCCTCTATCCCGCCGCGCAGCTCATCATCGACAAGCAAGGTCAATTGCAGATTGACCTCAACCAGAATGCCTGGAAGCTGGTGGACGTAATCGATTGGAAAGGAACGCCCGGAGAGAACTAACCCGTCACCGGAAAGGTTGCCTCGAATCAGGAGGGCAGGGCCGAAGTAAAATTTTTTCGACAGTGAGGTGTGTCATGAAGTTACAGCGCCGTGTCGCAATTTGGCTTGGCTCGCTCTTGTTATTGGTTGCTGTGACCGCCGGCTACATGGCCGCCAGACAACCGCAGGGTAAGAGTAGCAAGTATGTCTGCTCGGAGACCAACCCCGCCAGTATGTGCTCTGCCGCCACGACCTGTGGATCGGCTTCCTCACCTTGCGTGGTGAACGTTAAGCGGAGCGGAGGCAGTTCCGCGTCGGCCACGCCCGACATTCCGAACGCTAAAGGCAACGCTCCCTTCTGCGTGAAGGTCGGAACGACGGTAACGTTTCAGAGTTCCTCTAAGAGTACCGGATTTGTCTTAGACTTCGGACCCTCTTCGCCATTCGGCACCTCGAACATGCTCTCACCGGGCACGATCATCGGCGGTGCCGATCGACCCATTTCCGTGGTTGCGAACAAGCCGGGCTGCTACAAATACTCTGTGGGGGCCTGCGTTTCCGGGACCATCTATGGGATGTGTGGCTCCTCGGAGGCCGAGCTGATCGTCACGGCTGCTAACTGAAGGCCGCTAGGTCTCGGCCGAGCAGCAACGCGACATACTCCACCTGCTTAGCGGACCGACTCCTTTGTCGGACCGATTTGCCACGCCGTCCATAGCGCCCCGTCTCCGCGGATGGTAGGCTACGAGTGTCATCGAAGACTCCGCAGCGATTTCGCAATTCCCTTTTGAGGTTTGACGGTATGAGGACCATATCAAGGCGCGCCTTTCAGCAAGGACTTGTTTCTGTCTTTGCGTGGTCGGTTCTTCCCGTCGCACGAGCAAGCGAAAAGCGCCTGACTCGCGTTGCGTTGCTTCTTCCGGGCGTCATCACCGACGGCGGCTGGGCGGAGTTGGCGTACAACGGGCTGAAGGAACTCCAGGCCCAGGGTAGTTTCAAGACCGCCTACGAGGAAAACATCACCCTGGCCCAGATGGATCAAGTCGCGCGCGGTTATTCTGACGACGGCTTCGATCTGATTATTGGGCATGGCGTCGAATTCAGCAGCACCCTACTCGAAGTTGCGCCGGACTATCCGAACCAGCATTATTTTGTTACGACATTTCTTCCTCAGCCGACTGTGCCGCCCAATATCATGTACATCCATCTGGGTTATTGGGGTGCTGCGTATGGCGCGGGCGTTTTGGCTGCACTGATCTCCGACAAGAAGCAAGCGGTGGGCTTCATCGGTGGAAACGACGATCCGAATCAGCAACGCATAAAAAGGGCTTTCGTCGCAGGAGCTCAGCGAACCGTTGCCGGCATTCGCGCGCTTGCCATCATCACGGGAGACTATGACAACGCCGCAAAGGGTCGCGAGGCTGCTTCCATCCTGATTGGAAACGGGGCCGACGTGATTTGGCACGCCGCCGACGTGACGGGCTTGGGTGCCATACAGGGTGCTGTTGCGGGGAACGCGAAGGTCATGGGTTGCTACTCGGATCAGACGGCGCTCGCTCCCAACCATATGGCCACAAGTTTCGAGATGAATCTCGAGGGAATGGTGACGACGATCGCTCGCGCAGTGGCTGCTCAGACTTTTGCGGGCGGCACGGAATGGCGGCCGCCGGTGAATCAAATGTGGTTGCTCAAGTGCGGCATCAATGGTGATCACAATCCACGGCTCGTGTCCGCTGACCAGTGGGCGACTTTCAAAAAGGTATGGGCGGATATCGCATCGGGCCAGATTGATGTTGATCGAATGATTCCTTAGCTTACGTTGCTCCTCGCCCATCTGTCGTTCACCGCAAGAGTCTTACAGGGTTTTGTCGAGGATGAGACGGTGAAGCACACGTTGGAAATGAAGAACATTGTCAAACGTTTTCCAGGTGTGGTGGCCAACGACCATGCCTCGTTCACCATTCAAGCGGGCCAGATACACGCACTGGTCGGCGAAAACGGCGCTGGCAAGAGTACCTTGATGCAGATTCTCTACGGCTTTCATTCCATGGACTCTGGAGAGATTTTTATCGATGGCCAGCTCATCCGCCTGGGCGGTCCGAAGGACGCGATCGCTCTTGGTATCGGAATGGTCCATCAGGAGTTCATGCTCGTCCCAACCTTTTCGGTCGTGGAGAACATCGTCCTCGGTCTAGGCGCGGGCGCCGGAGCGATGCTCGATCTGGCGAGGGCATCGAGCCGGATAAGGGACCTAAGTGATCGCTACGGCTTGGCACTCGACCCCTCTGCCAAAGTCGGCGCTCTGCCGATCGGCGTGCAGCAGCGTGTGGAGATCCTAAAGCTTGTTTACCGAGATGCACGTCTGCTGATTCTTGACGAACCCACCTCGGTCCTCACGGCCGGGGAAAAAGACAGACTCTTCGCGGTGTTAAGAGAGCTCGGTCGAAGCGGCTGTTCCATTGTGATCGTGACGCACAAGCTCAACGAGATCATGGAACTGGCAGACCGCGTCACGGTGATGCGAGACGGGCGGACCCTGGGAACGAAATCGATTTCATCGACTTCGCAGCAGGAGTTGGCCCAACTGATGGTTGGACGCGCCGTCCAACTGCACGCGGTGAAGCCAAACAGGGATTTGGGCGAGCCCATCCTGCGCGTCGAAGAACTTTGCGTTGCCGACGATTCCGACGTCGAGAAGGTGCACCGAGTAACCCTCGAGGTGCGCGCCGGAGAGATATTCGGAATCGCGGGCGTCGATGGCAACGGACAGTCCGAACTGGCCGAGGCGATTTTGCACCTTAGGAAAGCGAAGAGCGGTCGCATCTTTTTGGCCGGTGCGGACGTGACCCGAATGAGTGTTGGCGAGCGCCGCGCCAGGGGCGTCGCGTATGTGCCTGCCGACCGGCGTGGCGTGGGCTCGGTGACAGAAATGACCGTTGCCGATAACGCCGTTCTGGGGCTGCAGAGACGGTATAGGCGTGGTCCGTTTCGAAGTGCCAGGGACGCCCGCCACGCAGCCGATCGACTTGCCGAGCGCTTCGGAGTTCGTGGCGCAGGCATCGATTCGCCTGCGGGAAAGCTTTCTGGCGGCAATCTTCAGAAGCTGATCATTGGCAGGGAGTTGACCTGTGGAGCCTGCATGCTCATCGTCGAGCAACCCACCCGCGGCCTCGATGTGGGTGCCGTCGAGTCCCTTTGGAAGGAATTGCTGCTGGCTCGTCAAGAAGGTAAGGCGGTGCTACTGATCTCGACGGAAATGGAGGAGCTGCTGAATCTCTCGGACAGAATCGCCGTGTTGTTCAACGGCCGCATCCTGGGGGTTTTCGATGCCCCCTTCGGGAGCGTCGATCAGATTGGCCTTTTGATGGCGGGCATTGCACCATCGGGTCCCTCCAGTCCATGGCCGCGCCCGGGAACCCGAACGTGACGAAACTCTTTGAGCGCAGGTTGACTCCTGCCGATTCTCCTCTTGCCGTTGCTGGCACCACCGCCTTGGCCGTGTGTGTGGCGATGGGGATCGCAGCCATCTTCTTTCACCACTATGGAGCGAGCCCAGTTCAGGCGTATTTCGGACTATTTCACGAACCGTTTGGAACGCTGCATGGTTTTGGCTATGCGCTCGTCCGGGCTGCGCCTCTGGCGCTGGTTGCGTTGGGCACGATCGTGAGCTGGCGTTCAGGGTTTTATTATCTGGGTTTCGAAGGCTGCTTCGTGATCGGCGCCGCGGCGGTCGGATGGATGTCGCTTGCAACTCCCCGCGGTCCTCACCTCGGCCCCCTTTTCCTGCCGCTCGCAATCCTGCTCAGTTTGACGGTCGGAGGACTTTGGGCCGGTCTGGTTGCTTTCGTCCGCGTGCGCCTAGGTGGAAACGAAGTTCTGATTTCGCTCATGTCGAACTACGTGGCGCGTTTCTTTTTGCAGTACCTGGTATCCGGTCCGCTCCGTGCGCCGGGTAGCCTGCCGGAGACTTCCGTGTTGCCCCATGACACCTGGCTGCCCTTCCTAGTTCCCGGAACCAGAGGCCACGCGGGAATTCTCATCGCTGTGGCAGCCGCGTTGTTGGTCTGGGCACTGCTACAAAAACTGCCGCTGGGGTACGAGCTGATCGTGACGGGCTTCAATCCGGCCGCTGCACGCTACGCCGGCATCGAGGTTGGCCGCCGCATGATGCTGGCGGGATTTTTCGCCGGAGGACTGGGCGCTTTGGCGGGAATGGTGGAAGTTCTCGGATCACAGCACCGACTGATGGATGGTATCAGCGGCAACATGGGTTTCGTGGGAATCATTGTGGCGTTGCTCTCACGATTGAATCCGCTCGCAACCGTTCCCATTGCCTTGGTATACGGTGGGATGTCGGTCGGTGCAGATGCCATGCAGCGACGCGCCGCCATCCCGTCCTCGATCACGTTCCTGTTGGAAAGCCTTGCTATTTTGTTGGTCCTTGCAAGCGATATCTTCCGTTTCTATCGTCTTAATTTTACCTTTCTGACCCGCTTCAAATGGCGCGTATCGCCTGGCGAGGATTCCGCGTGAACGGCTCTACGCTGATGGTTTCAGCCTTTTTCGCTGCGTGGCTGTCGGCAAGCCTACGGCTGGCAGGTCCTGTGCTCGTGGCTGCTTTGGGCGAGACATTCGCCGAGCAGAGCGGGATTTTGAATCTGGGGATCGAGGGAACCATCTTGCTGGGAGCCCTCGCGAGCTTCCTCACCTCCTACCGCACGGGAATGATCTGGACGAGCTTGCTTGTGGCAACGCTGGTCGGTGTGGCTTTCAGTCTTTTTCTAGCCTGGATGTACATCAGCGTGCGTGCCAGCCAGGTGATTACCGGACTCATCTTCAACGTTTTCGCGCTCGGTCTGGCGACGACGCTCTACCGGCTCGTTCTGGGCAACGTGGCTGCACCAGAAAGCATCGCCGTCTTCCAACCACTGCGCGTTCCGCTTTTTGGCCGCATACCTATTGTGGGACCGGTGATCTTTGGGCAGACCGCGCCGTTCTATTTAACCTTGGCGCTGGCTGTTGTCGCTCAGCTCGTCCTCTACCGGACCTCTTTTGGGCTGGCACTCCGCGCAACAGGCGAAAACCCCGCTGCCGCCGATTCCGCTGGAATTTCTGTGCATCGGATGCGCTATCTAGGAACCCTACTGTCGGGGGCGGGCGCGGGAATGGCGGGAGGCTACCTGGTACTCGCGCAGGTGGGACTGTTCCGCGAAACAATCGTCGCCGGACAGGGATTCATAGCACTCGGCATCGTAATTTTCGGCCGCTGGAACCCGCTCAAGGCCGCTTTGGCCGCTCTGGTGTTTGGTGGCTGCGACGCATTGCAGCTATCGCTTCAGATTATCGGAACGAAGGCTCCGCCGCAGCTTTGGTTAGCGCTGCCCTATGTGGTGACGATCCTGGGGATTTCGGGTTTGTTCGGCAACAGAGCCGTTCCGCCGGCGGCGCTGATGAAGCCTTACGTTAAAGCCTAGCCGGGTAGGGGGATCTAGATCGCCAGCGAGCGCCACGGCCTTTTCCTCAATCGGTCTGAACCGGCACGGCGCGCTAGATTGTCTGCGTGCATTTGCGCTTTGCGTCTTAGTTCGGTTTCGTTGACGCCGGTCACCAAACCGTCTTTCATCACAAAACGCCCGTCGATCATCACCGTCGAAACTTCGTGCCCCAGTGCCGAATACACGATTGCCGAAACAGGGTGGTGAATCGGCGTCATGAAAGGGTTGTTGAAGTCGAGAACCACGATGTCGGCTTTCTTTCCCGGTTCGATCGAGCCGATCTCCGTTTCGAGCCCAAGGGCCCGTGCCCCATCAATCGTCGCCATTTCCAGCACTTTTTCCGCCGTTATGATGGTCGAATCTTTATGAAATCCCTTCTGAATGAGCGCTGCAACTTTCATTGCCTGGAAAAGACTGTGGTTGTTGCTGCTTGCCGGGCCGTCGGAAGCAAGTCCAATGTCGACGCCTGCCAGGAGCATCTCCGGGATCGGCGGACATCCCGAGGCAAGATACATGTTGCTGCAAGGGTTGTGGGCCACTTTCGTTTTATGATGGCGGAGAATGCGGATGTCATGCGGCTTGCAATGCACGCAGTGGGCTGCCAGAACGTCGGGCCCGAGAAACCCAATCTCGCTCAGGAATTCGGTGTCGGTCTGACCATAGCGCGTCGCGGCCGTTTCCAGTTCAAACGTTGTCTCCGCCACATGCGTCGTGATGAGTGCCCGTTCTTCGTCCGCGAGCTTGCGTGTCAGCCTGTATCCTTCTTCATCTACCGCCCAGATCATATTCGGAGCGATGCCGATTTGAACTCGCCCGCCCGGCCGGTTATAGCGCCGGATTTGCTTGCGCGCATCTCCCAGGGCGTGTTGGGGCCGCTCGATCAGCTCTGGTGGAACGCCGTACTGTTCCCCTGTGGATAGAAAGCCGCGGCACACGAAGCCCCGCATCCCGGTTTGCTCGAACGCCTCCACGATCGACGGGATCATGCCAGGCTTGGTATGGACGTACATGAAATCCACCAGTGTTGTCACGCCAGAGTGTATGGACTCAACGCATCCGTGCAGCGCAGCCACATGCGCATCCTCGACCGTCAAATGAACACCGCTAGGGCCGGTCATACACGTGAACCACTTTTTCAGAACCATGTCATCGCCGAGGCCCTTGAGCAGCGTCTGGAACAGGTGCGTATGCGTGTTCACCATTCCCGGCATGACAATACGCCCTTTGCAATCAACAGTCTCCGCCTCGGGGAACCGCCGTTCGAGGTCTCGGCGCGTCCCCAGAGCCACGATTCGATCTTTCTCCACACAGACGCTTGCTTCATCGAGAATTTCCCGCCGCTCGTTCATCGTAATCAGCCAGGCGTCAGAGAAAATTACGCTCATCCAAGCTCTCCGATGGGGCTATGCACGGTGGTGGCGATTGACACTAGCACAAGGCCCTGTTTTCCGAGAAGGCAACTCTTTCCGTCCTCCCTGGGGCGATACCGTCCAACCCCGTCTTCGAAACATACGTCTGACTGTTGTGGCACAGGTGCGGTAGCCTGTGGTACAAACGAGAGGTCAAGTTCACAAAGCTGCCGCTCCTGTTTATCCGACCTACGTGGGTGAAGGTCTTGATTTCGAGCTGTGCGAGGGAACTTTTAGACTGCGCAAACGGAATCGTGATCGTATCGTGAGAACTCGACCAGCAGGTACGATTCGACTTGGCGCAGTCGTTTTGGCGACCGCGCTCACCGTTTTGCCAGTCGTCGCAGACCAACAGCCGTCGTCCACCTCCGACGTAGGGAGTCAGCCACTACCGGCATCGCAACAGGGAACCGCCGAGCAGACACCGGCTGAACCGGCCGTGCGAGCCGTGGCCTCACAAAATCCAATCCAGCCGGGCCTGACGATCAAAGAACAGCAAAACATCCAACACGAAGAGCAAACCGGTACATCGAAGGATCGTCTCTTTTGGGTACTCCCCAACTTTCTGACCATCGAGAGTACCGACACGGTACCGCCGCTGACCACCCGGGAGAAATTTGAAACGCAAGTCCGTGGCTTGGTTGATCCTTCCGAATTCGTGCTGACGGCGGTTGTGGCGGGTCTCGGACAGGCCAGCAACAGCATTCCACAATACGGTCAGGGATTTGAGGGCTATGCCAAAAGATATGCGACCGCCTACGCCGATAATGCAGTGGAGAACATGATGTCGAGTGCCGTCCTACCATCGTTACTTCATCAGGATCCGCGATACTACCAACTGGGCCATGGTGGGTTCGCCCGCCGCAGTTGGCATGCATTCAGCCGCCTGTTTGTCACGCGCAGCGATGCTGGGAAGGAGCAGTTCAATTACTCCGAAATTTTCGGCTCGGGGATGGCGGCCGCCATTTCCGACTATGGGTATCATCCATCAGGTGATCAAAGCGCTGGAAACGTTGCCAACGTCTGGGGCACGCAGATGGGCATCGACTTAGTGACTTATATGCTTAAAGAATTCTGGCCCGATCTTCGCCGTAGATTCGATAGGAAGGGTCGATCCGAGCAGGCGCAGTAGTCGCTGCACTCGGTTCGGACGGCTTACCGGATGTTCTCTTAATACAACCCTTACGAAAAACTGAGATCGTTTTGCTATGCTGCCTGTGCCCTGCTTTGCAAGACGGCGGTGGCGAAACGGCCAACCGACTTCGTATGTTGCACCAAGGCGAGGCTGCCATGAAATTCACTCTGGTTGTCGGGGCCGCGATCCTGGCGTTGATTCCGACGTTTGGGCAAGATCAGACCTCGTGCAAGGCTTTCTTCCAAGTGGTGCGCGCTCATCCCGGATCGCCCGGTCTTGTCGCCGGTATGGACACATCGGAGAAGAAATGGTGGGAGAGCGAGGGAGAGAAAAAGTATCCGGGTTTGTGTTTGAACGGCTCGGTGACTTCCGGAGACAAGCCTCGCTATCTGCTGATCTGGTCGAAATCCAAGTCGATGGGTCAGGCGTCGCTGGCCTCCAACGAAATTTTCGGTCAAACGCCCACTGTCCTCGAAGCCACGGCTCCCCGCGAATGGATTTATCAGCCAAGGTGGAACGTTGCGTCGGTCACGATCGCTTACGTTCTCTATGACGGGCGCCTGGATATACCTCCTGTCCATTTTACCGCCGGGGATCGCAGGGCGTGGGTATTTCCAGATGACCGGAAGGCACTGGAAGCGGCGGTGAAATTCCTTGCGCAGGAGCCGCCCTTTTCTCCAACCGTTCACTGACGCTCGCTCGACGACCCTACCGTCGGCATTTGGTCAGCCGAGATATTGGGCGTGACGCTTTCAGCATGCTTCACTTCGTGCCGTGTGGCTGCTTCGGCCGGCGGGGTAGACTTACCTAGCGGCGCATTTTCGCGGCTGGAATGAGCTGAGCGTACAGGCTAGAAATCGCGAAAGGCGCCTTGAGGACTTCCCCTTGAGCGCTCGCGCCCAAACGATTTCCGCCCCTGATCCTGCCGGTCCGTGGCTCTACCGCCCGTGGCTTGATCTGCTGGTTGGATGCGGCGCATGGTCGGCTCCCCTGCTAGCGGTCGCGACGTGGATAACGCCCGCACATGTGCACCCCTGGACCGTTGCGTTTTATGCGCTTGCCATCGTTTTCAACTACCCGCACTTCATGGCTACGATTTACCGCGCCTATCACACTCGGGACAGTTTTGAGAAATACAAGATTTTTACCCTGCACGTGACGTTGCTCGTGGTGCTGACGGGTGTCTTCCTCCACGCCTGGCCACGCCTGCTGCCATGGGTTTTCACCCTGTATATCTGTTGGAGCCCATGGCACTACACGGGGCAAAACTACGGATTGCTGATGATGTTCGCGCGGCGCAGCGGGGCCGTCGTGGCTCGGTCGGAGCAGCGCTGGATACGCGCGGCATTTGTCGCCTCCTACTGGATGCTCCTGGCAAGCTTTGAAACCGCCGGGTCGAGCGATCGGCTGGTTCTCTCGATGGGATTACCGGCACGGTTCACGCTGTGGCTGCGGCTCGGGCTGGGAGCACTGTTCGCCGTGTTTGTTTTTCTCGGTTTTCGGCCCCTCGTCGCGAAAAGCAGCCTTTCCGCGGTGGCAGCACCGATTCTGTTGGCTTTCACGCAGTTCCTTTGGTTCGTTTTGCCGACGCTATTGGAGCTTCGGTCCACATACCAGATTCCGCAGACACAATACAGCAGCGGAATTCTCGCTGTTCTGCACTCGGCCCAATATCTCTGGGTTACCAGCTACTACCAGCAGCGAGAAGCGAAGGCGGCAGGCCAGTCGGAATGGCGGATGGTGGGTTATTTCCTGACGCTGATTGCCGGCGGCATCGCACTGTTCATCCCGGGGCCTTGGCTTGTTAGCTACCTGCTGCGTTTCGACTTTACGACCAGCTTGCTGATTTTCACGGCTCTCGTGAACATCCACCATTTCATTCTCGACGGTGCTGTCTGGAAGCTGCGCGATTCCCGCGTTGCCGAGCTACTGCTTGACAAGGGAAGGAGGGGAACGGCGGAGAGCGCGGTGAACGCGCCCGCCCAGTCAGCCACGCTACCGTCGCTTGCCGCTCGCCTATTCCGTGCGCCCGCCTGTCGCGTCGTAGTGATCGGGGTTCTTCTGCTCTGGGGTATTGCTGAGGAGGTTCGCTACGCACTTGGTACCGACGACGGGAACCTGTCCGCTCTGATGCACGCATCGCACATGAATCCCTATGACAGCGCGGTCGAAGCTCGCATCGCGATCGCGGAGAGCAAGGCCGGCAGGCGCGATGAGGCGATCGCGGCGCTACGGCGTGCTGTAGGCATCAATCCGCAGAATGCGGCGCTCGAGCAGGCGTGTGCGCGCGCCTTGCTAGAAGACGGCCGCTATCAGGATGCCTACGACCACTACGCCAAGATGCTCAAGCTATTTCCACGCGACGAGGACGCCCTGATTAATTATGGTCTTCTCGCGGCACGCTTGGGCCATCCCGGCGAGGCCATCGATGCCTGGGGACGGGCCGTCCAATTTGATCCGGATCAACCCAATCCTCATCTCTATTTGGCCGAAGCCTTCGATCAACGAGGCGACCACCTCGCCGCCGCGCGACATTGGCAGGAGTATCTGCGGGCCGCCGCTTTGCGGCCGGACGACCCCGCCGCCGGCATCACCGAGCAAGCCTCCGCCAGGATTCAATTGGGGGACGATGAGTTCCGAACCGATCACGCCGACTTGGCGGGTTCGCAGTATCAACAGGCCGTCGACCTTGCGCGCCGCGCCGGCGACCGGAAACTGGAATCTTTGGCGCTCGCCCATCTAGGAGATTTGCAAGAGCAAGCGGGAGACGCCAAGTCCGCAGCCGCCAGTTATCAGCGTTCCTTGGCTCTCGACGTGAATGCAAACGACATGCGGGGTGAAGCCATCGACTGGTTTAACTATGGCCAATTTATCCTCCGTCATAAACAGCCTGGAGAATTGGCTTATGCTTGCTTCACTCGTGCGGAGAAGCTGCTGAAAGCGAGCAGTAGCCCGGAACTTGAAACCGTTCAGTCAGCCCGCCACGAACTGGAGATCCATCTCGGCAAGAGCGCCCCGGCAGGCGAAGCAGAACTGTCTGCTCTGCTCGCCACGGCCAGTAGTCTTCCTGCGACCTCTTTCTGATGCGGCTGTAATTCCCCTCGGTGTACACTCGGTGCCAGTTTGGCCCGTGCAGGCCTCGGGGACCGCAATGGTTTCTACCGCGGAGCAGAAATCGCAAGCTCTGGACGTTAGCAGCCTCATCGATGAGCGGCCGATGAGTGGGTTTCAGGTGTGGACGGTAATCTTAGGTGGCCTGGTGCTCGTGCTCGATGGGTTTGATGGCCAGACCATCAACTATCTAACTCCCTCGATTGCCGAGACGACGAAGATTCCGGTGCACAGCTTCGGGCCGATTCTGTCGGCGAGTTTGATCGGCCTGATGGTTGCGGCTCTGACCACCGGTCCCCTGGCGGATCGATGGGGCCGCAAATGGCCCGTGATTTTCTCCACCCTCAGCTTCGCGCTGTTTTCCCTGCTCACCGCGCGGGCCAACACCCGCAGCGAGTTCTGGATCCTGCGGTTTCTAACCGGTCTAGGGCTTGGCGGTGCGATGCCGAATGTCGTGGCACTCAGTTCAGAATACATTCCCAAACGCCTGTTGGCGGTGGTCATTCCGATCCTCTTCGTCGGCATGCCGTTGGGTGGAACGATTAGCGGCTTCACGAGTGCCGCGATGATTCCCGTGTGGGGCTGGCGCTCGGTGTTCCTGGTAGGCGGGATTGTGCCACTGGTCATTGCCATGGCGTTGATGATCGTGCTCCCCGAGTCGATTCAATTCCTGGCCGTCCAAGGCAAGAGCCCGGAGAGAATTGCAAAGATTCTGGTCCGCATCTCACCCAAATTGGCACGTTCCGGCGTCAGCGTTGTCGACTTCGACCGTAAACGGGCTCGGGGCGTGCCTGTCAAGTACCTGTTCGCCGACGGCCGAACCGCCGGGACAGTTCTGCTCTGGATTCCTTACTTCATGAATCTGTTGCTCATTTACTTCCTCAGCGGCTGGCTGCCGGCGCTGTTGCGGGACGAAGGCATGTCTGTTTCGGGCGGCGTGGCGGCCACGGCATTGATCAGCTTCGGAGGCGTTTTCGGCTGCCTGGTCGAAGGGCTTCTGCTCAGACGATGGGGCGCCTCCCAGGTTTTGGTCACCGAATATGCAATGGCCGGGCTACTGATCGCATCACTCGCGCTCATTCCAGTTTCATTTCCCGTAATGCTGGTGATGACTTTCAGCACAGGCCTCACGATTATCGGTGCACAAGGAGGCTTGAATGCTCTGGCTGCCCGATTCTATCCGGTTTCGGTGCGGTCGACGGGGGTCGGGTGGGCACTGGGCGTCGGCCGAATCGGTTCGATTCTAGGCCCGCTGCTCGGCGGCGTGTTTCTCTCGATAGGGTGGAGGACGCGTGACATGTTGCTGTTTGCGGCCGCCGTAGCAGTCATTGCCTTTGCTTCGATCCTGGTGAGCAACCAGATTCGAACGGTGACTGCCTATACGCGCGGTCCGGATCTCGGCGGCGATCGATGAGGAGAACCCACGGCCCCGACAGCTTGACAAGCTGTTACCCCGCCCTTAATGTAGGTCGGCTTTTGGGCTCGAAGCATCCCTTCATGGTGGAGCGAGGGTAGACGAGGTTCTCTCCAGCCAGATGCATTTTCTGTCTGAGTTTTGCAAGTGGCTGCAGCACACCTCGGTCGGCACCGAGGTGGCCGAGTCGGACTGGTTGTTTCCAGCGATCGAGACTGTTCACATCTGGGGCATTATCCTGCTCGTGGGAACGACCGGGGTGCTGGACTTGCGCCTGCTCGGACTGATCCTGACGAAGCAGCGCGTTTCGGAGTTGCACCATCGGCTGATCCGTTGGACTTGGGCTGGGTTCACAGTCATGTTGGTCAGCGGATCGTTTATGTTCGCTTCGGAAGCCGCCAAGATGTACAACAACAGTGCATTTCGTTTCAAAATGCTGCTGATTTTGCTGGCCGGCATCAACGCTTTGGTCTTCGAGACTACCGCGTTTCGCCATGTAGCGCAGTGGGACGACGCTCCCCGCACGCCCATTGGCGCCAAAGTCGCCGCCTGTTTCTCACTGGTTGCGTGGGTGGGTGTCATCGCCGCCGGCCGCTGGATCGCTTATTGGTAGCCACCGCAATTGACTCATCTCCTTTTCCGCATTAATGTGACCTGTTCGTTCGCTCGAAAACGCTATGTGGAACAATGGCGTCGTCCTTTGGATCCTCGCCGGGCTGGTTTTGCCTGCCCCCGGCCGCCCGCAGGAGCCTGGCAGGCGGCTCACCAATCAAGACATCATCAGCATGACGCAGCTGGGACTTTCCGACGACGTCATCATCGCCAAGATTCGCACCGCCAGTGCGGCGGGTGCCGAAGCGACGGCTTTTGACACAAGTATCGACGGTCTGAAGGCGCTCAAGGACGCGCACGTGTCGGATGCGGTTATCAAGGTTATGATCAACCCCGCTCCGCCTCCGCCTGTGACACTGTCTGCCGTTTCTCCGGCTGTCCCAGACCCCAACCTGCCCCCTCCCGAGGTTGGCGTGTATTGGAAAAATAAAGCCAACTTCGTCTTGATTCAGGGCCGAGCAATCGATGAGGCCAAGGTCGGCGGCCGCGCCGGCAGTTATCTCACCTACGGCATGAGGAACCAGCACTGGGATGCTTACATTGAGGGTCCCACATCGGCCAATGTCGTCCAGGAGCGCCGGCCTTTCTTCTACTTCTATGTTCCCGAGGGAAACGACGCGTCCGATTACGTTCTGATTAAACTCAACAAGAAAGGTGACCGGCGCGAATTCCAAATCGGCTCGTTTGGCGGTGTCACCGGCGGCAAATCAGGTGTCAAACGCGACAAGGAAGTTGCCTACAAAGCCGAGCACGTTGCGATCCGCACCTACCGAGTCACTCTCGACGAAGATCTCAGTCCCGGCGAATACGCCTTCTTTATGGGCACCGGGATGATGTCGACGATGTCGGGCGCAAAGGGCGGAAATCGTTCTGGCGGTGCAGCCTCGGGCCGCGTCTACGACTTCAGCGTCCCGGAATAGGTCTTTGCTTTTTCTTCGCCCTGTGCTAGGCTGGGCATAGAAAGCAAGCGGGCCAGGCTGACCGCGCTCTGCTAGAATCAGGCGCCGCTCACGCGGCGGGACCTAAACGAAAGCCCTTGTTTGAGGTGTCCGATATGAACGATGACAAAAGCAAGAATCTCGATCTTGCCATTTCGCAAATTGAGAAGCAGTACGGCAAGGGCTCGATCGTTCGCTTGGGGAGCCGCGACGTCCTTGTGCCGGTGAGCGTGATTCCCACCGGCTCGATCTCGATCGACGCAGCTCTTGGCGTCGGTGGGTTCCCGCGCGGTCGCGTGATCGAGGTCTATGGTCCCGAGTCGGGGGGCAAGACGACACTGACCCTACAGGTTATTGCCGAGGCGCAGCGGATGGGCGGCCAAGCCGCTTTTATCGACGCCGAGCACGCGCTTGATCCGGTATACGCACGCAAGCTGGGCGTCGACGTCGATAACCTCCTTGTCTCGCAACCGGACAATGGCGAGCAGGCGCTGGAAATCGCCGAAGCGCTGATCCGCACCAACGCCATTGACATTGTTGTCGTTGACTCCGTGGCTGCGCTCGTTCCTAAAGCCGAACTGGAAGGCGAAATGGGAGAGCCACAGATGGGCTTGCAAGCGCGCCTGATGTCGCAGGCGTTGCGCAAGCTGACCGCCATTGTGAACAAGTCGAAGACCTGTTTGGTCTTTATCAATCAAATCCGCGAAAAGATCGGCGTGATGTTTGGCAATCCGGAAACGACGACGGGCGGTCGCGCGCTGAAATTCTATGCGTCGATTCGCATTGATATCCGTCGCGTTCAGGCGATTAAGGAAGGAGACCAGGTCGTCGGTTCGCGCACACGCGCGAAGATTGTGAAGAACAAGGTGGCCGCGCCGTTCCGCGAGGCCGAATTTGACATCATTTACGGCGAGGGAATTTCCAAAGAAGGCGATCTTCTCGATCTCGGCGTGATGAAAAGTATCCTAGAAAAATCCGGCACCTGGATTTCCTACAAAGGTGAGCGTCTGGGGCAGGGCCGCGAGAATGCCCGCCTATTCCTGCGCGAGCATAGAGACATCCGCGACAAAATCGATCACGAACTCCGCAAATCCTTGGGTTTGCTGACCCCCTTGGCCGAGGAGACAAAGAAAGCGGCCAGTGATGGCGATAAACCCTCTGCCAAGGCTGCCGTCGCCGCCCAGAGCCGCTCCGGGCGCTAGATCTATTCCCCCCTCGTTACGATGCCGATTTCCTCTCACTTTGCTGCGGGAATCCGGTGGAGGCCATCACCTCTTCCGTTTGCGCTCGGTGGCGGTCGCAATGCGCGCTGATCAGCAGCAACCACTGATAGAGATCCAGCTCGCCGATCACAGGATGTGGATAGAAATGTTTTCTCAGATCGCCATCGGTGGTGCTGACAAAATCCCGTGTCTGCCGGCGAGTCGCTTCGAATGCGTTGAGGAGCTCATCATCGGGCCACCGTCCTTTAGGCTGCAGGTACTCCGGCGCCTGAAACCGCTGCAGGCGCCCTATCACCCCTTCGACAAGGGCGCTGTCCTGACCTTCCATGGCGCTCCTCTTCGTTGGACTCGGGCCCTCGCTCAGTGTCTTTTGAATCAGCCCGAGAACGCGTCCTTCGACCGTCGTCAAATGCTCGACGATCTCTGACACGGTCCATCGTCCGGGCTCTGGTCGATAATGGAGCTGTTCCGGCGAAAGCCCTTCTACGGTGGCCAGCAATCGTTTGCGAGACTCCCCCAGATGTTTCAAGACTGTTTCACGTTCACCTGCCGTCATCATGATTTTTCGCCCCCCTATCCTGTTCGTTGCACATCATACCTCCGGCCTGACTCGTTTCAAAGTTTGTCGCCTGCGCCTCCCTACCGATGGCGGACACGCTCTCACGATGTCGCCATGGACAATGACTTTTCTATTTTGGTTGCGAAATCCAGCCCCCTTTTTCTAGACTACGTCGGAGGAAAAGTCCGCAGCAAGCACATAGGAAAAGGTTCCCGGCCTTGAAAAAAGTGGTCTCGATTCTGGGGTTGATCCTCCTGGGCGGCCTCGGCATCGCCTTGGGGGCGCCGGCTGGACACCGGCACCGCGCTCGCGCGGTTGAGAACGCCGATCCAACCAGGGATGACGTCACCGCCGACGATGATCCCATTGTTCGCGGCATTGCGGTCGACGCTCTTGGCCACGAGAAGGGATCCGTGGTAGCGGTCGACCCATCCAATGGCCGCATCCTCGCTGTCGTCAATCAGAAGATGGCCTTTTCGTCCGGCTTTGAACCATGCTCGACTATCAAACCGTTCATCGCGATTGCGGGACTGCAGGAAGGTATCATCACGCGCGACACCATGATTCGCGTCGCCCGGCGCCGTTATATGGACCTAACCGAAGCCATGGCGCACTCGAATAACAAGTTTTTTGAGGAAGTGGGTTCGCAGCTTGGCTTCTCGCGTGTTGTGAAATACGACAGGATGTTCGGCCTAGGCGAGCGCGTTGGCTACAGTATTCCCGAAGAACAACCCGGCTGGGTGCCGTCGTCGCCGCCGGCATTGGGCGGTGTGGCTCGGATGTCCAGCTTTGGCGAAGGTATTCGCATTACGCCGTTCCAACTGGCATCGTTGGCAGCGATGCTGGCCAACGGCGGCACGCAGTATTTGCTGCAATATCCTCGCACCGAGGCGGATCGCCAGAATTTCGTACCCCGCGTCCGGCAACAGTTCGAAATCGCACCGCTGCTTCCGGACTTGCGCGACGGGATGCTTGCAGCCGTCATGTATGGCACGGCCCGGCGGAGCTTTGATCCCGATGGCGAGCAGGACCTGGGGAAAACCGGGACCTGCAACGATGAAGACATCGGCGGACGATTAGGCTGGTTTGTTTCCTACGCCGATCAGGCCCATCCGAAAATTGTAATCGTGGTGCTGCTCCACGGCGGTAGCCGCATCATCAGTGGTCCACACGCGTCGGAGATTGCTGGCCGCATCTACCGTGGTCTCTATGAGCGTAATTTCTTCGCCGGGGCAGACACCGGCAGTACCCACTTCACGCAGTACGCTTCCGGCATTTCCCGTTAACCACCGCTGTTGGCCCTCGGCGGTCAGCCGATCGGCGGGTCACTGTTTCTTCCCTTCGCGCGCAAGCTCGGCGGGATAGTCGTGGTGAAGGAGTGCTTGGGGGTCGAACGGTGAGACGTGTTGCCAGACCCCATCTGCTCCATCGATACACTCGTCTTCGATGATTCTGGCATGGGGCTTTTTGTCGCGATCGAGAAGTATGCGGACGGTCCAAGGTTTGGCATAGACCACAGGGTCGGTCATCGTGGCCTCGTATTTCATCGTGTCAGGACCCAGAAGCGTGTACCGTTCCACGACATGCAACTGATCGCTGTGGTAGTTGCCGGCAGCGTCCAGCCACGTTTGGTCTCCCAGGTCCGTCACGTCAATGACCAGCGTCTCTGCTTCCCAGTGCCCTCGCGAATCCCCCATAAAGAAGTCGATGCCGTCGTCGTGTGGAATCGATGACGCCAAAACGATCCTGTAAGAATGATTGTCCGTATAGACGATGGCCAAATGCCCAACACTTTGAAAGATTTGAAAGGGTGTCGGCAGAAAGGTTGCGCGTGGCACGCCGGCCTGAAAGCAATTGATGGTTGGATCGATCCGCGCGCGGCTTTCGTAATTCTGGTCCCGCTGCTTCAGGGCCTCAGGGAGATAGGGAATCCTGCCGTCGGCAGGATCGATCACAACACTGGGGGATGCGCGAACCCCCGCTTCGGCCCGATGGCCCTCGAGATTGATGTAGGCCGTCCCGCGAACCAGCCAGATGCCTCGGAAATCCGGTGTGCCGTCGGAAAGCCGCGGGGAATCGAAAACGCCGGCCCCCTCGCTTGGCGGCCCTGCGCTGGCGGTGGCGATCACGGCCCCGATCGCCAACAGACTGAGAATGCCTCTATTCATGCGGGTTCGCCGTGTTGCCCTTGGACTGAGGGTAATGCTGGACGTCTCGTTCGCCTTCGTGGCAGTCATAATAAACAATCTGGTCCTTGGCGGTATTTCTGTTGAGTTCCAGCTCCATCGTCCAGGGTTTGGTGAAGACCGTGGGGTCCTTGACAGTGGCCGAATACTGGATCGTGTCGGGCCCCGTCATCGTATAGCGCTCGACGACATGCTCGTTTTCATCCACGAAATTAGCTTCCATGTCGAGCCAGGTTCTGCCGTTGAAATTCGCCACATCGACAACGAGCGTATCCCCCTCCCAATGCCCGCGTGAGTCTCCATCCCATGCCCAATAGTGCTTCGGGTGGGAGCCATGGTTCTCAGGAATGATGCGAACGTCGTGTGTGTATTCGTAGAGAATGACGATGTAGTTTTCGTCCTGAACGATCAGGAAGGGAAACAGCGAGGAGGGCTGCTCGGTTTCGCGGGGCACGCCGGGAACGTGGCAGTGGGCCTCGGGATCGTGATAGGGGTCGTGGAGGTTCCGATAATCCCGAATCTCTTTCGTAATGGGCAAGTAAGGGAATGGTAGAGGAACGCCTGCGCTGTGAAAATCTCCGAGAGCAACGGCGAGGCCACCACCTCCCCTCACGTTTTTCATCGCAGCTCGATAACCGCTTTCATTGTGCCAGAGTCCCTGGAGGTTGGGATGGCCATCCGCCATGCGTGGGATATCCGATGGCTTGTCTCTAGGGCTTACTTCGGTGGCTGGTTTTTCGACCGTTTGCGCCCGGCACGCTCGAGGAGCGAAGGAAAGAACAGCCAAAAGGACCGTCCCCGTCATGCATGGGCCCACCTTCGGCACCACAGCGCCCCCTTAAGGATTCGGTGATTTATCCTGGGTCGGCGGGCTGGATGGCTGCGCTGCGACGTTCTTCGGTGCTCCGCCTAACACGCGCGTTCCATCTGCGAGCCTTGCTTGCGAACCGAAAATCGTGTTCGATCCGTCGCGGGCCCGGTAGCCCTCGATGGTGAGCTCGTCGCCGAGCTTAACCGAATCCTTCCGCCATCCGTTCCGATACAAGGCGCTCGGAGCTCCCATTTCGACGCTCCAGCGCGTGACGCTTCCATCCTCATTCTTCACGTCCAGCGTGATGTAGCTGTGCGGGTTGATCATTTCCCATTTGACGGCTGTTCCGTGCAGCGTGATGGGCTTGTCCAGATCAAACTCGGCAGCAAACGAATGATGAGCAGGAGTGGGCGCTGCCAGAAGCCAGGCGATCACTCCCGCAATCGTGGCCAGCCTTTGACGATTCATCGAAATTCACCCGCTCGGCAGCGTCTTTCGATCTTGTTGCGCACTCACACCTACCTCCGGCCTCCGAGCCGTGTCAAGGGCAATCGGTTCCTCAGGCCTGTCATGGATTTCCGACCGCTCGGTTTCCTCCGCCCTTGCGCACAACCGGTGGTGCGGTGTATACGTCACAGCCGCATCCCGGGGCGCCCGTCTCGAGGGGGTTGCATGAACGCTCGTATCACTGTGTACCTGATTTTGTTCCTTGGAGTTTCGGTTGTGCCGGGTTGCGTCAGCGCGCAGCAGTCCTGTGAGAGCCTTACATCGGTCAGAATTGCAAATGCGACGATCACCTCAGCCATCGCCATCACCCCCCCACCCAACCTGGTCATACCTCTCCCGCCTCCGCCGGCCAACCTGCGTCTGCCGCCGGGCCCGGCAGGTCTGGCGAGGAACTTAACTGTATCGGTTCCGTTTTGCCGCGTCATGGCCTCGGCGGCGCCGACCGGCGATTCGCACATCACCTTCGAAGTCTGGCTACCGGTCGCAGCCAGTTGGAATGGAAAGTTTGAAGCGGTCGGCAATGGTGGCTTCATAGGCCAGATCGGCTACACCGCGCTCGCCACGGCGCTTGAGCGCGGCTACGCTGCCGCCGGAACCGACACCGGCCACGCCTCAGGCAACGATGAAAGCTGGGCTCTCGGGCATCCCGACAAGCTCATTGACTGGTCCTATCGTGCGGTTCACGAGATGGCCGTCGATTCGAAGATTGTCATTCAAGCCTTCTATGGCAAACCGGCTAAGCTCTCCTACTGGAATGGCTGTTCGACCGGCGGCAAGCAGGGTCTCACGGAGGCCCAGCGCTATCCCGCCGACTTCGACGGAATCGTCGCAGGAGCTCCGGCGAACTACATCACGCATCTACAGGCTTGGTCGATGTACTCCAGTTGGGTGGTTCTAAAGGATGGAACCGGCGCGCCCAGCTACATCCCGCCTGACAAGTATCCGGCGCTGTACAAAGCCGCGCTGGCGGCTTGTGATTCGCTCGACAAGGTCAGCGACGGCTTGATCGAAGATCCGACGCGGTGCCCATTTGATCCGAAAACGATCGAGTGCTCCGGCGCTGATCGTCCCGAGTGCCTCACGGCGCCGCAGGTGAAGACGGCCGAGTTGCTCTACGCCGGCGCGAAATACCATGACGGCAAGCAGATTTTCCCAGGCTTTGAGCCGGGCAGCGAACTCGGTTGGAGCGTTATGGCCCAAGGTCCTGAGCCGGTGAGCATCGCCGACGGTTTCTTCAAATATATGGTTTTCGGCGATCCCCAGTGGGACTTCCACTCCTTCGATGTGGATCGCGATACCCACGTGGCGGATCAAAAACTTGGCTCGATCGTGAACGCGATCGACCCGGACCTGAAATCGTTTGAGAAGCATGGTGGAAAACTCATCATGTATCACGGTTGGTCGGATCCAGCGATCGCCCCGGGCAATAGCGTGAATTACTACCAGAGCGTGGTAGTGAAGATGGGAGGCGCCCAAAAGACGCAGGAATTTCTGCGCCTTTTCATGGTTCCCGCCATGGGCCACTGCGCTGGCGGGCCCGGCCCGAACACGTTCGATGCGCTCGGAGCGCTCGAGCAGTGGCGCGAGCAGAACGCCGCTCCGGAGAAAATAATTGCCACGCACGCAACCAATGGGACGGTGGACAACTCACGGCCTCTTTGCCCGTATCCGCAGGCTGCGATTTACAACGGCAGCGGCAAGACCACCGACGCTGCCAGTTTCACCTGCGGCAATCCAACCTGGTAGCGCTCGTGTCCTCGTGACGGCGAGCGAAGGCTCGCCGTCAGTGATATCATCACCCCGCGATGGTGAAGTTTCCGCGTTCCTCAGCTCTCACCGTGATGCTTTTATGGTGCGGATCCGGATCTACCTCGCCGTCTCTATCGCAAACGCGGGCTTCCCGTGCCACGGTCCTGCATGCCGCCCGTCTACTCGACATCGAAAGCGGAAATATCCTGAGGCCAGGCGAGGTGCTCGTCGAAGGCGAACGAATCGTGGAAGTCGGGTCCACGGTGACGCATCCAACCGGTTCAGAGACAATCGATCTGGGCGACACAACGCTTCTGCCCGGCTTGATTGACGCCCACGTCCATTTGTTCCTTCATCCCGGTGCCGAAGACCTACAGACCATTGAAGAGTCGGTGCCACAGCGCACCATCATGGCGACCCTGGCCGCGCGCGACGATCTCATGGCCGGTTTCACCGCTGAGAGGGATATGGGTACGGAGGGCGCGGGCTCGGCCGATAGCGCCGTTCGCGACGCCATTAACGCGGGGAGCATTCCAGGCCCCCGGCTGCGTATCAGCGGCAACGCGATCAACATCTTGGGCGGACACGAAGATGCCATCGGCTACAACCCGGCGCAACATGTGCTTCCCAACGCCGATTACGCAAACAATGCCGCCGAACTGGTGACCGTCATGCGCCAGCAATACAAAGAAGGGGCGGACTTTACCAAAATTTACGAGACGGGTGCCGATACAGTGCGCGATGGAAAGGCCTCTACGACTTACCAATACACCGAATCGGAATTGGCCACGGCGGTTGCGGAGGCGGCTCGTTTGGGCGGTCGTGTCGCGGTACACGCGACTGGCGAGCCGGGAGCCCTTTTTGCCGCTCAGGCGGGCGTCGCATCGATCGATCATGCCAACCATCTCGACGACGAAACCATACGTCTGATGCGCGAAAAACGGATCTTTGCCGTGCCGACGTTCACAATCTTTGAGTATTTTGCCGACCATGCTGCGACGCCCGCCGAGGCCACACACGACCGCCAACTGTTGGAGTTGAAAGTCGAGGACTTCAATAGACAGCTTCGAGCAGGCGTGCCGATGGCCGTGGGTTCAGACGTCGGCCCATTCCCTCATGGCACCCAGGCGCGGGAGTTTGAGCTCATGGTCAGGTACGGTATGACACCGTTGGCTGTTCTCCAGGCAGATCTACTGAACGGCGCAAGGCTGTTGGCCTGGGACGATCAAATCGGCGCGCTCAAACCGGGCTACCTGGCTGACGTGATTGCTGTTTCGGGCGATCCTTTGCAAGATATCGGCGCGCTCAAGAAGGTCGCCTTCGTCATGAAGGGCGGCGTGATTTACCGAAAGTGATTCGTCGTTACCGCTTTCGCCGACTGCGCCCGTGTTTATTGCCAGTCTCTCCGTTCAAAGCATCCCGCACAGCCTTGTGGACCTTCTCATCCAGTTGCTCGGTCGTGACTTCATAGGCCCGCCGCGCCTCCTGGACAATCTGAGCCATGTGCGCTGATGCCCGTTCCACAATTCTCTCAACGGCCGACTCCGAGAGCCGTTCCATCGATGCCTTGAGCGCTTCTTCCATGGTTTCGTAGAGCTGCTTGTCGGCCTTTCGCTGGACACGATCTGGTTCGGTCCTGACGATTTCCTCCTTCGTGGCGACCGCGGCCTGGGTCTTTGCCATTTCCAGCGCGGCCGTGAGTTCTGCCTCGCGGCCCTCAGCGCGACCCGCCATGACCAAGATTTCGCTGGCGTCCCATGACGCCGTCAAGGTAACCGGCGAGTGGGGAGGCGCCGGGGGCGGCGCCGGGGGTGGCGGTGGTTCTTCCAAAACAAACGCGGGTTCGCCGGGAGGCGGGAACCAGTCGTCCGGCGGCATAGGAATATCCCAGACGTTGCCAGGTACGTCTAGGTTGAGCCCAATATGGAGCATCTCACGGGTGTGGCTCGGGCGTTGCACCCAAATCACCTTCGCGGTGACGTCGCGTGGCGGGCGTTTTGGGTCGCCGCGCGGAATCTCCACGCGGACCTCCGATCCCTTCGTAACGTAATGTCGGGAGAGGTACTTGCAGCCATGGCAGCTGACCATGACCGTACGCGTCTGCTCGGTGAACGCCTCGTGCAGTGCGTCGACTCCCCTCACTTTGATCGGAAGAGCCAGGGTCAGACGCGTGCTGCGCCGCTTGTCGGCCGTGTCTTTCGCCGATGACGTCTTGCTCATTCGGCCCTCGAACCGTTCTCGCGCGATATCTCCTCGGACGCTTGATCAACTGCCCGACGACGCCCGTCGTAGGAATATCGCAGCGGCCATAGGATCGATAATCAAAATGGTACCAACGCGCTCGCGTCACGGCCTGCGGTTTGCTGCCAAACGTCCCCAAAGTGACACTCCTTGTTGCAGGCCTTGCCGTTACCGGGGTAACCTCGCGTGCGAAGTTGAGGTTGTCTGGCATCCCCGCTGAGACTTGATGAGCTACGTCAAAAAGAATCTGGTTGCCGGGGAATCACTGGTTTACGAGACAGGAGTGCACTGGAGCGTGCTATGCGGGCCGGTGGTGACCGCGTTGTTAATCGGTGCGGGTGCGATTTTGTGCTTCCTGCAAAAGGACCCGAACTTTCTCTACGTCGGAGCGGCGCTGGTCGTAGTGGCGGCGGCCGTGGTAGCGGTGGCGATGGTGAAGCGAAACGCCACGGAAATTGCTGTGACCAACCGGCGGGTGATCATCAAGACAGGGTTGGCACACCGCCGATCGATTGAGATCATGCTGCCCAAGGTCGAGAGCATCGGAATTACAGAGCCGTTCCTGGGCAGAGTGCTCGGGTATGGCACCGTGGTCGTCCGCGGGACCGGCGGCACGCCTGAGCCCTTTAACAAAATCGCTCGTCCCGTCGAATTCAGAAAACATGTGCACGAGCAAGCCGATCAGTCCAGAACGTGATGCGAGATGGATCACGCGGCGGGCTTACGGCGGGTGCGAAGGTAGCCCTGCAGAAAATAGGTAGCGAAGCCAGCGCCTAAGACAATCCAGAAACCGGGCAGACTGTGCGTAAGCGTGAAGACGGCCATGGCCAGAGCACCGCCCCACATAAAGATCTCACCGGTGAAACCATCCAGCCAGTTTGGCCTAGCTCCTGCGGCGGAAATACGCGGTCTCAGAGATGGAAACAGGCGCGGAACGGCGGCAACGTAGCGCTGATAGCTTTCACCCTGTGATTGGAGCAGCCCCGCCTCCTCGTGGAGGATCAAGCGATAGACGAAAACTGCCATGCCCAGCGAAATGACGAGGAATCCGGAACGGCTCGCCAAGAATCCTAAACCAAGAGCGAGAAAAAGGTTTCCCAGATAGAGTGGGTTTCGCACGTGGCGATAAGGTCCGTCCGCGACAAGACGCTCGCCATGCAGAGCGGCATCGTGAACGATGGAACTATGAAGGTAGGATTCCGCCCAGGAGCGAACGAGCGCGCCCATGGTAACGAGCAACGTTGCGAGCGTGAAGAAAACCGTGATCCAATGGCCAAAGGAAGCTGAATTTTCGTCCGGATGCCCTCCCAAAACGAGCCGGCTGAGCTGGACCGCTAGATTCACGTGGTCCAGGTTGTAGAGAAAGAAACCGAGCGTGAAGATCCCCGCGATAATCCAGAAGCGGTTGCGAAATTCGAATTGAGTCGCTTGAAAGCTCATCTAACCTCGCGTCCACAACACGCTCGGCCAACACAACGATTCATGGGCCAGATCATACGCTCGGTCTGGGAAAAGCCCTCTCGAAAACCGAGCAACCGCTCGGCCGAGGCAGGTTGACCTACGCGCCCCGGGCGCGCTATCGTCACCGGCATTCACGCGGCCGTGGCGGCGGGGGGGGGAGCAATGACAAGAAAAGTGATTGGGGTGTGTGCGGTGCTACTGCTTCGGGGAGCTGCGGCGATGGCGACCGCTGCTGCGCCGCAGCAGTACCAAGGACCCGAGCCTGTGTGGAGCCCTTCGCTTGTGAAGCCATGCGATCGAGCGTGCCTCGTCGCAATCATGGATGGCTATATGGAGGCCATCTTCAAGCATGATCCCAAGGCCATGCCTCCGCTGGCTTTAGACGTGAGGATGACGGAAAACACAGGGCAGATGGATGTCGGCGAAGGGATGTTGTGGCGTTCGAAGGTCGAGCCCACCAGCTTCAAGATCTACGTTGCAGACCCCGTCGCTGGACAGGTCGCTGAACAGGCGCGCCTGAAGATGGAGGGCCGGGACACACTGGTGGCGGTGCGTTTGAAAATCGATCGCGGCAGGATCCAGGAGATTGAGCAGCTCTGGGATCGCAACATCAATCAGGCCGCGATCCCGCTGTTGACGACTCCCCGAGAAACACTGGTAGACGATGTACCCGCATCCGAGCGGACGTCACGAACGATCATGCTTTGGGCGGCCAACTCGTATTTTGACGCGCTCGAGGGGGACAACGGCGCCATCGGCGCGTTTGCCGACGACTGCGTGCGGCACGAAAACGGATATCAGACCGTCAACAACCCGCCCCCCGGAGGGCGAATGATGCCTGCCCCGGTGCTGCCGGATCCCAACACGGAGCAAGGCAAGGCGCAACTGAAGTTCAGCATGATGACGTGCAAACAGCAGATCGATAGCAAGACGTTCGCGTTTATGAAGCACATCCGTCCACGAAGGGCTTTGATCATCGACGAACAGAAGGGACTGGTGGCGACGTTTCCCTTGTTTGTGCACGACGGCACCCGTCGCGGCGCGCCACCCGACGCACCTCCGGGGATGCTGCAGAATCTTGTGACCATGGAAACATTCGGAATCCGCGGCGGGCTGATCCATGAAGTGGAGGTATTCCCGTTCGTCACCATTCCCTATGGGCTAGGCAACGGGTGGACGATGGGATCGGGGCGCTAGGGCCGAGTGAGAGGCGCCGAAGGAGGCGGAACGGTGCAATCGAACAGACGGGCTGGCATAGGGGCTGCGTGTGGCGTTGCTGTGCTGATGATGGTGGGAAGACTTGCGCCGCTGGCTGCGGCCGTCGGCCCGATTGCAACCGATTGTGATCGCACGTGTCTGGAGGGCCTGGCGACACAATACCTGGCGTCGCTGGTGGCGCACGATCCGAAGCGGCTGCCGCTGGCAGCCGATGTGAAGTATACCGAGCAGGACCAGGTGATGGATGTCGGCGATGGATTCTGGGGCACGGCTACTCAGGTCGGTGGGTACAGACACTGCTTCGCGGACCCGACCGAAGAGCAAGTCGGCTGTATTGTGACAATGCACGAGGGCGATCATTTGCTGATCATGGGCATGCGGCTTCGCATACAGCTGGGCAGAATCACTGAAATCGAGACGACCTATTACCGGCAGGGTGGTGGAGGTCCATCGAATATCGCCGGTTTCGATACCAGCCAACCGGACTCGATTTGGTTTGAGACGCTTGCTCCAGCCCAGCGTGCCTCGCGGCAACAGTTGATCGCAACGGCAAACATGTATTTCGCCGGACTTGAGAACAACGACGGCAAGGGGGTGTATCCCTTCGCAGATGACTGCGATCGGATCGAAAACGGCATTCACACGACCAACAATCCGACGCTTTCGCCCAATGCGCCATTCAACGCGTTTGCCCTGGGCTGCATGGCGCAATTCAAGAGCGGCTATTACGCGGTGGTCACGCGAATTCATCACCGGCGATTTCCGTTGGTGGATGAAGAGAGGGGAGCTGTGTGGGCCTATGTGATCTTCGATCAGAACGGCACGGTGCAAAATATTCACCTGACGAATGGTCAGGACGTTTCCATGAAAAATTTCAGCCGGCCCTCGAGCCTCGAGGTCACTGAAGTTTTTAAAATTACGGGCGGCAAGATCCGGCGCATCGAAATGATGGGCTCCGGTCTGCAATATCATCTCAACAGTGCGTGGGGCGGAATCAGCGACAAGTAAACGGTTCAAAGGGAAACCAGGCAATGAATAGATTCGTGTGCGCGATCGCGCTGCTCGCAGCGGTACTTTGCAGTCTTGCTAGTCTCCGCGGGGCGGCGCGGGCGCCAGGGCAGGTGCAAAGGCAACCGCCACCTGCCGCGAACGCGGGACCAACGACCGCCGGAACCGAAAGCGGCATCGCCCTATTTCAGCAGCACTGCATGGGCTGCCACGGAAACCCCAGCATCCCACGAGCGCCTTCTCCGGACACGATTCGTCAAATGCCCCCTGAGCGAATCTACGAGGCGTTGACCACCGGTGTGATGAAACCGCAAGGCGACAGTTTGACCGAAGATCAGCGAAAGATGCTGGCGACTTTTCTGAGCGGGCGCCCACTCGGCAGCTTGAAGAAAGGCGACGCGCAGGACATGCCCAACCGGTGTGCGTCGAATCCGCCGCTAAGCGATCCTTCCGTCGAGCCCAGTTGGAACGGATGGAGTCCCGATGTGACCAACACGCGATTTCAGAATGCGAAGGCAGCCGGACTTACAGCTGATCAACTGCCTCAATTGAAATTGAAGTGGGCTTTCGGCTACCCCGAGGGGCTGTCGGCATACGGCCAGCCGACGGTCGTCGCCGGACGTGTTTTTGTCGGGAGCGATATTGGTTACGTCTATTCGCTCGACGCTAAGACGGGTTGCGTGTACTGGTCCTACTCCGCGCGAGGTGCCGTTCGCCCGGCGGTCAGCGTGGCGCCGGTCGAAGGCCACAACGGAACGAAATATGCCGCCTATTTTGGAGATGCACACGCCAACGTGTACGCCGTCGATGCGCAGACGGGACAGGAGCTTTGGACCACGCGTGTCGACGATCACTTTGTGGCGCGTATCACGGCAGCACCGAAGGTCTACCAGGGCCGGGTCTATGTCCCAGTATCCTCTTCAGAGGAATTCTCGTCCTCCAGCCTCGACTATCCCTGCTGCACCGGCCGAGGAAGTCTGGTCGCACTCAATGCCAATACGGGAACACAGGTCTGGAAGACGTATATGGTCGCTGAGCCCAAGCCGACGCGTAAAAATTCCAAAGGGGTGCAACAATATTCGCCATCCGGCGGCTCGATTTGGAATTCCCCCACGATTGATGTGGAACGGAGCGCGATCTACGTGGGAACCGGCGACGGCCAGAGTGAACCTGTGCCCGACACGACCGACGCTGTTGTTGCGCTCGGCCTCGAGACCGGCCGATTGTTGTGGTCCTATCAGGCGCAGGCTGGCGACGCGTTTATGGGCGGCTGCAATGGGCCCGAGCGAACCGACAACTGCCCGAAAACCAATGGCCCCGATCAGGACATTGGCAACTCGCCTATCTTGCGGAAGCTGGCGGGTGGCAAAAGCGTGGTTGTCTTCGGAATGAAGAACGGAACCGTCACAGCTCTTGATCCGGATCAGAGCGGCTCGGTCGTCTGGAAGGTCCATGTCGTCGAAATTCCCAAAGGCCAGGAATATAGCTTTTTCGCGAATTTGAACGGAGTTGTGTGGGGAGGTGCGGCGGACGATCAGAATATTTACTACGGACTGCAAGCAGGCGGAATGGTGGCTGTGAAGCTCGCGACCGGCGATGTCCTGTGGCGTGCGACATTCCCGAAAACAGGGACCGCGCGCATTGTCAACTCGGCGGCCGCAACGGCCATGCCGGGCGCGGTCTTTTTGGCGGGATCGGACGGCAAACTACACGCACTTTCAACGGTCGACGGCAGCCTTCTGTGGGAGTATGACACCGCCCGACCGTTCGAGACGGTCAATAAGGTTCCTGCCAAAGGCGGCGCAATCGCGTCGATCGGACCTTCGATTGTGAAAGGAATGCTCTTCATCGGATCCGGCTACGCGGTGACGGGAAGCAATTCGGGCAACGTACTGCTGGCCTTTTCCCTCGAGTAATGGCTGGCTCGTCATTCGGCAGCGCCGTTCCCTTCCGAAATCGTACACGCTATACTTTCGGGCGCTCATGCTGTTAGCCGCAGGAACGAAGGTAGGACCTTATGAGATCCAGGCCCCGGTCGGTGCGGGTGGGATGGGCGAGGTTTACCGCGCATTCGACGCCAGGCTCGGGCGCGATGTCGCACTGAAAATTCTTCCTCCATCATTTACCATTGAACCGCACCGGCTTGAACGCTTCGAGCAGGAAGCTCGCGCGGTTGCAGCTCTTAGCCATCCCAACATTTTGGCCGTCTTTGACATCGGTCAATACCAGGGCTCACCGTTTCTCGTTTCCGAACTGCTCGAAGGCGAAAACCTCCGCGCCATTCTCGATCGCTCACCTCTTCCGCAGCGGAAAACCATCGAGTATGGGGTGCAGATTGCGCAAGGACTCGCGGCGGCGCACGACAAAGGAATCGTGCATCGCGATTTGAAGCCAGAGAATATCTTCGTTATCAAGGACGGGCGAATCAAGATCCTAGATTTTGGATTGGCAAAGCTCGTGCAAACTCTGAGCGAAGAGTCAGAAGGAGCGACTCTCGCAGCCTTGCCCCCTGCGGTCACCGCGGCGGGCGTCGTGTTGGGAACGCCGGGTTACATGGCGCCGGAGCAAGTACGCGGTCAGGGCAGCGATGCCCGAACCGATATTTTTGCATTTGGTGCTGTGCTCTACGAAATGCTTTCTGGTGTGCGCACATTCCGCCGCGAGACTGCAGCGGAATCTATGACGGCCGTATTGAAGGAAGACCCGGCGGAGTTTTCCGACGCTGGTTGTTTGGTCTCTCCTGCGCTCGATCGAATCGTGCGGCGCTGTCTGGAGAAGAGTCCCGAGCAGCGATTTCAATCGGCGCGAGATCTTTCGTTTGCTCTGAGCGCCCTTTCCGGAACCGATGCCAGCGGTTTTGCCAAAGAGTCCTCCACACCCTTTCGATGGCGTTCTCTGAGAGTGTGGGTCCCGGTGGCGCTAACGCTGGGGATGCTCGCCGCGGTCACGTGGTTCGTCGCGCGGCGCCCAGCCGAAACACCTGTTCGCATGCAGTTTTCCATCCCTGTGCCCGGCGAAGTGAGCCATCTGGCGATTTCGCGCGATGGCCGCATGCTTGCGTTTGTCTCGCCTGACGACAAGAGTGGCATACCGATGCTTTTTGTCGAACGCGTCGGGAGTCCGGCTGCAACGGAACTGGCTCACACGGAAGGTGCCAGCTATCCGTTTTGGTCGCCGGACGATGCGGCAGTGGCGTTCTTCGCAAACAGCAAACTCGAGCGGGTTTCGGTGAGCGATGGCTCCCTGCAAACGGTGGCAAGAGTGAATTTTGCGCGCGGCGGGAGTTGGGGCTCGAGGAATATCATCCTCTATACACCTGATCCCGGCGGACCCATTTGGCGGGTGAATGCCGATGGAAGCAACGCGGCTCCGGTCACTGACAAACTGCTCGGGAAGCTGTCCTCGCACCGCTGGCCGCTTTTTCTGCCCGATGGAGAGCACTTCTTATTTCTCGCGGCGAACTTTGGGACGCCCGAGGAGAATGCCGCATCGGCGATCTATCTGAGCTCTGTTTCGGGAAAAGAGAATACAAAGTTGGTCCCGGCAATGTCCAATCCGGGATATGCGGCGGGCTATCTGTTTTATGTAGACCAACAGAAAGCCCTCCGAGCCACGGCGTTCGACCCCCAGAAAGGAACGCTCGTGGGGGATCCGCGGCTGGTCATCGAGACGATTGGCTACCAGCCCTCGGTGTACTGGGGAACCTTCGCCGTGGCGGAGAACGGGACCATCGTCTATAGCTCTGTGGCGCAGGCCGCGGAATCTATCCTGACCTGGTACGACAGATCGGGTACAGAACTCGGGCGCGTGGGCGAACCGGCCGTGCAGGCGAACCCATCGCTTTCACCCGATGATCGTCGCGTGACCGTCGATATTACGGACTTGAAGGCGAACAATCTCGACGTCTGGATCGAGGACATCTCCAAGGGCACCAGCACGCGCTTTACGTTTGACCCCGCCGAGGAGACGACCGGGGTCTGGTCGCGTGACGGAAAGGCGATTGCCTTTCGTTCCGTGGCGAAGGGGTCGGGCGTGAATTTAAAGAATGCGGACGGACTGGAGCCTGAGAAAACATTGGTCAAGGTGGGAGGTGTGCTGAAGGAAGTAGGCAACGCAGACAGCTACGACCTCATACCCAATTCTTGGTCGCAGGACAACTCGCAAATTCTTTGCGCGTTGCAGACGTCCACGAGCGATTCGCGAGGGTCTGTGATCGTTCTTATTCCGGCCAGCGGAGGGAAGTTAACCAAGTTCCTGCCCAGCGATTCAAGCAAGACCAACGCGCAGATATCGCCAGATGGAAAATGGGTCGCATATGCTTCGAATGAATCGGGGGATTGGGAAATTTATGTCACAACGTTCCCGGCAGCGGCGGGCAAATGGCAAGTTTCCCGCGGTGGAGGAACAGAGCCGCGCTGGCGAGGTGACGGCAGAGAAATTTTCTATCTCGCCTCAACGGAAACGCTCATGGCTGTACCGGTCGAAACGGCTCGAACATTCTCCTCGGGCGCACCTGCACCGCTGTTCCAGGTTCGCGCCCGCGCGCCGATTTCGTCGACCGATCTGTTTACCTATGATGTAACGAAGGACGGGAAACGGGTTCTCGTGAATCGGTACCTCAAGCCCGATCATCCGGCACCGTTGACGATCGTACAGCACGCGCTAGCCGACCCTGCCAGATAATGACGGTCGGACCCAAGTCGGCTGTAGGGAAACGGAGCATGCGACAGCGCCTTATGGACCGGCGTGGGAAGCCGACCCCCCCATCACGGTGACCGCGGCACAAGACTCAAACCGCTTGCTGTTGACTGCGGCGCTCCTGCTAAAATCTTAGAGTTGCTGATTTTCGATTCCGGCAACCGGCCGTACTGCCCCAGCGGACCGTATAAACACCTGGCTTGCGTAAAGTAATGAGAGTGAGTTCTGGAAAACAAGAGTTGAACCGGGAGCCTTCGTGCTGAGCAGGCCAAAGCGGCTGTTGTGGCGGAGCTTCGCTTGGCTGAGTCTCGGCGTCGTTGCGGCTGGCTTTCCGGTTTTGGCTCGGGCGCAACAAGTCTCTTCCACTCAGGGAGCGCCGTCGGCCGGAGCCCAGCCGTCGCGTCCTCAGTCTCCAGGAAGCGTCACCGGAACGGTGATCGATCAGACCGAAGCCCTACTGCCGGGGGCTCTTGTCGTGCTGACCCGTCCCGATGACTCGACACGTCAGGAGACGGAAACCGATCGAAACGGACAGTTCTCCTTTGCCAACGTCCCATCTGGTCCCTTCCAGCTTTCGATTTCGGCGGCAAACTTCGCAACGGAAGTAGTCTCGGGAACCGTCAGTCCCGGACAGACCTACGTGGTCCCAGAGATTACGCTGCCTCTTGCCACTCAGGTCACTCGGGTGACCGTAGGACTGACCCAGGAGGAAGTGGCGGAAGAGCAGGTAAAGTTAGAGGAGAAGCAGCGTGTCCTCGGCTTCATTCCGAATTTCTACGTCAGCTACGTTCCTGACGCGGCTCCCCTCACACCGAAGCAGAAGTTCGGGCTTGCCTGGAAAACCTCGATCGATCCGGTCACCTTCCTGGGCGTGGGCGTATTGGCGGGAGTTCAACAAGCGACAAATCAATTCAAGGGATACGGTCAAGGCGCCCAAGGATACGCGAAGCGCTTCGGCGCTACCTACGCCGATGTTGTGGATGGCACCTTCCTCGGCAGCGCCGTATTTCCGTCCTTACTGAAACAGGATCCGCGCTATTTCTATAAGGGAACCGGCAGTTTTCGATCACGACTTCTCTATGCGCTGTCGAACGCGGTGATGTGCAAGGGCGACAATAAGCAGTGGCAGCCCAATTACTCGAACATCCTGGGGAATTTCGCGGCGGGCGGAATCGCCAATCTCTACTACCCGGCGAGCAATCGGGGGGTAGGCCTGACGTTCGAGACCGCGGGGATCAGGATCGGAGAAACGGCTGTGGCAGGCGTTTTTCAGGAATTCATCATCCGGAAGTTGACCCCTAACCTTCCTCCCCGCAATGTCTCGCAGCCCTGAAGCCGCCCTCGCCCATAGCCCAGCCGGCTCGGTCTACTCGTACTCTTCGCCTGTTCCATCGTCCATAGCAGCAAGAAGAGTCGCGGCCTGTCCCCGGGTACCATTGACTTTCGCTTTTAATTCGCCTAAAGTGGCGGGAGGCAAAATCGTGTTTGCCAGGGGAAGAAGACCATGGCGCTAACGAAACGGCAGAAGGAAGTGCTGAATTACCTGGTGGGGTTCATTAACAAGAACGGCTATTCACCGAGCTTTGAGGAGATCGCGCACGCCTTGAAGTTGACCTCGCTCGCGACGGTTCATAAGCATCTTTCGACGCTCGAGAAAAAGGGGTTCATCCGGCGCGGCTACAATCAAAGCCGATCGATCGAGGTGACGCAGCTACCGAAGCCCGTGCGGGAGGAAATTCTCGACCGTCACGTGGTCGAGCTGCCGTTGGCCGGGAGAATTTCTGCAGGACGGCCGCTTGAGGCGGTTGAAGACAACGAGTCCATTTCCCTTGCGGATTTTACCCGGGGGCACAACAACTTCGTCCTCAAAGTGAAGGGCGAGTCGATGCGCGACGATCACATCCTCGACGGCGATTACATCGTGGTTGAGCAGACGCAGGTCGCAAATCCGGGCGAAATCGTTGTGGCGCTGGTTGGCGAGGATGAGGCGACGGTGAAGCGGTTTTATCGTGAGCAAGGCGGAAAGATTCGTCTTCAGCCCGCAAATTCAGCGATGCCGCCCATCATCGTGTCGGCTCAGGATGTGAAGATTCAAGGACGCGTAGTAGGAGTGCTGCGAAAGTACTGAATCACCTTATCGTCTGGTCCATTCCCCACCTGGACGTTCAGCCTCACCGGTCTGGCCGACGAGCTCTCGCGCCTGTCTCTTCGCCCGTTAATACACCGGACACAATGCCTTATTTTGGATTTGGCACGGCCGCGACGACAGACTAGATTGATACCCCAGTCCCAATTTATCCCGCAACTTTCGGCGCACTTGGGCTAAGGAGGCATTGTCAATGTGGGGAGAGAAGAAGCAGGATGCTCCCGCTAGGACGCCGCTCCCGCAGCAGCCTAGACCAGTCGCATCACCACCTTCAACTTTTTCTGGGGAGGCAAAGACCATGGCACCTTTGGATTCGACCTATCCGGCGGCGTCAGACCGGAGCAGCAGCAGCACCGCCCGTCTCGGCGCCAGTTTGCATGTGAAGGGCGAGATCACGGGCAATGAGGACCTGGCCATTGACGGCAGCGTCGAGGGTCTGGTTCACCTGGAAGATCGCAAGCTGACGATTGGCGCAAGCGCACGCGTGACGGCCGATGTGATCGCCCGCGAGGTCGTCGTTTATGGCAATGTGAAGGGGAATCTGCGAGCGCGTGACCGGATCGAAATTAAAAAGGACGGCTCCGTCGTCGGTGATCTGACGACGGCTCGCATCATGATCGAAGATGGCGCCTACTTCAAGGGTTCGATCGAGATCGACAAGGCCGGCGATTCTGGCGGTTCGGATGATCTCGACAAGCCCGCGTTCACACGGTCCACGCGCATGTCCGCAACGACCTCCTCGGACTAGCCCAGCGGCTCCAAGCAGCGGCGGCGCCGCCTACGGCGGCCCGCCGCTCTCGTTCTCCCAGTCTGCCCACCAGCGCCGTATCGACCGCTAGGACGGTGTCGAGGGCTCAGCTCAAATTGAACTGAACCTTTACATCAAACCGGATGGAAACCGGCATACCATCGAGGATGGTCGGCTGATATTTGCGCTCCGACACCGCCTTGAGGGCAGCACCCAGCAGCAGCGGTGGGCCGCTGACAGCCTTCACTTGCGTCACGTTTCCCTTGTCGTCGATGACCGCTTCAATCACCACGATTCCAGAGACGTGCGCTTGCCTGGCAATCATCGGATACTCGAGCGGCGGGGCATACACCAGCGCCGGCTCCTTCATTCCCGAAAAAATTCTCACAGGTTCCTTCGGTTTTGTAGCGGGTGCAGGAGGAGGCGGGGGGGCGCCGGTAAGCGTTCCCCCCAGAACGTCGCCGACTCCGCCCGGGACACCTCCCGTCATATCGGAAACGGCCGGGGCTGCCTCACCGGCGTCGGAGACCGATTCAATGACCTTTTTAGGAATCACGGTCGGAGCAGTCAGCGCCGCGTGAAGAAGCGCCTGCCGGGGAATGCTCTCCACGCGTATGGCGGGCGGAGGCGGTGCGGCAGGTGGGGGCGGCGCAAGGAGCACCGTGTTATTCAATTTGTAGAGATCGATGCCCTCGGTAAACAGAAGGGGCACCAACAGCAGGGCGCCCACGATGACCGCCTGGATTGTGAACGCCAGTCCGGCTTTTGCGGCGCGCCTGCCACGATCACGCGCGTTTTCCTCGATGATGGCATCGGCGAAGAGATTATGTCCGCCGGCCGTGGCTCGCAGGGAAGGGTGAGGAACGCGTTGACCTAGATCGATGCTTTCTCGAGCGGCCTGCGGAAAAACACCTGCGTTGGACCCTGACATCTTCATCTCCTTTTCCAAAACAGCGTAGAGGCCGTGCAAGACCGTTAGGAATCTCTGGCCGAGATCCGAACCGGGCCCACAGCGCCACCGCTTGACTAGAGCGGTGGGAAGAAATACTTCTCCACGTGGAAAAGCGAGATGGTGTTAGCTACACCAATCAGTCACTGCTAGTCTGCAGAGGGAACTCTTAAACAGCAAACTCAAAATCCAAATCGTTCCCATCGGGAACGGTGATTGCGTGTTCGCTAGGGAAATGTCAAGATAGTTGATGGCCTCGAGCGGCGGCCTTCATCTCAGATCTTCTTCAATCGCCGGAATCACTGCTCGTAGCAGCGCGATAAACTGCCCCTTGACTTGTTCGCTTCCTTCCATCACTTCGACATGACTCAGGGGTTGCCCCAAAATCCCCGCCGCCATATTCGTGGCGCAGGAGATGCCCAGCACCCGCATCTCCATCTGTCGGGCGACAATGACCTCGGGAACCGTGGACATTCCCACCAAATCCGCGCCAATCGTTTTCAGATAACGAATCTCGGCCGGCGTCTCGAAACTCGGCCCAGCAAGCGCCGCGTACACTCCCTCCTGAGCAGTCATCCCAAGGCGTTTCGCCTGGGAAAGCGCGATCTCGCGGTAGGGCTTCCAGTACGCCTCCGTCATGTCCGGAAATCGTACGCCGAGCCGCTCATCGTGGCGGCCCATGAGCGGATTCGTTCCCTGCAGATTGATGTGGTCCCGAATCACGACCAGCGCACCCCGGCTGTATTTCAAATTGATTGCGCCCGCTGCATTCGTCAGAATCGCGGCGCGAACTCCCATCCGGCCCAGTACGCGGATCGGAAATCCAACATCCTGAGCGGAGTAGCCTTCATAGAGATGCACGCGCCCCTGCATCACAGCCACTGGGACATGGTTGAGCTTCCCGATGACGAGCGCCCCGGCATGCCCCTCGGTGGTCGAGCGGGGGAAGTTGGGGATTGAGTGGTAAGAAATGCGTGTAGCAACAGCGAGCTCCTCGGCGAACGCTCCCAACCCCGAGCCAAGCACAAGCCCGATCTTGGGTCGCAGTTTTGTTCGGGAGCAGATGAATTTGGCTGCGCGTGACGCGCGTTCGAACTCGCCTCCCCGTCGAGCTTTGACTCTAGCAACCGGTGTCATCGAAGCATGACTCCCACGATCGAAGCGGACATAAGGTTTGCCATCGTCCCGGCAAGCATGGCACGGATACCCAGGCGTGCCAGCTCGGACTTTTTGTTGGGCGCAAGCGCGCCGATTCCGCCGATTTGAATCCCGATCGAGCTAAAATTCGCGAACCCGCAAAGCGCAAAGGTTGCGATTGTGAACGAGCGCGGGTCGAGCGTCTTCTGCATTGGACCAAGCCGCTGGAACGCGACCAGCTCATTTGTCACCATGCGCAATCCCATCAAGTGGCCTATGGTGTTGCAGTCATGCCAGGGGATGCCGGTGAGCCACGCCACCGGCGCGAAGATCCAACCGAAGATCTGTTCGAGGCTGGAAGGGAACCGTTCCATGCCATACGCCGCAAGCAGATGATGCGCGCCGCCAAGGATCGCATCGATCAGGTAGATGATGGCAATAAACGACACAAGCATCGCGGCCACGTTGAGCGCAAGGTGAAGCCCGTCGATGGTTCCCCGTGCGATGGCGCCCAACGCATTGGTCTCGCGCTCGATTTCCGCCATTTCGACTCGGCCTGCCGTGAGCGGTTTCTCGGTTTCCGGCACTAGCACCTTGGCGATCAGAATCGTGCCCGGAGCCGTCATGATCACGGCCGCCAGAAGATGCTCCGCCTTGATTCCGTAAGCCATATAGGCGCCCATCAAACTGCCGGAGACGTGCGCCATGCCGCTGGTCATGATGGTCATCAGTTCCGATCGAGTCACTTCGGGAAGGAAGGGTCGAATCGTCAGGGGCGCTTCGGTTTGTCCCATGAAAATACTTGCGGCCACGTTCAGCGATTCTGCGCCGCTAGCGCCCATCAGCCGTGTCATGACATGCGCGGCGGCCTTTACGATGATCTGCATAACACCCCAGTAGTAGAGCAGCGCGAAAAACGCAGCGATAAAAATAATGATTGGCAGGGCTTGAAAGGCGAAGATAAATCCGCGCGGCGAATCCTTCTGGCCCAGCTCGCCAAAGACGAAAGACGAACCGTAATAGGAAAAATCAAGCAGCCATTCTGCCCCTCTGCCGAGCTCGTGGAAGACGAGTTGTCCGAAGCTCCACTTAATGACGACGAACGCCAGCGCAATCTGCAAGCCCAGCCCCCAGGCGATCGTCTTCAGCCGAATCGCGCGGCGATTGGTCGAAAACAGGATCCCCATCCCCATCACAAAACCGATGCCAAGGATTCCGACGAACCGGTGCATTTCTCTGTCGCCCTCCCCCTGTAAATGGCGGGTAGTATATGGGCCACCGTCTCAGCGCACAAGCGACGAAACATTTGCGTTGGCGTTCCGATCGAGCGGAGGGATCTTGGCGAGGCGATCGAGGTGGGTCAAGCTGGCATTCTAGCGGCGGGTCGCAGCCTCTAAATGGCCCTGGCCTCGATCAGAGATGCGGATATCTTTCGTTGATACTCATGGGCCTTGGCCAGGATGGCCGGCTTATCCATCGTGAACATGACGCGATCCTCCATGACAATCTTCCCTGCAATCACGACGCTCCTGACGTCATGCGCATTGAGCGCGTACACCAATTGCGAGTAAACGTTGTACATCGGTGTGGCATGCGTCGCGCCCGTCCCGATCAGCACGATATCGGCCTGCTTGCTCACTTCGAGCGATCCGATCCGGGCATCCAGATGCAGGGCGCGCGCGCCTCCGATTGTCGCCATCTCAACCACTTGCCGGGCGGGCAAAACCCTGGGATCCATGCGCGTCACTTTTTGTAGCTTGGCCGCGATGTTCATTTCCTGGAACAGATCCTGGTTGTTGTTACTGGCCGCACTGTCCGTCGCTAGACCCACCGCCTGCCCCGCCGCCAGCAAATCGACAACCGGCATCACCCCGGAAGCCAGCTTCATGTTGCTCGAAGGATTGTGAATCGATCCCACGCCGCGCCGCACCAGCGTCGCGATGTCTTCCTGGTCAAGCCAAACCGTGTGCGCTGCAATGACGTCCGGCCCCAACAGTCCAATGCTGTCCAGATACGCCACAGGCGACATTCCGTGTTTGCTCTGACTCAAGTCGCTCTCAAACGGTGCCTCCGCCACATGAATCAGAATGGGCGCACCGGTGCGTCTTGCGAGCGCTGTGGCAGCCTTTAGATTGGCGGTCGACAGCGTGTACATCGAGTGCGGAGCAACTCCCGGTGTGATCAGCGGGTCGCCCCTCCAGCGTTGGATGAACTTCTCCGTGTAGGCTAACGCGGCGGCGGGTGTTTTGTGATCCGGTGCTGGAAAATCGACGATTGTTTCGCCGAGCACTCCTCGCATTCCGGCCTCTTTGGTGACACTCGCAACCACATCCTCGAAGTAATACATGTCCGCATAGGTCGTGATCCCGCCGCGCAGCATCTCCAGCACGCCAAGGCGCGTGCCCCACAGGATAAAGTCTTCGGTGACATTTCGCGCTTCGGCTGGAAAGATATATTTTTGCAGCCAATCGTTGAGCGAATGATCTTCCGCAACGCCGCGAAACAAACTCATCGCCGCGTGCGCATGCCCGTTGATCATTCCTGGCATGACAAGCGTGCCGCCCGCTTCGATCTTCCTCGCGCCGCTTGCCTTGGCCTCCAGATCAGCCCTCTTTCCGACCGCCGCAATCGTGTCGCCCTCGATCGCCACGCCCCCGTCGTCGATCACGCGGAACTCCGCGTCCATGGTGATCACTGTACCGCCTCTGACAAATAGATCCACGTCGTTCCCGCCCAGCGCCGGAAGTCCGGTTCTACCGCAAGAACTCAAGGGTATACGCCGTCTTCGGATCGAACGGCTGGTTGATGACCTTCAAATCGAGGAGCTGGTTGTACATCGTGTCCCACCGGTCGGCACGCATCTTTCCCAGTTGCGCCCCGTTCGGATCGTCTCCCTGAACGAAGTGGCCGTCCCGTAGCGCCTTCCAGGTAAAGTTCATCCACTCCGGATTGAGAGCCGGATTCAACTTGATGATGGCAGCGTGGGCCGCCGTAGGATCGTCCAGGTACTCTCGCCAACCTCGGATCGAAGCATCCACAAACCTTCCCACCACATCGGGATGCTGCTGTAAGAAATCCCGTGTGGTGAACATCACGCGGTACGGACTGTAACCGGTCTCGCTGGTCAACAACACCCGCGTCTGAATCCCCGCCTGCTGGGCGAAAAACGGCTCGGAGGTCGCAAAGGCCTGCTGGATGTATTGCGGATCGGCCACGAAATTCGCCACATTCATCATCGCCGGGATTTCGTGCACGTTTTTCAGTTGATAGCGCTTTTCGACGTACTCAAACCAGGTCGAACCCGCCTTAACCGCCACCGTGTGTCCATTCAGATCGGCGAAGGAGTGGATCGGTGAGTCCTTCCGAACCATGATCCCCTGCGGATCGCGTTGCATTGTTGCCGCCACCGCAACCAAAGGCTGCCCGTCGGCGATCGATTCCAAAATCTTGTCCGATGAGCTCATCCCAAACTGCGCTGTGCCGACCGACACCTGCTGCTCGGGTGTGACATAAGGTCCCCCGGGCTGGATGCTTACATCCAGCCCCGCGTCTTTGTAATAGCCTTTTACCAACGCGGTGTAGAAGCCGCCGTGCTCTGGCTGCGGATACCAATCCGCCTGCAACGTGACCTTCACGAGGTTGGCGCTGCCCGAGGCGTGATGACACCCATTGGCGGCGATGCTAGAAAGAATCAGAAGGGACCAGAACAGACGGGAAAGACGCATGTTCGAGACTAGCACGGCGTCGCCCCGGCCGGAAGCATTCTCCGTCATATGGCTGGTCGTGAGCAGGAGGCGCCGCCGTGGCGGGCCGTGCCCAGAGCGCTTTTTTCCCTTGCACCCATGCTAGAATCTCGCATGGCGCAGCTTTTGCAGAAACCTTCCAGCCAGACCCGTCTGGACAAAGACCGTATGCGGGCGCTCTACCGCTTCACCGCTCGCACGCTGGCGACCGCGCGCCCGGTGCCTTTCGGCGCGCTCATTGTGCAAACGAAGACCGGTAAGCCGCTCATCGAAGCCACCAATGCGGTGATGGCTGAACATGATCCTTCGTCTCACGCCGAGCTTCGTAGCGTGCGCCTTGCGTGCAAGAAACTGAAGCGCCCTTCGCTCATCGGTTACACGATGTACTCGACCTGTGAGCCGTGCGCGATGTGCATGGCCAACGCGCTCTGGGCGCGCCTGGATCGGGTCGTTTACGGGGCCACGATTGCGGACGCGAACCGCCACTGCCTGCAGATTCAGATTCCGGCTCGCGAGATCGCACGCCGCTCGGATATGGAGTGCGTCGTCGATGGCCCGGTGCTTCGTGATCTGTGCGTCAAGCTCTTTACTCACCCGAAGATGCAAGAAGCCTTTCGTACCTGGAGCACGTCGAACAGGAGAGTGTCATAGCCCTACCCGGAGCCGCATGATGGACCCCCGCCACGCCGCCGCACTTGCTTCTGTGCTTGGGGATCCCACGCGCGTTCTTACCCATCCGCCAACGGTCGAGCAGCTTTCGCGTGATTTTTACTGGTATTCTCCCGTTCTTCGCAGGCAGCTTGACGGCAAAGTGGGCGACCTGGTCATCCAGCCGACCGCTGCCGCCGAGGTTCAAGAAATCCTCCGCTACTGTCACGCCAACAATATCCCCGTCACCGCCCGTGGTGCGGGGACGGGCAATTATGGCCAGGCCGTTCCGCTCTATGGAGGGGTCATTCTGGACCTGGCACGCATGGACCGCATCGAGCGGATCACGCCTGACGGTGTCGCCATCTGCGAGCCGGGCGTTCGTCTCGGCGTCCTTGAGAATGAAGCGCGCAAAGTTGGCTGGGAGCTGCGATGTTATCCTTCGACAATCATCAAAGCCTCGGTGGGCGGTTTTCTTGGTGGGGGCTCGGGCGGCATCGGCTCGGTTGCCCACGGCAACCTCCGCGATTTTCAGACGGTCCGGGCGCTGGAAGTCGTTACCATGGAAACAGAACCGCGCATCGTTCTTCACGAAGGCGAAGCAGTCCACGATATTCTCCACGCTTGGGGAACGAATGGCATCGCCACGCGTATATGGCTTGCGCTCGCTCCGGCCGTCGAGTGGGCGCAGTGCGCGATCGCCTTCGACACCTTTGCAGCCGCCTTTGATTTCAGCGAACGAATCGCCGCCGATCCCAGGTGGACCAAGCGTCTGGTCACGCCCTTTGAATGGCCCATTCCTTCTTTCTTCACGCCGGTGAAACAGTGTGCGCCCGACGGGAAGGCGCTCATTTTCTTCCTGATCGCCGAATCGCAACGCGCCGAACTGGAGGCTGCCGCGCGCCGCAGCGGAGGGGAGGTCACCTATTCGGGAAAGTATCTCGGCTTGCGGACCCGGCCGCTTCTCTCCGATTACACCTGGAACCACACCACGCTCTGGGCCATGCGCTCGGATGAAGCCTACACCTACCTGCAATGCGCGTTCGATCCGGAAACGGTGCGCGATCAGATGCGCCGCCTGAAGGAACGCTTCGGCGATGAAATTCTCTTCCACATGGAATTTTGGAAAGCGGGCAACGGCCGCATGATTCCAGGGGCGATCCCGGTCGTTTATTACACGACCGAAGAGCGTCTGAACGACATGATCTCCTTTTGCCGCGAAATCGGTGTCTTTGTCGCCAATCCTCACGTCAACAATGTCGAAGGCGGTGGCCGCTACCGCAACGACAACGTCCAGTTGCTCGCCAAACAGCGCTACGATCCGAAGGGTCTGCTGAATCCGGGGAAAATGATCACATTCAAGCCGCAAGAGCTGGTTCGATGAAGACCTGGATTCCGGACGCGCGCAATTTTGCCTATCTGAATTGGAAACAGGTCGATGCTCTTTCGCGGGAGGCCACTCTGCTGGTTCTCCCGACCGCGGCCGTCGAACAGCACGGCCATCATCTCCCGCTTGCAACCGACTCGCTGATCAATAATCTTCTGCTTGGTCACGCGCTCGCGAAATTGCCGGCCCATCTTCCTGTGTACGCCTTGCCGCCTGTGTACTACGGCAAGAGCAATGAACATATGGACTTTCCCGGCACGCTTTCGGTGAGCGCCGCCACGTTCATGGCGGTTTTGCGCGATCTCGGTGCCAGCATCGCTGGCGCGGGCTTCCGGCGTCTGGCGCTCTACAACACGCACGGCGGCAACACCGCTCTCGTCGAGGTGATGGCTCGCGATCTTCGCGCCGAATTCAAGTTGCGCACTTTTACTGTGCATGGCTCGGCGGGCGCGAACTTCGAAGGCCTCGCTCCGCAGGAGCGTGCTTATGGTTTTCACGCTGGAGAAGTCGAGACCGCGTTTCTCCTGGCTTCCGTGCCAGAGCTGGTCGATCGCTCTGCCTATACGAGCCATTACATCGCCGACGTGGCGAAGCCGGGGGTGCTGTTCCCGGAAAACGCTCCGGCGACCTTCGCTTGGCTCACGAGCGACATCGCCGCGAGCGGGGTGATGGGCGATCCGCGCCCAGCGACCGCCGACAATGGCGCACGTTGGCTCGACCAGGCGGCCACCCGGCTGGCCAGCATCCTCGAAGTCATGCTCGGCTTCCCGCATTCGACTGCACCATGAGCGGCGTTTGGATCGAATGCGGCAACGGTGTCCGCCTCGAACGCGGCGTCAGTTGCCGCATGTCCGACGGCATCGACCTCCTATCGGACCACTACTATCCGCCCGAGCCCGGTCCGCATCCCACGCTGTTGATGCGCCAGCCCTACGGCCGCGACCTGGCCTCGACGGTCACCTACGCGCATCCGGCCTGGTTTGCCCGTGCCGGGTACAACGTGGTCATTCAGGACGTACGCGGCCGCGGAGATTCCGGAGGCGATTTTTATCCCTTTCGTCATGAGGCGCGGGATGGCGCCGAAACCATCTCCTGGCTGAGCATGCGGCCCGAATCGAACGGCAGCATCGGGATGTATGGTTTCTCCTATCAGGGAATCACGCAGTTGCTGGCCGCGGCAGAGGCTCCCGACAGTCTGATCTGCATCGCGCCCGGCATGACCGCCCATGATCTGTACCACGGCTGGTTCTATCACAATGGTGTGCTGCGCTTGGCATCGGCGCTCGGCTGGGGACTGCAGATGCTGAAGGGGGATGCTCGTCGCCTCAAGCTGCGCCGAGCAAGCGACCTACTCGAACAGGCCTGGGCCAACCTTCCGGCGCAAACCTGTGTTCTGCCATTCGGCAAGCATCCCGCGATTGGCAGCGAAGGCCTGCCCTCCTATGTGCTCGATTGGTTTGAGCATGCTGAGCCGGACGATTACTGGTCGTCGCTCGATTTGAGTCAATCGGTTGGCCGTATTCGCATCCCCGCGCTTCACATTTCCGGCTGGTACGACACCTATCTCAAGGGCACGATCGACAGTTTCCTGGCGTTGACCCGTTGCGCTGGCACCGATTTCGCGCGTCGTCATCAGTATCTGGTGGCCGGCCCCTGGCTGCACATTCCCTGGGGTGACCGCGTTGGCGCGGCCGATTTGGGCGCCTCGGCACTGCTCGACACCGACGCACTCCTGCTTCGTTGGTTCGATCATTGGCTGAAGGGCTCCGGGGAGTTTTCCGACGAGCCCCGGGTTCGCTATTTCGTACTCGGCGAGAACCGTTGGCGCAGCGCTGACACCTTTCCCCTGGCAGCGGATCACGTTTTGTATCTGCACAGCACAGGCCGGGCCAATTCGCGCAAAGGCGACGGTGTCCTCTCTCGTGCCGAACCGTTGCCGGACGAGCCCCCCGACATCTTCCTCCACGATCCGGAGGTGCCCGTTCCTGCTCCCGGAGGTCTGGCCGCGCCGCCTGGTCAATTCGATCAGTCTGCGCTCGAACTCGGCAACCACGTGCTGGTCTACACGACCGCCCCGCTCTCGTCGCCCCTCCGCATCTTTGGTATTCCGCGCGTCTCGCTGTATGCCTCGAGTTCGGCGGCACACACCGATTTCACTTCAAAACTCGTGCGAGTCCGCCCGAGCGGTGCAGCCGAATTCATCTGCATCGGCATCGCGCGCTCTCGTAGGCTGTTCGCCCGGACCGGATACACGCAAGACAGAATCCATCATTGGCAGTTCGATTTGGAGCCCACGTCTTGTCTGTTCGACGTCGGCGATCGCATCCGGCTGGAAATCGCCAGCAGCGCCTTTGCGCTCTACGACCGCAATCCAGGCACAGCGGTGCCGTCTTACCGTGCCACCTCCTGGGATTGGCAGCGTTCGACGCAAATCCTTCATCACACCTCTGCTCACTCGTCTGCGCTCTACTTGCCCGCTCTCGAGGCCCCCGGATGATGGTCGCCTCGAATGTGCCGCAGATCCAGTTCGACGGTGTCAGCAAGAGTTACGGCGCCGGCCGAGCGGTCCTGGAAGCGATCGATTTGAAAATTCTCAAAGGCGAATTCGTCAGCCTCATCGGACCGTCTGGCTGCGGCAAATCGACAGTTCTGAAATTGATTGCAGGCCTTACGCCACCCAGCGCCGGCACGATTCAAGTCGACGGCATGACACCCGAACATGCCCGGGAGACGATGTCGTTCATTTTTCAGGATGCCACGCTGCTTCCCTGGCGCACCGTAACGGACAATGTCGGCCTAGGCCTTGAGCTGGAGCATATCGTCAGCAAGCGCCGCGCCGAGAAAGTTGCCTCCCTGCTCGAGCTGGTCGGTCTCGGCCAGGTCGCAGACGCGTATCCACGGGAGCTTTCCGGCGGTATGAAAATGCGCGCTTCGATTGCCCGCGCGCTCGCCACGAATCCGCGTCTGCTCCTGATGGACGAACCTTTCGCAGCTCTGGATGAAATGACGCGGGATCGCCTCAATGAAGAGTTGCTACGCCTGCGCGCCGAGCAGCATTGGACCGCTGTCTTCGTCACGCACTCAGTGGCCGAGGCTGTTTTTCTGTCGACACGCGTCGTTGTCCTGGCGCCGAATCCGGGGCGCATCCATGCCGTGGTTCCAGTCGATCTCCCTTTCCCGCGCACGGCAAAGCTTCGGGAGTGCCCCGAGTTCGAAGGACTGGTGGCGGGGGCGTCTCACGTTCTCCGCCAGGTGCTGGCACCGTGAGGCAGCGGCTTATTACCGTCGCCAATGCCCTCGCTGTTTTTCTCGCGCTGCTGGTGGTTTGGCAGCTCATCTTGTGGGTCTTTCACGTGCCGCGCTACATGCTGCCCTCACCGTGGGCCGTCGCGCGTGCCGTCGGTGAACGCTTTCCTTCGCTATTGACCTCGACCGCCATCACCGCCGAAGAGTCTCTCGGGGGCCTGCTGGCCAGCATCGTCGTCGGCGTCATCGCCGCGTTGATCTTTGCTCAATCGCGTTGGGTCCGAAAGATGCTCTACCCGTATACGATTCTCCTTCAAACTGTGCCCATCGTCGCGATCGCTCCGCTGATCCTGATGTGGGTCGGCGCTGGCATCGGGGCGGTGGCGCTGATCGCCTTCATCATTTCGCTTGCCCCCATTATTGCCAACACCACGCAGGGCCTGATTAGCGTGGACGAAAATCTCGTGCATCTCTTCCTGATGCACAATGCCTCGTCAGCCCAGAAGCTGTTCAAGCTTCGGTTGCCGCACGCGGTTCCTTCGCTTTTCGTCGGTATTCGGATCGCCAGCGGCATCTCCGTCATAGGCGCCATCACGGGAGAGCTGTATGCTGGATCGAGCCAAGTGGGTGTGGGCGGTTTGGGCTACTCGATACTCTACGCCTCGTCACAGTTGCAGACGGACTACCTGTTTGCGCTGGTCCTTGCGGCGACGGTGCTGGGTTTCAGTTTTTTCTTTGTGGTGATGTTTTGGGAGTGGTATTTCCTACACCGTTGGCACGAGTCGGTGCGCACCCCGGAAACAGAATGATCCGAGCGAAACGCCTATTCAACGGCGATTGTCGACCCACGTTGCGCGGTGGCCGAAAGCCGTTCAATGCGATGATCGATAACGGCCCGGATCGCCTTGAGGAATTCGACCCGCGAATTGGCGAGGTGCTGGCGCACGGCAGGCGAAATGTCGAAGTATTTTCCTAACTGATCCAAGACTTCGTGGCAAGCACAGCGCTCGCTTGCCCTGTGCTCGGCCGCCGCGTTCGGTGTCTGTTCGTTGCTCATGGTGTCTCCTTCATCTCAACCTTCAAGACCTGGTTATCCAGTTTGGCGCGTGAGGGAACCAGCGTTGCCATCGACCGCGGCAAGCCAATGTGGCGTCGGAGAGTACCGATCTCGACCACCAGCTCGTCGCCCTTCTTAAACAGCGTCACTTCACCCTTTGCCGCAAACGGTAGGAGCAGACGAATCTCGTAAATCCCGTCCGTTTTACCAAAGGTGTACGGCTTTTCGGTTCGAGTCACCGCCGCCGGGTCCTGGTCATGATACAGCACACGTGCCAATTCCCGGAGCCGATGTTTGCCAAGGACCTCGTGCGCAAACAAAGGCACGCGGCAAACGGGGACTGGCGCGAAGTATTCTTCAATCTCCTTCAACACCTTGTCCTGGGACGTGTGCCATTCGTTAAACCATGTGTCCTGCACTTCTGCCGGAAGAAGCCGATTGACGACGACCGAATCCACAGTTAGGCCATGCAGTGAAAAATAGACGAAGGCGCGCTGGGTCTCGCGCAGAACCATCTTTTCAGGATTGGTCACCAATCGGACGCTGGTCGTATAGGGGTCTTCCATCAAGTCATCGACACCCTCGAGCTTTTCAAACAGGTCTCGGATGTTCGCGAAATAGCTGTCGGTCGGCAACTCGAACGGTGCCACGCGATTGGCGATCGGGCGCACAGCCTTCAGCAGGTTCCGCTGGAAGGGGAAAATGTGCTTCATGTACCAGTCAAGTGTTGTGGGCATGCTGATGAATCGGAGCGATTCGGCTGTGGGCGCGGCGTCGAGCACGATCACGTCGTACCGCTGCTCGCGGCGGTATTGGTTGATATACATCATGGCGCTGAGCTCTTCCATGCCGGGGAGAATCGCGAGTTCTTCGGCTTCCACGCCACTGATGCCGGTCGTGCGCAATACGGAGGTGACGTAGGCCGAGATCTCCTGCCAGTGACGTCGGATCTCCTTCTGAATATTCAGCTCGAAAATCGAGAGCCGGTCCGAGATGGGTAACGGGTCGGAGGTCTGCGAGTGGAACAGATCGGTTGCCAGGTCAAAGGAATCGGCCAGACTGTGTGCGGGATCGATACTCATGACGAGCGTCCGATGATTTAGTTCCGCCAGCCGGACGCCCGTGGCGGCCGCCAAGCTCGTCTTTCCGACGCCGCCCTTGCCGGTGAACAGCAAAATCCTCATGTCCCATTATAGCAAGCCCAACGAGTCCCGGACCTAAGGGGCCCATGAAGACCAGGCCCGCTTTCGTGCCCGACGCGTTTCCTCTACAATGAGGGCAAAAGTTACGGAGTCGCTTCCATGCTGCGCTTGGAAACCGAAACCGGATGGTGGCTGGTTACACATCCCGACCACGCTCGCCTGGCCGGAGCGTTCGCTGAGAGTTGGGGCAACCAGCGTTTCCTCGCTCCCGAGCCGCGTGCGCGCGTCCTGAAAGGCATTGCGCGACACGACGATGGCTGGGCAGTGCGCGATGCTGCCCCGCAGATTACGCGGCAAGGCAAGCCCAGCGCGTTCTCGGTCGAGCTGGTCGGAAAGTATTCTGCTTTTGAGGAAATAGACCTTCGAGACTACCTAACGGTACGGGATCGCGCCCTCCGATTGATCGCAGAGGAGGACCCGTATGCTGCCATCCTGATCTCGATGCACACCCACAATTTGCTGAGCGAACATGCGGACCGCTCGACGATTGCACCGGCGGAGCTGCCTGTGCTCGATGAGTTTCTTGAGCAGCAAAAGGTTTTTCAACGGTATTTGCTTGAGCAGATTTCCGCCGATCGCAGTGTTCCGGTCGCACAGAAAACCGAGGCTGCGATCCTCGATCATTTCCGGTTGCTGCAAGCCACCGACAATCTTTCGCTTCTTGCCTGCGTGGACTTTCCTCGACCTGCGAGCCTGTTGCATGCGTTGCCGTTGCGAGACGGAACGCGCAGCCGAGTCGAGGTGCGGTCGGCCGGCTCACGCCATTTCGTGCTGGATCCCTATCCCTTCGCCGAGCCTTCTCTCACCTTCCAGTTTCCAGCGCGACAGGTCGCCGGGAAGCTCTTCGCTTCCGCCGCCAAGCTGCAGGAGCAGTTCGGGGCGGCCCCGGTCGAGACATTGTCGGTGACCCTCAGCGCCGCCTAGCTAAGTCCGTTGGAAAAGACCTCGCAGCGGAAGGATGCGTTTCGGCAGTAGGGCGGTAACGGTGAACATGGGTTCGTTGACGACCTGGCTGAGGCGCAGGTGCATGGCGACGCTGCACAGGATGTAGGCGTGGACGTCGCGGAAGCCCCAGCGCGCCACCAGTAGGTCGATCATGCGCGAAGTGGCGGCGCGGGCCGCGGCAACGGCGTCGGCGGCCGATTCCACTACAACCCATGCACCATCGAGCCAGACCGATTCGCGAGGGGCAGGTGACTCAAGCAAGGGCGCGGGCAGCAACTGGCCCTTGTGAAGGCGAAAGCGCAGGGTGGCGTCGGCCGGACATTCAATACCATTGATGCACACCTCGCCGTCGCCTTGGGCGGCGTGGGCGTCACCGGCCGAAAACAGCCCGCCGCGATTGAAAACGGGCAGATAAAGAGTGGCGCCCTCACACAGATCGCGTACGTCCATATTGCCGCCAAATATCCCGGGGGGGCGTGTGCGGAATTCGCCGTCTTCGGCGGGGGCGACGCCCATCACACCGCAAAACGGGCGCAGCGGTACGACGGCGGGGGCCAGCGAACGGCTGATGGCGCCTTCGAGCTCCCAGTGAAAGAGATAGGGCTGCCGGAAACGCTCTTTGAGGAAGCCAAGGCCGGAGATCACACTCGACCAGCCCCAGCCCCGGTGGGCAACCTCTCGGATTTCGATTTCCAGGACATCGCCTGGCTCAGCGCCCTCAACGAATATCGGGCCGGTGAGCGCGTGAATGCGGTCGCGATCGATTCCGAGGTATTCAGACAGCGTCATGCCAGGCCGGACCTGCGCGCCACTGGCGTCATGACATTCCAAACGTACGGTGTCGCCGGGGGCGACGGCTAGGCGCGGCGCGAGATGGCGATTCCAACGGGAGTGCGTAGGATCGGCTGCAAGGGAGTGTTCGGCCATGGCGTTAGGGCTCAAGTTCGACGGTCATTTGCAACTCAACCAGCGCGTTGCGCGGCAATGCAGATACGCCGAGGGCAGCGCGGACGTGGCGGCCGCTTTCACCGAAAAGTTCAACGAAGAGATCGGATGCACCGTTGATTACCCGAGGCGAATCCGGAAAGCCGGAGACGGCATTGACGTAGCCGTTCACGGTAACGATTTGCTTGACTACGTCCAGCGAGCCAAGATGGCGCTTGAGCACAGCGAGCTGTGTGAGCGCGCAAGATTGTGCGGCTAGGTAGCCCTCTTCGACCGAGCGATTTAGGCCGACGGTGCCCGCAATGACTCCTTCCGGGCCTGTGGAAATGACTCCGGCCAAATAGACCATACGACCGAGAGTTTTGGCGGGGACGTAGTTCCCTCCGGCTTCGGCTGGCGCCGGGAGGGCGATGCCAAGTTGTACCAAACGCGCTTCGGTTCCTGTCGGCATGGCCTTGTAGGATCCTCCGAGGAAAGAATCGGAAAGCGCCACTCTAGCACACCGAAGTCGTCGCGAGATTGGGGCTTGCGGCGGCGGTGTGGTGCGATACGATGGGCGCCATGCGCCGAGTCGGAATCAGGGCCACCGCTGGTTTTCTGTTTATGGTGGCTACTCTGGGGATGCTGGTTGTGCGGGAGGTCTGGTGGGCGCAGGCGCAGCCGACATCGAGTGCGCCGCTTGCGGCAAAATTGCTCGCGGAGCGGGGCTCGCCAGCCGACCTCGAGATTGGTGGCAATCTGGAGGTCATGCCGCATCGCGCCACCTGGTACTTAACGCGCGAGGATCTACTCGGGCTGCGGCAAGCGAGTTTTACGGTAAGTGACGATCCGAATTTTCTGGGGCCCACGCGCGTGAGCGGCGTGCCCCTGGAGGATTTAGTCCGCGATGTGGGCGCGCCGGCTGGCGATATGGTGGTGGCCATTTGCAAGGACAAATACCAAACGAATTATTCGCGCGACTATCTCGCGCAGCACCATCCCCTGCTGGTGCTGGAGATCAACGGGAAACCTCCTTCAGGCTGGCCGCGGGATTCGAGCAGGCACGAATTTGACTTGGGGCTGGGGCCGTATATGATCACGCACCCGAACTTCACTCCAGCATTCAGGGTGCTGGCGCACAACGACGAGGCGCAGATTCCTTGGGGCGTCGTGCGTCTTGAATTTCGCAACCAGGAGCAGGTTTTCGGTGCGATTGCCCCTTCCGGACCCCTCGCGAAAGATCGCACGGTAGAGGCAGGCTACCGGATCGCACAGCAGAATTGCTTTCGCTGCCACAACGCCGGAGACGAAGGCGGGAAGAAGTCGGGGGTGACCTGGGCCGTGCTTTCGGCGGTTGCCGCGGGGTCGCCGGATTTCTTCGCCAAGTATGTGAGCGATCCGAAGTCGAAAAGCCCGCAATCCCAAATGCCGGCGAACCCGGAGTATGACCACCTGACTCTCGACGCGTTGACCGCCTACTTTCGATCCTTTCAGCAGCCGGGGAGCCCATGATGTTGCGCCTGGCGAAGGTGCTTCTGGTCTTCGGCGTGGCGGTCTTCTACACCCTGGTCGTATTCAACAACCTCAGCGACTACAGCTCGAACCACGAATTCGTACGACACGTGTTGATGATGGACTCGACTTTACCTGGCAATCACGGGATGTGGCGCGCGATCAATTCGCCTGGGGTTCAGACGACGTTCTATCTTGCGATCATCGTGTGGGAGTTCGTAACGATGCTGCTGTGCTGGTGGGGGGGATTTCGCCTCCTGACGATGCTCAGCGCAAGCGTGGCAGATTTTCAAAGTGCGAAGGGTATGGCTATTGCGGCGCTGACTCTCGGCTTACTGATGTGGTTGGTCGCATTTCTCAGCGTCGGCGGCGAGTGGTTCCTGATGTGGCAATCGAAGACCTGGAACGGGCAGGAGGCGGCCTTCCGTAACTTTGCCGTGGTGGGCATTGTGCTGCTGCTCGTGGTACTGCCCGAATCGGAATCCTAGCCTGACCTTGAGGCCGAGCCCCTGCGGCGGGCGGCGACAAACCAGAGTAAGCCAGCCGCGAGATAGACAAGGTAAATGTAGGGAAGCTTGCCGTAGGGTCCCTCGGGCACAGGATACAAATTCCCGATGAGCGCCAGCAGCATCGCAACAAACGCCAGCACGGAAATGATGCGCGTGGTCGGCCGTACGCGGCCGTGGCTGCGCAAATAGCGCGGGAGTGCAATACAGACCAGCGCATACGTCACCATAAAGCCGTAGGTCGCGAGCGACCCCATCCAGCCGTAGACGTCTAGTCCGCTGGCTCCGCGGGCCGCCAGGACCACGACGGGAAGCCCCGCGGCGATTCCCGTAACCACAATCGCCGGGCCCGGGGTTTCATGACGGTGGTGGGTACTGCGCAGATGACCGTGCGCTAACCCGTGGTGCGCCATGAGGAGCAGCACGCGCGAAGCCGCCGTAACGCAGGCGAGCGTGCAGGCGAATAAGCTTACCAGCACTCCCAGGTTGATCAACGTCCCGAGGATCGGTGCACCGGCCACCCCCGCCAGCGTTTGCATCGGCGCCTGACTGTTGCCCAAGTTCTGGCCAATGATATGGAATCCCAGCACCTCGGTGTAGGCACACGCGACGAAGATCGCTCCGGCGAGAAGGGAACTCTGGATCACGGCCCGGGGGATCGTCTTCAGGGGATTGCGCGCTTCCGCGCCCAGCGTGGTGGCGCTCTCAAATCCGACGAAGCTAAACAGCGCCAGAACGAGCCCGAGACGCAGACCGCTGCCACTCATCCCTTCCAGCGTGATTTGGCTCCTGTCCCAGCGGAGGCCGTGGTGGGTGAGAACAAGCACTACGACGATCAGAATCGTACAAAGAGACAACGCTTCGATCCAGAGCATCAAACGTGCGGAAACCTTCACGTCGCGCCATGCGACCCACATCGAAATCGCGGTGACGACCAAAGTGAGCAGCACGGCCGAAGCAGGCGTGACGGGGGAACGCAGAAGCACCATGGCGGCGTATTGGTAGAAGCCACCAATGACGCTGGAACCCGAGGCCACGTAGGCAAGCAGCAGGCTCCAGGCGACGATGGCTCCCATCCACCGCGGGAGAACCTTGGCCGCGTAGATATAAAGGGAACCTGGCGACGATGAGTAGCGTGCGAAGCTGGCTATGCACAGGGCGACAAGAAGCACGGCCACGGTCGCCAGCAGGTAGGCCAGCCATGTTCCGTTACCAGCTAAGGCACACGCCAAGGGGATGGTGACGGCCGGCGTGCTGCTGGGTGCCATCGTCGAAACGGACTGTGCCAGCGTTTCCATCGCCGAGAGGACTTCGTGGCGCAGACCGTAGTGCGGTTTTACGCTGCCGGGCGCGCTCGGATGGGGCGCGGAGGGCCTGGCGCGTTCCGACGATTGGGCTGGTGTGACCATGGCGTACCATACAGGTCCAGAGCCGCCAGCGCAAGAAGCGAGCAGTCGAAGGGAGATAGCGGCTATAATCGCCCCCGCTTTGCGCACACGACGGAATCGGGGAGGCAGGATGGCATCGAACAACAAACGGCTTCACGCAGTAGTCTCTCCGGTTCTCGTTCTCGTGTTGTGTGCCGGCTGCAGTACCCACCGAGCCGAAGAGAAGAGGCCCGTATCGCCGGCGACCATCGTTTTTATGAGCGATTTCGGCACCGCGAACGACGCCGTGGCGATCTGCAAAGCGGTGATGACACAAATCGCGCCCGACGCACGTATCATGGACATCACACATCAAGTCACGCCCTTTTCCATCGAAGAGGGAGCGCGGTTTCTTGCCGGTGTCACCCCCTACTATCCTGCGGGCACGGTATTTCTCGTTGTGGTCGATCCAGGAGTGGGGACATCCCGAAAAGCAGTCATCGTGAAGACCAACAAGGGGCAATATTTCGTCTTGCCGGACAATGGATTGATGACACCGGTGATTGATCGCGATGGGTTCGCGGGCGCGCGTGAAATCACCAATCCTGCCTGGATGATTGGCGACAAGATTTCCTCGACGTTTCATGGCCGCGACATTTTTTCCCCTGCCGCCGCACACCTGGCCCAAGGAGAGGACTGGATGCTTGCGGGGCCGGAGGTTAGCGAGCTAGTGCGCCTGAATCCTCGCGTCGCCACGTTGGAGCAAAAGGGCATCAGCGGGGAGGTCGTCGGCCTGGACGATCCGTTCGGCAGCCTCATCACAGACATTCAAGGCGACGATTTCAAAATGCTCGGCTATACGCTCGAAGACAAAGTTCCGGTAAAGATCGACAAGAAACAGTACACCTTCCCCTACGAGAAGACGTTCATGGGGGTGCCGGTCGGGCAGCCCCTTATCTATATCGATTCGCGTGGGCGTCTCGGCATCGCCATCAATCAGGGCGATTTTTCGAAGGAATTTCACGTCACGCCGTCCGCGCCGGTCTTTATTCCGCGCAAGTGACAGTTTCTTGTTGAACGAGCCCCTCGCCTTGCTGGTTGACGCCCGAGTGGCCCCCACCCTATAGTGGCTCATTTTCATTTTGCTAAGGGGAGATCGAGGGTGCTCGAGCGAATGTTTCATCTTTCCGAGAACAAGACGACGGTGCGTCGCGAGCTGCTGGCCGGGCTCACAACGTTCATGACCATGGCTTACGTCGTGGTTGTGAATCCGCAGATTCTCTCGCAGGCCGGAATGCCAGTCGATGGGGTGCTTTTTGCAACGTGCATTTCAGCGGCCATCGCAACCCTGGTGATGGGAATTTGGGCGAATTACCCGATCGCGCTCGCGCCGGGAATGTCGCTGAACGCCTATTTCACCTACTCGATCGTCATCGGGCGGCACGTGCCGTGGCAGACGGCGCTTGGTGTGGTGCTGCTTTCCGGTCTGCTGTTTCTCATCCTCACGCTGACGAACGTGCGCGAGCAGATCGTCAACGGAATTCCCGATTGCCTGAAGCACGGCACGGCGGCGGGGATCGGGCTGTTCATTGCCTTCATCGGATTTCGCAATGCCAATATTATCGTTGCGAATGCGTCGACGTTTGTTGGGCTGGGAAAACTCTCCGACCGCACGGTGATTCTGGCTTTAGTGGGCGTACTGCTGATTGCGATCCTCATCGCACGGCGCGCGGGGAGCGCGATTTTGATCGGCATCGTGGCGATTACCATCGCCGGCATTCCGCTGGGGGTAAGCCACTGGCCGCAGCATCTTTTCTCGCTACCCCATCCCGGTGGAACTTTTCTAAAACTGGACCTGCGTTCGGCGGCCAAGCTGGGGCTCGGCGAACTGGTCTTCGTGTTTTTCTTTGTCGATCTGTTCGACAACGTGGGAACGCTTGTCGGCGTATGTGAGGAGGGTGGATTTCTGCGCGATGGCAAATTGCCTCGAGCCAGCCGCGCGTTGCTGGCCGATGCCTTTGGCACGATTCTGGGTGCGCTGACGGGAACGTCGACGGTCACAAGCTACGTCGAAAGCGCGGCGGGCGTGGCGGCGGGCGCGCGCACAGGTCTGGGCAATTTGCTGATCGCGGCTCTGTTTTTCGCTGCCATGTTCTGCGCGCCGATGGTGGCGGCCATTCCCTCCTACGCAACGTCCCCTGCCTTGATCTTGGTCGGCGCGTTGATGTGCGGTGCGGTCGCACGCGTGAAATGGGACGATTTCACCGACGCGGTGCCCGCCTTTCTGACTCTGATTGCAACGCCACTGACGTTCAGCATTGCGACAGGGCTAAGCATGGGGCTGCTGTCGTTTACGTTTCTGAAATTGTTTGCCGGGAGAAGCCGAGAGATCAGTCCGTTGATCTGGGTGCTTAGCGTTTTGTTCCTGCTACGCTATATTTTTCTCGGCTCTGAGTGAAGGTCCACTCGTTCCTCCGTCGTGCCTCTTTGCTTGCATCGGTGTGACTGAGTGGCTCGTTGGCTGCAGTTTGTGTTACGCTTTTCGCTGACGAGAGCGTCGGTGGCTGCTCTGGGGTTTGGGGGATCGGCCCGGCATCTCGCTGATCTGCTCTGACATCTAATTAGCAGGGATAAGCGTACTTATGTCTACCACGTTGGTTCGTCCTCCGCAGCGCAAGCGGGAGACGCTAGAGCATGCGGTGATCCGTTTTTGCGGCGATTCGGGTGACGGCATGCAGATCACGGGCAGCCAATTCACCAACACCGTGGCGCTTTACGGCAATGATTTGGCCACCCTTCCCGATTTCCCGGCTGAAATCCGCGCTCCCGCGGGCACCCTCCCCGGCGTCAGCGGCTTTCAGGTTCATTTTTCTTCCAGCGATGTGTACACGCCCGGCGACAGCGTCGATGCGCTTGTGGCCATGAATCCCGCGGCCTTGAAGATGAATCTGCCAGACCTGAAGCAGAACGGGATTCTCATCGTCAATCTGGACAATTTTGAAGAGACCGACCTGCGCAAAGCGCAGCTGAGCGTAAATCCTCTCGAAGATCATTCACTCGACGGTTACCGCGTATTCCCTGTCGAGCTGACCAAGCTGACGCGCGCCGCCCTGAAGGACCTCGGCCTCGACGCCAAGAGCATGGACCGCTGCAAGAATTTCTTCGCCCTGGGGATGTGCTACTGGCTGTACAACCGCTCCATGGAGACCTCGCTCCGCTGGATCGAAGACAAATTCAAGGCCAAGCCTGCGCTCGTGAACGCCAATCGAACCGCGATGCAGGCGGGTTACAGCTACTGCGAAGCCACCGAAGCGTTTCAGATCACCTACGAGATCCCGCCGGCGAAGCTTTCGCCCGGCGTGTACCGCAACGTCAGCGGCAACAGCGCGCTGGCCATGGGTTTCGTCGCGGCCTCGCAAAAGTCCGGCTTGCCGCTCTTTCTCGGCTCCTATCCGATCACACCGGCTTCCGACATCCTGCACGAACTGTCGGCTTACAAGAATTTCGGTGTGATCACTTTTCAGGCCGAGGACGAAATCGCCGCGATCACTTCGGCGATCGGCGCGGCTTATGGCGGAGCGCTCGGCGTCACCACCACCTCAGGTCCCGGCATGTCTCTGAAAACCGAATCGCTCGGCCTCGCCGTGGCGGTGGAGTTACCGCTGGTCGTATGCGATATCCAGCGCGGCGGCCCCTCCACAGGATTGCCGACGAAGACCGAACAAGCCGACCTCTTGCAGGCACTATTCGGGCGAAACTCGGAGGCACCGATTCCCGTACTGGCGCCTTCGACCCCGGGCGATTGCTTCTGGATTGCGCTCGAGGCGAGCCGTATCGCTGTCAAATACATGGTACCCGTCATCGTTCTTTCCGACGGGTATCTTGCGAACGGCGCCGAGCCTTGGAAAATTCCCGAGGTGTCCGAGCTGCCGGACATCCCCGTGAAGTTCGAAACCAACCCGCAAGGATTCCAGCCGTACAAGAGGAATCCCGAGACGCTCGCCCGCCCTTGGGCGATTCCCGGCACGGCCGGTCTCGAGCATCGCGTCGGCGGAATCGAAAAGCAAGACGTAACCGGCAACGTCAACTACGAACCGCTCAACCACGAGCGCATGGTCCGTTTGCGCGCCGAAAAGGTTGCCAGGATCGTGCAGGACATTCCCGACGCTGTTCCGGTAGGGGACGAATCGGGCGATTTGGTGATCGTGGCCTGGGGTTCGACGTACGGCCCGGTCACCGCGGCGCTGCGATCGGAACGCGCCAAGGGCCGTCGCATCGGCCACGTTCATTTGCGCCATCTGAATCCGCTGCCGAAGAATCTTGGCGACGTTCTGATGCGATACGACCGCGTTCTCGTGCCCGAGATGAACATGGGCCAACTATGGATGCTGCTGCGCGCCAAGTATCTTGTCGATGCGGTCGGCTACAATAAAATCCAGGGGAAGCCCTTCAAGCAATCCGAGATCGAACGGAAAATCGAGGAGATCCTCGACTAATGCGCTTGCATGCGTCCCATCAGCGTCCGACGATCATGCCGAGTCGGTCGGTGCTGGGCTTTGCTTTCTCTGTCACGATGGAGCAATCCACATGAGTACGGCTACTTTGCCAACGTACACAAAGAAAGACTTTCAGACCGACCAGGAGATACGCTGGTGTCCGGGTTGCGGAGATTATGCGATTCTCTCGGCGGTTCAGTCCGTTTTTCCTGAGCTTGGCATCCCGCGCGAAAAATTCGTCGTCATCTCGGGGATCGGGTGCTCGAGCCGTTTTCCTTACTATGTCAATACCTTTGGATTCCACACCATTCACGGGCGTGCTCCCGCCATTGCGACAGGGCTAAAAATCACGCGGCCGGATTTGGATGTTTGGGTCATCACAGGCGACGGCGATTCGCTTTCGATCGGCGGCAATCACACCATACACATGTTGCGCCGCAACGTGGGGTTGAAAGTGCTGATGTTTAATAATCGGATTTACGGATTGACAAAGGGCCAGTATTCGCCGACATCGGAAATCGGCAAGAAAACAAAATCGACTCCGTATGGTACGGCCGACCGTCCGTTCAATCCGATTGCCCTTGCGTTGGGCGCCAATGCGACGTTTGTCGCGCGCTCGGTCGATATTTTCCAGCAACACCTGAAGGAAACGCTGCGAAAAGCGGCGGCGCACAAAGGCTCGGCCTACGTCGAAATTCTGCAGAACTGCAATATTTTCAACGATCATGCCTGGGAGTCGGTCACGGAGAAAGACGCGCGGTCCGAACACGTCGTGCAACTCGAGCACGGCAAGCCCCTCGTCTTCGGCAAGAACCGAGACAAGGGCATCCGGCTGAACGGACTCGATCTGCAGGTTGTGACGCTCGGTGGCGGCATCACCGAGAAAGATCTCCTGGTCCACGATGAGCAGAGTCCGCGACCCGCGTACGGCTTTCTGCTCGCCCATATGGAGGAGCAGCCGGGGTTCCCGACTCCGATCGGTGTTTTTCGCGCTTGGAGCGACGCGCCGCGCTATGAGGAGACCATCGCTATGCAGATCCGCGACGTGCAGGCGAAACGCGGACCAGGCGACCTCAACAAACTGCTGCACGCGGGCGATACCTGGGAAGTTCGCGCCTAAGTTCCGCCAGCACCTTGCCGACTTAGCGGGCTGCCGAACGCACGGCGGCCTGCCCATTTTGTGCCAACGCGGTCCGCGTTCCAGCTAGCGCCGGCATCAGTGCGAAGGCGTGATCCCGCGCGGCAGCGAATGCAGCTTCATTGTGCTTCGAGATCGGTTCGGCGGTAGGCAACGGCAGTTTTTCGAAGTTCAGAAACTGTCCGCGCAGCTCGATGCGAAAGTCCAAATGCGGCCCGGTGGCCAGACCCGTCATGCCGACCAGTCCGATGCGCTGGCCCTGTTCGACGCGCTGTCCGTCGCGAACGAAAATGCGAGACAGGTGCATGTAATAGGTCGTGTAGCCGTTAGGGTGCTGGACCTTGATGAGGTTCCCGTCGCCGCCCTTTTGTCCCGTAAAAACCACTTTGCCGTCTCCGATTGTCTGCACCGGAGTACCCACGGGAGCGCCGTAGTCGATTCCAAGATGCGGGCGATACTGTTTCAAAATGGGATGGAAGCGATGATAGCTGAAATGCGACGTGATCGGCGCGGCGAATTTGAGCGGTGAGTGCAGGAAGGCTTTCTTCATAGCCTTGCCTTCCGCGGTGTAATAGGCCTCGTTGCCGGAGGTGTCGCGGAACAGCACGGCGCGATACGAGCGGCTGCCGTGGTTGTATTCAGCGGCCAGAATGCGGCCATACGAGATGGTCTCCCCGCTCGCGAGAGTTTGTTTTTCGACGACGACGCGGAAGGTGTCGCCCGGGCGCGTATCGGTGTAGAAATCGAGGTCAAAGGCAAAGATGGCGGCGAGCCGTAGGGCCAGGGCAGGGCTTTCTCCCGCATCGATAACAGCCTGAAACAGCGAGTCGTCGACCTGGCCGGTCACGCCGACCGTCTCGGAATGTGAAGGAACCGCTTCGATCTCAGAGCGAAAGCTATCACCCTGTGGCGCGATCGAAAGGATGTGCTGCGGATCGATCGTGTAACGCACTTCACGAAGGTCGCCGAACGGCGAGCGGCCTATCGCCAATCGATTTCCCGCGCGAAGATGGCGCAGGTCGAAAACCGGCTGTGACGAAGCGACCACTCGAGCGGCGGTAGGCGCGTCCATGCCCAGGGCCTGCAAAAACGCGGCAAAAGGGAGTCCTTTAGGAAGGGCCCGCTCGGTGAAGTGGACGATTTGTTGCTCGAAGCGGAGAGCCTCTTGGTGTGCGGCGAGAAAGTCGACAGCCATTTTTTTCTCGGCGGAACAACGGACGCGGTAGGACGCATAGACACAGCCCACAGCTAGCAGCAGAAAGCTCGGCCAGAAGATCCATCGCTGCACATTCATTCCGACTTTCAAAACTCCTTTCCAAGCGATCGGCAGCATAGCCCAGGGTTGTCGCGACAGAAAAGCGAAAAGGTGAAGTGTGATACCTGATTAGTGACGGCTAGCGGGACGAGGGGGACGGAGCGACCTGCTTCGGGATCAGGCTGCCGGAAGGTGTTGGTAGCGGTTTATCGGGGCGGGGGAATTCGTAGATGCCCCAGGGATCGGAGGCGATCAAGATGCGATCCGGTTCGACCAGAACGGCGGTGGGCTTGACGCTGGTGTCCCCGGCAATCGTCACGTAGTACGTGTCCAGAAGATAGCCGCTGCTATCGAGATGCGCAAGCATGTCGCCGATGGCGACCCACGCCTCCTGCGTTTGTGGGTCGATTCCGAGCGCGGTAATGACGGGCTTCTCGAGCTTGTGCTTGGACGGATCGTCGAGGCCAACGCGCAGCGTAGCGGTGGCGCGGTACGTTCCGAATCCGCCGGGATGAAGGTGTCCGAATCCCTCAGCGCCCTCCGGAGGTTTTCCGCCAAAGAAATCCGGCCTAAGCCCTTCGCCGCCGAAGTTCCCCAAGCCTCCTCCGCCGTGCATTCCGCCGAAGTGGAAAGGATCGCCGAGCCCCATCCCCATCATGCCGGGCATCAACAGACCGGGCGTTCCTGAATCAGAGTAGCTTTCGGCGTCGAAGCTCAGGATTTCGCTATCCAGATCGGAGGGGTCTGCGATGGTGGAGGAGGTGGATGAATCCGCTGTGGGCGATCCGCCGGTCGCTCCCGTGCCGGTTCCCCCGGCCGTCGGCTGGGCGCGATGGGCGCGGCTGCCCGTCGATACGGAGGTATTCACGGAGTGCAAATCGGTCCAGGTTGTGACCGTCGCCGGTCCCGTCACGCCCGACATGGAGTAGCCGAGCTGAACCTCGCGCCCGTTGCGGCCTGCGAGCGCGCCGAACGCAGTGGCAGGCAAGACCGAATCGTAGGCCGAATAACCGTAGCGGTCGAACCGCTGAATCGTAGGATCGTCGAGAGCAGTGAAAGCAAAATAGATGTTGCCGGAGGAATCGCCCGTAATGCGCCCGCGGTCGATCACCAGCACGGGAGGGGTGCCGGACGCAGGCTGCGCCGCCACGCCACCCGGCTCATCGGCCGGATCACCGAACGTGCGAATGGTTGCACCTGCCTGGTCCAAGACCTGCACCAGACGTTTGGACTGGAGCTTGGTGACTGCGAATTGGCCATCGGGGAGAGCCACGACCGAGGTCGGAGCGGTGATGGGCACGCTGGCGATGAGCGCACCGTTTAAGGAGAAAACCTCGACGGCGTTGCCGCCGCGATCAGCGACGTAGATGAGTCCACGCGAATCGAGGTCGATGCTGACGGCGTAGTGGATCACCACACCGCGCGAATTGGCGTTGGGAATTTGTCCGATCGGTTGGCCGGCGGAATTGAAGATGAGGATCGCGCTCGCTGGTTCCGCAACGACGTAGTAGTGGCCAGCGGCGTCGCGTTTCAGGGCGGAGACGCCGGGACCAACGGTCGGAAACAGCCGCGCGCGGGAGTGGATAACGGCCTGCATGCCCTGCCCCGAGGTAGGGAGAAGTGCGGCGAGAAATAAGACCAGCAGTTTCCCACCAGACACCATGGTTTGGTCAGCGGGCATCGATCTATCCCCGGGGATCAAAGCTTCGCTCGGACATAGTTGCCCGAAACAACGGCAAAAAGTTCCCGGATTTTGTCGGAAAACGCGACTAGTAGGGAACCTTATCGGCCTGGTGTTCCCAGGTGCGGAAAGTTTCCAGCGCTTCGTCCCGCATGAGTTGGATCATAGGGATCTTGCGCGCCGAGTGCGGTTGCGCGATCTCCCGATAAATGAGTGAATCATCGAAGCCCACGCGGGAGGCATCAGCGGCGCTGCCGCCGAAGTACACGCGGTCCGGACGAGCCCAATAGATAGCCCCCAGGCACATGGGGCAGGGTTCGCAGGACGTGTAGAGTTCGCATCCTCGCAACTCAAACAGGCCGAGCGTCGCACAGGCGGCGCGAATGGCGAGTACCTCGGCGTGCGCTGTGGGATCGTTGGCCGTGGTGACGGCATTGGCGGCTTCGGCAATGATTTTGCCATCCTTGACCACCACGGCGCCGAAAGGGCCACCGCGCCTGGACCGGACATTCTCGATGGCAAGTTCGATCGCGCGCGACATGAACGGGTTTGTCATCAACTGAGTATAAGCTCATCGTTCTCAGACAAGCGATGCGGAATGGCTGAGGTTAGTGATTGATTGAAACAGGCTGGGGCGTACGATAGGCTTTTTGGGCGTCCAGCGGTGGCCACACCCTGGAAATAGCAGATGCCATGAGTCAGCGGGCCTACATCTCGCGGCGTGTGGTAACTCCCGAAGGAATACGGGCAGCGGCGGTGCTCGTCGATGGCGAGCGCATTGGCGCCGTCCTAGCGATTGGCGAAATCCCACCCGACGCCGAGCGGCACGATTTGGGCGACCGAGCCATCTTGCCTGGCCTGGTTGATTCCCACGTGCACATCAACGAGCCGGGGCGTACCGAGTGGGAGGGCTTCGAGACCGCAACGCGTGCAGCCGCCGCAGGCGGGTACACGATGCTTGTCGACATGCCTCTGAACTGTCTTCCGGCGACGACCAACGTGGCAGCACTCGAAGAAAAACGCGCGGCGGCGCGGGGGAAAAGTCGCGTGGATTGGGCGGCGTGGGGCGGCGTAGTTTCTGACAATGCGCACGAGATTGAGGCGCTGGCTGGCGCAGGCGTGCTCGGATTCAAATGCTTTCTGATTCACCCCGGGATCGATGGCTTCACGATGGTGACCGAGCAGGAACTGCGCGCCGCGGCGCCGTGCGTTGCGCGCACGGGATTGCCGCTTTTGGTGCACGCGGAGGTGCCCGGTCCGGTGGAGGCGGCGACGGCGAGGCTCGATGGTGAGGACTGGCGGTCATACGCGACGTATTTGAGATCGCGGCCCGATGAGGCAGAGCTGGGCGCGATTCGATGTCTGATCGCACTCGGCCGAGAATTTCGGCTTCGGCTGCACATCGTTCATCTGTCGACGTCCGGGGCGCTGGATTGTTTGCGCTCGGCGCGAGACGAAGGGCTCGCGGTGACTGTCGAGACGTGCCCACACTATTTGCATTTTGCCGCGCAGGAGATTTCTGACGGCGCGACGCTCTTTAAATGTGCGCCTCCGATTCGCGGCCAAGCCAATCGCGAAGAATTATGGCAGGGGATACGCGAGGGACTGATCGATCTTGTCGCGACCGACCATTCGCCGTGCCCGCCGGCGATGAAAAAGCTGGACGCAGGAGATTTCCAGACCGCCTGGGGAGGGATTTCGAGCCTGTCGGTGGCATTGCCGGTCATGTGGACCGAAGCCCAGAAACGAGGATTTGCATTGAGCGATATCGCGCGTTGGATGGCGGAGAGACCGGCGCGGCTGGCCGGGTGCGCTTCCCGAAAAGGCAGAATTGCGGTGGGATCCGACGCAGATTTCATCGTGTTTGATCCGGAAGCAGAATGGGTCGTGACAAAGCAGCGATTGCACCAGCGCCATGCGCTCTCACCGTATTTAGGGGAGCGACTCTGCGGTGTCGTTCAAGCGACCTACGTGCGCGGCAAAGCGGTATTCGAGAGCGGTCAATTTCCTTCCGAGCCAAGCGGAAAAGAGCAGCGTCGGTAGCGATGGAATGAAGAAGCGTACACATATCACAGGTTTTCGTTCACAATGGGAGCGTCTTGACTGAACCCATCGTAGGATCCTCGACACCGCGCAAAGAGGGGCGCGACAAGGTCAGCGGGTGCGCGCGTTATATCGACGACATCCGTTTTCCCAACATGCTATATGGCACGACGGTGCGCAGCCGAATTGCGCGCGGAAAGATCAAAAGCATCCATTTCGGGGCTGGAGTTCGGTGGGACGAGTTTGTGGTGGTGTCGGCAAACGACATTCCTGGAAAGAACTGCATCGCTCTGATCGAGAACGATCAGCCGTGTCTGGCTGATGGCGTCGTCAATCATCCGGAGGAGGCCATCCTGCTGCTCGCCCACCCGGACCGGCATCGACTGCCGATGGCTGCAGCGGCAGTCTCGATTGAGTACGAGCCGCTCGAGGCGGTCTTCACGATCGAAGAGAGCGAGCGAAAAGACAAAATCATCTGGGGCACGGATAACACCTTTAAAGCGTTCTTGATTCAGAAGGGTGAGGTGGACGGTGTCTGGGCCAAGGCAGACTACATCGTCGAGGGTGAGTATTGTACGGGCGCGCAGGAGCAGCTCTACATCGAGACGAACGGTGTCATCGCTCAATCCGACGCCCAGCGTGGCATTACGGTATGGGGCTCGTTGCAGTGTCCGTATTATGTGCACAAGGCGTTGATGACACTCTGCGGATTGCCGGAAGACAAGGTCCGCGTGGTGCAGACAGAGACCGGCGGCGCCTTCGGCGGGAAGGAAGAATATCCCTCCATGATCGCCGCGCACGCCTCGCTGCTGGCGATGAAGTCCAGGCGGCCCGTGAAAATGATCTATGATCGCGCCGAAGACATGGCGGCGACGACCAAGCGGCACCCCTCGCGGACGCGCCATCGCACGGCGGTGAGTAAGGACGGAAGAATCCTCGGCGGCGAGATCGAGCTGGTGATTGACGGCGGCGCATACGTAACGCTTTCGCCGGTGGTGCTGTCGCGCGCAACCATTCATGCTGGCGGGCCCTATTATTGGCCGCACGTGCGCATTCGCACCAAGGCCGTCGCGACCAACGCGCCTCCGCACGGCGCGTTTCGAGGATTCGGCGCGCCGCAGGCCCTGTTTGCGATGGAGCGGCACATCGAGCGGATCGCACGGGCCGTGAATGTATCGTCGGTGGAAATTCGCCGAAAGAACTTTCTGCAGCCAGGTCAGACAACGACGACCGAGCAAGCGATCCATGAGCCCATCGATCTCGGCCAGCTGCTCGATCGGGCGCTCGAACTGGCCGACTACGACGCGAAAAGGAGGCGTTTCGCGGAACAGAACCAATCGAACCGGCAGAAAAACGGCATGGGGATCGCTGCGTTTTTGCATGGCGCGGGCTTCACGGGATCCGGAGAGCGCCACCTCGGTTCGGTGGTTGGCGTCGAAGGACGGCCCGATGGCGGAGTGCGGGTCTTGGTGTCGAGCACCGAATTCGGCCAGGGAACCAATACGGTACTCTGCCAGATCGCGGCCGAGGCCCTAGGTCTGCCGTACGAGGATGTGGCCATCGCCCAGCCGGACACGATGGAGGTGCCGAATAGCGGGCCTACGGTGGCGTCCCGCACGGCCATGGTGGTTGGAAAACTTGTGGCCTCGGCTGCGTTGGGGGTAAAGCAGACGTTGGTGGGCGCAGGAGTTCTAAGGGACAGGTGCACGGCTGAGGAGTTTCGCGCCGCCTGCCGCAGCTATGTGGCTGCGCGCGGCAGATTGCGTTCCCTGGCGCGATACGAGCAACCGGAGGGAATTTTCTGGGACGATCAAAAATACCGCGGGGAAGCCTACGCAGCATTTGCCTGGGCGATCTACGTCGCGGAAGTGGAGGTTGACTTGGCGACATACAGTGCGCGTGTGAAGGATTTCGTCGCGCTGCAGGAAATTGGACGAGTCATGAATCCGGTGCTCGCGCGTGGACAAATTTTGGGTGGCGTGACCCAGGGAATTGGATTCGCGCTATACGAGAAAGTAGAATGGCGCGATGGCCGCATGGCGAACAATCAGATGACGAATTACATCATTCCAACCTCGGCGGATGTGCCGTCGATCCGCGTCTTCTTCGAGGAATTGGGCAACCGGCACGGCGCGTTTGGCGCGAAAGGAATCGGTGAGCTGCCGATGGACGGGCCAGCGCCCGCCATTGTGAACGCGATCGAAGACGCGCTGGGCATTCCGTTCGACACCGTGCCGCTACTTCCCGAGAGCATTTTCGACGGCGTCGCGGCAGCCTCCTCTCGCGCCCGCTCAACTCGTTCACCGGTCGGGGTCCAATGACGCCGAATCGCGGTGCCAAGCGTGAAATTTCTTTTGTCGTGAACGGTGACCACCGAACCGTGTGTGTGTATCCCATGGAGCGTCTGCTCGACGTGCTGCGTCAGCAGCTTTCCCTGACAGGCACGAAAGAGGGTTGTGGGGAAGGCGAGTGCGGCGCCTGTTCGGTCCTGATTGATGGCGCACTGGTCGACAGCTGTCTAGTTCCCGTGGCACAAGCCGAGGGCGCCCGCATCGTCACCATCGAAGGAGTGGCGGCCAACCCGCGGTTCAGCGCGCTCGGCCAAGCATTTCTCGATTGCGGAGGGGCGCAGTGCGGCATTTGCACGCCAGGGATGATGGTGGCGGCCGTTCATCTGCTCGATCGCAATTCGGCTCCGACGATGGACGACATTCGCGAAGGTCTGTCGGGCAATCTTTGCCGCTGCACAGGCTACCTACAGATCCTGGAGGCCGTGGCGGAGGCGGCGAGGCGGACAGCGGTGCGATGAGATCGGATCCAGCCGATTATGAATTCGCGGCGCCCACCCGGCTTGAGGAGGCTGTGAGACTGCTGGCGGAGCAGCCCAAGGCATGGCTGCCAATCGCGGGCGGCACCGATGTCATGGTCCAGTTCGCGGCGGGAACTCTTGCGGCGCGCAAGCTGCTGAGCATCTGGAACCTTCCCGAGCTGCGGCGGATCGAGATCTCACCGCACGAAATTCGGATCGGCGCAGGTTCAACGTACAGCGATCTGCGCGGTCACGAAGTCATCGCGCGCGAGTTTTCTTTATTGGCGCGTGCGGCGAGCTGGACGGGCGGCATTGCGAATCAGAACCGAGGCACGCTTGGCGGAAATATCGTGAACGCCTCGCCGGCGGCCGATTCCTTGCCGGCGCTTCTGGCCTATGAAGCGGACCTAGTCCTCTGCTCGGCGCGTGGTGAACGGAGGGTGCCGTACGTGAATTTTCACACGGGGTACAAGCAGATGGAACTCGCGCCGGACGAATTGATCCGCGCCGTGTGTCTACCGCGGCGCTTTTCAGGATACTTCTCGCACGCGCGAAAGGTGGGCGCGCGCAATGCGCAGGCGATTTCGAAGGTATCGGTGGCGGCACTGGGACGAGTCCAGAACGGTGAGTTCCGCGATGTTCGGATCGCGCTGGGAAGCGTGGCGCCGGTTCCGCTTCGCTTACCGGAGACTGAGCACGCGCTCCAAGGAAAGCCCCCTGAGGCCGACGTGATTGCCCATGCACGCCGCCTCGCTGTGGCAGAGACGCGACCGATTGATGACATCCGCTCAACGGCGCGTTACCGCGCAGAGGTGGTTGGCAACCTAGTCGTCGAATTTCTTGAAGCGCTCGGTCGTGCGAACCATGATAAGTGACGCGCTAGCGCGGTGGAATCGGCTGTCGGCGGAAGAAGCGGAGAATGAAATTGTGGCGTGCTGCGGTTCGCGCGCTTGGGCTCGCCAGATGGCGAACCGACGGCCGATTGCGGATGCCGCAGTGCTGCTGAGCGCGTCCGACGACGTTTGGCGCAGTTTGAGCGAGCAGGATTGGATGGAGGCATTTCAAAGCCACCCGCGCATCGGCGCCTCGCGCGCCGAGCCGGGCGTCGATCGCCGATCGAAAGCCTGGTCGGCCGACGAACAGCGCAACGTCGGCGATGACGGTGATACGGTGAAGGCCGCACTGGAGGAAGGAAACCACGAGTACGAGAGGCGCTTCGGGCGGATCTTTCTTGTTTGTGCGACAGGCAAGACGGGAGCCGAGATATTGGAGATTCTGCGCCATCGGCTTCACAACGATCGAGCGACGGAGATGCGTGAAGCGGCTGAACAGCAGCGACAGATCACGCGGCTTCGTTTACAGAGGTGGCTTTCGGAATGATGCGGATTTCTACCCACGTGCTTGACACGGCTCGCGGGGTTCCGGCGCGGGACATGTCGGTTCATCTCGAACGTCACCTGGATTCCGGGGAGTGGCGTGTCATCGCTTCAGAGCGAACCGATCAGAGCGGGCGGTGCGAACAGTTGATTCCAGAGGGCGAAACGATCGCGCCGGGGATTTATCGCCTGGCCTTCGACACAGCGGGCTATCACGCCCGGCAGGACGAGCACGGGTTGTATCCGATCGTGCTGGTGACATTTTCGGTGCGGGACGGCGAGTCGCATTTTCATATACCGCTGCTGCTGAGCCCACACGGATACACAACATACCGAGGAAGCTGAACGCATGATCACATTGGGCGAAAACCGATACGGCAAATCGCGTGTTCGACTGGTGCGCGTGAAGCGCGGGCGCGAGGTCCACGAACTGCGCGACTGGACAGTCGAGATCCTGTTGAAAGGCGATTTTCAGACCTGTTTCACCCGTGGCGATAACAGCAAGATTTTGCCGACGGACACGATGAAGAATACGGTTTATTCCCTCGCACGCCGGTCAGCTGCCGCTTCGATGGAGGAATTTGCGACCGAGCTGATCGATTTCCTGCTCGGGCGGAATCCGCAGGTGTCTCATGCCGAGGTCACGGTCGCGGAAAAGGTCTGGGAGCATGCCGAAGTAGGCGGAAAGCCACATCCCACGACATTCGTGCAATCCAGTGGCGAGCGGCAGACGGCCAAAGTGGAACGTGCCTCAGGCGGAGACTGTTCGGTCGTTTCGGGGCTCGAAAATCTGATCATCCTGAAGACGGCGGGATCGGGATTTGAAGGCTACCTTCAGGATTCGTTGACCACGCTCGAGCCCACGTCGGACCGTCTTTTCGCTACGGGTTTGAAAGCCCACTGGACCTATCTAGCGCCCCACGGGGATTTTGCCAAGCTGCGTGCCAGGATTCGCGAAATCCTGATCGCGGTATTTGCCGGACACGCGAGCAAGTCGGTACAGCATACGATGTATGCGATGGGCGAGGCGGTGCTCCAGGCGGTCGCGGAAGTCAAAGATATCGCGCTCGCCATGCCGAACCTTCATTGCCTACTCGTAGACCTTGCGCGGTTCGGCCAGGACAATCCGAACGAAATCTTCGTGCCGACCGATGAGCCCCACGGCTACATTGAGGCGCGCATGGGTCGGCAGGGATAGCGCGAGGAACAAACTCCGTGCCGATCACCGAGAAAGACCGAGCCAGGACGAAAACGGTGATCGACCGCTGCCGCAAGCTGGCCGGTTTCAGCGAGCGGGCCGACGCGACGTGCCGCACGTTTCTTTCTCCGCCGATGCGCGATTGCCATCAGGAAATCACGGAATGGCTCGAACCTCTAGGCGTCGATGTGAAAATCGATGCCGCTGGAAATTTGCGCGCCTTCTATCCAGCCGCTCAGCCGGAAGCACCTCGGCTGCTGGTCGGATCGCATCTGGACACGGTACCGGATGCTGGGGCCTTTGACGGTACGCTCGGCGTGGTTTTAGGCGTGGCGCTGCTCGAATCACTCGAGGGCCGACGCCTTCCCTTTGGAATCGAGATCGTCGGATTTTCCGAGGAGGAGGGGGTACGCTTTGGCACACCCTTCATCGGCAGCAGGGCGCTGGTGGGCAGAGTGGATGAAGAGTTGCTTCGACGGGAGGACGCACACGGGATAAGCGTCCGCGCCGCGATCGAAGACTTTGGGCTGAAGCCAGCAAAAATCTCCGGCGCGCGTTTAAAAGGTGAAATTGTAGGCTATGTGGAATTTCACATCGAGCAGGGGCCTGTGCTCGATGAGCTCGGGCTTCCGCTCGGCGCCGTCGAAGCGGTGGCGGGCCAGAGCAAGGTGGAATTTACGTTTGTCGGTAGGGCCAACCACGCTGGAACGACGCCGATGCACTTACGCCGCGATTCGGTGGCGGGCGCGGCGGAATGGATCTCGGAGGTCGAACGCGAAGCTAACACAGTGCCGGGTCTGGTGGCGACCGTGGGGACAGTGGAGCCCACGCCCGGCGTGACCAACGTAATTGCCAAAGAGACGCGGTTGACCGTCGACGTTCGGCACCGAGCCGACGACGTGCGAAACGAGGCCATCGATCGGCTGATCCGCGCGGCGGAGCAGACGGCGGCCCGGCGGGGGCTGAGTGTGATACAACGCACCCTATTGAGCCAGCCGTCGGTGCCGATGGATGCGGTCCTGGTCGAGAAGATCGAACAAGCCATTTGGCAAGCGGGGTGTGAGCCGCATCGCATGGTAAGCGGAGCAGGGCACGACGCCATGATTTTGGCGGAAAGGGTGCCCGCTGCGATGGTGTTTCTCCGCACGCCTGGTGGAGTCAGCCACAGCCCTGAAGAGAGAGTGGAGATCGACGACGTGGCCAAGGCGCTGGAGACTGGCTCGCACCTGCTCGAACTACTTGCTGGCTCGCCCGCTCGGCCAGGGAGAGGGAAGCGTGCATAATCTCGGCCAGACTCGCAGTGCCCGGCGCGCCGACCATTTGCTGCTGACGCCGGACACATTTGTGCGCGCGCCTCTGCCCGGAATGACACGTTGCGTGGCGATCGTTCATGTAGGACCGGCGATTGGCGCGGCTTTCACACAATACACGGCGGAGTTTGAGGCTGGTGGTGAATTGGGGGGAACCGACGCGCAGCGGTTCCTCTACGTGATCGAGGGAAGCGTGAAAGTCGAGATGAAGGGCCAGAAGAGCGAGATGGGCCCCCGCGGGTATGCGTTTTTGCCGCGCGGGTCGGCACACCGAGTGGTGGCGGTGGGCGCGAGCCGAGCTGTTGTGATCGAGAAACCGTACCTTGCTCTCGCATCGCGGGATGCACCGGAGCCGATCGTGTCATCAGAAGACGCGGTTGGTTCCCAGCCGCTTGCCGGCGATGCAGATTTGCAGGTGAAATGCCTGTTGCCGGATAGCCTGGCTTACGATTTCGCGGTGAACACCATGGTGTATCAACCGGGAGCTGCGCTAAGCATGGTGGAAATACACGTGATGGAGCACGGTTTGTTGATGCTTGAAGGTGGAGGAGTTTACCGGCTGGGAGATTCATGGTATCCGGTCACGGCCGGCGATTTCATCTGGATGGGACCGTGGTGCCCGCAATGGTTCGGTGCTATCGGGAAAGTCCCCGCGAAATACCTTATCTATAAGGACTGGAACCGACATCCGCTCGCAGGCGTCCGCACATGAAAATCCAGATCGATTCGGCTCGGCTGCTTTCTGAAATCGAAGAGCTCGCTTTGATATCGGAGGCAGATCCGCCGGTGGTGACGCGAGTCGTTTTCACGCCTGCGGACATGCGCGCTCGGGCATGGCTCACCGACCGCTGTCAGTCCGCGGGGCTTTCGGTCCGGAGGGATGCGATCGGAAACATGTTCGCGCGCTGGCAAGGACTTGATCTGAATGCCCCCATTGTCGGCACGGGTTCACACATGGACGCTATTCCCAACGCGGGGAAATATGATGGCGTGGTAGGGGTGCTCGGTGGTCTTGAAGCGATTCGTGCGCTGCGACACGGCGGATTTCGACCGAGGCACTGTATCGAGTTGTTGCTGCTAACATCGGAGGAACCGACGCGGTTTGGAATTGGATGCCTGGGAAGCCGCTTGCTTGCTGGGACGCTTTCGCCGACCGCAGCGAGAGATCTGACCGATAGAAACGGCGAATCGATCGACGCGGTGCGCCGCAACGTGGGGCTCGAGGGCGAACTCGAGAACGTGAAGTTGCCGGTGGGCTACTACAAAGCGTTTGTCGAACTGCACATCGAACAAGGACCGCTGCTCGAGCGCGAGGGGGTTCCACTGGGGATCGTGACGAAGATTGCGGCCCCGGCGAGCGCACGTTTCATGGTGGAGGGGGATGGCGGGCACGCCGGCGGCGTGTTGATGCCGGATCGGCGCGATGCGCTTTGCGCAGCGTCTGAGCTGATTCTGGCAGTCGAACAAGCGGCCCGGACGAGCGGTTCGCCCGACAGCGTAGCCACGGTCGGCATGTGTGACGTCTTTCCGGGCGCGATCAATAGCATTCCGAGTCGCGTGCGAATCACCGTTGACGTCCGCGACACCGACCTTGCGCGGCGCGATCACGTCATGCAAGTGATGGAGGCCGCCTCCCAGGAAATTTCTGCTCGCCGGGGGGTGAAGATGCGTTGCGAGCTGCTCAATGCGGATGCGCCGGCTGACTCGGCTCCCTTTGTCGTCGATGCGCTTTCGTCGGCGTGCCGAAACCAAGGTCAGAAATTCATGCAAATGGTCAGCCGTGCCTACCATGACTCACTTTTCCTTTCGCGTGTGGCACCGATCGCCATGCTCTTCGTTCCCTGCCGCAACGGCTACAGCCATAGGCCAGATGAGTACGCATCGATCGAAGACATTTCCCGCGGCGTGCTCGTGCTGGCCGAGACGCTGGCGAGTCTGTCTTCGTAATAACAGCACAGGTTGCGCGGGCAACTCGGCGCACATACCATCAAATGCATGAACGAGTTCCAACCGTACTGGGGGCTGCGCAACGGCCACTTAATGACCATCGTGGGCGCTTTTTTGCGGCGCCGGTTCCCACAGTTGCCCGTGAGCGCTGCGAGGTTGTTTGAGGTCGAGCCCGGGACGAAGCTGCGCGGCGATTGCCACTGGCAACAGGATCGAAAGCGTCATCCGACGCTTGTTCTGCTGCACGGACTGGAAGGTTCGAGCGAATCGGGCTACATGCTCGGAACGGCCGAAAAGGCGTTCTTGGCCGGCTGGAATGTCATGCGACTCAACCAGCGGAATTGCGGCGGCACCGAGCAGCTCACCGAGACACTTTACCATTCGGGGCGAAGTGCGGACTTTCGCACGATCGTGCTCGAACTGATTGAGCGCGATAGCCTGCCTGCCATTGTCGTTGCAGGGTTTTCGATGGGCGGCAACCTAGCTCTCAAGATGGCAGGGGAATTTGGAAAATCAGCTCCCGCGGCGCTACGTGGAATTGTGGCGGTGGCGCCGTGCCTGGATCTGGCGGCGTGTTCCGATGCACTGAGCCAGCGGCGCAATTTTCTCTTCAACCGGCATTTCGTCGAAAGCCTGAAGCGCCGCATGCGCAAAAAAGCGAGATTATTTCCTCATGTGTACGGAACGAATGGACTTGCGGCCGAACTCAGGCGAGTCCGAAGCGTCCGCGAGTTTGATGAGGCGATTACGGCCCGCTTTAGCGGTTTCCGAGGGGCAGACGACTACTACGCGCGGTCGAGCGCCATGCATTTCTTAGAGGCGATTCGCGTGCCCACGTTGATCGTGGCGGCACAAAATGATCCGTTCGTACCGTTTCGGATCTTCCAAAGGGCGGCGATCGGCGAAAATCCCAACATCCAGCTGCTGGCACCGCCTTTCGGTGGGCACTGTGCCTTCATTTCCCAACAGAGCGGGGAAGAACGGTTCTGGTGCGAAGCCCGCGTCGTGGAATTTTGCGCGCAGCGCAACCGGCTGTGCTAACCCTCCTAACCAATGGGACGCTCCGCCTCGCGGT
>Ga0187783_10000050_pt1 | contig 92509 bp, 74 predicted proteins | sample 1015_SJ02_MP02_2_FD_132471 | JGI IMG/M metagenome (GOLD analysis project Ga0187783, IMG submission 132471) | Tropical peat soil microbial communities from peatlands in Department of Meta, Colombia - 1015_SJ02_MP02_20_MG | ecosystem: Environmental > Terrestrial > Soil > Wetlands > Peat | place... | reverse complement strand
TCAGCCCAGGGAGCGCGGGCTTCAGTCCTCGCGAACTCAGGGTGGAAGCCCCCGACTTTAGTCGGGGGAGCGACGCCTTCAGGCGTTGCGAAAACGGGGACGCAAGAAATATGGGCTTTAGCCCAGGGATTTTCGCTTTCATCCTCGAAAACTTCTCGCCACTTCCCTTCCACCTTCATTCTCATTCTCCTCGTCTTCTTTTCTCCCTCTGCCTTCGCCCAGGGCCGTGCTGAATGCCGCTCCGCGCCCAGCAAAATCCTCGGCCGCGCCGTTCCCTACTGCGTCATCCTGCCGCCTTCTTACGATTCGCAATCCGCGCAACGCTATCCCGTCCTTTACTGGCTTCACGGCCTCGGCGGCGATTCGCAAATGCTGATCAATTCCGGCGGCCTCGACGTGATCGAAGACCTCTGGCAGCAAAAGCAAATCTCCGAATTTCTCATCGTCACGCCCGACGCTGGCCGCAGCTTCTACGTCAATTCCCGCGACGCCAAAGTCCGCTACCAGGATTTCTTCATTCGCGAATTCATCCCCTACATCGAGAGCCACTACCGCATTCGCGCCAGCCGCCAGAACCGCGGCATCTCCGGCGTCTCCATGGGGGGCTACGGCGCGCTCCGTTTCGCCTTTCTCTATCCGAACTTGTTTGGCGCCGTCAGCGCCCACAGCCCCGCGCTCGTCGAAAAATCGCCGCTCGCCGGCATGTCAGACGGACAGGCTATGGGCATCTCCATGTTTCTCGGTTCCGCTTTCGGCGCGCCATTCGATCCCGCCTACTGGCGTCAGGAAAGCCCCTTCACCATCGTTCGCGATTCTCCCAATCTCGGGCTGCTCCAAAAGGGCGACCTGAAAATTTATTTCGATTGCGGCACGAGCGATTCCTACGGCTTTAACCGCGGCGCCCAGGCCTTTCACGACCTTCTCATCTCCCGCAAAATCCCTCACGAATTTCATCTCTACCCCGGCTCCCACGACTGGTCCTACTTCGCCTCCCACCTCCCCGCCTCCCTCCAATTCCACTCCCACTCCTTCGCATCTCCTCACTGATTTAGCCCTCCGGCTCTGAGCGGGACTCGGATCTTCGCCCTTGACCGACAAACCGCACTTGAAAGTGGGGCGATTGAAAGGCGAAGGTCAAGGCATATAGAAAAACGGTAGTGTGTGAATTTCAGTGTCGGGATGGGAGGCCGGTATGAGGGTTGATTCTCTGTCTGTCCCTTTCTTCTTTCTCCAACGCTTTAACCTTAACTGCTATGGCCTGTAGATCGACAGGCTTTTCGATGGAAAAAATTTGAAGCAGGAACCCCAAAAAGAGCATGCCTAAGCCCCATCCCACGAACGCTGGATGGTCAGTGTTTATAAGCGCCGTCGGTTTTGCGCCCGTCGCGTTTTTGCACGCATCCGCTCGACCAAGAGCAACACCACCGGCCCTCCACTCAAACATAGCGTTCCCATTTACGCACAACGCTTGGTGTCCATTGTCCAGTGTCTCAAGCAAGAATTCTGACGAGGAGAACTGAAGTGAATAGAAGAGAAGCAATGAACCTAGTAGATTCAGGAACGCCGAAAGAACGGCCCGGTGAAATTTCGGGATTCGACGCATGGTTTTACCTCGTCTTCAAAATTGCGGGGATTGTAGTATTTCTTGCGGGGGTTTATGGGCTTATTTGCCGTTTTGTTCTGAGATAAGAGAGACGATTTCCTCAATTCCCCAAACATGGTCAGTTAGGCGGGTGGCGCACAGTCGTCAACATTCTGGCGAGAACTCTGGCCGTAAGCCAAACCTCGTTCCCCTGAGGTAATCTACGAATCGAACCGTTGGGTGCCCCATCCTTCGCCGTCTTTGCGAAGGGTGGGTCTTGGTTTCATGCCGTACTGTGAGTCCCAGTCTGCGAAATAATCCTTGCATCCTCATGTTTACCATGTTATAATCAGCACTTCCAAAATAACATCATAATCGATTTGTGTGCGCACCCGGGTTCCAGGGTTCGTTGATACCAACCCTGGCATTCGGGTTCCAGGGTTTGTTGATACAAACCCTGGCATAAGGAAGACGTCGTGCGCCGGGCCTCGGGTTTTGTCCCGATGATTCGGGATGCAAACCCCGAACCAAAGAAGTCCGGTTTCCCGAATCGGGAACGCACAAATTCGAGAAGGAGGCTCTATAGCCTAAAAGAGAGAACAAAACAAATGGACTACAAACAATTCTTTCAGTACGAATCTACTCCCTACCCCAACGGCGCTCCCCGCCGCCTCAAAACCTGGCCCGTCCACCTCGTCAACATCGCCCCCGGCCAAAAACAAATGATGTACCACGACGAATACACCGCCATGCTCGCCGCGGAAAAAGCCGCGAAGGATGCCCACCGCGCCGCTCGCGAATTGGAACTCGCCGCCACCCGTCCGGACCCCGCCGCACTCTCAACGGATTCAGGGTCTTCCTTGCCTTCTGCTTCCTTGCCTTCTGCTTCCTTGCCTCCCTCCTTATTGCCTCCCGATCTGGAACGCCATTCCCGTCGCTGCCTCGTCTGCTCCCATCCTGACCGCGACGCCATCGAAGGCGAATTCATTCGCTGGCGCAGCCCTCACAAAATCGCCCGCGACTACAACGTTTCCGACCGCGCCTCCATCTACCGTCACGCCCACGCCACCGGCCTCTTCGAGGCCCGTCGCCGCCACATTGGCCGCGTCCTCGAAAGCTATCTCGAAACCGTCGGCGACAATCCTCCCGCCGACTTCGACCCCGTCACCCGCGCCGTCCGCGTCTATGCCCACCTCGACGCTAACGGCGCCTGGGTCGAACCATCCCGCACCGTTCGCATCATCACCTCCTGCGCTCCCTGGCCCAGCCCCGCCGAAATGCCGGACGCCCCGCCAGATCCTGCGGAAGATGCCGCCCTCGAACTGATCGAAAACTCCGGGCCCACCCATGCCTGAGTCTTGCGGGGACGACAAATGCGCTTTGGAGGTCAGGCCTTCAGGCCTGACTCGCGCAGCGACGAGGCACGTGAGTGCTGGGAAAAACGCGCGCGCGAGGCTCCTGCCTCCCGTCCCGCCTTTCGGGACCGCCCTTCTTGCGAAAGCCAAAATCCTTCCCGGTTCTGGCTTCACTCGCCACTTGCCTGCCGCGTCGCTGTCTGGCGGGCCACCCGCCACTGTCTTCGCGCTGGCAAAAACGCGCGCGCAAGGCGCCTACCTCCGGTCCCGCTTTTCGGGATCGCCCTTCTTGCGAAAGCCAAAATTCTTCCCGCTTCTGGTTTCGCTCGCCACTCGCCACCCGCCACTCGCCACTGTCTTCACACCGGCGAAGAAAAATCTAATCGCAACAACCCCAAAATCCAAAAATCCCGGCAATCCAGTGCCGCCAAAGGAGATCGCAAAAGTTAATCGCAACAAAACCTCTACTTGTGGTTCGCCCCAATTTCGCCCTGCAACTCCCTCGAGTCCGCAGGGTTAAAGACATGGGGGCGGTATCTCGAATCAGCATGGAAATTCGGCGCGGAGGAAAAAACAGGTAATGGCCAGGTTGAAAAAAGCTGACCCGAAAAACATTGCCGGCGTTTCGTGGCTCACGCGCCGGGAATTTGTCGGCGCAATGGCGGGGCTGGCGGCCAGCGGTTTCCTTTCCGCGTGCTCGAGTTCCGGCTCAAATTCAGGCTCCGGTTCTGGGCCGGCTTTGCCCGCGCAGCCCATTCCGGCAGGTCAAATTGCGCCCGCAACCGTTTCGATTTCGGCCACTGAAGTTGGAACTATGCCAGCGCAGTTTGTGGGCCTGAGCTACGAAAAAGACAAATTGTCGCAGCCTGTCTTTGCCGGGTCGAACGCCAACCTTATCGGCCTTTTCAAGCGCCTCGGCTCGGGTCTGCTGCGCATTGGCGGAAATAGCGTGGACAAAACCACCTGGAATCCGACTGGACCCGGGCAAACGTCGGGCCAAGTGGCGCCGCCGGATGTGGATGCGCTTGCCGCGTTTCTGACCGCGGCGGATTGGCCGGTTCTCTACGGCGTGAATCTCGCGCAATCGACGCCAGAAGCTGCGGGTTCCGAAGTCGCGTATGCGGCGAAGTCAATTGGCTCCAATCTCTTTGGCATCGAGATCGGCAATGAGGTTGACCTCTATGCCGGACACTATTTTCCGTCGACATGGGATTTTTCGGATTACCTGACGCTGTGGCAAAGTTTTGCGGCGGCGATTCTGGCGCAAACACCGGGCGTTCCGCTCACCGGCCCAGTGATCGCGTACAACACCACCTGGTTCAGCTCGTTCGCACAGGCCGAAGGCAAAGCTGTTGCGCTCCTTTCAGCGCATTACTACCGCGCGAATGGCCAGGATCCTTCGTCGAACATTCAGTTGCTGATCAGCTATCCAGACACAAATCTGCAGAAGTATTTGACGGAGCTTAAGGCTCCGGCTAACGCCGCCGGCGTGCCGTTTCGAATTGCGGAAACGAACTCGTTCTACAACGGCGGTGCGCCCAACGTGAGTGATTCCTACGCTTCGGCGCTATGGGTGATCGACCATCTATTTACGATCGCGCTCGGCGGCAGCGTGGGCGCGAATCTGCACGGCGGCGGCAACGGCAATGGCTACACGCCCATTGCCGATAACGACGGAGTGGTGGTGGAAGCGCGGCCTGAATACTATGGCGCGCTGCTGTGCACGCTTGCGGGACAAGGAAATCTTTTGGAGACGTCGATCACCGCGGCCTCGCTCAATACGAGCGCGTACACCGTTCAAAACTCGGCTACTCAGTTGTCCGCAATTATCGTCAACAAAGACATGACGCAGAATCTGCAGTTCATGGCGACGTGCCCGGGCAGCGTGCAGTCCGCAACGATGCAGGTGCTCACCGGGCCGGCGCTTTCCGCCACTTCTGGAGTGACGATCCAAGGCGCGGGGATGGATCCCGACGGATCATTCTCGCCGCAAGAATCGTACGGATTGGCCGTGTCGGGCGACACGTTTTCTGGGTACGTTCCCGCCGCGAGCGCGGCCCTGGTCGTTGTGACCCTGAAGTAGCCGGCAACCAATTCCTCGATTGGCTGTTGCGCTCGAACTTCCCGTCCCTCGTCGCCGCTAGCTTGCGGCAGCGTGCTGGGCGGCGGGGGCTTTTTCGCCGCGCGGCGTGAGAATCGCAAGAACGAGCGCGATGAGCAGCAGCGCAGGGACGTCGCCAAGCAGATGGCCGCGATGTTCGGGATAGGTCCAGGCTTGCACGGCCATGATGCCTCCGTGCACGACGCTCGACCAGACGGTGAACCAGATGAGGCTGAGGTTCTCGAGCGGGTTGCGCGCGGCAAGAATCAGAAAAACTCCCAGCGTGGCGTACACGCCCAGAATCATCTGCAGGTAATCGGAATGACCGGTGGTGTGCCAGATCCACCCCGCAGGCCAAAGGACGGTGAGCGGATACACGCCAACGATAAAAATAATCCCGACGGCCACGAGCGCGATTTGAAGAGGTTTGAGGCTGCGGTTTCCGTCCATGTGAGTTCCTCCTGAATTTTGGTTAATCCCGGGCCCCAAGGCGGTAAATCCGGAACAATAAACCACAAAAGACTGGACAAACACAGCAGGAAAAACAGAAAACGCGCGACTTGCAAGGTTGTTGAGTTAGGACTATCGTCTGCCATTCTCGCCTAAGGGAGAAGCAGACATGGGACGATTCGTCCACCAGGGACACGATCCAGGGTACGCGCACGATCACGATCGCGGCCATGTTCACAAACACACGCATTCCCACGGGCATACGCACTTTGCATCAGAACCCGCGACGCGACGCGCGTTTCTAACCTCGATGATTTCGGCGGCGGTGCTCGCGCCGTGGGCTTTCGGGCAAGAGCGAACGCCGGCGGAGACGGCCGAGCTGTTCCGCAAGATGTCGGAGGACTACGAGCGCGAAGGCCTGGCAGATCCATTCAAGGGAATCACGACAAACGGCACGGTGCAGCCAGACCTTTTTCACATTTCGCCGAGTGGAGTTTCCACGGAGCCAGTGCGCAACGCGGCGACGAAGTTCATTGCGACTCTATCGCCGGTGCAGACCGCGAGAATTCTCTTCCCCGTCGACGACGTGGAGTGGCGCAAATGGATGAACCAGCACTTTTACGTACGTCAGGGAATCAGCTTGCAGGAAATGGCGGGCGCGCAACGCGACGCGGCGTTCGGCTTGATGGGCGTTTCACTGAGCACGCGCGGGTTCGAGATGGCGCGCGACATCATGCGGCTGAATGAAACGCTGGCGGAACTCAGCAACGACCACGTGTTTCTGGGCGAGGATCTTTATTACTTCACGATTATGGGCCAGCCGTCGGCATCCGAACCGTGGGGCTGGCGGCTGGACGGGCACCATTGCATCATCAATTATTTCGTGCTCGGCGATCAGGTGGTGATGACGCCGCACTTCTTCGGTTCAGAGCCGGTGCGCGCCACTTCGGGGAAATACAAGGGATTGGAGATCCTTCAGCAGGAGCAGAATGACGGGCTGAAGATGGTAAACGCGCTTGCGGATGCCGAACGGCAGCGGGCGATTCTGAATTTTTCGAAAACGGGAAACAATAACCTGAGCGAAGCCTTCAAAGACAATGTTGTGCTGGACTATGCCGGGTTGCGCGCCGGGGATTTAGGGGATGCGTCACGCCGGCGGTTGGTGGAACTCGTGCATTTGTACGTAAGCCACCTGGACGACGGTCATACGCGCGTGAAAATGGATGAAGTGACGCGCCATGTGGACAACACATTCTTTGCGTGGATCGGTAGCACAGCAGCGGACAGTGTTTTCTATTACCGGATTCACAGTCCGGTAATATTGATCGAATTCGACCATCAAAAACCAGCAAACCTGACGCGGTTTGTCGCGGATCCAAGCAAGCCCACGCAACAGCACGTCCACTGCGTGGTGCGCACACCGAACGGGAACGACTACGGTAAAGACCTGCTGCGCCAGCACTATCTGGCACATCCGCACGCAAGCTGATCTGGTCGCGGAGGCGTGCGGCCAAACGTTTGGGGGCCTCCTATCGAAGAGGAGACCCTCAGGTCACTTGGGCAGGTCGATCGCCGGACTCCGAGAGAAGAAGTTGACCGGCTTCAGGTCGAACTCATGCCACATGGTGGGCAGCACGGGCCAATCTTCGGCGCTCGGGACGTGATGAAATCCGATCGTGTACCACAGGACGATGTCGGTATTCTCGATTGGGCGGTTTGCTTTGGTCCACGACGGTAAACCGTCCCCGCCTTTACTCTGCATGGGATAATCGCCGGCCGCGTAGCGCTCGTCTTCGTGATATGGCGTTACCCAGATCTGGTAGTTCGTGAATCCGGCGCGCTTTTGCGGGTAATCCTCGGGTACCATCAGTGACATCGCGTTCTCGCCACCCATCACTTCGTATCCCACCGGGTAACCGAATGCATTTTTCACGCTGGGATTGATCACGCGCCAAGCCTCGGGCTGTTCCATGTTCATATGGACTTTGGCCTGGTCTTCCGTTTTGGCAACTTCGGGCTTCACGACCCAGAGGCTCTTGCGCAGGCTTCCTTCGGGCAGGCGCTTCTGTTCGAGATGGTCGCGCACAAAACTGTTGGCCGTGCCATCCACATCGAAATCGAGCCGAAACGAAAAGAAGTGGTCGTGGTCCACTGCGACGGTGTTTTCCGCGACAAAGCGGCCGTATTCGTCGGCTTTGCCGCCAGGATCATCCGTCGCTGTCCGGCTCTTTGCGCCTTTCACTTCGTCCTCGCCGGTGGCACCGACGCGGACGCGAATCGTGCCGTTGGGCTCGAAAATCCAGTCGAAGATGTAATCGTAGTTGCCGAAGGTGCCGATGGTGCGGAGGACGAGCTCGCGCATACTGCGGCTCTCGATCACGTTGGCCTGGTCGTGGCGCCAAGCGGGATAGCCTGTGGGCTGCTCGAAAAGACACGCGGCACGCGGGTGGAGCAGCGGCATGCCCTTTCCATCGGCAGTTACCTGATCGAAATAGACGGCGTTCTCCGCGCAATCTCTTCCCGGATCGAGTGAACTCGAAAAAAGGCCGAATTCGCCGGCATCAAAGAAGGTTTTTGCAAACCAGTTCTCGCCGGGATCCATATAAGGAACGAACATTTCGGAAAGCGAGCCTTCGTACAAGATCGAACGCAGCTTGGCAGCGTCCTGATAGCCGACGTTGGTTACGATCAGGCCATTGCGCCGGTCGAGGCGGAAATGGAAATTCCATTTCTCCCAATTCACCGACTGGCCGTCGAGATGGAAGCTGGGGCCCATGGGCTGATCGACGCGCAAGGGCTTTGCGGGTGCGCGCGCGGGGCCTACTGAAGCTTCGTCGTAATTGCCGGCATCAGCTGGGATGGGCACAATGTCCGTGTCGATGACCCGGATAACCTTTTTTGTGTTTGCGTCGTAGAGAGCGGTCAGACCTTCGATTTGCCTTCCATAGCCCAACATCGAGCCACGCCCTTCGGCGCACTCGATGCGAAGGAGGCGCTTCCCTTCTTCTTCCTTTGTGCCGAAGTAGCCAGTGCCGTAACCCCCGCAAAAGAGCGACGTCAAATCTGTTATTCCACGGCGCTTGAATGCCGCCTGCATTCCGGTGTCCGCTTTCACGGCAGCATCCACTTCGTGAAATTCGTCGTCCGGCTCCATGGGCTGAACGCCTTTCATTTCGGTCCAGGAGACGAGCTTCTTGCTATTCAGGTCGACGACAGCCTCGAACGTCTGTGCCTCTTGCCTAACAACGAGGAAGGCTGCCCTGCTCATGGGCTGGCCGGGCTTCCAGGCGAGAACTTCTTCTTTCGGAGGCTCTTTGAGTTGGATCAGGGGGAGACGCGTCTTGTCGTTGATCTTGCCGGCGGATTGCAAGACATCGTGGGCTGTCCAGTACTCCGGCCAAGTGAGCGCATCGAGCGGGTGTTGCGCGGTCTGCGCCAGCAGCGGCGTTGCAACCAGGCTCGCAAGGGCGATGATCAAAGCTGCCAGAGCGGTCGGCGGGATGGACGCACCCTTCGCAAGTATTTGGATGACCCGGTTCCGCAGAGAGATGAGAAAAGGGAGAGCATTCGGCATGCGCACGACCTCGGCCCCGGCGCATTTCAGAGGAAACGTATGAGGCGAATACGACGCGCCAGGCGCGGCGAATGGTCCCTTCTTCTGAGCGCTCAAGTCAAGGGGAGATTCGCGGCGAGGCTATTTCACTTCGACAATGATGACCTCAGATTTCTTCGATCCGAGATTTGTCGTTGAGTGGGTGGCCGGACCATCGGTCCAGCGAGCATCGCCGGCCACGCCGCGCAGCTCGCTCGTTGTGCCGTCTACGTTTTTGATGCGCTCGTCAATGTCAGTGAGAAAAATTGCCACGCGTCCGCGTCCGACGTGCTCGTGTAACGCTTCGGAACCGCCCGGCTCTCGCCAGCTACGTATGACGCGGACCTGATCATTTTCAAAAAGAAGAATGTTGTGAGTCGGGTCAATGGCCACGGGATCGAGCTTTGGGCTACGAACCGGCTGAGTAGCCGGTCCCGGCTTTTTCAAGACGACCTCGACGATGTGCATCGGCGTCGAGCCCACATCTTCACTGGTGTGGTAATCCTGCCCCGGGCTCCAGGCAACGTCGCCTGGCTTCCAATGCTGTTCGTCTTTATGACCGTCGTCGAAGACCAGCGTCATATCGCCGCCATCAAGATAGACCATGACGCGATTCTCTTCGTGGCGATGACGCGCGTTCAAATGATGCGGCATGTCGGAAGCCAGCTCGATCTTGACGAGATCATTGTTGATTTTGGTGGTGTTGTCGGCGGCGGCCGGCAGCGCGACGGCGAGAGCTAGGCAAACCTGAACCGCGCAAGGGCGCCACGTCAATACTTTCGCGATAGCTGTCACGCGGCGGATTATACCCCAGGCTGTCGGGCGGGGCGCAGTCGTGCACCAATTGACTTCCATTTAGGCTCACGCTAAAAGAACGCTGTGGCGCGCCTGCTACTTTCCCGCCTGATCGTGCCAAGCCTGCTCACCGCCTGCGCATTCGCTGAATCTGGTGCGGTCTTATGGGCTGTGTCTGCGGGCCCGGTACAACAGAAGGAATCGCGCGCCGAGGCCGAGAAGAAGGATTTTCATTTTATTGGCGAAGTCGCGCGCGGGAAGGAGTTCGCAGAGGACATCGGCCACGATCTGGTGTTTCGGCTCGGGACGACGCCGGGCTATACGGACATAGGCTGGAAAATCGAAATCGTACCTCGCACTATGCCTGAAGACGGGCCCGTCGAATTTTCCGCCGTGGCCACGCCGCCATACCGTTCATACAATCCGCGCTACCTGGAAGCAACGTACGGTAACACAGCGAAGATGGCTGTCGGCATCACACCGCGCGCCTTCTATTTCGTGGAGTCAGTGGATGACGAGCATTACGCCGAAGAATGCCTGAATGCTGCGATGTATCCGACGAATGTGTCGGACGAGGAGAAGGTTCGCGTCGTGCAGGAGCAGGGCCACATTCTGCTCGGCAAAGGCGAACTGCACATCCTGAAGAGCCGGATAGGCCGCGGGAAAAATCCCGGCGACGCCGGGACCATCGACTGGCTGCGCTTCAGCGTGGATATCGAATTCGCGTCAGGCAAAACGATGGGCGATATATTGGCGGTGATTGCGCGCCCGCAATAGGGCGGAAGACGGCTCAAGGGCCCTAGCAACCTACGTGCCTTCGTCCCAGGAGGCGAGGTATTGTTCCTGCTCGGGCGTGAGGCGGTCAATCTGGAAGCCCATGGATTCGAGTTTGAGCTTGGCGATCTGCTGATCGAGGTGTTCGGGCACTGAGTAGACTTGCGGTTTCAGAGTGTGCGCGTTCTTCACCATATATTCGGCGGCCAGAGCCTGATTGGCGAAGCTCATGTCCATTACGGCGGCGGGGTGACCTTCCGCGGCGGCGAGATTAATGAGACGGCCATCGCCAAGCAAATAGAGCCGGCGCCCATCTTTCATCACATATTCGTCGACGAAAGGACGCGCTTCCTTTTTGCCGCTGGAAAGCTTTTCAAGCGCGGGAATATCGATTTCGACGTTGAAGTGGCCGGAATTGCTGACGACTGCGCCGTCTTTCATGCGTTCGAAGTGGTCGTGGGAGATGACGTTCTTGTTCCCGGTAACGGTGATGAAAACGTCGCCGATTTTGGCAGCTTCGTTCATGGGCATCACTCGGAAACCGTCCATGACGGCTTCGATCGCCTTGGTCGGATTGACTTCGGTAACGATGACGTCTGCGCCGTGACCTTTGGCGCGCATAGCGACGCCGCGTCCGCACCAGCCGTAGCCTGCAACGACAACTTTGAGGCCGGCGAGCAGGAGATTCGTGGCTCGGATAACACCGTCGAGCGTGGATTGGCCAGTGCCATAGCGATTATCGAAGAAATGCTTGGTGAGCGCGTCGTTGACGGCAATGATCGGAAATTTCAACGTGCCATCTTTGGCCATGGCACGCAGGCGAATCACGCCGGTCGTGGTTTCTTCGGTGCCGCCGATGACGTTCTTCAGCAAGTCGGTGCGCTTGGTGAGCAACTGGGTGACGAGGTCGGCGCCATCGTCCATGGTGATCTGCGGCTGATGGTCGAGAGCGGAGCTGATGTGCGCGTAGTAGGTGGCATTATCCTCGCCCTTTATGGCGAAAGTGGGGATGTTGTAATCGCGCACTAGGGAAGCAGCGACGTCGTCCTGCGTTGACAAGGGATTGGAAGCGCAAAGCACTACGTCGGCACCGCCGTCGCGCAGGGTGATGGCGAGGTTGGCGGTTTCGCTGGTCACGTGAAGGCACGCGGACATGCGGATACCCTTGAGGGGCTGATCCTTGATGAATTGCTTGCGGATCAATTGCAGCACGGGCATGTGCTGGTTGGCCCACTCGATGCGACGCTTGCCCTGATCAGCGAGAGCGAGGTCCTTCACGTCTCCATTTGTCTTGAGTGCTGTTGTCTCCACGAGAAGCTCCCTTTCAGTTTTTTCGTGACCCTGGAAGGGGCACGGCAAGCGGCGCCCCCAAGGAGAAGAAGTTTTGCAGCCGTTTGCGGGCCGTAAAGTTACGCCCGAGACGCAGCGACGACCCCGCGCGAGCCTGCTTCCTTGCGAATGGCGTCGGCTTTGTCGGTCCGCTCCCAAGTGAAGCCGAGACCTGTGCGACCGAAATGACCGTATGCGGCGGTCGCGCGATAGATCGGGCGCCGCAAATCGAGCGTTTCGATGATGCCCTTGGGTGTGAGCTTGAAAAACTCGCGAATCAGTTCGGTGATTTGCGAATTCGGAATTGTGCCGGTGCCGAAGGTGTCGGCCATAACGGAAACCGGGTCGGCAACTCCAATGGCATAGGCGAGCTGGACTTCGACCTTCTTCGCCAAACCTGCCGCCACGATGTTCTTGGCGACGTACCGCGCCATGTAGCACGCGGAACGATCGACCTTCGAAGGATCCTTCCCGGAGAACGCGCCGCCGCCGTGGCGGCTGTAGCCGCCATAGGTGTCGACGATGATCTTGCGGCCGGTGAGGCCAGCGTCGCCCATAGGGCCACCGGTAACGAAGCGGCCCGTAGGATTAATGTGGAATTTGGTGCGCTTATCGCGCATCGATTCGGGAATCACGCCGAGGATCACTTCATTGACGATGGCCTCATGAAGATCGGCATTCGAAACTTTGTCGCTGTGCTGCGTGGAGATGACGACGCAATCTACCCGAGCCGGTTGCCCATCGATATATTCGATTGTGACCTGGGATTTGCCATCCGGGCGGAGGAAGTCGACAGTTCCATTTTTGCGAACCTCGGCGAGACGGTGCGTGAGGTGGTGAGCGAGCTGAATGGGCATAGGCATCAGCTCAGGCGTCTCGTCACAGGCGAAGCCGAACATGAGGCCCTGGTCACCGGCGCCGCCTGTATCAACCCCCATGGCGATATCCGGCGACTGTTTCTTAATGGCCGCGATAATCCCGCAGGTTTCGGCGTCGAAACCGTATTTCGCGCGAGTGTATCCGACGTCGCGAATCACGTCACGAGCGACATCGGAAAACTCAACGTAAGTGGAAGTAGTGATTTCCCCCGCGATGACGACGAGACCCGTGGTGACCAGCGTTTCGCAGGCCACGCGGCCCATTGGATCGTCCTTCATAACGGCGTCGAGGACGGCGTCGGAGATCTGGTCGGCTATCTTATCGGGGTGGCCCTCGGTGACTGACTCCGAGGTAAACAGGAACCTCTCATCCGCTAGCGGCAAAACAGTATCCTCCTGAGACTACTGGCAATTCGGGGGCCGAACTTATCCAAAGCGGCAACGCGAGCAAACTTTGGACCGAGAATTGACCGTAGCATAGGGCTATTAGAGTGTCAATCAATTGCATCGAAACGAGTTAATCCACGGTTGAAAAGCGACGGAAAAGCTGCGAGCTGCAATTGACCTCTTCTCCCGGCCCGTTCGCAGTGAACTGAGATTCCATTTCCGCTTTAGGTCTCGCCAGTGGCGGCGCGAAGGAGGGCATCGAGCTCTTCATATCCGCAGGGGATATCGATGCCTGCGAGAGTGGCGCCGGCGCGAAGCAGCATTTCGACAGACTCCGGCGAGCGACGATTCGTCCAGTAAGAGTCTACGCAAGCTCGTACGGCGAGCTGCAAGGCAGTGCGGCCCTTGGCATCGGTGGCGTTTACGGGAGCCCCCCGCTCGATGAGGAGCTTCACCGTGGCGGGCCAGGCGCGCCAGGCGGCTACGTGCAGGGCCGTTCCCTTCCTGGCGACTTCGAAATAAGGATCGCCCTCCTCATACATTGCCGAGGCCCTGACGCCGAGGTCGAGCAGGCAACGAACTCCTGCGGTGTTGCCATTGCCCGCAAACTGGGCGAGAAGTGTGCCGCCCTGCGAAAGGAGTTTCTGAACAAGATCTGGCTCGCCGATGATAATTGCGCGGATACCCGCGTTGTCGTTCCGGGCACACGCTGCGATGAGCTGATCGACGCCGTGGAGGTCGAGCGGAATGTTTCGCCGCTCGAAGAGATCGAGTATATCGCCACGCCCGCGTCGTGCGGCGATGGCGGTAGCGGAGTCGCGGTTCCGATTTTCCAGGACGGGATTTGCTCCATGGTCGAGCAACAGTTCGATAATCTTGATGCCGTTGTCACGCCTGAGGGCCTGATGGAGAGCCGTGATACCCCAGACGGTCATTTGATTCGGATTCGCTCCGTGTTCCAGCAGGTAGCCCATCCCGTCGTAATCGTGCCAGTCGGCCTTGCGGATGAGCATCGTGGTGAGGCTCTGGTCGTTGAGCTTCCCGCTTTCGACGATTACCTTTAGCGCTGCGTTGTCGTAGCCCTCGGGCGAGTGGTAGGGGGTTTCGCCGTCATTGGGATCCGCCCCGCGCTCCAGAAGCAGGCGAGTCAAATCGGCGTTTCTCGCAAGACCCGCGGCGCCGTACAGGACGCACTCCCAGCCAGGATCAGGCTGATGATTCCTTTCGTACCAGCCGGTGTTGGGGTTTGCGCCAGCGTCGAGCAGGGCTGTGGCGGCGCGCACAAAACCGGCGGAACGCGATCGATCGATTCGAAGATACCGCGAAAAACAGAGGTAAGTGAGAGCATCCCAGTCGCGGAGGCCGCTCTTGGCTGTGGCAGACTTGGGGTCGACTGCAAGAAAACGCCGCACTGCGGCTTCGTCACCGAGAATGGCGGCAGTGTAGATGTTGGCGCGCGCGACCTCGGGATGCTTTGCCAGGATCGCCTCTGCCCCATCGAGCGTGCCCGACGCGTGCCATCCTTCGAGGGGGACGCAGGCCGCTTCGATGAACGCATTGGCGGGATCACTGAGTGACGTTTTGAGCTTGAAGTTTTCGACTTCGATCTGCTTTGCAAGCTTTGGCCAGCTTTCGAATCCGTGTTCGCGCGCGATCACGAATTGAGCATCCGCGAGGCGAAACTTTGCCGCAGGCGAGGCTGCGTAACCACGATGAAACCGTTTCAGCCGCTCGAAAGCGGCCGGGTCCGCTGACTTCGCTTGCTTGAGAAGGTCTTTTGCTTGCTTTTTGTACTGCTCGAGGTTGGGGCGCGAAGGTAGTTCTTTGAGGCTCATACGAAGCTCCTTTCAGAATGCGCCTGGAGTCCGCACGAGTCAGGCCGGAAAGAAGTTTCGTAAAGCTTGGAAATGGAAGGTGGGCACGGCCCTTTCCGCGGACTGGATGCGCCCTTCGCGCTGCGAGCACCGTAGCGAGTTTCGAGACGCGAGTCAACCCGCGACTACGACCTGCCGGCCGGGGAAACGTCTGAGCCAGTCGCTTGACTGGGAATGAGCATTCATCGCAAGCTCTCTGGCCTAAGAACCAAGAGGAGCGAGAGCATGCCCAAAAAGAAGGGTAAATCAGCGTACCGCGCGAAAAAACTCGCTGGCAAGTCGTTGCGAGGAGTCAAAAGCCTGGCTGTTGCACCTCCAAGCGGGCCAATTCCTATTCCCTACCCGAATCGATGACTTGGTTAAATCGGTAGCTAAGGCTAGAGAGCGTTAGTAAGTGCTTCGACGCCGGGAAGTTTGTCACCGGCAAGGAATTCGAGGGAGGCGCCGCCACCGGTAGAGATGTGGGAGATTTGTGCGGCGACTCCGGCCTGTTCAACGGCAGCGACGGAATCGCCGCCGCCGATGATTGTCGTGGCGCCTTTTGCCGTCGCGGCGGCGACGGCGCGAGCGATGGCGAGTGTGCCATTCGCAAATGCCGGCTTTTCAAACATGCCGAGCGGGCCATTCCAAACGACGGTACGGGCGGCAGCGATTTCTCTTTCAAAGAGGGCGATCGTTTTCGGGCCGATGTCGAGGCCCATCCAGCCATCCGGTGTCTGGTCAACTCCGGTAATCTTTGTGCCGGTAGAATCGGGCGACTCGGCAATGACGTGGTCGACTGGAAGCAGCAAACGGAAATTGCGCGATTCGGCTTCGTGGAGAAGATCGCGCGCGAGATCGAGTTTGTCATTTTCGACGAGCGATTTGCCGGTGGGCTTTCCCTGCGATTTGAGGAAGGTGTAAGCCATGGCGCCGCCTATGAGCATGGCGTCGGCGACTTTCATCAGATTGCGCACGACTTCAATTTTGTCTGAAACCTTTGCGCCGCCAAGAACGGCGACGAAGGGCCGGTCGGGATTGGAGATGGCTTTGCCGAGGTAGGCGAGTTCTTTTTCCATGAGAAGGCCGACGGCGCCCTGGCGAACGAACTTCGTGATGCCGACGACGGACGCGTGAGCGCGGTGCGCAGAGCCGAAGGCGTCGCAAACAAAAAGGCCGTCGCAAACCGCGGCGAGCTGCTCCGAAAATTCAGGGTCGTTCTTTTCTTCTTCGGGATGGTAGCGGACGTTTTCAAGGAGGAGGATTTCACCGTTGGCGAGCGCTTTGCTTTTTGCTTCGGCGTCAGGGCCGACGCAATCGGCGGCGAATTGAACCGGCTTGCCGACGAGCTTCTCCAGACGCGCGGCCACTGGCCTCAGGGTGTATTTCGGGTCGGGCTTGCCCTTGGGGCGACCGAGATGGGATGCGAGAACGAGGCGCGCGCCAGCGTCGATGGCTAGGCGTAGAGTGGGCAACGTAGCGCGGATGCGCGTTTCGTCGGAGACGTTGGTGCCGTCGAGAGGCACATTGAAGTCGACGCGGATGAAAACGCGCTGGCCGGACATTTTGAGGTCGCGAATGGAGAGTTTCTTCATAGGTGCTTATCCATGGGCCCAAGACCCACAAATCAAAGCCCTAAAGCCCTGTCTCGTTTTTCCCTCGCCCTCTCGCGCAGACCAAAGTCCGCGCTCGCCCGACTGAAGCCCGGGGTTCACCCCAAACCTCCCTCTCTGCGCCGCGAGGTTACAGGCGTGCGGCGAGGAGCTTGATCAGGTCGCGGCAACGGCAGGAGTAGCCCCACTCGTTGTCGTACCACGAAAGGACCTTCAGACAATCTGAGCCCACAACTTTGGTGTAGCCCGCGTCGACGATGGAGGAACGCGAGTCGCCACGGAAGTCGACGGAGACGACCTCATCTTCTGTGTAGCCGAGAATGCCTTTCATTGGGCCGTCGGCGGCACTTTTGAAGGCGGCGTTCGCGGCTTCCACCGTGACTGGTTTCTGGGTGATTACAGTGAGATCGACGACGCTGACGTTTGGCGTGGGCACGCGCATCGCGTAGCCATCGAGCTTCCCTTTGAGCGCGGGGATCACAAGATGCAAGGCTTTTGCCGCGCCCGTAGACGTGGGAATCATGGCCAAAGCTGCCGCGCGCGCGCGGCGCAAATCCTTGTGGGGCAGGTCGAGCAGCTTCTGGTCATTCGTGTAGGAGTGAATAGTCGTCATCGTGCCGACCGTGATCCCAAAGTTGTCCTGAATCACTTTGGCAACGGGCGCAAGGCAATTCGTAGTGCAAGAGGCATTAGAGATGATGTTGTGCTTCGCCGGGTCGTAATCCTTGTCGTTCACGCCAAGCACGACAGTGAAATCCACTTCGGTGGCAGGTGCGGAGATGATGACTTTCTTGACGGGGCCGCGGAGATGCTTTTTGGCGTCAGTGCCCTTGGTAAAGAGGCCAGTGGATTCGACGACGATTTGCGCGCCGACGGAGGGCCAGTCGAGTTCGGCCGGGTCCTTCACCTTGAAGACCTTGAAGCTTTTGTCATCGACAGAAATGGTGTCGTCCGTGTGCGTGACATGATTCGGCAGATTGCCAAGGATGGAGTCGTGCTTCAGCAGATAGGCGAGGGTTTTGGCGTCCGTGATGTCGTTGACGGCGACAACCTCGATGGAGGGGTCGGAGAGCGTTGCACGGAAAATGTTGCGCCCGATTCGTCCGAACCCGTTGATGCCGACCTTGGTGGCCATGCTTCCTCCGTAAGAAGAATTTTTGCGAATTGTGAAACAGCGCGCAGAAAGCGGTGAGCGCACTGCCAGCCATGCGGCGTGCTTCGGACTCAGCCCATTTTGCCATCACGGTGCCATGCTGGCTGAGGCTTGCTCGTCCGGCTGTGATGCACACTGCCGGACCTGGTGACGCCGATTACAACCACTCGTTTGCGCGAAGATTTCAGAGAACTTGCGCGAGAAAAAGATGCTAGGGTAGGCGGAAAAAAAAGTCAATTCGCGCTGCCGGGAGGCGTGTCTGGATCGTTGAAGATCTTCACTCGAACGACTTTGTCGCCGATGAAGGTGACGAAGATGGTCCTGGCCGGCGGCGTGCCATAAATCCAGTCTTCAGTGTCATTTCCCTGAGCGTCCTTCTCGCGGACTTTGTGCTCAGCGCGGCCCAGAGCGGCCATCACCATTTCCTGATCCATGCCCACAAGCGCGCGATGGTCTTTAATGGCCTCTTGAAATTGCGGCGGGAGCGTGTCGATCCAGTTGACGGTGGCGGAGCGCTCTTTCGAGAAATCGAGCACGGCGGAGAGGTCGCGCTTCACGTCGTCGGGGCTCAAGTCTGGCAGCGCCCGGCCGTAATCGAGGATGAGGGTCGTGCCGCGGCCTTCGTCGGGATGCGAATCGTCGGTCATCGGAGGCGGGACGTCGCCCATACCTACCTGGAGATGGTCGCGAAGATGAAATTTCTTGCGGCCGCCGCCGTTGATCTGAATTGCGATTTCCCGGGCCCGAAATTCGAGATTCGTGATCTGCACGGTATCGCCGGGACTGGCGATCGCGCCTTCGCGGCGGACTTCGTTCTGAAGCTGCTTGAGGTCCAGAGGCTTACCAACAGGTATTTTGTAGCCAGTCTTCTCGTGGGGGAGAGGCTGGACGGCCTTAGCGAACTCTCCGTCGACGAAGCGGACGATGGTGAGCTTGGACTGGTTGCCCAATTGGGTGGGCTGGCTCTTCGCGCCTCCCTGCTGCACCACCCAGACAAAAACGTCGGGGACGGGAGTTGAGCCGAGCGAGCCGAGACTCAGTTGTGAGTCGACGCTGGAGCGAAAAGGCGCAATGTCCGGTACCGTAGCACCCATGGCGAGCGCTGCCGCGATCAAGAAGGTGGAGCGGAGAAACATCGTCGGTTCTGGAGGCCTATTTTAAGGCCAGTGGGGACATTGTGCCAATGGCATTGACTGCGGGGTGAGTCAGGGGCCTCCCCGATGGAGCTGGGCTGTCTTAGGTGCGGCCGACCGCAGCGTTCGATGCTTTCTGCTTTTCTTCCTCGATTTTTTGCTGCGCGAGAAAAGGTTCGAAACAGCGCCGGCAGCGTGCTTCGTACATTCCGCCGGCGCCGACGACGATCAGCTCATCGGAGGCAACGAGCCGCTGGGTGTGCACCGCAGGATTGCCGCAACGCATACAGATGGCGAGAAGCTTGGTGATTTCTTCGGCGACGGCAAGGAGGCGCGGCATGGGTTCGAAGGGCCGGCCCATGAAGTCGGTGTCGAGTCCGGCGACAATCACGCGCTTGCCGAGATCGGCGAGCTTCGTGCAGGCGTCGACGACGGAATCGCCGAGGAATTGAGCTTCGTCGATGCCGATCACTTCGGTACGAGGGGCGACTTTTTCAAGAATGTCGCTGCCCGACTGGACGAGTTCGGAGGCAATCTCAAGGCCCGAATGCGAGACGATCCCGTTTTTCGCGTAGCGCTGGTCAATGGCGGGCTTGAAGATCTGCACGCGCTGCTTGCCAATCTCGGCACGACGAAGGCGGCGAATCAGTTCCTCGCTCTTGCCAGAAAACATTGGACCGACGACCACTTCGATCCAGCCCATATTGCCTTTGACGATGTCCACGCAATGGCCTCCCGCGGTTAGGCTAGCACAATCGCGGTGTGGAAATTGAGAGGCTGCTTCAGCTACAAACCGAAAAGGCCGAGCGGCCACCACAACGGGGATTTTTCGAAGTATGCGCTGAGAGCTTTGAAGTCGGGGCGTTTTTTCTTTCGGGCGATCACATCCTCGGCTTCCTGGTAACCAGCCGGATCCAGTTGCTGTATGGTCGGAGTCGAAAAATGTGGCGGCAGGACCATACTGAACGTCATGACTTGGCTCAGATCCTCTTCATGGCAAGCCGCGCAGCGGGTTCGGAGATGGACCTGAATCGGCGGCCCATCGACCATGATTTGCCGGGACGCGAAATTGTAATCGTTGCCGGCGGCGGGAAAGTATGCGGGCGAGTCCTCGGCCTCAAAAGCCAACCCTCCTGAAGACGGGTCCGACAGCAAAATGCGCCGGCTGATTTCGGTCATCTGCGCTTTTGTTTTTTGCGGAACGCCCGAGGTGGCTCGGTCAAAAAGGCGGACCTGGACATCTGTAGTGAGGCTCGTGGGCGTCAACGTGCCCTTCGAGTCGATCAGGAGCAACTGCATGATTAGCGCGACTCCATCGAGACCGGCAGCGGGATCGCGATTCTCGCGCACTGCATCCACAAATTCCTTCAGATTAGCGTTTCGGCGGGCAGGCTTCAGGAAGATGCGAGCGACCCGGCGATCGCTTGCAGAAGTCTCATGCTCGCGGCGCGAGAACCAGAGCACTTCCACCCAACCGCTCTTTCTGGCGAACAGATCGGGAAGCGGTTGCCGAAGCATCGCGGCTGAGTAGTTATTCGGCAGAGAGCGGAGTTCTTCAGGAGTCAGCGCGATTTTGCGGATCAGGCGGCCAAGGAGATCTTCGATGAGGCGCCGATGCTTCTCGAGTTCTGCGTCCTGCGGTCGCGCATATTCGTAATTCAAGCGGTCGTAGGCTGACCAAAGGTCGCTCTGCATCAGAGCCCTTGCCAAGACAGGACGGGCGGTGCTCTCGTCGAGTGCGTCCTTCAGCGCGTTGATCAGCTCCGAATACTTCGGTTCCGTTACAGCGACGTGGGCGCCCATGTACCGCGGATCGATCGCGCGGTCGCCGATTTCGAAGCTTTCGAACGTGCGCGTACTGACTTGGAGCGGGGGACCTTTCCCCAGTTTGGTGAAAGGCGCAGCGTCAGGATAATCCGCGGACCTGCGCGCTTCGATTCTTCCGCTGAATAAGCAGTAGAAGATTCGGTTCCAGGAATCGCCCGGCTCGTCTGAGTAGATAGGCTGGGGCGTGTCTCGCGGCAATTCGTTCGGCGCACTCGCTGAGAGCTGTACAAGAAGCACCGGCCCGACGAGGACAGCCAGCAACCAGCAGAGTCCAGTGCGCCGACAAAACCGTCGTCGCAAGGCTTGGACACTTTGTTCGGACGCCATGGCTCCGATCTCGCAGTTAGTCTCCGCTCGGTACTTTCCTGGCGTTAACTGGGATTGCCCGAGTATAAACCGCGATTGAAGAATGGGGCGAAGGCATTGATGACGGCGACGCGAAAGGCGTCCTGGCGCGTGATCATGTTGCGGGTAAGGACGCCCCAGGCACCCTGAGCGTCGCGAATGCCGCGGCCACCGGCGAATGTATCGACAGCTTCGGAGAGTTCGATGCCGTCGTCGACGACGCGCTTCGCGAGCGGCTCCGGAACGAGCACCGCGCCTGATTGGCCGAAGGCTCCATGGCCGGAGGAGTCGGCGACGTGAACCCAATTTTCCAGGAAGACCAGGCGGACGCCCCCATGGAGATGAATGACGTCGAAGCCGCCTTCGAGGCCAACGAAGTATTTCCACGGTTCGGATTTTTCGCGGGCGATGCGGATAAGGGCTTGCGAGCGCTGATGCGCCCCCTTCATCATTTCTTCGCGCGAAAGGGGCGTGTCGCGGACACCACTGGGAACCTCGACGCCAGCGATTTCGAATTGGGCATTATCGTTCAGCGTCGGGCCGAAAACGGAGATCGCCTCCCAGACGGCATTGAGCTTTGGACGACGCGTGCTGCCGACGGCAACGATGATTTTGTCCATGCGAGGCAGATTTTATCACTCAGGGCTTTTTCTGACTTTGAATGTAGGCAGCCATAATGCGGTCAAAGGTGGGCTGGAGCTGATTCGGATCGCGCACGCAATCGAAGAATATTCGCCGGAAATCGAAAGGCGTTTTTATTCCGCCGAATGTCCTGAATGCGCCAGGGAGGGGCGGCCCTCCGGGCGCCCCAGCGGAAGGAATTGCGGCGGGCAACTGGAGCGCATACATGCTGCCTCCGGCAAGCGCCTCGTGCGAGTAGTTCATGAGCCAGAGGCAATTGGAGCCGTCTTCGATCATGCCGGCAGAAACGATCACGTAGCGGCCGGCGTCGGATGGCCTAGGCTGCTGGCAATCCCAAAATTCTGCGCCGGGGATGTAGACGGTCGGATCAGAAAAACCGTATTCGACAATGAGCACGTGCTGCCAGCCATGTCGCTCGACAAACGCCTGCGCTTGCGGCAGGGCTTGGTTCCAGTCGAGGTTGGAATCGTTGACGAGCGTGTAGGCGGGCCGGCCGAAGCCGAGGCTGTTGACGAAGGGGAAGTAGTTCGGGTATTCGCGAACAGCCGTTCCTACGGAAGCGCACGCGACCACCGCAACCAGTGCGGCGACCGCTTGCGCAGGAGCCCAGCCAGAGCCCCTGAGTTCCTCGAGGACGCGGGGAAGGAGCGAAAGGGCAAGGATGACCAGAGCAATCGGGACTGTGAAATGCCGAATGCTGATGTCGAGCCCTCCCAGAATGCAGGCAGCCACGAAAACGAAGAGAAAGGTCCAGAGAGCGCGCCAGTGAAAGGAGAATTCAGGCGGAATCGCGGGTTTCGAGAAGGCTGTCCGGTTCACCTTGAATGCGACTGCAAGCGCGACCAGCAATAGAACGAGAAAAGCTAAAGTGGACTTGAGGACGAAGAGAACTGGAAAATAGAACCAAACGCCATGCGCGTACGGGCGGCCAAGAATAAAAGTTGCGCGACGAGACTGGAGCACGAATATGAGAAGGCCACGAAGGTAGAGCCACGGAGGCATGAGGAGCCGGCGAAGAATCAGGGCGGGCACGGAGGAACCCAGGCGCGCAAGCGAGTCAGTGGGCTGGTGCCACGACAGAACGAAATACACCGCGTAGACGATTAGCGCGGCCAAGCCAATTCCCTTCCAAAGACAGCGGCTTCGCAGACGTCTCCATGGGAGAAGCTCGGCGCGATCACTCGGCTGAGTGGGCAATGGGAACCGGCGGAGGCTCAACGAAAAAGCCAAAAAGCCAAACAGCAAAATTCCCGAAGAAAACTTCGAAAGCACTGCTCCGGCGAATGACAGGCCAAACCACAAGAGCGTGTTGCGGCTCGGGTTGCGCCACATGTCGGCAAACGTCCACATTGTGAGGACGCAGAAAAGCGTCACGGCGACGTCCGTCAGGACGAGCGGTCCGAAGACCAAGAAGGCGGGAGTGCTGACGTAGGCGGCCAGAGATAAAAGCCCTCCCCAACCGTTACCGAGCCGAGTGCCGAGAATATAGAGGACCAAGCCAAGCAGAAGCGTGAGCAGAAGCATCGGCGTTCGCGCCGACGTCAGAGTGGGACGAGGATCGTTCCAGCGCAGCGCGACCTGGTGGCCCCAGGACCACTCGCCCAGCGTTCCCTGAAAAAATTTATCGCTGAACGTCCACGGGACCGAGGAGTAGTCGGCATGCACGCCACGAAAAACAAGCGGAGCGGCGGCCAGAATTTTGGCAAGCGGGGGATGCTCTTCATTCATGCGAAGGTCGAGCCGCTGCAAATAGCTTACGCCGGCTCCAATATGCGCGACCTCATCGACGGTGATCGACTCCCGAAGGGCGACGGCTCCGGAAAGGACAGCCATAAGAATGAGCAAGAGAGCAGCAACTGCATTCTGAAAGGGCGTTGCACGAGGGTGGACGTTTCCGCTCATGATGTTCCTACACGTGCACCCTCTCACAGCAGGCGGCGAGACCGCTCGATCAGGAAAAAGGCGATTGGAGAAGTGAAGAAATGGAGCGGGATAAGGGAATCGAACCCTCGCCTCGACCTTGGCAAGGTCGCGTACTACCACTATACGAATCCCGCAACAGAGAACCGAAGAGCCCTTTATAGCATGCCGCTCGAGTGGTGAACAAGGGCGGCGCGGCAGTGTACGGGAAAGCAGACACCAAAGTGGGTCCGCAGCAGAGGCGAAGCGGACGCCAAGCCCCCTAATCCTCAGCTAATCTACTTCGAGGATGCGAGTTGCCTTCACGACGGGCGACCTTTTCTGGCGTTCGGCGAAGCTCGCGGCGCGTTCCCTATCAATGTAGACGCGCGCGAATTTTTCGCCGTCATGGTAGTAGACGGTAACCTGCCAGTGGCGGTGCTTGCGACGGCGGTCGCGGTAGCGACGGGCGGTCTTCTTGGCCTTCGTTTTCTTCACGGAAAGTCCTCAAGAAAATCGTTCTTCCGCGGACGGAGATAGCGCACTTCGCTCTCGGCGCGCAAGTAACAAATTGAGGGTTAACGCGGACAGTATTACGTTCGGAAAGCGACCGCTGTTTCTGTCACAGTTGTTAACTCTCTAATACAGCCCGCAGGGAAGGCTATCATGGAAACGGTAGCGCGAGTCAGGGAAAAAAATCCCAAAAGCTCCTAAAAACCAGCGACTTTGCTCTTCCGAAAGCGTCTAACAGATGTTGGGCACCGGTAGCGATTCGGCACAGTTATTTTTCAACGCGCTGGAACTTTTCGGTTTCTCGGGGCGTAATAGAAAGTGAAGGGATGGGCGGGAGGGACCCCATGGTAATGGCCTTGGAACGCGAGATGCAAATAGAGGATTTGCGCAATCATCCAGCGGAAACGCTCAGAATGCTGCGGAGTTTACTCTTCAGCGGGACGAAGGTGACGCCCGATCCGAAGCGAGCCGATTTCTACGAGCTCGAGGATGCGGATACCGTATATTACATCCATATTTCACCTATCAGCGGGAAGATCCTCTTGTTGGCTACGTGGCCGAGCGAAGCCGCGCTGGCCCAGGCAACGAACGCGGCGGCCTAAATTTCAATCAACTGCCCAATTTAGGATGCCAAATCCGAGGGCTTGAAGTTCAAATCATCAAACGCTGTTTTCTTGAATTTGTAAATACCCGGGGCGGCACTCGTCTGCGCGTAAACGAAATCACCCACTGCGACTGAAATCTTCACGGTCAGCTTCGAGCCATTTTTGTCGGTCAAATTGACTTCAATCGCCGGCTTCGCGAGTTTTTCGGCGACGCCCGCAGGAGCACGGTCGAGGACTTCATCGGCGCGTGCCGAGGTTAACGGGCTGAGGATTCTCCATGATGCCGCATTCTTGCCTTTCAAGTCGTTGGGAGCATCAACGGTCCAATCGTACTCGGTTCCCTGCTTGCGGCTGACGGCGACTGTTCCGCTGCCGTTTTGAATCTGCATATGGTTGATGTCGTTCTCGTTGATGTGGACGAGGCTCTTGTCACGCAGGTCCGTGAAGGTGTCTTCGAGCTTTTTGTGAAGGTCCTCATTGATCACAAAAATCATCGGCCGGGATGAGTCGCGGGCGAAATAGCCGTCGCCCTGTTTTTTTCCCACCAGCAGGGTAAGTCTTTGACCGGAATCGGTTATGGCCGTGAAGGCGATAGAAGGAGCCGCCAGACCGTCTCTAGCGGCATTGTCCGGTTGTTCGCTGGCGATAGAGGTCGCTTTGGCATTGCCTATGGTCGATAGGAGCGAACTCACCCCCTCCGAATCGGCCAGAGCGCCAGAATTAGGTTTCGTGAATTTCCATTGCGGCTGGTCTTTGGCGGATTGCTTGGCAGCATCGATCTCGCCGGAGGAGTTCTTGAGGTCGAACGAGGCGACTTGGCCGCTCTCGACGTGCAAGACGTTGCGATCGCGAAGGTCGTCAACGGACTTATCGGCGCTGGTTTCGAGCGAGAGAGGAATCAAAGAGACACTTTTGCCGCCGTCAATGACGCTGTAGACGTCGGACCCGGTGAAATCCTTGTCGCCCATCAGAACCGTGTGCTGGCTTCCATTCTTGAGCTGGAACTGGAGTTCGACACGCGCGGGATCGAGACCATAGGCCTTCAGGCGATCGGGGCTGCCTGGTTCTGTCTGCGAAATGCGCGCGGACACGAGCCCGTCGGCAATCCCTCGCGCGGCGGATTGGTCAGCTCCGGTATCGAGAGGCTGCATGATGGTCCATTGGCCATTGCGGTAATCGAGACGAATCGAGGGTTGATCCGTCTTGCCGGGGTGTGAAACCGTGATCGAAGTGACGTCGTCAGCCTGCATGGTAAAGGCTGGTTTGGAGGCGTCGTCGAAAGCTGGGGTCTTCTTGCCGGCGCGCCATTGAAAATAGTAGACGGCGCCACCAAGCACAATCGCGCAGAGCAAAACAATCAGAGTGGATTTTTTAATCATAAATTTGTGGTTAGAGACCTACCAAAATCAACGCATCGAGAAACTCGGCGAACGGCGCTCTACCGGCGCTTCCACCAAATCCAGACACCCGCCAGAACGACGAAACCAGGCAAAAACACAAAATCGAGCCAGCGTAAAACGCTCCACTGGCCCTCGGTCATGCTGACGCGGCGGTTCGTCGCCGACTTCGGTCGAATGGAAATCAAGTTTTCGTCCTGCGCAAGCCAGTCGATCGTATTGAAGAAGAGATCGCCGTTCTCCTGTAGCCCGATAAATTGATTCGCCGCGAAATTGGAGTTCCCGATGACGACGAGTCTCGATTGCTTACCGTTTGCCGTGCGGTCGCCCGCTACTGCCAGAGACAGCGGCCCTGCCGTATCCGTTTTGGGATCGAATTTGACTTCCTTCCGATCGAGGTTAGGAATGGTGAAACTACGCGCGGACGTCTTCAGCAGCTCCGTATTCTGCGGCTCAGCCTTGTTTTTGTCCGCGATTGACACGGTGCGGGCAAAGGGAAAGACGGTCATACCATTCTTCAGGTTCTTGGTAATCGGATTCTCACCGTAGTCGACAACCACGGGGGCGGCGGCTCCCATCTGGACGAAGCGGCCATAACCGCTGACATCAACGATGACGTTCGTCCCGACGTTGATATTCCAATCCAGAAATACGGGCCCGAGGTTGGGATCCTGCTGAGTTTTCTCAGTGAGAGGATCTGCCTCGATCAGAGCCTTTCCGCCGTCGCCGAGGTATTTGTTAATCATGTCCGTTTCCGGCGGGAATAGCGCCTTGACTGGCCCCGCGACGACGAGAACGTCGCAATCCGCGGGAACACTGCCTCCGGAGATCAGATTGACGGAATTCGTGTTGAAGCCTTCGCGCTTCAGCTCCTGATCGACGGAGCTGTATCCGGAGCCGTCGTTATCGGTAAGGGATTTTTCGCCGTGGCCGGTCACAAAGCAGACCATCTTTATTTTGTCGCGCGTGATCTTCAAGATCGCGCTGGTGATGTCTTGCTCCGATGGCTGCCCTCCGGCGCCAGGCTCGATATGTTCCTTTCGGTCACCGGACGCAGCAACGATGTCGCCCATATGCGCGGCGCCGTATTCTTTGGCGACTTCCGGCTTTTCCTGTGGATCCACATTCTGGAACTTGATGTGGGGGCTGAGATGCTTGTATTCGGCCATCAAGTCGTCGAAGCTCTGGTCGCCGGATTTGGCAAATCGAACGATGGTGACGTCCTTTTTCAACCCCTTCACGACGTTTTGGGTCTGATCGGAGAGCGTGAAGAGCTTCTCGCTGGTGAGATCGAAGCGTTTGTGATGCTGCTCACCGAGATAGTTGATAACGACAAGTATGGCGATCACGGCGAGGGTGAGAATTGCGGTGTTGGTGCCAAGCTGGGACGAACGCTTCGAGAAATAACCGCGAATGCTCTCGAATCCAAGCACGATGGCTGCGAGCAGAAGCACGCCGCCGCCGATGAGGAGACCCTCGGTAAGGTGAAGCACTTCATTTTGAATGGTGTAGCGGATGTAACCGGCGATGAGTAGCGCCACGCCAAAGCTGAGGCAAATTTCGGCAAATTGTTGGCGCGTCCACTTCATGGCGAACGGCTGCTTCATTTTGTCTGATGGGTTGGCCATGGCTACGCCCTCCGCCAACGCAAGGAGTCTATCGAGCGAACCGTAAGGAAGATAAACAGGAATATGAAGCTGCCATAGTAGACGAGGGCGGTCGTGTCGATCAGGCCCCGAGGAAAATCCTCGTAATGTTGAATCACGGATAGATACGAAATCACCGATGCGGCCGTGCCGGAGCCGCGCGAGCCGAAGTCAAACAGCCAAAGAATGAAGAAGACGGCGAAGGTAAGCACTGCCGCGACGATCTGATTCTCCGTAAGAGAGGAGATGAATGTTCCTAAGGCGATCAGGGAGCCGCCGAACAGCAGCACCCCTGCATAGCCAGCAAGCAGCACTCGCCACGGCGGTGCTGGGTCGCTATGCATGTACATGAAGACCATGTATACGAGGGTTGGGAGAAGCATGAGCACAAGAAGAGACAGAGTGGCAAAGAACTTTCCGAGGACGATGTCCGTCTCTTTCAAGGGCGAGGTCATCAGCAGTTCCATGGTTCCGCGCTTGCGCTCCTCAGCAAAGACACCCATGGTCATCATCGGAATAATGAGCAACATCAAGAACGATTGGGACCCGAAGAACGCGCGAAGGACCTGGCTGGGCACGTCGAAATCCTGGGGCGCGCCGAATCGCATGCCCTGCATCTCCATTTGCATGGAGTAATCGATCACGTCTTTCAAGTAGGCCGTAAACAAAAAGCCGCTGATGGCCAGAAAGGCGCCCACTACAACGTAGGCGATCGGCGAAACAAAATAGTTACCCATTTCCTTGCGATAGATGGCGTAAAAGCTTCGCATTCTCTCGAGCGCTCCTTAGCTTGCGGGCTCCGCGTGCGATGAATCGTCCGTCGTGAGTTCGAGGAAGATATCCTCAAGGCTGAGGCTGACGCCGCGAAGTTCGTAGAGCCCCCAGCCCTTTTGAATTACGGTTGCAGCCACCTGGCTGCGGATGTCCTGGCCCGGTGCGGCCTCCAGATCGACAGTTAAATGACCGTCATTGCGCGACGGCTCGATCTGGATCCGGCTTGTGCCGGGAACCTGGCTCAGTGCTTCGCGAAGTGGCTCCTGCGGCGCCTGAACTTCCACGCGAATTCGCTGACCACCCTTTAGCTGGCTGGTGAGATTCTGCGGCGTATCGACGGCGACGATCTTTCCCTTATTGATGATGACCACACGATCACAGGTCATGCTCACCTCAGGAAGAATGTGCGTCGAGAGGATGATCGTATGGGTGCCGGCAAGGCCCTTGATCAGATTGCGGACTTCGATGATCTGCTTAGGGTCGAGGCCGACAGTGGGCTCATCGAGAATGATGACGTCAGGGTCATGGACGAGAGCCTGTGCGATACCAACACGCTGCTTGTAACCTCTTGAAAGGCGCTTGATCAGTTCGTGACGCTTTTCGACCAGACTCGTCTTTTCCAGCGCGTCGGTGATGCGGCTCGGGCGCCTTTCCGCAGGAACATTCTTGATACGCGCGACGAAATCCAGGTAATCCTCGACGCTCATATCCGAATAGACGGGCGGAGTTTCCGGGAGGTAGCCGATATGGCGGCGGACGTCCATCGAGTCCGTTCCGACGTCGAAGCCAGCGATGCGAGCCGTGCCTGACGTTGCGGGCATAAATCCGGTGAGAATGCGCATGGTCGTGGTCTTGCCGGCGCCGTTGGGACCGAGAAAACCAAGAATTTCACCTTTATTTACGGTGAAGGACACGTGGTCCACGGCCGTGACAGAGCCGTACGCCTTCGTTAAATCTTGCACTTCAATCAATTCATTCCTCCGAGCAGAGGGAACCAGCAGGATTTCAGGAGTCTGCCGAGCCGATATTTATACTAGAAACCGGCAGAATTGAAAACGGACTGCTTGGCAAAAAGGAAACATGCGACTGTTGTGCGATGCGATCGTGAGGCGAGTGGTTGTCAGTCAAATTTGAGGCGGCCGGAGGTTGGGCTGCTGTCGCCAAGATTGAGGTCCGACTATAGGTTAGCCGCAGGCAACGACTGCCGAAGTCCCGGCATCAAGAGTCCGTGAACATTAGCCTAAGCCTGGGCATGTCCTTAGCCTCCAACAGCGAAAACGCTTTCGGCGAATGGGGCTGGGGCGGTGGGCTGCAATGCATCGTTTGGCTAGCACCGTTCGGATTTGAACTGCATTTCGAACCGCGGGCAGACGGTGAGCCGCTCGAACCGCGTCGAGATGCGCGTTGACACCATGGGGAGGTTTTGTTATTCAACTTCACTTGGCTTTTCGGTGCGAGCGTCGGCCAGGGCGCATCCTCACTCAAAGCGTGGCGAATCAAATAGAAGCAATTCTAAGGTGATATGAAGAAATTTGACGGAATCCTGCGCAGGAATATGCCAAACGAACTGCGCCTGGGTCAGCCAGCTTCGAGAACATCCGCTGAAACATCCCTTAAGCTCATCGTCCTTTTCTTGATGCTCGCCACGATAACCCTGCTGCAGAGCTGCAGTAGCAGCGGCGGCGAACCCATTACAATCGCAATTACACCTCCCAGCGCGAGCGTCGATCAGGGGCAGACTGAAAATTTCACGGCGAATTTGGGAAATGACCTTTTCAATCAGGGAGTCACCTGGACGGTAACCGGGACTAACTGCGTTACGACCGGCTGCGGGGCGCTCACGAATGTCACGAAGACGGCGGTGACCTACACCGCCCCCTCCGGTCTGGCGTCATCGCTAAGCGTCACCCTAACCGCGACGGCTGTCGCCAATGCAAATCAAACCAAGACGGCGACGATCACGGTCGAGCTCCCTCTTACGTTCAGCATTACTAATACGGTGTGCAGCACGACTCCAAGTTCCACGCAACTTCCGTGCGGATCGAACGGCGTGCCGTACAGCGCGACCATCTCAGTGACTGGCGGCGTATCGCCTTACAAATTCTCCCTGGTGCCTGGCAGCGGCGCCTTGCCGGCGGGGCTGAGCCTCAATTCCTCTGGAGTAATCACGGGAACGCCGTATGGGCCCGTCGCGGGCCAGCCAAATCCGGCTGTGTTTACGGTCCAAGTGACCGACAATTCAACATCACCAGTGACGGCTACGCAGCAGTATTCGATCTCGATCGCGCCCGCCACACCTCTGGTGATTACGGCGATTTCTCCCCTGCAATCGGGGTTCTTCAATGCGACCTATTCGACATCAATCCCCATCACTGGCGGTGTTCCTCCGTACCGATGGAGCATGATCGGCGGCTCGCTTCCCGCTGGCCTTTCGTTGAACACGAACAACGGACAGATTTCAGGCGTTCCCGTTCAGCCTTCGGGAAGTCCTCCCACAACCTCTACCACTTTTACGGTGCAGGTGACGGATTCGACTCTGCCCACTTCGCAGACACAAACGAAGCAGCTGACAATCAATATTCAGCAACCGCAGCCGCTTGAGATCACGCCATCGTCTTTGCCGGCTGGCACGACAGCCGTTGCCTATTCCACCGCGCTGTCTGTGGCGGGCGGAATTCCGCCGTACACCTGGAGCTTGGTAAGCGGACAATTGCCGTCAGGACTCATCTTTGCGCCAGGAACGGCAACGATTTCAGGAATTCCCGTCTTGAGCACGAGTTCAGCGTTTACGGTAAGCGTGACAGATTCGGAAATTCCCACGCAGACGACGTCGGTCGCGTACACACTGAGCGTTTCGCCTGGAACGAACAACAACGCGCTGCTCAGCGGCCAATACAGCTTCCTGTTTCAGGGGTTTGACGCAAACGGGGCCGTGGCGCTCGTCGGGTCGATGCTGGCCGACGCCAATGGGAAGATCACCGGGGGAAGCGTCGACAGCGCGCGCGCTCCGACGGCGCAGAGCACGGGAATTGTCTTGGGGCAATCCTTGACCGGAAGTTATTCGATGGGCAGCGACGGCCGCGGCACCATGGAGCTGGTAGCGACGAACACGCAGAACACGCCACCCGTGGTGCTGACGACGGATTACGACCTGGTGATGGATTCGAGCGGAAACATCAACTTCTTCGAGAACAACAGCTCGACTTTAGACAACGATCCGGTGCATACGCACGGCTCGGGAATCATGAAACTGGTGACCTCCTCGAGCCTGGGGGCGTCCTCTTTCAACGGCAATTACGCATTTCTTCTCCGGGGTTACGACCTCGCGAACTCACCGACGGCGCTGGGTGGCGTGATCCAGGCTGATGGCGTGCAAAGCATCAAGCCAGGAACCGGCGACTACAATGAGGGCGGTACGTTTAGTTCGAATTTGGGACTATCCGGCTCGTTCAGTTTTGGATCGGGGACGCGGGGCTCAATTAATGGCCTCACCTTTGAATTGCCGGGCAAATCGGCATACTCCCTGAATTACGTCTTCCGATTTGTGTCCCCTAGCGATCTTTTCGTCGTAGCGAGCGATCCAACTGACGCCACACATCCGCGGCTGAGCGGCGAGTTAATTTTGCAGGCGCCGACCATTCAACTGAATGCATCCGGCGCGCTAAGCACGCCGAGCGTCGCGTCTGGGACCGGCGAGAGCAGCAACAAGTCGACTGTGTTCGCGGGAATCCTCACTCCGGTTGCTAACTCGACGGCTGGCTGCGTAGCAGGCGCGGCGAATTGCGTGACTCTCTCCTACGACGAAAACAACGCCGGCACGATTGATGCTCCGTCGTTCATCGGCAACTTCCAAATCGGCTCGAACGGGCGAGTGCTGTTCTCGAATCTAGGTCCTAGCGGCGGGACGCAACGCGTTGCTGTCGCCTATCTCACTGGGGCGGAACAAGGATTTACGTTAGGCAGCGATGCAGCCGTGACGACAGGTGAATTGGATCAGCAAGAAACGGGTGTGGCGTTCTCGAGTGCTTTGGTGGATGACGGGTACACCCTCGCGGGTGGGTTCCCCGGCGAGCCCAGCGTCAACAGTGTCGTGGGGCAGGTCAACGCGGATGGGAATCTAAATCTCACCGGCACAATTGATGAATTGACGCCTCCGCTGACGCCAAATCTCGATCAGGGACTGGCGGCAATCTACAGCAACATCTCCGCCACTACAGGGCGCGGAACAATCGCGCTCAATCCGCTGGTCGGCTTGCCATCGACGATGGCGTTCTACATCGTCTCGCCGAGCAGCTTCCGGGCCGTATCCACGGACCCGGCGGACCAGCATCCCGAGGTCTTCTTCTTTGACCACTAGGCGAGGGTTCTTCGCCGCCGTCCTGCTATTTGGGACGCTATTTGTGCAAACGGAAATGGCCCGGCCGCAACAAGCCCTTGCGGCTCCACCAGGCGAGGCCGTAACCACGATCACGACGCGCCCCGGCTTCTTCAGTGAACCCTCGATAGCCATCAACCCGCAGAACCCGAGTCAAGTGGTGGCGGCTTTCCAGTCGCCGGCCAAAGTTGCCTATTCCGATGACGCGGGTGCGCACTGGCAACTCACGACCGGCGCCGCGCCAACGAATTACAACGTGTCGGGCGATGTCTCGATTACCTACGACGTTCTGGGCCACGCAATTCTCTGCTACATCGCGTTCGATAAGCTCGGGACGCCGCAGTACTGGGCGCACAACGCCACACGCAACGGCATCTTCGTGCGGCGTTCGCTCGACGGCGGGAAAACGTGGGAATCGAAAGCGGCGGCGATCGATGAACAACCGACGCATCCTGACATGCCGTTCGAGGACAAGCCCTACATCGTAGCGGACGACAATCCCGATTCTCCCTTCGCAGGCAACCTCTACGTAGGATGGACGGAATTCACGCTGCAAAAGTCCGTCATTTTGTTTTCGCGCTCGACGGATGGCGGAATCACCTGGTCCCCGCCGTATGAGATCAGCACACACGAAGGCTTTCCGAGAGACGACAACGGCGCGGTGGAAGGTTTTTCGGCTGTGGCGGGGCCCGATGGAGCTCTCTACACGATCTGGGCGGACGGCGGCGCGATTGTGCTGGCGACATCGAGAGATGGCGGGCTGACTTTCGGATCATCGCAGAAGATCATCGACATGCCTGCATCCTATTTCAAGGTGGAGAACGTGGAGCGGTCTGACGGCTTCCCGCAGATCGGAATCGATCCTCGAACGGAACGACTCTACGTGGCGTGGACGGATTACAGGAATGGCGACGTGGATGCCTTTTGTTCCACGTCCCGCGACCGCGGCCGAACCTGGAGCGCGGCGGTACGCGTGAACAGCGACCCGCTACACAACGGAGCCGACCAATATTTCCAGTGGCTCGCGGTGGACCCGCAGGGTGGCGCTGCCTACATCGTCTTCTACGACCGGCGCGGTGATCCCGGTAATCGCAGTGCCATAATCGTGCTCGCGCGCTCCACGGACGGCGGACAAACGTTCACCAACTACGCCTGGACGCAGACGCCGTTTGACGCCGAGGATCAATTCATTGGCGATTACACGGGCATAGCGGCCTTGAACGGGCGTGTTTACGGTGCGTGGACCTACAGGGAGGCACCGGCGCGCGGTTCAGCCGGTAAGTCCGCAGCGGCGGAGCACCGTGCGATGCCGGCACGCTCCTCGGTACGAACCGCATCCACGATTGTGCAGGTTGGCGTAGCGGATTTCCGGCTGCAGGCAGGACAACCGCAGTAACTACGGTTTATTTGTTCGGCTTATCCTTTGGTTTGTCGTTTGATTCTTCGTTGAGCTGCAACGCCGCAGAGTTTATGCAGTAGCGCAATCCTGTAGGTTTCGGACCATCGTCGAAGACGTGGCCAAGGTGGGCGTCGCAGCGGCTGCACACGACTTCCGTGCGTTCCATTCCATGGGAGAGGTCCCGGTTCGTCTCCACGTTTTCGGCCGCAATTGGCTGCCAATAGCTTGGCCATCCCGATCCCGAATGATATTTCGCGTCTGAACTGAAAAGGGGCTGGCCACAGCACACACAAACATAGGTACCTTTGGTTTCGGTATCTGCGTACTCTCCGGTGAAGGGTGGCTCAGTGCCCTTCTCACGGGTCACATGATACTGTTCGTCGGTGAGCTGGGAGCGCCATTCCGGTTTGGTTTTCTTCATCTTGTCTGTGTCTTCTGCCATGCCGCTAGATTACACGCCTTCACGCGGAGAAAAAAGACCGGCGCCACTTCACGAGTGGGCCTGTTTGCCTCTCTTTCTCGCATTCCTGATTATTCGCCTTAACTCCCCCGCCTGAGAAGGCTCTCACCGACTCGAAATTCTGTTCGCTTGGCCAACACGTGCTATCGGCATATAATGGCTCAACTGATACAAAGGGCGCCTGTTCCCGCCGCCGTAGATGAGCTGACTGTGTCGACCGAGCCGAGAAACACCGCGGAGTCCCATCCTCAGACCGAGCGGCGCATTGCCGCCCGTCGTCAGGTGCGATCGCTCGCCTATGTCGATCTTGGACGGGACAATGGCGGCATCATTCTGAATCTAAGCGAAGGCGGCTTGGCGATTCACAGCGCTGCTCAGTTGAACGAACCGCGCCTGCCTCAGATCCGGTTCCAGTTGCCACAGTCTTCCGAGTGGGTCGAAGCACAAGGCAAAATGGCGTGGACCAGCGAAAGCAAAATGCAGGCAGGCATTCAATTGATCGGCCTGGCCGAGCCTGCCCGCGAGCAAATTAGGGGATGGGTGAGTGCGAACAGCCGCGCAGCGTCAGTGCCGCCAGGTAAGCAAGACGGCGACCGAATAGCGGCACCGACGCCAGTTCCGGCGAGGCCGACCACCGAGGTCCGTGGGGCCTCTGACACCGGCAGTAAGGATGCGAAAGCGCGGAATAGCGCGGCTGCATACGTCCCTTCAGCTCCCGTTGCATCTCCACTCCAGCGCGAACCTGCCAGTGCGACGACTACCGGCTCATCAGGACCGACACGAAACACTCACGGACGCGCCACTGATACGGAACTAAGCCTGTTTCAAGTCTCTGCGGAGCCGTCGTCGCGCTGGACCACGCTGTGGAACGACTGGTCTGGTTTCATTGCATTAGTCGCAGTTTTGGCTGCGCTGTCTTTTTTTTCGGGCTTGGCGGCTGGACGCGGAAACTTCCGGCGCGTGTTCGGGCTATTTTCGCAACGGCAGGCTCAGGCCGCGCCGCCACAAGGTTCTCAACAGGCCTCCGCCACTGAGACGATAGCCTCTACAAACACCGGCCGAGTGGCGGTAACTGCGCGATTGTATGTGCCGGTGCCGATTCCGGCGCGATCTACCGCGACGGAGTCAGACCGCTTGCAGGTGGGAGCGGTGGAATATCGCGTCGAACCGCAATATCCACCGGATGCGGTCGCGCAGCAGAGGGAAGGCACAGTTCAATTGCGCGCGACGATTGGCGCAAATGGCGCCGTGCAAAGTGTGTCCGTGCTCAATGGGCCAGCTGACCTCGCTGAAGCGGCCAAAGAGGCAGTCGGCCACTGGGTCTTCAGGCCAACTTTGCTCGACGGGAAACCGGTGGGAACGGAGGCAGACATCGCTGTCGTCTTTTGGGTGCGCCCGAGCGCGGCGCAATCCGCGCAGCGCACGCAGTAATCCTCTCGGCTGAAAAAAACCTTCAAAACAGGCTAAAATATCGAATCCGAGATCGCGGGAGGAGTGTTTGCGTGTCGGCTTAGTGGGTTGGCGAGGCATGGTGGGAAGCGTCCTGATGCAGAGGATGCGCGAAGAGGGCGATTTCGCGCGCCTTGAGCCCATCTTTTTCTCCACGTCGAACGCCGGAGGAGCGGCGCCAAAAGAAGGTAACGGCTCGCGGCTTAAAGATGCTCGCGACCGGCGCGAACTTGCGAGTTGCGACGTGTTGATCAGCTGCCAAGGCGGAGAATACACGAGCGAAATCTACCGTCCGCTGCGAGGTGACGGATGGAAAGGCTACTGGATCGACGCAGCTTCCGCGCTCCGCATGAGCGACGATGCTCTGATTATTCTCGATCCTGTCAATAAGCCGCGCATTGAGGAAGGGCTGCACGACGGTGTCCGTGCGTATATCGGTGGTAATTGCACCGTGAGTCTGATGCTGATGGCTGTAGCTACGCTGTTCAAGCAGGGCCTCGTGGAGTGGATGACTACAATGACGTACCAGGCGGCGTCGGGTGGCGGCGCGGCAAAGATGCTTGAGCTGGTACGGCAAATGAGTTATTTGACACGTCCTGCGCGAGAGAATCCTTCCGAAGATGCGCTCGAAATCGACCGTCTGATGATTGCGGCGCAGCGAGCGGATTCCTTGCCGAAATCCGAGTTCGGCGCACCTTTGGCGGGCAGTGTGCTTCCCTGGGTCGACAAGGAAATGGCGGGCGGTCAGACGCGTGAAGAATGGAAAGGCATGGCCGAGACGAACAAGATTCTTGGCCTGAACCCGCAAATTCCAGTGGATGGAATTTGCGTCCGTGTGGGAACTATGAGATGCCACAGCCAGGCGCTCTGCATAAAGCTGACGAAAGACATTTCGGTGGATGAAATCGAACAGATTCTCGCACGGGGCAATCCCTGGGTTCGGGTGATCCCGAACAACAAGGACTCGACGCTGCACTGCCTGACGCCAACGGCCGTTTCCGGCACGCTGAATGTGCCGATCGGGCGCGTCCACAAACTCGCTATGGGGCCGCAATTTGTCGGCGCATTCACGGTCGGAGATCAGTTGCTGTGGGGCGCGGCAGAACCGCTGCGACGCATGTTGCAGATCCTGCGGGGACACCTGGCAAACTAGCGCGGAAATTGTCAGCTACAATCGAACAATGAGCACGGTCGGCGTTGGAAGTTGTCCTAAGCAGTTGTATTCTTCCCCACATGCCTTCTGAACAGCGCTCGCCGACGCCAGGAATGTTTCTCGGCCTGATAGTTACCCTGGCGGCGGTGGTGGCCTATTCGATTTATATCACCTATCAGATTTCCGGCCTCAAGGCCTTGCAAAAGGATTTGTCTGACCGCAATCGGAAGGACTCGCTCCAGCTCTTGAGGGTCCAGAACGACCTGAATTCACTGGGGCTGGCGATGCGAGACATGCTGGATAACGATGAGCCCTATCCGCTCACGGCATGGAGTGCGCAATTCGATCGCCTCCGTTCCGATCTTGACGACGCTCTGCTTCGCGAATCTGAACTAGCTGTCGCCCGCAGCGCTCCTAACCAGCGACAGTACGTAACGGATTCGTTGTCGCAGTTCTGGGACGGCGTCGATGGGATGTTCAACCTCGCGCGCAGCGGCAAAGAGGCAGACGCGCGCGCGCAGATTCGGACTACGTTGCAATCGAAGCAGGCCGCACTGAGCAATGCAGTGGCGCGCCTGCTGGTTCAAAACAACGAGCGTGACGAACAGGCCAGCGCTCAAGTGGCAGAGATCTACGATCGAGTCGAACGTCAGGCTTATGTCTTCCTTACTGCCACCTTGATCGCCATTCTCGTGACCAGCCTGTATCTGATTCGCTCGAACCGCCGTATCTTCGTGCACCTCGCCGCTCTTTCGGGGCAACGCCGGGAGCTTGCGCAAAAGCTGATTGCGACGCAGGAATCGACGCTTCGGTACATTTCCCGCGAGCTGCACGACGAATTCGGCCAAATCCTCACCGCGGTCGGCTCGATGCTAGCGCGGGCCGAAAAACATGCGCCGGAAGGTTCGCCGTTACGCGCTGAGCTGCGAGAGGTGAACGAAATCGCGCAAACCACCTTGGACAAGGTGCGCACGCTTTCGCAGGCATTGCATCCAGTGATGCTGGATGAATTGGGATTTGAAAGCGCGGTGGATTGGTATGTACGCGCGACGGAAAAGCAAACGGGCATAGAAATCGCCTACGAGAAATCCGGGGCAGCATTTCTAGTGAACGGCAACTCCGGCATTCATGTCTATCGCATCCTGCAGGAAGCGCTGAACAATGTGGCGCGTCACTCGGGCGCCCGCCAGGCCTGGGTTCGCCTCCACTTCCTGGTTGAGGAACTCGAGCTGGAGGTGGAGGATCACGGGAACGGTTTCGAACCCAACGGCGCCGCTCGAACCGGGCTCGGCCTTGTAGCGATGCGGGAGCGCGCGGAGCTGTTGCGCGGAACGATCGAGTTCACCCGTCCTTCGGCGGGCGGCACACTGGTTCGCCTCCGCGTACCCAAAGAAAGGCACGACAACGATGCCGGCTAGAATCTCGGTTCTGCTGGTGGACGATCATCATCTGGTTCGGCGCGGATTTCGCCGAATGCTCGAAGACGAGCCGGATATCAATGTAGTGGGAGAAGCGGCTGACGGTGACGAAGCGATTCGGCTGGCGCGCCAGCTCCGCCCACAGGTGATTCTGATGGACTGCGCATTGCCGGGGACCAGCGGCTTGGTGGCGACCAAGAAGATCCTGGAGGAATCCTCGAAATCGGCGATTCTCATGCTCAGCATGCATTCAGAGGATACGCTGGTTCGGCAGGCACTCGACGCGGGGGCTTCCGGTTACGTCTTGAAGAACGCGCTTGATCTCGAACTTACTTCGGCCATACGAAAAGTTGCCGCTGGCGAAAAGGTGTTGTCGCCTCAGCTCTCTCGACCAGCCGCCCTAAAGGGTGAACGCCACGCGGCCCTTACAGCGCGCGAGCTCGAGGTTCTACAACTCATCGTGGCTGGAAAATCGAATAAGGAAATTGCCGATGAGCTTGACCTGAGTGTAAATACGGTGTCGGTTCACCGAGCCAATATCATGGACGCCCTCGGAATCCACAAAACTGCGGACCTCGTGGTCTACGCGATTCGCAACGGACTAGTGAACATTTCGTGAATGGCGAGGAGCAGCGCCTCTGAATGAGCACCAAACCAAGAGCCAGGAATCGGCCCGGGACCTGATTGATTCCCGAGGAATTGGGAAGGGCCCTGACCCGAATATCGCTGGCTTCGAGGCTAATATTTTTGCATTATTGCGCCGTGAGAGGTTCACAGCTAAATTGCGGAGCATAACGAATAGGTCAGCAGCGTCGGCACACGCTGCGAGCCCCACACACACCAAGTGATAGGAACCAAGAGTCCCAGGCCAGACGAGAGCTGGCTTGGGACTTGTTTTATGGGGACCTCAATTTCGATTCAACTTGAACGACAGCCCGTAAAGGAGCGTCATGAAAATGAACCATGCGATTCTGCGAATCATGCTTGTGTTGGGGCTGATGGCCGCGGCGATTCCGGCTGCCGGTGACCCAACTACAGCTACCGTTAAAGGCTATGTCCTGGATTCGGCGTGCGCATTTACGAAGAACCTGTCAAAACCGATAAGCAAGGAATGTGCCCTGTCGTGCGCAAAAAGCGGTTCTCAGCTCGTGATCCTCACCGCCGACGGCCAGATTTACTGGCCGATTTCAGATGCGATGCCAGCCGTGGGCCAGAATGAAAAATTGGTTCCATTTGCGGCCCAAAAGGTGACGGTCACGGGGCGTGTATTTGTTCGCGGCGGCTCTCGTGCCATCGTAATCGACAAAATCGAGCCTTTGACCGCGGCCACCAACTAGGGCTTGGGCGTCTTGAACACCCAGGCAGTGGTTATCGCAGAGGGTGCAGGCCCGCCGCGAGCCGAACTGCGCCGTCAATTGGGACTTGGCTCGGCCACCGCCGCTGTCGCGGGTGAGGTAATTGGGATCGGGATTTTCCTCACCCCCGCGGCAATGGCGAAATCGCTCGGTTCGCCTTTTTGGCTCCTCGTCGTCTGGCTGGTTGTAGGCGGAATGACTCTCTGCGGTGCGCTGTGTTATGGTGAACTCGCAGGCCGTTTTCCCCGCCCCGGCGGTACCTACGTCTACCTTCAAGAGCTTTACGGCTCGCGCACCGCATTTCTCTACGGCTGGATGTGCCTGCTCGTACTTGATCCGGGTGTGACGGCGGCGCTCGCGGTGGGTGGGGGAAGTTACGCGAGCTATGTTTTCCATTGGACGCCTCCTACGGTGAAGCTTGTGGCCGTCGCTTCCATCCTCGCTATCTCCGGAGTCAACATTGTCAGCACTCTGCTGGGTGCCGGCGTGTTGCGCTGGATCACGTGGCTCAAACTCACCGTCCTCGGACTGTTAGCGATTTGGCCGATCGTGTTTCGACTCGGCTCCTGGTCGAACTTTGTGCCGTTCATTCAGCAGAGGGCCGGCGCGTTGCCTCTTCTACCAGCACTAGGCGGCGCAATGGTTGCGGCTGTGTATTCGTTTGGGGGATGGTGGGACGTGAGCAAGATCCAGGGAGAAGTACTGGACCCGGAGCGAACTCTGCCGCGGGCAATGGTCCTCGGAGTGCTCGCCGTGACCTCGGCTTTTGTCGCTATCAGCGGCATATTCTTGTATGTCCTACCGCTCGAGAGGGTCGTGTCCGGCCAGACGTTCGTGGCACAAGCTGGTGAAGCGATGTTCGGGCCTGCCGGGGGGATCGTGCTCTCGGTGATTGTGGTTCTTTGCGTACTGGGCAGTCTGGCGGCGATGATCATCGCGTCCCCGCGGGTTTATTTCGCGATGGCGCAAGACCGCCTATTTTTTCCAGGCATCGCGCGACCGCATCCCCGCTATGGGACGCCGGCCGCCGCCATTGCCATCCTCGGGGCACTGGCTTCATTCTTAGTGCTGGTTGGCACCTTCGAGCAGATCATCGCCTATTTCTTCTTCATCGCGATCGTTTTCCTCGGACTAACGGTCGCGGGCCTTTTCCTAGTTCGCCGAAAAGATCCGGACCCAGTGCGCGTGGTCAAGGCAGCGGCGTATCCCGTGACGCCCATTGCGTTTCTTCTGGCCACTGCCCTGCTGCTTGTCGCGCTTGCGATGCGTTATCCGCGAGAGTCGGTTATCGGAACGATCGTTGTGCTCGCGGGCGTCCCGGTTTATCGGTTTGTGGAACGCAAGCCGATCGCTCAGGCGTCAGAGCAGGCAAACTAGTTCAGGAGAGCGCCCCCATGGAAAGCAACAAGAACACCGAAAAGCAGAAGGTCGAAACAACTTCTGCGCCTTCAACGCACCCTCCCACGACCAAAATCCGGATTACCGAAGACAACGAAGCCGCCGGAGAAACGGCCGCGGCGTACGACTTCTGGCGCAAAGGCTCAGGCCGTCAGCAAGTCCCCGGAATCATTAAGTGCTTCGGAGCGCGCCCTGATTTCCTCCGGCAGGTCGTAGAATTTTCAAATACGGTTCACTTCTCGCAAGGCCACCTTACCCGGCGCCACAAGGAGATGCTGGCGAGCTACGTCTCATTCCTGAACCGGTGTCCGTATTGACTGGACAGCCACGCCTACTTCCTGCGTGTCCAGGGAGCCACCGATGAATGCGTTGCAGCAATATTTGAGGGCAAACTCGACGAGGCAGGCTTGACGCCGGCGGAACGGGCGCTGCTCGATTACGCCAAGCTGATTACAGAAGCCGCGTACAAATCAACTTCGTTGGACGTTCAGAAACTCCGCGATGCCGGTTGGACTGAGGATCAGATTGCGGAAGCGGTATACGTTATAGCGATGTTCGCGTTCTTCAATCGCGTAGCGGATGCCTTCGGCGTGCCCTCGCAGAATTACCTCACTATCGGTCACGTAACGCCGTAAGGCATAGCCAGTGCGAGGTGTCGCCCGCGACGCCGTTCACCCTCCCCACACTGGGAATTCGAAGTCTTCGAGATTTCAGTCTGCCTAAACAATCGCTTCACAGAAATTAGCTTTTCTCGACGACGCGCGGCTACCTAAAATCCCTGAGTCCACTCTTGGAGCTCGCGAATTTGTGCATTGTCGGACAATGCAGAGAAGCACTTCTTCTTTGCCACAAAATCGATTTTCTAGTAGCATTTGGCTAACTTTAGCCGCGTGCGGGGCGGTACCGATGAGTGCAGCGCGAATCTCGCGCATTTGGGGGCCGGGTGAAACCAACATCCTTTTTGCGCATTAGTGTGTTTACGATTCTCTTTCTCCTAGCGCCACCAGCGTGGAGTGGCGACGGGATACCCAAGGCAGCCTGGAAGCGGCCGATTGGCCAGCCCCTGGAAAACCCAGGCACGCGCAAGCCAGCACTCGGTCCCGGTCATATCGATGACGGTTTCTGGCAAGGGGCGCCCGTCGGCGGACTGGGCGCTGGCACTTTTTCGCAGACGTATAGAGGCGATTTCGCACGCTGGCATATCAAAGCCGGGGTACACAAATATCAGCCGGTATTCTCGAACTCGTTCGCCATGTTTCAGCAATCTGAAGGTGATGCCACTGGCATAGCCCGCGCCCTCGTGGCAGGCCACCCCCAAAATGGCGAGCTCAGTAGCTGGGCATGGGATTATCCCGTGGGCGCAGGCGACTACTACGCGTTGTATCCAAAGTCGTGGTTCGACTATCGATGGGACAAGTTCCCGGCCCACGTCTCCGTGGAACAGTTTTCCCCGCTCCTGCCCGATAACTATCGCGAATCGAGCTACCCTCTCGCTGTCTACCGCTGGCACGCTGAAAACCCTAGCGATCGCGCCGTCACAGTTTCCATTCTGCTGTCCTGGACGAATATGGGCGGCTGGTTTCGCACGTTTTCCCGCGATTTCAGCGGCGGCATAAACAACGGGAACCACAATAAAGTCGAGACCCGAGCCCTGGGGCCAATCGGGACCATGAAAGGCATCGTCTTCGACCGAGACGGCGCGGCTGGGGCCGTGAACGAGTGGGACGGGCAATTCGCCATCGCTGCGATCGAATCTCCCGGAGTCGAAATTACATACCAGACCACGTACGAGGCCAATGGGAACGGACGCGCCGTCTGGCAGCCATTCGCAAAGGACGGCCGTCTCGCGAACAGCAACGAACAATGGGCCAGCAGCAACGAGCCGTTAGCCGGAGCAATCGCCGTCCGATTCACCCTCAAGCCGGGCGAAAAGCGCATCGTCCCTGTCGTGATCGCGTGGGATTTTCCCGTGGTTGAATTCGGCGATGGCCGGCGCTGGTACAGGCGCTATACGGACTTCTACGGCACAAATGGAAAGAATGCGTGGGCGATAGCGAAAGATGGCCTGCTGCACTCAAGCGAATGGAGTGGTGCGATTGATGCGTGGCAGGCCAAATACGTCACCGACGAAAGCAAACCTCTTTGGTATCGCGGGGCGCTTTTTAACGAGCTCTACACGGTGGCAGACACGGGCTCATTCTGGGGGCGACCTGTGGGCGGCGCGAAAGCCGGCTCTGCCACGTTCTCGTTCATGGAATGCTATGACTATCCTTACTACGGAACTCTCGACGTGCGATTTTACGGCTCAATGCCGCTGCTGAAATTCTGGCCCGATTTAGACAAACAGGAGTTGCGCCAGTTCGCTGACACGGTGCCCAAGGATCTGCCGGAAAAGGGCGTATGGCTTTGGAAGTCGCTGCAGAATAACGATCCGGCGCTGAAGGTTCGCAAGAAAAAAGGCGCGACGCCGCACGATTTGGGAACGCCAGATTCCGATCCTTTCTATCTGGTGAATCAGTTCGATTGGCAGGATACGAACGGCTGGAAAGATTTGAACTCAAAGTTTGTTCTGATGGTCTACCGCGATTACGTCCTGACTGGCCGCAAAGATCTGGCTTTTCTTCGATACGCGTGGCCGGCAATAAACCAGGCGATCGCCTACCTCGAACAGTTCGATCATGGCTCCGGCGTGCCTGAAAATGGCGGGTACCCGGATCAGACCTACGACACTTGGATCGTAAAAGGCGTCAGCGCCTATTCGGGCGGACTGTGGCTCGCCGCGTTGCGAGCCGCCGAAGAGATCGGTCGCGGATTAGGGGAGCCGCTCTCTGTGAAGAAATACCACGACATGTTTTTGAGGGCGCAGCAAACCTACATTCACGACCTTTGGAATGGCGACTACTTTCGCTACGACACAGTGAGCGAGTATCGCGATAGCATCCAGTCCGATCAGCTCGCCGGTCAGTGGTACGCGACGATGACCGGCCTGGGCGACATCGTGCCGCGTGAGATGAGCCTGCGTGCGCTGCACAAAATCTACGACTTGAACGTCATGAAGTTTGGCAACGGAGAGATGGGCGCGGTGAACGGCATCGCAGCCGACGGTTCCCTGATTCGCACAAACGAACAGGTGCAAGAAGTTTGGACAGGCGTCACTTATAGCTTGGCCGCGCTGATGATGAGCGAAGGAATGAAAGACGAAGGGTACCAGACAGCCAAGGGGATTTATCGCATCACCTACGAAACCAAAGGCTATTGGTTCCGCACTCCCGAGGCCTGGGATGAAACGGGAAATTATCGCGCGTCGATGTACATGCGACCCGCAGCGATTTGGGCCATGGAGATGCTTACCCCGCCTGATAGTCATGTGCGGTCCGCGGCAGAAACAGCGCGAGCGGCGCATCCAGGCCTTCAGGCGAGCTCCGCTAAGTAGACACTTCACGTGGGATAAGAACTAGCAGGCCTACCATCACACAACAGGAAACCACCGTGACAACAAGCCCCGCCTGAAGGCTGCCCAGCCGCGTCGAGAAAATTCCGACTAGCCACGGCATCACCGCTCCCCCCAGTCCCGCAAGGGCGAACATTACATTTCCAAAGCGCCGCGCGCGCGCGCCAAACCGCTTCGCCGTCCACGTTACCAGCACGGGATAGACTGCCGCGAATCCCAAACCTGACAACGCCACGCAAGCCGCCACGCCAGGAAACGTCCTGACCATCAACAGAAGAGTGGTGCCGGCCAGTCCCGTCATCAAACCGGACGTGATCAGCACTTTCTCTCGTTTTCGCAGTGAAAGCAGCGGTACAAGCGCGCGACCCAAAAGCAGCCCACCCCAGAAGAACATTGGCGCGATCACCCACAGAGTGCCCCCGGATGCATTCGTTCGTTTCGCGAGTTCCGCGGCCCATCCTCCAACCGAATTCTCCGCTCCCACGTAGAGGAAGAAGAGCGCACCCAGAGCAACGGTCGCGATGTACCCGGCGGGCACTCCGCGGGGGCCGGTTTCGCTTAGTGCGCGCGATCCCGGCTCCAGGTCAATGACTGCCAGGATCACGGCTATGGCCAGCGCGAGGCCCGCCAACGAAAAGAGAAACAGCGAAATGGCGTGATTCTTTTCGGCGAGCAAGACTAGCGCTGGGCATGCGACGGCTCCGATTCCCCAGGTGAAATTTAAGAGGCTCAATGCGGCCACTCGGCGCGAACCTGCCACTTCCGCTACCCACAAATTGGAAGCCGGCAGAACAAATCCGAGGCCGTAACCGTACAGGCATGTCGCGATCAGACCGCTGACGTGATCCGACGAGTTGAGGCACGCGATTCCGCAAGCAACGGCAGCATATCCAGCCGCGAATGCGGCCTTGTACCCAACCCGTGGAAGCAGCAAGCCGAGCGATCCCACGCCAGCGAGCGACGTGCCGAATTGGCAGAAGAAGAAAAGTCCAGCGCGCTCGTCGGTGAGCGACCATCGCACAATCAGGACAGGTAGAATGGGACCCAGCAGTGTGGTGATCACGCCAGCAACGACAAAGGCGCCGAAGACGGCGACGGTCGCCCTTCGCTTACGAGAAATTTCGTCGGTAGGAGTCGCGCCCGGTGGCACAGCCCGAGTCTATCAGGTCTGCGTCTTGCCCTGACTTTCTGTGAGCCTCACGTATCGATCTACATGCAGGTCTGCAAAACGCTCGATGAGGCCGCTGGCTTGAGGCCATTTTCCCTTCCGAAGACGAGCGGGACATAAATTGCAGCGCGATTGTGGGCTTGTACCACTCATGCCAGCATACCCTTGTGATCCGCCATTTTCGCTGAAAATCGGTAGTGCGCTAATGATGCGTTGCCGGAAAACTCAAAAATTAGGGGCATCCCGAGGGATGCCCCCATTGGGTCACTCGAACAGCGAACGAACCGTCACCAGCAATCCGAGAAGCAGCGAGAGTCTCTGGACGAAATCCCAGAAGTCTTGCGCTTGCTCCTCAGGCGTTGGTGGGCGAGGTGGCATACGGACCATGTATTGCATCCCCGCCTCCTTTCTGGCGGAGTCTCCTCTCCGCCGGATTTCTCACGCGGGAATACGTGTGGTGGTGGTCGCGGTCGCAGATTCATCCACGCTATGCGGCTTCGAGCATCTGTCTCAGCGTCCATACGCTTTCCGTAATCCCCGCCGCCATCGCAGGAGTAGTTCTCAGCGATTTGTGCGCGCGGCAGAAGTTGTACCAGCAGAAATAAAGGGCCAGCATCGCGCGGAGATTTGCGCGCTTCTTCGAAAAACCGTTCGTAAGACGGGTGAGCCTGCGAATTTGCATTCGCATCGTAAGGTTCTGCCGTTCCACATGAGACGTGCAGATTTTCTGGAAGTCTGGGAATCCCCATTGTGGGACAGGGATTTCTTCGATAACTCGCGGAGGCGAATACGTGTGCTCGCCGTCTGTCGGTGCAGCGTAAACCTTGACCAACATCGCGTAATCGACGCGCGTCCCCAAGCTGTAGTGAACAGCCTCTCTGTAAGGTCTGAACCCGTCCGTCGTGAGTTGAAATCTTCCCGATGTAGCTTCGTTCAGTTTTTCGATGAAAGTGTCGGTGTCTCTCACAGAGCGGCGTCCGAGATGCCAAGAAAGAATCAACTTCGAATGGCGCTCGATGGCGACGAAGCAATAAGCGTCTCCACGCTCGGGATCGTCCGCAAAGTTGCGCTTTTCTTTGCAGCCGACGTATCCCCACAGTTCATCGCATTGCACTTCGGAAACAGGAACTGCACGGATTTTATTTTCGAGGAATCGCTCGCATCTCTCGCCCACCAAAACAAGCAAAGACAAAATCGTGGTGTGGTGAACGCCCGTCACGCGCTCGACCATGTTGACCGAGCATCCCTCGACAAGCAGTTCGATAACCTTAAGGGCTTTTTCGAGCGGAAGATTCATGCTCCCGAGAATCCGCTCGTGTTCTTCGGTGAAAGTCTTGCGGCACTGATTGCAGCGGAAACGTCGAAGGCCGTTGCGGTGCTTCCCGAACTTCTTACACTCGATTTTGCAGTTGTGGCACGTCATAGGGCTGTTCCCGTTTGCCTTTCTGCGGGAGAAGCCCTACACTCAAGTTTCCGGTTCGGGTGTGGGCTTCGTCCACGCTTGAATCTCGCCCCGTCAGTAGCTCTAACTACTGACGGGGTTTTTTACTTACCCCAAAGAACCAATTCCACCAGCGTTGTAGTAATTCTGGTACCAAGCTGCGCGGGTATACCGTCCACTGTTACCGACCATTTGAATCCTCTGTTCATCGGCAAGGCGTCTCATCGTTTGATGAACCATAGACAAGGGATTGGAATATCTTCCAATATCGTATCCGTAAAAAATAAGTGTATCCCGTACTTCGACTGGGCTTATCGGATTTTGGCTGCCATTAACAATCGCTTCAACGGCTTGGGCTATACCGACATAGTGCCTCGTTTCTTCGGCAACCTGTTCAGCCTTCTCTGCATTCATAACAGCGACAGCCAAAGCACGCACAACGTTTTGGTTGCGCACAATTTCAAGGTTGTAGTGGTCGCGCCACTGAATCGATGTGGCGAGATTCTGTCGCGCTTTTTCCAAGGACTGCTTGAGTTCTTGCATGTTCCCTTGTGGTATTTTGTATGCCACTCCTCTCCTCCTTTCTTATCTAGGAGTCTTGCATAAATGAACAAGACTGGCAAGAAGAAAAGTGGGGTACCGGACCCTAGGTGGGATAAGGCAATTCGCGTCATAGAAGAGAAGCTACGAGAGGAAGCAGACGCAAGCCCAGAGAGAATCGAACAATTAGACAGTGCAATCAGGACGTTGCAGGCGCAAAGGGATTATCGGCAACCATGGCCTACGGAATCAGCAACGCAGAGTTAGCGCACTACCTGAAAATCCGATCAAGAAGGGGACCGCAGAAGCTGCGTCCGCGACAGGCAGAGTGCGGCGGCGCCCACCATCGCGGAATCGGCGCCGTACTTGGCACCCACGATCGGAATTTCCCTCCATCGCGGATTGATGGACCACGTCTCAAGTGCGGCCTGAATGCGATCGATATATGACATCATCAGCGGCCCGATGCCTCCACCTAGGACGATCACATCAGGCTCGAGCAATTCGATGATGTTGCCAAGCCAGATTCCAAGCCGTTCGGCGGCTTCGTTCAAGACCTCGAGCGCGAATTTATCGCCGCGCGCAGCAGCCTTGGCGACTACCTCGGAGGTGACCGCCTCAATCCTTCCTTCTGCCTGGTCGAGGATCCTTGATTTTTCCGCATGATCTTCCATCAGGCGCTGCTGGGCTCTCCGCCCGATCGCGGTGCCGGACGCGAACGCCTCGATACAACCGCGTTTGCCGCACCCGCATAGCGGCCCACGAAAATCGATGGTCATGTGACCGCCTTCACCCGCCCCGCCTGCGCGTCCCGTATAAACCCGGCGATCGATCACGATGCCGGCCCCAATACCTGTTCCCAGCGTCGCATAGAACACCGTGCGATAATTCGCGCCGGCTCCCCACACTGCTTCCGCCAGCGCGGCCACGTTTCCATCATTGCCGACGCGCGTCGGGAGCCCGTAAAACCGTGCGATTTCGCGCGCCAGCGGAAACTCGCGCCAGCAAGGAATGTTCGTGGCGCTGACCACAATTCCGCGCTTCGCATCGACCCAGCCTGGCACGCTGATTCCGATCGCGTGCGCCGTCTTAGCTCGGCGGTCGCGAAGCAAAGCATCAACCGCATCAAAAACCGACCGTAACCCTTCCTTCGAACTGCCCCGAGTGACCATGCGCGAGCGCACACGCGCCACCACCCTGCCGCGGGCATCCACGAGTCCAGCGGCCACCTTAGTGCCGCCAATGTCCACACCGATCAAGAGATTGTCCGCAGATTTAGAGCGCGCAGCCATGAAATGGAACTGGAACCAAAATCATGCCGCTGGCACATCCAGGACAGCCCCGTGCGCTATCTCGTTGGGCTCGTCTCGGCCGATTTCGCGTCCAAAGCCTCAATTTCGGATTCATTCACGCGATTCAACTCGCGCCACATCAGCGCCGCTGAAATGATGGCAACCAGCATCAGGACAATTCCAGGCGCCCAATGTTCGAGCAGCAATTTGCCGATACCAAACAGCGCGGCGTAAATCATCACGCAGCCGAGAATCCAGCACCAGAGATTGCGGCCCAAATCATTCGTCTGTGGAACTTCCGGCGCGAGTGTCGCCACTCGTTCCCAGCCGGTAATCTGCGGCCGCACCTTCCGATAGAAGGAGACTAAGACGCTGTCCGATTCGGGCTGTGTCCCCCACGTCACGAGAATCCAGGCAATCGAGGTCAGCAATGTCGTGGTCAGCGTAGCTTTTGCAAACACAACGCTGGCTGAGCCTGAAAACAAATCCGACTGCTTGAACAGAATCTGCCACAAGCCGCCCCAATGAATCGCAATCGTCGAAAGAAGAGCGACGGCCATCGCCGTAATCTCGCTCCACGCGTTGATCCGCCACCAGTACCAGCGCAGGAGATATACGCTGCCGGTTCCCGCGCCCACTTGCAGCACCACTTGCCATCCCGAACGAATCGATGCCAATTGCGCTGAGACGTAAGCCGTCGCAATCACCAGCAGCACAGTAACAACCTGAGACGCGTGGACGTAGTGCCGCTCCGTCCCCCCGCGCTTGATAAATCTGCGGTAAAAATCCGTCACCAAGTAGGAGCTGCCCCAATTGAGCTGCGTGGCAATTGTCGACATGAAAGCCGCGAGAAATCCTGCCAGAACCACTCCGCGCAGCGCGTGCGGCACGTAATCGTTGACGATCATCATGTAGCTTGTCTCCGGATGAACCAACCCCGGATACAAAACGATCGCGGCCAGCGCCGTCAAAATCCATGGCCACGGCCGCAGCGCGTAGTGCGCGATGTTGAACCACAGAACCGACAGCAGCCCTTGACGTTCATCGCGTGCGCTGAAAATCCGCTGCGCGATATAGCCGCCGCCGCCCGGCTCGGCTCCCGGATACCAGAAAGCCCACCACTGCACACCAAGATAAACTGCGAACGTAATCACCGGCAGCGTCCAGAGCGTCTCTGTGGTCAATCCACGGGAAAAATCGGGGAAAAATGCTGTCGGATCGGAGCCGCCGTTTGTCTGGCGCATGGCCCCGATGCGAGAAAGAATGGTTCCCATGCCGCCGGCCGCGCGCACCGCATAATACGCCACGCCGATGACAATCGACATTTTCAGTACAAATTGGAACAGGTCGGTCCACAGCACGCCCGTCAAACCGCCCAGCGTGACGTAGATGCCCGTGAACGGAATCAGAAAAAACATGCAGACCACCAGCGCCTGGCCGTCGGCGCCCGCAAACGTTGAGCCAAAAATTCGACTTAAGAAATTCGAAAAGCCCACCAGAATCGGCCAGCCCTGCATCGTCGGTCCCATCGTCGTAGAGATGATTCCGACCATGGCCTTCGTGACCCAGCCCAGAATCAGGCAGTTCATGAGCAGGCCAAGATAAATCGCACGGAAACCCCGCAGGAAAGCCGCTGGCTTTCCCGCATAGCGCATCTCCGCGAATTGCACGTCTGTCATCAAGCCTGATCGCCGCCACAGTCTCGCGAACAGAAAAACCGTCATCATGCCCGACGGCAGAAACGCCCACCAGAGCCAATTCCCTGCCACACCCTGGGTGTAGACGAGTCCCGCAACCAACAAAGGCGTGTCCGCAGCAAATGTCGTTGCCACCATCGATGTTCCCGCCAGCCACCACGAGACATTTCGTCCGGAGACGAAATAATCCTCGGTGCTTTTGCCTGCGCTGCGGCGAAAGTACAGGCCCAAGAGCAAAGTAATCGCGAGATAACCTACAATCGCGAACCAATCCATCAAGGTGAACGTCATCGTGGCTCGGATTTATGGCACACAACGTTGTCCATAGGCAACGCGAATTCCACTACTTGCGCGAGCTGTCTCCAAGCAGCGCGGGAACTGCTATAGGTGGAAGAGGTCTAGGCGCTTTGTTCTGGCGCTACATTTTCGTACTATGCTCGGTCCGCCGAATGTGCTCTCAGTCGGTGTGGCCCGAAGAAAGGATGCTATGCGGACAGTCTTGATCTTGGTACTTGCTTCAATCTTATGCGGAAGAGTTGCAGCCCAATCTCAACCGCAAGCTTCCCAAGGTGCGCCATTGTCGCAGCCCCCACAGTCTTCGCAACAAACCCAGATCAATGTGATGCCACTGCCTGCAGAGGTTCAGATCGGAACCGGGCAGCTGATCATCGATCAATCGTTCGCTGTCGTCCTCAATGGTGCTAAAGACGACCGCTTAGACCGTGCTGCGACTCGCTTGATGACGAATCTCTGGCACCAGACTGGCATCCCATTTCGCACAGCCAATCACCCGACCGCGGTTCTTACAGTACGTGCCGATCACACAAGCAAACACATCCAGGAATTCGACGAAGATGAAAGCTACACGCTCGACGTCACTCCCTCAGGGGCCAGTCTCAATGCGCCGAACACGCTGGGCGTTCTTCACGGGTTAGAGACTTTCCTCCAGCTTGTGCAAGCCACCCCGATTGGGTTCGCCGCGCCTGCGGTTCACATCGAAGACAAGCCACGATTCCCATGGCGAGGGTTGATGATTGATGTCAGCCGCCATTTCAGCCCCGTTGAAGTCATCAAGCGAAATATCGATGGCATGGCTGCGGTCAAGCTGAATGTTTTGCACTGGCACCTCTCCGACGACCAGGGATTCCGCGTCGAAAGCAAAATCTTCCCGCGATTGCAGGAAATGGGCTCGGACGGGATGTACTACACGCAGGCCGAAATTCGCGATGTAATCGACTATGCCGCTGACCGCGGCATCCGCGTCGTGCCTGAGTTCGATATGCCCGGCCACGCGACATCGTGGTTCGTGGGGTATCCCGATCTTTCCAGCGCTTCCGGACCATACCAGATCGAACGAAACTGGGGCGTTTTCGATCCGGCGATGGACCCTACGCGCGAAGAAACCTATAAATTCCTCGACAAATTCATGGGCGAGATGTCGGAACTATTTCCCGATCACTTTTTCCACATAGGCGGGGACGAAGTAAATGGCAAGCAATGGGACGCCAACCCGAAAATTCAGGCTTTCATGCATGCGCACCAGATCAAGACCGATCAGGAGCTTCAACAATACTTCACAATGCACGTGCAGAAGATCGTTGAGAAGCACCACAAATTCATGATCGGCTGGGATGAGATTCTCAGCGCGGGCATGCCGAAAGCAATCGTAATTCAGTCATGGCGCGGTCAGGCTTCGCTGGCCGCCGCCGCGAAACAGGGCTATCGCGGACTGCTCTCCAGTGGCTATTACCTGGATGCGATGTGGACGGCCGCGCAGCATTACGGCGTTGATCCTTTGTCGGGCGATGCCGCAAGTCTTAGCGCCGACGAAAAATCCAGAATCCTTGGCGGAGAAACCTGCATGTGGGCCGAGTACGTCTCGCAGGACAACATCGATTCGCGCATCTGGCCGCGCACTGCGGCAGTCGCCGAACGCCTGTGGTCGCCAGCGGAAGCACAGGATGTCGATTCCATGTACCGACGGCTGGCAGCTGTCAATTGGCGGCTCGAGTGGCTCGGCCTGAAGCAGAAATCGAATTATCTCGCGATGCTCGGCCGCGCGGCAGGGACGGACCGGGTCGCGCCGCTGCGCGTTCTCGGAGACGCAGTCCGTCCACCCGACATAGGCACCCGGGAGCAGACCGCGGAACATGCCGGCATCGCTCTCAGCAGCGCGACACCTCTGAACCGCATGGTGGACTCAGTACCGCCCGAAAGCCAACTAGCCAGTGATTTCGCCCAGGCAGTACAGAGGCTTGTGGGCGGGAACTTCAAGGATGCGGATGCCGAAGCGCAGGTTCGCATGCAGCTGGAACGCTGGCGTGACAATCCTTCCCGCCTACAACCGCTGCTCGATAGTTCGGCACCCCTCAAGGAGCTCGCTTCCATATCGCAAACTCTGGCATCGCTTGGCGCCGCGGGTCTTCAGGCGCTCGATTATCTGGACAAGGGCCAGCATGCGCCGGATGAATGGAAAACGCAGACGCTTGCGATGATCGACCAGGCGAGTAAACCACAGGCGGATTTATTCATCGCCGTCGCGCCGGCGGTGCAGACGCTGGTCAGCGCAAGCGCCGGGATAATGCCTTCATCGTCTGCGCTGTCTGCTCAGCATTGACATTTGACCCGCAGGCGAGTTTATCGAAGTCCAAGCCGCACAATCGCCAGCGGATTAACGCGTGCGCCATCTACCACCAAGGTCCAGTGTAGGTGTGTACCTGTTGCTCGTCCGGTCGCGCCCACCTGTCCTATCGCGGTTCCCCGGTCTACTTCATCACCCTCGGCCGCGCTAATTGCTTTCATGTGGCCGTAGAACGTGTAGACGCCAAGCCCGTGATCGATAATCACCGTATTGCCCGAGAAGAAGAGATTTCCAGCCAGCACGACACGCCCGCGTTCCGAAGCATGAATTGGTGTCCCTGCTGGTGCAGGAATGTCCAAGCCCGTGTGCGGGGATTGCGGTTTGCCGTTTAGCACTCGACGCTTGCCGAAATTGTGCCCCGTGCGATTCCCATCGAGCGGCATGCGAAAGCGCCCAGTCCATAATTTTTCTGGCGTAACGTGCCCCCAAATCGCGTGGATGCGCTCGCCTTCCTTGTCGGCGCGCGCTCGATCTTCCGGGCTTAGCTCGACAAATCCCGGAGCCACTTTCAGGCTTTCGGTGGCGAACTTCCCGGCAAGCACATCGATCTGTGAATTGCATGATAGTGGCGCCTCCGGCCCGAGCTCCACGCTGATGTTTAGGTCGTACTTTCCCGGATTGCGTTCGAGGTCGACTCCCATTAGTGCCGCGCTCGCGTCCTCCCCCTGCGCCCAGAACTCTAACGGAGATCCTGCCCAATCCCCCTTTACGCTATTCAGCGGTCGCGCACTCGTCACGGTCAGCTCAAGCAAGCCGCCCTGGACAGCAGAACCAGTCACGCGAAGCTGGACACCGCTGCCGCAGTCGTGAGTCGACACTGCTAGCGGAAACTGCGATTTCGCTGAGGTTGGCTTCGAGGTCTGCGCACGTGCTGTCGACGAAAAACCGAGAGGAACGGTGATTAGAAAGAAGGTCAATATGGGTCCCCAAGGAGTGGCAAATGCTGAACGAAACATGACATCCGGACTATACGAGAGCGTGCGCGGAAATTGACCTAGAGATTCATCTTACCCGTTCTTATCACGCACCCGGTGACAGTTCGCAGAACCGATGATTGGGAGCTTGCGCAGCGACGATGTATGCTGCCTGAATGCCAAAGAGAGCTACACGTCAAACAGAAGCGGCAGATATGCAGTGCGAATTCTGCCGAATCATAGCCACAGAAAGAGCCGGATATATCGTTTTTGAGGACGCCATCTCTGTGGCATTCCTGGATCACCGCCCTCTATTCCCCGGACACGTTCTCCTCGTCACGCGACAGCATTTCGAGACACTTCTCGATCTCCCGCGTGACTTGATTGGACCACTGTTCACAAATGCCCAGCTTCTGGCAAGCGCAGTACAGCGCGCGATGCAGGCAGACGGATCATTCGTAGCAATGAACAACGTGGTGAGCCAAAGCGTTCCGCATTTTCATATCCATATTGTGCCGCGCAAACGCGGCGATGGGTTACGAGGCTTCTTTTGGCCGCGCCACAAAGCCACAGCCGAAGAACTGCAAACCGCCCAGCAATCAGTGCTCAATGCTTTAAGGCCGCGCTGACTAATTCAAATTGTCACGCACCGCCGCACCGGCTCGCATCAGCAGATTCCTTTTGGAAAGGGATGTTACCCGACGAAACCGGGATTACAAAGTCGAAAATGACTCTGGGCGCGTTTCAGAATTTCCAACAAGCCGCGCCGACGCCGGCGCAGGACCAGTCGACTGACGCGCAATGAATTGCGGCTCTATGGCAATCTCTGCCATATACTCGGTTCTATTCTCGATCCGATCCAGTACAGTCTGGGCGGCGATTTCTCCCATTTTCTCCAGCGGCTGTCTCACGGTTGTCAGACTGGGATTCGTATACGCAGCGGCCTGGATGTCGTCGAAGCCAACCACGGAAATATCTTCAGGAACCCTCAGACCTGCGTCCTGGAACACTCGAATCGCGGCAATCGCGGAATTATCGTTGTACGCAAAAAGCGCGGTAAACGGGCGGTTGCGGCTGAGAAGCTTTTTCGCAAATGGGTAGCCGTATTCTGGAGCTCTGGCTGCACAGCCCTCTGGGTCGTTCAACTCCACCACTAGTTCCGGATCAATGTGGATACCAAATTCTCTCGACGCTTCGACGATACTTTTCCAGCGATCCTCAGTGTCGGAACTAATGTCCGGTCCCTTTAGAAAAGCGATTTCGCGATGGCCCAGCTCACTTAAATGACGGAGCGCGGCGAATACCGCTGTTCGATGATCGATCACGATGTTGGTTACGCCGGTCATTTTACGGTGCCCCGCAACGGCTACGGCCGGCAAGGGAGCTTCTTGCTCGATTGAAGTGTCCACGGTGATGAAGCCTTCCACTCCCCTCTCGAGAAGCAATCGGGAATAGCTCTCGAGTAGCGCCCTATCGTGCCGGTGGACGACCGTAAGGAAGAAAAAATCCTTCTTTCGCAAGTGTCGTTCAATTCCGCTTATCACCAGCGAACCGTAGGGATCGCCGATTTCTGCTGCGATGACACCTATTGTATAGGTTCGCTTCACGCGCAGAGCACGAGCCAGATAATTCGGCTTGTAGTTCAACTCACGAGCCGCTTCAAAAATGCGACTCTTCGTGCGTTCGGGCACGGAACGGCAGGCGGGCGAGTTGTTCAGAACCGCCGACACTGTGCCGGGAGTGAGGCCAACATGCTTCGCCACTGCCTTCAACGTGACGACTTGGGCCTTCTTGTCCTGATCCTGCTCTTTTCTAGCGGTCATCGGACTCCCAGAATGGGCTGCCGGTATGGGTCGAAAGGTGGGAATTGTACATCGGCTCGCGTTTCTTCGGCGAATAAATGCACCAAACGCCCATATTCTGTGCGGTCGGTGGCTCGTAGCAATGCGTGAGAGAGTTCATTGTTTCGCGAATGCCGTTTTGCCTCGGATCCCATTGCCTTCGGCTATCTTATATATAAAATCAGCCTCCAGGTTTCTGTACGTCTCTTTTGCCCCGCTCGGCCAGTTAATCTCCACGAGATCGATAGTCGAATGCCCGGCCAGGCCAAAGTGCAGGCGCAGGTCGTTTTGGGAAAGATAGCTCCCTCCTCCCCTCACTTCATTGAACTGTGTCAGATCGCCTGCGGTTACGGTTACTCGCGCTCCGATGGCAGCTTTGTTGCTCTTCGTCCCCACTAAGCTGAAGAGTACCGCATGATTATTCGATTCCGTGCGGTTCATCAACAATATGGGAGGCCCGTCTTCGTCCATCACCAACACGTCGATTTTGCCATCGTTGCTCACGTCTCCGAACGCGGCTCCCCGCCAGGACGCCGGGTAGATCTTATTCATCCCCGACGCGGCCGATACATCGGTGAACGTCCGATCCCGGTTATTCCGAAAAATCTGCAAAGGCTCACGGTATGGAGCCGCTCCTTTGATAGTGTCAACCTGTGGAAAGACGTGGCCATTGGCCACAAAAATATCGGGCCAGCCCGTGTTTGCGAAATCCACGAATGCTGTACCCCAGCCCACATTCACATAGGTCGGATCCGCGAGGCGTGAACTTACGCTGATGTCCGCAAATCCCTGCGTTCCCTCATTCCAATACAGTGTGTCCGGCTGGAACGTAAAATTCGTGACGAACAAATCGAGTCTTCCATCGTGACTGAAATCAGCCGCGTCGACGCCCATCGACCCCTGCGGCTTGCCATTGCCGTCCACCGCGGAGCCTGAAATCAGACTCACGTCCTCGAATTTTCCGTCGTGAGTATTGTGATACAGATAGTTCGGTCCGGCGTCGTTCGCCACATAGAGATCGGGCCAGCCGTCGTTATCATAGTCGAACCAAATCGGCTGCATCCCGTACGCTCCCGACGCATTGTAAACGCCCGCCTTTTCGGTGACTTCTTCGAATGTCCCATCACCCCGATTGCGATATAAGAAGTTCGTCTCGCCCGGCAGTCCCAGCGGGCCGCATTGCACTTTTTCCGACATCAGCGTGCACGAGTCCTGCCTGCTCCCGAACTCCGGCAAATTATTGATGTCCAGATGGACGTAGCGCGCCACGAACAAGTCCACATTTCCGTCGCGATCGTAATCTCCCCAAGCCGCGCCAGCTCCAAATCCACCGCTTCGCAGTCCAGCTTTTTCAGTCACATCTTCGAACTTGCAGTTGCCCAGATTGTGATAGAGGGCGTTACCCCCAAAGCCAGTAACGTAGAGATCTTGCCAGCCATCGTTGTCGAAATCTGCCACCGCCACGCCCATCCCCCATCCCTTGCGCGTAAGTCCCGCACTCTTGGTGATGTCGGTGAATTTCAAACCTGCGTCCTGATGGTAAAGCGTCACCATCGGATCGCCTCCCTGCCGGTAGCGATCCACCGTCGATCCGTTTGCGATCACAATATCCAGCTTCCCGTCGTTGTCGCAATCGATGAATCCCACGCCGCCACTCATCGACTCCACGATATATTTCTTCTCCGGAGACGAAATGTGGCGAGCCGTCAATCCCGCTCGTTTCGCCACTTCCTCGAACTTAGGAATTGGCGCATTTACCTGAGCCGCCTGAATCGCGCAAATCGCGATGACGATCCCGTTGACGACGAGCTTCCTCACCTGACAGTCTCCGGCATAGGCAGGACCGACGCCCAATTCGCTGCTTTGGCACGCCCGCTACTTGCGCGCATCTGGCTTCCCGGGCCCAGGCAGTCTTGTCGTGTCCGTAATTCCCTTTCCTTCAACGATCGTATAGATCGCATCTCCCGGGACATCGGTCAGCGTTTGTTTCAACCCGCTAGGCCACTGAATCTCGATGCTCTTCATCGTGCTATCGAGCCCGAGCCCGAAATGCAGGCGCTGATCGTTAGACGATAAATAGCTTCCTCCGCCTCGCACCTCATCAATCTGCTTCATCTTCGACGTGAACACGGTCACGCGCGCGCCTATCGCAGCGCGATTGCTCTTGCTTCCGATCAGGTGAAATTCCACGCGATGGTTGAGATTGACCGTCTGATTCAAAAAAAGTGACGGCGGGCCACCCACGTTGTATACAACCGCGTCAACGCTTCCGTCGTTGTTGACGTCACCAAAGGCCGCTCCTCGTCGCGATTGCAGCGGCCCGTCATTGAGGCCGGCTGCGTCAGCGATCTCCTCGAACGTGCTGTCGCCCTTGTTGCGAAAGAGCTGCATCGGCTCCCGGTACTTCAACTCGCCTGGCAGCGTCTCCACGATTTCAGAAACGTTCCCGTTCGCCACAAACACATCGGGCCACCCGCTGTTATCAAAATCGACGAAACCCGTTCCCCATCGCACCGGCGAGTACCCGACTTGTCCGATTCCCGAAGACCACGTCACATCTGAAAATCCCTGCTCCGCATCATTGTGGAGAAGGCTCACTGGCTGAAAACCGTATCGCGTAATCACCAAACCGAGCCTGCCGTCCCGATCGAAGTCGCCAAAGTCCGCAGCCATATTGCCCATGGCTCTCCCATCGATGCTCAGCGCCGTACCTGAAATCATTCCCACTTCGTCAAACGAGCCATCGTGTTTGTTGTGGTACAGGAAGTTTGGCCCGCCATCATTGGTAACGAAAAGGTCCGGCCAGCCGTCATTGTCATAGTCCGTCCACACGACGCCCATACCTCGCTGCTTGCTGGGATTGTCAACGCCGGCTTTCGCCGAAACATCCTCGAACGTTCCATCACCTCGATTGCGAAAGAGAAAATCGCTCTCGCCTTCCGTCTCAGGCACCTCTACGTGGAGCCCCTTGTAATCAAAGGCTTTGTCACCGGGCTGCGGCAGATGCCGGATATCTGAATGCACGTAACGCGAGACGAAAAGATCCAGCAGGCCATCCCGGTCGTAATCCGCCCAGGCTGCTCCTACGCTGAATCCCCCCACGCGCACGCCAGCCCTGTCAGTTACGTCCTCAAATTTGCAGTGACCCAAGTTGTGATAGAGAACGTTGCGGCCATATCCCGTGACGTAAATATCGGGCAGACCGTCGTTGTCATAGTCGCCCACCTCAACGCCCATTCCCCATCCCTTAACCGTCAGCCCCGCCGTCTCGGTGATGTCGCTAAAACGCAGATCGGCGCCCTGGTGATAGAGCGTGACCATCAGGTCGCCACCGTTCAAATAACGGTCAATCGTGGAATCCGTCACGGTGACGATGTCGAGCTTGCCGTCATTGTCGCAATCGAACAGCGCCACGCCTCCGCCCATCATCTCCATCAAGTAGCGCTTGTCCCGCGATGAATGCGGCATCGTGGTCAGGCCCGCCTGCCGCCCAATATCACGGAAACGGATCCCCGAAGGGCCGGTTGCCTGCGTCAAACCTGCGAGCAAAACTGCGCAAGCAGCACCGATTGCGTGCAGGCGACTCAAATCTCGGCTGGCTCCATTTGGATGCTCCGGAAAGCTTGTTTGCGAAGCTATTCTGGCTTCGATGCTGCGCCTGCTTTGGATGAATCGGATTTCAGCGTTTCATATAACTTCATTTCTCGATCGGCATCGGCGGCTCGCGAGTCCTGCCGGTAGGCGTCCGCCAGTTCGCGGTGAATGGGGCCGCTGCTCGGGCTTAGTAGCGCCGCCGTTTCCAGGTTCGCAATCGCGTCTTTCACGTCTCCTCGCTCGAGCTGCAGCTTTCCCAGGCTGAAATAGGCGTGGGGATCGCGCCACCCTGACTCCACCAGCTCACTGAGCAGCTTTTGCGCTTCATCAGTTTCGTGTGTTTCGATCAGCGCCGACGCGAGATTATATTTCACGACAGAATTGCCCGGATCCAATCGAACCGCAGCTCGCAATTCCTCGGCTGCGTGCTTGGGATCCGCGTGCTTCGCAAATTCCTCTCCCAGAACCTCGTGCGTGGCGACGTCGTTGGGATCTTTCGCCTCAAGCGCCTTCAGTTTCCCGACGCCCTCGTCGTATTTTCCCGTCTCGATCAAGCACACCGCGTAGATCGAGGCCACCTGCGAATCGAAACCCGGCTGCCCCTCGATAGGCTGCAAAACCCTCACCGCATCCGCGTATTTCTTCAGCTTGTAGAAACTCGTGCCTAACGTCGATCGCGCCCACACGTCGTCCGGATGCTTTTCGAGATACCGGCTGAGCGGCGCCACCGCCTCTTGAAACTGTCCGGCTGAATATGCCGCTTTAGCCCAATTGAAATCGAGTCCTTCAAGACTCGCATTCCATGCAAATGCCTTCTGAAACAACTCGAGTGCGGCGGGAAAATCGCTCGCAGTGGCAGCGATCGCTCCCAAGTTGTTATACGCATCAGCAATCGGTGCGCGAATCTGATTCTCGAATGCCTCAACTCCCTTTAGACCGTCCGCGTTCGCCGCTGGAGCATTCGAATCGCCGGCCGGGGCTTGCAGCGTGGCTTCATCGCCGTGGGGCCCGCCGGCATCTTTTCCCTGGTTGTGCAGCACGCTCTTTTGCATCAGCTCCTGCGAGATCTGCATCTCCGCCTTGCCCTCATCCTGCCGGCCGGATTGCAGCAGAAGTCTCGCGAGCAAATAATGCGCTCTCTGAACCTGGTAGTGGCTGCGCGAAACATCCGTCGTGAGCGAAATCGCTTTTCGCAACGCCGTTTCCGCATCGGCGGGCCTGTTCAGTTCCACATAGAGCTGCCCCAGCGACACGAACGTGTCCGGGTTCCTCGGATCCAACTCCGCCGCGCGATTTAGATCCTTCTCCGCTTCCTCAAGTCTGTGTTGGTTCAGTTCGATGTACCCCAACTGGAAGTGGCTATTGAAGTCGTTCGGGTTAATTTCAAGTTCCTTCCGAAACTCCGCCGCTGCCTGCGGATAGATCGCGTCGCTCAACCCGACAAGATAGGCAGCCCCCAGCGAATAGTGCGCACCCGGGTATTTCGGATTCTTCGCGATCACCTTTTTGAATTCCGCAATCGCTTGGATCGGATACCCTGCCGCGCCGTATGCGCTGCCGAATTTCATGTGAATCTCGGGCGAATCCCCGAAACCCGCCAGCATTTCCGTAAACACCCGGGTCGCCTTGGGCTCGTCCTTCGCCCGGAGGTACGCTGTTCCCAGCGCATATCCGTTGTCGAAATTCGGCTCGATGGCGACGGCCGCTTCGAATTGCTCTGTAGCCGCCGGCAAGTCATTCAACTGCGACAGAATTCGGCCAAGCACGGCGTGCGCTTTGCCGTTTCGCGGCTCAGCCTCAAGGGCTGTCTCGGCGGCCGACTTCGCGTTTTGCAGGTCGCCGGCCTGGCGGCAAGCCTCTGCATCATCCACACGCAAATCCACGTCAGCGGGACTGAGCGCAAGCGCGTCATCAAGCAGTGTCACCGCCTCTGTGAAATCTCCGATGGCCATGCGCGCGCTGCCCAGGCGGTGCAGGGCCGTTGCCAGGAACAGCCGGTACTCTAGCGCCGCGCCCTGAAGGTTGCCGGCCGCCTGGAAGTCCTGAGCGGCTTCGTAGTGCTTTTGGAGCGGATTGTTCGTGACGGGCCCGGTTTTCTGCGGTGAGATCTGCGCGCTTGCTGGAATATTCGACGTCGCAAAGTTGTACAGGGCGACCGACACCATGATGATTCGAATCAGGTATCGCGGCAATTTACCCGAAAAAAAAGAACCGCCTCGGGGTGGTTGGGGTAGAGGCGGTTCAGTACTGCGAGGCCCTATTTTGTATTCCTGCATGACTGCGAAGTATAGCCGAGCCAATAACCGACATCGAGCTACTTGAGCTTGCAGGAGGAGCACCCGAAGATGCTCCTCCCGCCCTAGCCGTTAGAAGTTGTACTTCAAACCGAACTGCAGCACGCGACCGTAAGCTGACGTAATCGGCGTGAACTTGGTGTCGGTGGTGCCCCAGTTCTGCGCCGTCACGTTGCCGGCAAGAGGAATGAAGGTGTAACCCGCTCCCTTGTTTGTCGGATCGATCGAGTACTTGAGTGAATCGAAATTGCCGTTCGAGAATCCCACGAGTGGGTGGTTCAGCCAGTTGTTGGCCGTAACCCGGAACTCAATCGTGTGACGCTCGGTGATGTGGAAGGTCTTGTACAACGCGAGGTCCGTGTCAAAGAACGCCGGCATCGAAATGTAAGGCAATTGTCCCGGACCGTTCTTCGTGATGCTGTACGGGGTGTACCCAATCGCCTCGTCTCCGCCTGCTGCCGTCGCGAACTCGACCGGAGTGCCCGTGGGGACCGCCGGCATAGCAAAGCAACTCAGCTTCGCGTACTGGCTTGAGGCCAATCCGTTTGTCGGATTGCAAGTCTCCACCGGCTGCACGTTGATCGCTGCGTCGGTTCCAAAGAACGACCGCTGCGACAGGTTGTCGTTGCAAGTGCCGCCTGCGCAGGCTGCGTTCGCAAAGCTATACTGCAAACCCAAATTGAAGTTCGGACTAACTTGGGCCTGCATATCGCTGCCCTTCTGCCATGTTGTGAGCCCGGCGATCGTCCATCCGTTCGCCGCGCCGCCGATGATCTTACTGTCGCCGTGATAGGCATGGCCGAGGTCGAACGCGTAGGATGTGTTCCACACGTACGGCCGGTCGATTGGAAGCACCGCGTAGTTTGCGCGGACGTCAAACGGATCGATGTTGCCGTTGCCGAAGCCGAGAGCCTTTGACCAAAGGAAGCTGGTGTTGAACGTCAAGCGGCCCGTTTGCTTCGCCCACAGAACTTCCAGTGCGTTGTAGTTAGCGTACGCCGAGTGATTCTCGACGTAGATCGAGTTCGTCCCGTAGACGTTCAAATACTTGGGAGCCGCGCTGGTACCGACATTCATCGTGCCATAAGGATGATAGTCGGCCTGACCGTTCATGCAACCGCCGGCACCACCCTGATTCACCGCGGAGCCATCCGGATACGTGCCGCACACGTTCTCCGGGTCGGTCGCGATGCTCCCTGTGAACGGGTCGGGATTGAAGAAGGCACCCAACGGTGTTTTGTTGACGTTTATCAGGTCGTTGCCGCCCAGGTTGCCCCCGCCGCCCACCTGACCTCCAAAGAAGAGCCCGCCGCTGTCGTTGCCCTCGTACTCGACTTCCAAATGCGTGTTCCACGGCAGCCGCTGGTCAATTGTGAGGTTCCAGTTGGTTGTGTACGGGATGTCATAGTCATTCGGGTTCAGAATGAAACCTGTGCCACCCGATGGCGGGCTGAACGCTTGCGCCGGCTTTTGCAATTGGCCCGTCTCGCTGAATAGCACGGTGGTGTTGGCTGGCAAACTGGTCTGAATACTCTGCTGCGCCAGCGCCAGGGGGCTGCTGTAGTCATTCACCTGATCGTTGAAGTGATACACGCCCCAGCCGCCGCGAAGCACTGTATCGCCGTTTCCGAAGATGTCGTAGGCGATGCCGAAACGCGGCGCGAAATGGAATACCCGGTTTGGTGTGCCGCTTAGTGGAATGCCTGGATCAATCGCATGCCACTCGACACCCGGGAAAACCTTCCCCTTGAGAACGTCGCTGATTACGTCGCCTGGCACCCACACGGCATTACCGTAACCGTCCCGGTCGTACCAGTGTCCGATGTGCTCGAACCGCAGGCCGAAGTCCAGAGTGAACCGCCGCGTTACTTTCCAGGAGTCCTGCCCGTAGAACGAAAACGTCTTGTACGCCTGATCGTTCAGCGGCAGTGAGCTCTGTTCGTTATAGTTTGAGGCGATCCCCATCATGAAGTTCGCCGTCGGATTCTGCGTTCCCTGTAGAGCTCCTGTCACCTCATCCGCCAGCGGAGTAGAAATTCCGCCGAAGGAGAAGCCGCCGTTGTACGGGTTGAAGTTGGCTTGGTTGTTGCCCGTCATCTCATAGTAGAAACCGGCCTTCAAGGTGTGAGTCTTGTAGACCTTGGTGATGTCGTCCGCGAACGCCGGGTTCTGCTTCTTGATGTAATACGAACCGCCCGTCTGCGAGAACACATCCCACTGGCTGAAATCCGGCAGCGCGTAGTTCACGCCGTTCCATCCCGGCACCATATTTTCTCCGGGATTCGGATTCGTCTTTGTGAACTGTGTCCCGTACGTGCTCGGGTAACCGACTGTGCTGCGAAGGACGGCACTAAAGTCAGTAGGAGTCTGCGGTCCCCAATACCATGTCCAGAACGCAGTCGCCTGGTTGGTCAGCGTCGGGCTGAAGACGTGCAGGAAGTTTCCCGTGATCGTCTTCGCTTGCTGCGCTTGAGTAAGCCCGCCACCGGGGAACTTGACGGAGTCACCTGGCAGCCACCACATGTGCGAATCACCATCCGCCGGCTGCGCATCGCTCGCGTACTGGTAGGTGACAAATATCTTGTTGTTTTCGTCGAAGTTATAGTCGCCGCGGCCGCGATACAGGAATCCATTGTGCCGCGCTGGAACCGGGAAGAAATAGTTGTAACCGCCGGGCGTCGTGGATGGATCGGCGTTCGGCGGATCCCACTTCTCGATCATTGCCATCAACGCCGTTGCGCCAGGGTCAACCAGCGATGTCCCGCCCGCGCCTGCCGTAGCCAGATTCTGGTTTGCGACTGCGACCCCACCGGGGCCCTTTCCAGTAGTTGGATCGTAGCAGTACGTTCCTGCTACGTTCGCGCCCTGCGTGCCCGCGTTTACGCCCTTATCTGCTTGGCAAAGCGCGTTGTTGGCTGCAGTCGGACCAAAGTTCCCGGCTGCCATGTCGGCAGTGGGGATATAGGAGTAGTCAATCGATCCGCCAGTTGCCAACTGGTAGAAGTGTTCATAGCCGAACCAGAAAAACAGCTTGCCCTTCATTCCCGGTACCGGGCCGCCGAAATTGCCGCCCGGGTAATAGTAGTGGTCTCCGGTTTGGACGTTTTCGCCCTGATGATTCAGCTGCCAGGAGTCAGAATTAAAGATCGCGTTGCGGGCAAACAGGTAGCCCTCACCATGGTACTGAGCACCGCCCGACTTGCTGATGAAGTCCACTACCACCGGCCCCTTCGGGCTGTCCGCGCCGAATGCCGAAGTCTGGACCTTTACTTCCTGCACCATATCCGGGTTCGGAACAGCAATCGACGTGCAGTCGCAGCCTTCGTCAATGATGTTCGTGCCGTCCATCAGCAGCGAAGTGCCGCCGCGATAGGGAGCGCCGCCGATCGACACGCCGTTGCCCACAGACGAGCCCACCGAGCCTACCTGCGTAAAGTCTGTACCGCCCTGCGCTCCGCTGGACTGGCCGTTGGGCGTCAGCACCGCCCCCGGCAGGGCCATCAGCAGTTCGGAAGCGTTGCGGCTAATCATAGGCAAACGCGTGAAGTCCTGCGCCGTCAGGTCCAGTGTATGGGCGCCAGAGTCGACCGGCACGATGTCCGTGCGCGCCTCAACGGTCACAGTTTCTGTCGTTTGTCCCACCGCCAGCGTCACGTTGACGTTGCGCTTATCGCTGGCCTGAATCACCAAATCGGTTTGCTCGAAAGCCTTGAATCCCTTGGCTTCCACCTTCACCGTATATGTTCCCGGCAGCACCGACGGAAACGCGAAATACCCCGCCGAGTCGCTTACCGTGCCTCGAATGTCTTTACTCTCTTGGTTCATTAGCGCAACGCTCGCGCCAGGAACCACTGCGCCTGAGCTGTCAGACACAGTCCCCGTAATCGTTCCCGTGATCTGCGCGTGTGACGCAGGCGACACGATCAAGAGAACCGTCAAAATCGCCAGGCCCGCCATCGCGAACCGCAACCCCGCCAGGCCACTTGACCTGACGCCACCCCCCAAAAACTTACCTTTCATATTGCCTCCTAGGCTATCGCCCCACTAGGCTTCAGCTTCACCCAGAAACCCACATCACCCAACTCCAGAGCCTTTCACAGACTCTGTCCGAGAGTTACCCGCGCCTTGGTGTTTCGGAAGACAGACACAGAAGGGACACAAATACCGAAGCCAGCATGGTTCATCGATTTGCGTCCCACTCACCCCAAAGAATATCGATTTGGCACCGCGCTGCTTGGTTTCTACCCCGCTTCCACATTCGTGTCAAGAAGATTTTTTATCCATTCCATCCGAATTTGCTATTTGCCTCACCCACTCCGGATGTGCGTGCTACAATCCGCCGCACCCTGGCAGAGCTCTTCAACAGCGGGGATACTTACGATCCAGACACCCGGCGATTCCGATCCAAGACGACTGGTTGCCTTCGTCGCGACCATCTTCCTTGCGGTCGTAGCTGCCATCTTTGGGCTGCCGTTGCGCTCCACGGCTCAGGGCATCAGCCAATCCGTTCAGGTCAGCGGTTACGTTCGTGATGCTGCCTCCCATGAGCCCATCGTCTCCGCCCGTATTGACTTGATGTCACCGGCCGGCATCGCTGCCCCGACCCAGTACTCTGACACCAATGGCGAATTTCATTTCGACCGCGTACCGGATGGCACTTATCGCGCGATCGTCCGGAAATCCGGCTACGCCGCGGCGCAAGCGGAAATCAGTGTTGTGGGCGGTCATCAGTCACATGTGGAAGTGGATCTTCAGCGCGAAACCTCCAATTCAAACGAAGCAAACGGGAACGGCCCGACCGAAACCATTTCCGAGCACGAGCTGACGGTTCCGCAGAGAGCGCGCGATGATTACGCCAAGGGGAAAGACCTGCTCGCGAAAAATGACTACCCCGGCGCCGTCGCCCAGTTTCAAAAGGCCGTCGACGAATTCCCTTCCTTTTACGAGGCCTACGCGAAGTTGGGTGTCGCTCAGTACATGTCCGGACAAGCCAGCCAGGCTCACGAGTCGTTTCAAAAGTCTATTGACCTAAGCGGCGGCAAATATTCCGAGGCCTTGTTCGATCTTGCCGACGTCATGAACGACACGCGCGACTTCCAGAGCGCTGAGCGCCTCGCCCGCCAGGAAATTTCCATCGACGAAGCTTCATGGAAAGGCTACTTCCAACTCGCTCGCGCCCAGCTCGGCCAACGCCGGTTGCCCGACGCCGAGAAAAGTGCTCAAAAAGCTCGAGATCTGAATGCGCAGAACCGCCAGACTTACGTAATCCTCACCAACGTTCACATCGGTCTGCGCGACTACCCCTCCGTCCTTCAGGATATTGACGCTTATCTCAAACTCGATCCAACCGGCCCCGCCGCCGACCAGATGCGCTCGACTCGTGCACAAGTGGCAAAAGCAATCGCCAGTGGCGCCGCAAAGCAAGAGCAAAACAAAAATCCAAACCAGGACCAAAAACCACAATGAACATGTCTCTTCGTTCGACCTCTCGGAATGGGCTGGGCTCTGCGATTTTTTTTGCGTTTATTGCAATAACGATTTTCCTCGTCGCTGCCCCGGCCTCGCCGCAGACAAGTCAACAGGCCCCGCCCGACTACAAGAACACCAGCCTCCCCATCGAAAAACGTGTCGCTGACCTTCTCCCGCGCATGACCCTTGAAGACAAGGTCGACCAGCTTGCCCCTCGCCGCGAGCTTGCCGGGATGCTCGACACAACCGGCCGATTCACCCCAGAGCAGGCCATCGCCGCCTTCGCATCGCTCTATAATCCCGAAGCTGTCATCAGCCCGCGTGATGCAGTTCTCCTTCATAATGGTGCGCAGCGTTACATGTTCGAGAAAACGCGCCTTGGAATCCCCATATTGTTCATGGGTGAAGCTCTTCACGGCTTCATGTGGAACGGTGCGACCAGTTTTCCTCAGTGCCTCGGCCTTGCCAGCACCTGGGACCCCGATCTCATTCATCAGGTGTTCACGGCTGCCGCAGATGAGATGCGCTCTCTCGGAACGGATCAGGCGTTCACTCCCGTGATTGATCTCGCGCGGGATCCGCGCTGGGGCCGAACTGAAGAAACCTACGGCGAAGATCCCTATCTCGTTTCTCGCATGGGCGTCGCCGCTATCGAAGGTCTCCAGGGGACGGGCTCGACGATCGATAACCACCACGTGCTCGCCACCGCCAAGCATTTCGTCCATGGCTACATGGAAGGCGGACGGAACACCGGCCCGTCCAACATCTCCGAACGTGAGCTTCGCGAGTCTTTCTTCATTCCATTCCAAGCCGCCGTCAAGGAAGCGCACGTTGGCAGCATTATGGCCTCCTACAACGAAATCGACGGTATTCCCAACCACATTAATCATTGGTTGCTGCAAACCGTCCTGCGTCAGGAATGGGGATTCAAAGGCTACGTCACGTCCGACGGCGGGGCGCTTCAGATGCTCTACGAAACGCACCATGTCGCCGCGAACGCCGCTGACGCGGCCCGTGAAGCCATCGCTGCGGGCGTCGAATACGACTTGTCCGACGGCTCTGTCTATCGCACCCTCCTGGATTCCGTAAAACAGGGCAAAGTCCCCGAATCGCAGGTGGACGCCGCCGTCGCTGACGTGCTCGCTGCGAAATTTCGGCTCGGGCTCTTTGATAATCCCTACGTTGACCCCGATTACGCGGTGCGAACCATGAACAGCCCTGAGCACCAGAAACTCGCTCTGAAAGCGGCGCAGGAGTCCATCATCCTCCTGAAGAACGAAGGCGATCTGCTGCCCATCGACCTGAAAAAACTCAAGAACATCGCCGTCATCGGGCCCAACGCCGCCGACGTCCATCTTGGCGGTTACAGCCGCGAAGCTGGGCATGGAGTCAGCATCCTCGATGGAATTCGTCAGCGTGCCGGCTCGCAGGCCAGCGTCCTTTACGCGGAAGGCAGCAAGATTACAAACGGCAAGCAGGGCTGGAGCGGCTGGTACGAGAACAATATAAAGGTGGTTGAACCCGCGAGTCAGGTGGAAGAGATTCGCGCCGCCACCGAAACGGCGCGGAAATCGGACGTCGCAATCGTCGTCGTTGGCGAAAACGAAACCACCAATCGTGAAGCTTGGTCAGAAAATCATCTGGGCGATCGCGATTCGCTTGACCTGCTCGGTGCTCAAAACGATCTCGTCAAAGCCGTCTTCGAAACCGGCACGCCCACTGTGGTTTTGCTCATCAACGGCCGCCCTCTCTCCATTAACTGGGTCGCCCAGAATATTCCGGCAATCCTTGAAGGCTGGTATCTCGGTGAAGAAGGTGGCACCGCCGCAGCCGACGTCCTTTTCGGTGACGTAAATCCCGGTGGTAAGTTGCCCGTCACGTTTCCGCGCTCGGTCGGACAGCTTCCCGCCTATTACGACCACAAACCCTCCCGCAATCGCAGCTACGCCTTCGCCGACAACACTCCAATTTTCCCGTTCGGCTACGGCCTCAGCTACACCAAATTCCGCTTCGATAATCTTCGTCTCGAGCCCGCTAAAATCGGCACCGCCGATTCCGCCACCGTCCGAGTCGACATCACGAACGTGGGCAATCGTGCCGGAGACGAAATCCCTCAGCTCTACATCCATCAGCGCGTCGCATCCGTCACCCAGCCCGTCATGGCCCTGAAGGCTTTTCGCCGCGTCACTCTGAAGCCCGGCGAAAAAACCACGGTCGAATTCAAAATCACGCCCGAGATGCTTTCGATCTATGACGAATCCATGCATCGTGTCGTTCAGCCCGGCACATTTGACATCCTGGTCGGCCCCAGCTCGACACAAACCAAAACCGTCCCGCTCGAAGTCCAGTGACTCCGCTCTGCCTAATTCTGCGTTTGAATAGTGCGCGGTAATTTCAGCGTCGTAGAACGCTGCCACTCTGAAGTTTGTCGCCGGAGGGGGTCATTTAACCCAGCGCTCTTGGCAAGCTGAGCGCCCTGTCTCTCCGTGTCGAATCAGCCTTGCTGTTTCTTCAACTGTCGCAGCATCTGCCGCAAATCCGGACCCCCTTTAACAATCACAATCACGGTAATCGCCGCAAACGCGCCGCCGGAAACCACCAAGCAAATCGTCCAAAACCATTCCCAATACATCATCGCCCCGCGCCCTCCGGCGTCACCGCCCACGCCCGATCAGGCGGCCGCATCACCATTCCACCGATCAGGAACCCACACGCTGCAAGCCCGAACGCCACGAATCCCGTGACGTTCTCGTTCCAATGCAAGAAGAAGAACGGCACGATCGCCCCTGCCGCGCCGAGCACCATCGCCAAGTATCCCGCCAGGGTATTCGCTCGCCTCCAGTACAATCCGCCGACCACCGACACAAATGCGCCAGCCAGAAAAATCGTCCCGGTAATATTCAAATACAGATACACGGCTCCCGGTGGGGTGTAGTACAGCCCCCAGAACATCAGAAACAAGCTGACGAAAAGATTCGCCACGCGATTCACGAAAAGCTGCGCGCGCGAACTCAACGCCGCCTTCCCCATAATCTGCCGCAGCGGCAACACGACATCCTGTGAAATCACCGCGCTCCAGCCCAGCAGATATGAGCTGTTCACCGACATCGTCGCGGCCAGCATCCCCGCGACAACGATGCCACGCACTCCGGGACCCAAAATCTGCGCGAGCATCGCCGGCATCGCGTCGATCGGCGCCGCCGTCTGCCCATGAATCACCGGCAGCGGCACCCCTTTGTTCATCGCGCCGGTCCCAAATAAGGTCAGCGCCGCGATACCCCACAGCGTCGGCAACATCCCGCGGCCGAGAAAAATAAATCCTGTCCACGTCATCACCCGCTTCGACGTTTCCGCATCGCGTGTCGAAAACATCCGCATGGCCGTCGTCTGCCAGCACGTGCCAATCGAAAGCCAAAGCAAGACTTGCCAGACCAAGAAGGTCCAGCCGAATTTCGGGCTGGCAATCGGATCGAAACCCGCACGCCCCATCGTCACTGTCACTTTTTGAACGATGTTGTGCCAACCCGCAAAGTGCACGGCATAGATCGTCACCAGAATCGTCGCAATCGAAAGCAGCGAATACTGCAGAAAGTCCGTAATCACCACAGACACCATTCCGCCGATCACCGTGTATAGCAGCTCGAGCAGCAGAATCCCCGTCATCACCGTCACGAGATATCGCACTGGAATTCCGCTCACGATGGTCAAGAACTCGCCTTCAATCTTCAGAAACACGCCCATGTTCAAGATTCCGCCCAGCGCCACCAGAATTCCCGTAACCAGCCTCAAACCGCGGCTATACCGAATCTCGAAAAATTCGGGCACCGTCATCAGTTTCATTTGCCGAAAACGGCTGATTACGAATCCCGTGCGCCCGACGAAAATCATCACGAGGCCCGAAATCAGCGCTGCCGCGAATGCCGCAAACCCGAACCGGTATCCCAGTTCCCCGTTGTACATGTACGTGATGGTTCCGATTTCAGTAGCGGCCAGAGTCGCGATGCCCACATACAGGCCCAGTTCGCGCCCGGCCACGAGATAATGCGAAACATCTCCGAGGAATTTCTTGCCGATCAATCCCACCGCCACCGACCCGGCCAGGTAACCGATTACGATTAGCCAGTCGGCAAGCGTGAATGTCATCGAGGAGTAGCTTCCAAGGTGAGCACTTCGAAAGGCTGAAGCTTGAATGTGTGCGGTTCGCCGGCGCGAAGCATCACTGCTTCTCGGCCGGAATCGCGCGACCACGGACTGTGTGCCACATAGTTGTCCGCCGCACCGCCGGGCAACTCGAACGCCACTCGTGGGTCAAGCACGAACGACTGAGCAACCTGATTCGGGTTTCGCAGCGTAATAATGCCGCCGCGCTCCGACCACGCTCCCCAGCCATAAACTTCCAGTTTCTCCGGATCGCCGCCAATCCAATGCGTGTCGACCAGAATGTCGGCGTTGCGCCGCGACCATCGCGCCGCCTCCGCCAATTCATCCCAGTTCGCTTCCGACAGCAGCGAATGCGTGATGTACATCTCCTGAAGTTGCGTTCCGCTTCCGAAATAAGACTGAATTTCCGCCGAAAAATCGTGCCCGGGATCGTCGTTTAGCTTCTCGGCATCACGCGCGTACACCATTCCGTGCAGCATCAGTGAATTCAGCGGGTAGAGCGGCCCGCGCTCCAGCACATTTTTGTGCGTATCGGCGTCGCGATAGGTAATCCATCGCTGCCGGTTCGTCCCGACTCCTGCAAACTCCGTGTCGTCGCCGCCGCGCCAGATCGAATCCGCATAGCGCAGCCAGAATGGCGACGGATATGTGCTCGTCGTCAAATTCACGTACAGGTTCGGCTCCACGGCTCGCAAATCGCCGATCAAACTGATCATAGCGGCGAAATCGCTGTCGAATTCGCTCCCCGGATACACCCTCGACGCATCGCCGGTGCCGTCGAACTTGAACTGATTCACTCCATACTTCTGGATCATCCCCAAGCAGACTTCGTGGAAGCGCTTGAAGTATTGCGGCCCGGAAAGCACAAATCCCTCTGCGTTTTCCTCGATCCCTTGTTCTTTGCCATACGCCAGCCGCTCTTTTCGCGGGCCGTCGTAGCCGCCCCAGGGCGAAAGCCAAATACCCGGCTCCGCGTGAAACTTCTCCGCGGTCTCGCGTACAGCCGTGAAACCGTTCGCAAAGCCGGCATTGAATTCCCAAAATGATTTGTGATTGTCCCAGCCGTCGTCAAAAAGAAAAGAATCCAGCACTACGTCCCGCTTCTCGCGAAGCTCTTCACCAAAGGCGCGAATCACATCCACCGCCGCCGCCTCGTCGTACGGCGTGAAATACCCCAGGTCAAACCACGAGTTGTAATGCAGAAACGTCCGATACGGGTGCGCCCGCTCGCGTTCCACATATCGCAGAAAATCCCGCCGCATCTGCCCCGGCACCGCGGCGCCCATCACTGATGAATATGTCGCCACTCGCCCGTGTTCCAACGGAAGCTGCCGCTTAAACATGCACCGCACACGCCTGCCTGCTACTGCGCTGTCAGACAATGGATGCTCGATCCCGAAAAACCATGTCCCACGTGTCACGGGCGACCCCTTCACGCTGCCCACCACGGCCGCACCGGCAACATCCACGTCCAGCATCGTCACTTCGGAAATCGGCAATGCGCTACGCAACGCTGAAAACTCCACTTCCTGCCGCACATAATGTGAACCATCCCGTAAAATCGCGCGCCATTCCGCGCGCAGGCCGTGGTGCGCATCTTCAAACCCCGCCGTGATCATTCGCCCCGGCAAGCGTTCCGAGAATCGCGCTGTTTGCGGATTCGCGGAGAGCTCTTCGATCTTCGGCTCCTGCACCATTCGCATCCGGGAAGAAAGAATGTCCGCGCCGCCCGCTAGACTCACCACAAACGCAGGTTTCGGCCCAGGAATCCCATCGCCATTTCGCATGTCCTTAACTTCCAAGAACGCCATGCCGCGCGGCGACACATCCCATCGCGCCGCCACAATTCCGTTCTTAAGAGAAACCTCGCGTCCTTGAATTTGCGCGGTGGCGTTTGCAGTGCCTTGTGGCAGTTGCAAAAAACTTGACGTTGGTGCGTCCCCAAACGAACGTAACATTGGCAGCGCGCTAATCAGCTGCGCGCCCCGCTGGACGAATTCCCTTCTTGTGATCGTCTGCGAATGATTCGGTAATTGTTTCCGCCTCAAACGCTTCCTCGCTCTCTCCTGAACTCTGTTAACCCCGGTCCCGGCCGGCCGACAAAAAATTCGCTCGCTTCAGCCCGTTCTGGAAACCGCCGATGATATTGCTCGCTCCAGGTCTGGCGAAATTCCTCTGCCCGTTCGCGTCCTACCAGTGCCCAGACGCTTCCCCCAAATCCAGCGCCAAAAGCTGACGCGGCTACGGCCCCTAATTCTCGCGCTGACCGGGCCAGCTCAGTGGTCTCCGGCACCTGATTGCCCAGGAACTTCTCCGCGAGGCATTGCGACCGGTCCGCGAGCGCGCCCAGCCGCGCCAGGTCGCCGCGCGCCAGCGCGCTCCCCGCTCCCCGCACAATCTCTTCGCTCTCCGCCATGAACTGCTCAAATCTGTTGAGCAGCAGAGCCGCCGTATACTCCGCGTCGCGTGACCCGCGCAAAACCTCGCGGATCCGCTCCACCGCGCCCCCGTCTCCATGAATCGCTTCCGCCAACGACGCATCGTCGCGTCTTGTCGCTTCGCGCCACAACTCCAAAATTCTTCGCGCCGCTCCTGACGCGCGATTGTACGCATCCCGAGCATCGCCCGTCTTATCAGCCTTTACCCCGCTCACGCCAATCACGAACATGAGCTCCTCAGGCAACCGAATCTCCTTTTCAAATCGCACCGGAGAATACGCATACTGCCTCAAGCATCCTGAACGAGAACATAAAATCGCCACATGATCTTCGCTCCCGCCGTGCGTCCCCACTCCCCACGCACCGGCAAATCCGCCGAAACTCGACCCGCTCTCGATTGCTCCCAGATAGCCCGCAAGCTTCTCGCGGCTTTCAATTGCGGTTCGGTACGCCTGCGTTTGCCACAGCGAATTCGCCTCCGCCAGGGCAAAAAACACCGCAACCACCAACGCGCTCGAGCTGCTCATCCCAGACGCGCGCGGCAAATCGCTTGCGAACGCTACGTCCATTCCGGTTCGCACGCCGGGAAAATCGCGCGTCACTCGCTGGGCCACCGTCATCGGAAAATTCGACCAATGTCCGCGCCTGGGCTCGATCTCCCCACTCAGCACAAAACCTGCCTCTGATCCTCGCTTCACATCAAACATGCGGATCTCGCTGTCCGGCCGCGGCGCCGCCACCATGCAAATCCCGCGCTCGACCGCACACACAATGCTGCGCCCGCCCGCATAATCGGTGTGCTTCCCGAGAAACTCCACGCGCCCGGGCACAAACAACGCATATGAACCCCTCAGGCTTCCGCCTCCCCGCATCACCTCGAGTTCTCGCGTCAATTCGTCGAGCCGCTTCGCTTTGGCAGTTGACGCAGCCTGGGTCATCCCCGCCGCCCGCAGTCGAGCTTCGAATCCGCTCATAGCTCGACCCGCATTCCCGCCAGTCGCTTTGTTACTTCCCCAATGTCGCTGCGATAAGAAAGATCGAGCACGCCGGCATGCACCGGCACGGCCCTGAACCGCATCCCCAGCGTCTTCATCCCGTGCTGCACTGCTTCCGGCAGCTCGAATTCCCCTCGCGCTGAGGCCGGCACTTCCCTGCACGCCCGAAAAATACCTGCATCGAATCGCCAGCAATTCATGCTGACGTACACCTCTGCCCTGTCCGCGTCTATCTCCTTGGGCTTCTCAAGTATTTCTTCGAGATATCCCTGAGCGTCAATCTTTAATATTGCGTAGCGCAAAATTCGCTCTGCCGGAATATTCCCCTCGCGCACAAGCGCCTCGCGCTCAAACGCCGGCAGGCCCGGCTCACCCAATGAGCGCATTCGCGCAAAGACTGAGGCGGGATAATAATTATCCCCATTCAGCACCAGAAAGGGCTCGCCTCCAACAAACGTCTCTGCCGCAAGCACCGCATTCGCTGTCCCCAGCGCCTCGTCTTGAATCGCAAAGCTCACCCTGATTCGTCGCATTGCAATCGAACCATAGTATTCGCGCACCACCTCGTGCTCCGGCCCAATCACCAGGCACATCTCCCGATATCCCGCATCCGCCAGCGCGCTCAGCGCGAAATCAAGAAAGGGCCGCCCCACACCGACGGGAATCATCGCCTTCAATCCTGCCTCGGCCGCCCGCGATTGCTCCGGCGCAAGTTGAGTGGTTATTTCCGATCGCGACGCTCCGCGCATCCGTCTCCCCAGACCTCGCGCCAGAACCACCGCCTTCGTCACGTCGCCGCCACGCATTCCCGCGCATTATCCTATAGCCTCCGATTTTCGCATCTTTGGATGGAGGCATCGCCGCGAAGTCGGCGCGATAGTTTACGAGAAGCTGCGCGTCATACGGACTACGCTGGAAAAAGCCACAAGGGCAGAATTTGGAGCGGTGTTTGAAAACCGTCGGGCTGCCAGCACCCCCAAGGAGTCAGCGCTGGCGCGGCCCAAAACCGGGCGCAGTTCTTTGTTTCAGGAATCCAATGACTCTTAGCTGCTGAGAGAAAGTGGTGAGCCGCCCAGGACTTGAACCTGGAACCCGCTGATTAAGAGTCAGCTGCTCTGCCAATTGAGCTAGCGGCCCACGGTGAGAAAATCATAACATATCCAAAATCTTCAGCCGCCCGCGATCAACCTCGACAAAATCTCGCGTTTTTCTCTATGTCTCTGTGCCTCTGTGGCAAAAAATCAGCTTTTCCGCCCGTCATTCCGCAGCGTCGCCGCAATTTCCTTTGCCACTGATCGCGCGCGCACCAAATCTCCCGGCCCAAACGAAATCGCCGCCACGCGCGCATGCCCGCCGCCGCCGTGCCTTTCGCATAACGACGCCAAATTCACCTCCACCGGTATTTCCTTCCACGGATTCGTCCCCACGCTGACTTTCGCGCGCGTTGGCGACGCGCTCACGCCCACCGAATACACCGCATCCGGATACAGAAAATACGGAATGAATTTGTTGTAACCCTCCAGGTCCAGATCGCTCACGTCGAAATAAATTACCCCGCCGCGCGAATCCATCCGCTCGCGCAGAATATCGATCGACCTCCGGTGCCGCTCCAGCAGCGGCCCCAAATGATTTTTCACAATCGGCAGCTCGACCATCTCCTCCAGCGACCGGTACGCCAGCTCAGGAATAATCTTCGGCACCAGGTCCATTTCCGGCGCCGCCTCGATCACCAGCGCCAGCCGCATCGCCGGCTCCGCGAGCCCCACCGCCTGCTCCGCCGACTGAAACTGCGCCCCGTCGATGATGTCGCCCCATTTCACCAGGTCCGCCAGCGGTCGCGCGTCGAACCCGAACTTTTCCGTCGCCACCGTCGCCAGCAGTTTCGTGCACGACTTGAATTTCGGGTCGTAGAATTTCTTCCCTGAATGGTCCTGCTTGAAGTGCTCCGCATCCTCCGGCTTCAGAAACGCGCTTTGGTGATGGTCGAACCACCACGTCAGTTCCGGCGAACTCGAATACTTGAAATCGACAATGGCGTTCTCGTCTCCGTCGAACACACCGTCCTCAAACGGCTGCGAGGCCTTGTGCGTCATCCCTGTATATGCAAACTCGGCGCCGGGATGAATGCGCTCGCGGTAAAACCGCGAAAAGATCGCCGCACTCGACGCCCCGTCGAAACACTTATCGTGAAAACAGACTCTAACCCGCACTGTGTTACCTCAGCTCCCCTGCGACGGCATCTCTCTGTTTGTCATCCCGAGCCCGCCGCGCCGGCCGAAGCATCTCTCTTATGCTCCTGCCCTGCCTCCGTGTTTCCTTCTTTCCCGCTTCAAAAGAAAGCCAAAAAGAATCGCCGACCCGTTCCGCGTTGTCAAGCGCGATGCTCCACCGGTAGGACACGGCCTCAGCTACTGGTGCCTCGCCCGACAAGAGAAAGTCAGAAATTCCCTGCGCAGATATACGGAAGCCAAAACAGGGGAGAAGAAAAAAAGGGGAGCGGACGCTCCCCTTGTCAATGTTGCCGCGACAAAGCCCCGCCCGCCTGCTGCCTAGGCGAGCCCCATCTTCTTTCGACGAAACGCTACGACCATGCTGCCCAAGCCCAGGAGCGCCAGCGTACCCGGTTCTGGCGTCGTCGCGATTTTCACCGTGCCGGATCCGCTGCCGTCCGGAAGATCGCTGTCGTTCATCGCGATCCCAGCCGAGTACACGCCGCCGACCAACGTCATGTCCGGAGGCGGGGTGCCCGCATACACCTGGTCGCCATAGAGAGACACAATATTCCCGTCGGACAAGTCCAGGTCAAACAACCCGAAACTCGCTTCATCGTAGAAAGTGATGGCGGTCAGCGTGGGCGTTATGGCCACGCCATTCAGCAGGTACACAAAATCCGAAAATTCCTCGGTCGAGAACACGCCACCGCTTCCGCTGGCGTCCGTCACCGGATCGGAAACTTGGAACGAGAAGTACCAGGTGTCGCCCGCCGCGCTCTCCGTTGTCGTGGGAGTTTCCGATCCCCACGTACCGCTGCCCGTCACGGTATCAGCTCTCGAAACCGCCGCGAACAGAAGTAGCAGTGACGTGATCGCCAAAAACGTTCGTAGATATTTCACCTTAATGGCCCCTTTTTCAGCAAACCAAGCCGCCCCTGGTTCTGCAAAGACGGCTCCTACCCAGAATGAAACTTGCACGCCATGGCCCACTTATCGCCACTGAAAATAAACCACTTACAGACCTACCACCTCCGTAGTGGCAGTCTAGTACCCTTCGTGGGCAATCCCTTACCTCGTGCGCATTCTCTCGCCGAGAGTGCGCGGCCCACCTCCCCGCAGGGTTCGCCTTTGACGTTTCGGGTGCCCCATGCTCCGGTTTGTGGAGCGTGGGTCTTTTGCATCCTGTGGTCAGGGCAAAGCTTCGCTTCGACACAAAGCCGCGGCGCCGCCGCTACCTTCGGCGCGACCCTCAGCGCCGCCCTTCTCGCGCGAGCGCAAAACCATGCATCTCTCGCAGTTCTTGTTCACCAACGAATACGTCTTCTTCGGCGGCAAGTGCATTGCCATGCGCGTCGACCGCTTCGCGGTCGCCCACAAAAACGTTTCATCCGGCACAATCTATTATTATGAAGAAGACATGCTCTCGGCAGCGCACGCAGACGTGGTCGGGCCAGACGAAAAATTCCAACCGACAAATCCGGGCGTCGTCTATCGGCGATACACAGGAGGTGAACAATGAGAACTAATGGCTTTGTTAAGAGTCTCCACTTCTGCTTGGTCGTCGGATTCCTGTCAATCGCAACGTCCGAGCAGCCAATGCGGGCAACGCCGCCCGACGGTCGGAAAGCAATCGTAATAGTGGCCGAAGACAACAAGGGCATGCGACATATAAGGTGGACTCGCAGCCGGTGACAGATCTCCTTCTCCTGCTTAGCAGGTTAGAGCAAGAGCGAGGCCCGAACTATCCCGTGATCGCGCTGATTGATCCTCACCTGCCAATCGAAGAAATATGGAGCATCGATGGAACCACAGGTAAGGCACAGTTTGTGAATGTTCGGTTTTTCGTTTACTTCCGCGAAACGGATAAAATGTCGGAGATCCGTCAAATGCCGGCCGTGCCCTTTTCAATGACCCCCCCGCACAGTAGTTGGCCGGGTGCCGCAGCTCTTCGCGCTTTTCCAAGGGTGCGTGTTCTCGCCGAGTCCCCTTTAGGGGGACGATATGAGGTAGCCCGGGATGGTTCGGGCCGCAGGTTTCAGGGTCGAAGTAGTTGCCAAGTTTATAGATTTTGTTCAGAGTGCAAGGGACTCATGGTAAAGGACAAGCTGCGACGACGATGAAAATTTCTGTCCGCGGAATTCCGGCCATTGCGATGTTTTTCTCCGCGATCGGGATCGCGATTGTCGGTACCACAGTGTTTCGAATCAGACCGTTGTTTCTCGCTGTGGCCGTTGTCGCTGTCTTACTCTCCGCCATGTTGATTTCGAGCCAGCCACCGACTCCTAAGTCGCATAAGGGACGCTCGTCCGTTCGGAGCGTAGCCTTCGCTGGACTCATATTCTTAACTGGCGCAGGCTACGGGTTAGTCCAGTCAATTACCGAAGGATGGCAATGGCTGGACCTTCTCATATTGTTCCCTGCGGCGTTCGGGGCACTCCTGCTGTGGTTCGCCGCTAAACTGAGGGGAAGGGAGAAAGCGTCTATTTCAAAGTCAGGGTGACGGCGGGTGGGGGCGGCCCTTCGGGCGATCGCAGGCGCAGCAGCCGCATGCGAGGAGTCTGGCATTTGTGAATCCTTGCAGCCGAGAGGTCCATGTCAGTTTCTCTAGAGGGCATTTCAATGACGTTTGAAGAGCTAGACGCGAGATTCCCTAACGGGTTCGACGATGCCGAGATAACGAGCATCTCTGTCGATTACGCGACACGCACGGCCACGCTACGACTGAATCTTCGCGCGAACCCGCCCGACAGCCCCAATCGCGACGTCTATTCGTCTGCTGTGTTGTTTGCAAGCGGAATCTACTACGTGGCCATTGAGCCGCCCGACAAAGATCGCCTCCTCCACCCTGCGACCGGGAAGATAACAGTCGACGGACTTCCGGAAGACCTCCACGACTTCAAGCTCGCTGGATATCTCAAGCCAAAGCTCCCGACCGGTGCTTTCTGCTGTCGATTTTTCGTCCACGACTGGAATTCGTTCATTCACATCGCGGCTGCAGAGGCAAGATTCTCGTGGGTCGTCGCCGATGCTAAGACGCCAGCCTGATGGCTGATTGGATGAGGTTGTCGGCTCCTTGCTCCGAGTAAACTTGGCAGCGCTAAACGACCAAGACTCGGAAAAAACGAGCCGAGCCCGCCGCGGTGCCAACTCCGGCACGAACCCTGGGGCACCCGGCGGAATTTATACGCGCAGGCTACAGTGCAGCCGCAGATTATCAGTAACCAGATTGGCTAGCGAAACTGCATAGCTAAGGAGGTTCCCGTCAGGATCATGAAGAAGCATCTCGGTCTGGTTGTTGGTGGTGTCGCGCTGCTCGCGATGGCATATCTATTCCTCGCCTACATCGGCGCTGTCCCTGCACCATCCACGTGCACCTCAGAAACAAAGGAGACGCTCACGAACGTTCTGGGTGGCGATTTTGAGATCGTCTATACAAACTGCGACGCTCTTGCAAAAGAGGAATTTGTGAGTGTCTACGTTTCGAAAGCCAGAGGAAGCAGGAACCCACTTCTGGCAAGATTGTCAGGCAAAAAGACGCTTCTCTTTCGATACGACCCGGCAATACCGAATAGCCCTCTGCCGCTCGTGACAGCTTCTGGCCCAAACAGAATATTGATTTCGATCCCGAGGGTCTCTTCGATTCTCTTCCAGGGTAGAAACTGGGAACAAGTCTCCGTAGACTACGACATAGGGCATGTAGATTACCCTGAAACTGGTTCGACACAGTCGCCAAAATAGGGACGGCGGCCGGGTGCCCCAGGCATCAGTTTTGATTTTGGCCGGGTGCCCCATCCTTCGCCGCTCTTACGAAGGGTGGGATCTTTTGAATTCCCCAGTACTCGTCGACAATCCCAGCCGGTGGCCCTAGAGCAGTTGCCGCGACTACCTGAAGACCGGGACGGTGCTACTATCGGTCGACCCCCTCAAATGACAACTACCGTTGAGGCGAAAATACCCACCGTTCGAACACCACGAACGACGGGGCACCCCTCGGGTCGAGTCGTCGCTTCTCTCGCATGATTGCGATGAGACTTGCGGTTGAAGCGGTGCCAACTCCGGCACGAACCCTGGGGCACCCGGCGCGACTCCGATATTCAACCCATCTCAGTTTGTCAAATCCGCGCCCTTCATCAGGAGCAGCAACTCCTACGGAAGATCCAAGTCGATGGAATAGATTTCATATCCGCCCCGAACGGTGATCACCATTAGCGATCCGTCTCGCATCACGCCCGCGAACCTGCACCGAACAACATCCCCCGTGAGCATCGATTCGAAACTCATCACCCGCTCCACCTTCCAATCGCCAACATGCATTCGGTAGATCGGCTCCCCCGGGGAAGGAATCTCCTGATAATAGAAATATTCTCCGTCTGTCGTCTTCCGCAGGCGGTAGAAATTGCTGCCCCGTACCGCGGTTTTCCAACGCCGGGTCCGAAAGTCAAAGACCACAATGCCGGGCTCCGCGCCCTGGGCAAGTCCCACGAGGTATCGCCCGTCGGAAGAGAATTGCGGGTCCGCCATATCCTCCGATTCAGGAATTCTGATCGTTTTGCCGGACTTCAAATCTAAGATAAAGACCCCACTCACTTCCTTGGGATTGGCCTCGGCTTCCCTGGGCACTTGATACACAATGGACTCGCCATCGGGCGACCAATCTGGCACATCATGGCGCTCATCATTCGGCAACAATTCCTGCGTCGGGCCGCCGTCGGCGTTCACCTTATAAATATTGGAGGGATGTCCCTCCCTCCGCCCTTGAAATACGATCCAATGTCCATCAGGACTCCAGCGCGGCACGTCCTTCGCAGCAATCAAGTCAGCCGCCAGCTCCGTCCTTTCCGTTCCGTCCGGCCGGCATCGCCACAAAGTCCAGCCGTCCATAATCACGGCCAGCCAGTCTCCGGCGGGAGATTGGCTGGCGGCTCGAACTTCGTTCGAGTTGAAAACCGACGACGCGGTCTTCTTATCGCGCGAGACGATAAGCAATTCGTTTTGCTCGTGCGCAATTCCGAGCGCAAACAGTCGCGTCCTGTCAGGGCTTGGAAGCACATCGCCGAAGTTTACAGGAGCGGTGGTCAGCCGAACTGGGAGGCTAGGTTTGAACCATGGTGCAGCGCTTCGTTCTTCGCGCTGAGCCCACACGCTGCCCAGCAATCCATGCGGCTCTCCTTTGTTGGATATAAAAAAGAAATATCGGCCGTCCGTCGACCATCTGCCACAGCAATCGACTTCAAGGGCTTGCCGCTGCGGAAATAACGGGTGGAGATGGCTTCCATCACTGGAGACTTCCCAAAGAAACGAGTCACCGGTCCTCGTATCCTGTAGTGTAAATCGGAGGACCTTGCCATCTGGCGACCATGCCAGTGCCAAGGAAATGCTCGGAAGGCTTACCAGCCTGTGCGCATTGCCGCCATTTCGATCGCAGACATAAATCCCATCGGCCTTCGTGTATGCGATCTTCTGTCCATCGGGAAAGAAGATCGCATCGTCCCCAGAGAGATTGCTCAAACGCCGAAGCGGCCCTCCAACGAAGGGCAACAGCCCCAAGTCCTGCTCCCATGGCGAAGTGGCCGGCTCCAGCTTAACCAGGAACTCTGAGCGATCCGGCGCAAGGTCGAGGATGAAACCGTTTTCAAAACCAGGCAGAAACGGTTGCGATTCCCCGCCCGAAACCGCCACCTGCATCAGCCTATAGCGATCGGAGTCCCTTCTTGGGTAAAAGACACGTGCCCCATCCGTTGCTATCCTGCCCACAGCAGCAACATGACCGAAATGGGTTAGCTGTGTAATGCGCAGAGCCCGCGGCGGAGTCGGTGACGAAAGCCATCGAAAAATGAGCGACCCTGCCAGCAGCACAGTGACCCCGGCGGCGCATACCCTTACAACGCGCCTACGCCACCAATGCGGTCTTGCGCGCCGCCCTGACGCGGACTCCTGAGAGGGATCCGAACCTCCGGCCAGCTTCGCATCAGCATCGGTCTCCAGCTGCTGCCATGCTCCACCGGTTGCACCTGGGACCTCCACCAACGGCGGAGCTGCTAGAGCGTCGCGGTAGATGGAATTCCCGTTGCTGGCACATGATTCCATCACTTCGACCTTGGCGATGAACCTGTACCCTAACCTTGGCATCGTTTCCACGTACTGAGGCTCCGTGGCCGAATCGCAAAGGACTGCGCGCAGCTCTTTGATGGAGGTATTGAGGCTTTGCTCGAAGTCTACAAAGGTTTCCGAGGACCACAGCCTCTCGCGCAGTTCTTCCCGCGTCACCACTTCCCCTTGCGCTCTAAGCAGTTCATTTAGAATTTGAAAGTGTTGGGGGCGCAGCCTCAGCTTGACCCCGTGTTTGTACAGCTCCCGCGACCCGGTGCGGAGTTCGAAGGGACCGAAGGAGATGATTTTGGGAGGTTTATCCAGTCGGCACCCGGGAAAATTGTCGTCATTCTGTGCCTTATGCGCCCTCTAAGTCCAATACAAAATCTTCGCTTTCAATAGCTTGGCACCTCAGCCAAATATCAGACACATCTCAGCCTCGCCCCATTGATCCGCTTGGAATATTTGTGACATGAGGGTGCTCGGCTAGGGGTCTTCATCTTTTGAGCGAGACTGCGCCGAAGAAGAAAGGCATACCGTGACTAAGATCGATCGGTGGGCGAAACTGGGGTGTGCTGCTGGGCTGCTGTTTGCTCTCGCTTTTCAACAATTGCCCAGGGCTCATGCGTCTTCGCAAGACGCACCGAGCGCCGCTCCCGACACGACTCCAGTTAATTACGCGAACTGGGGATACCATCCTACGCCCGACGCTCGCATGGTATTGAAGGAGGTTGGAAGAAAACCGGGCCGGCACGGTACCGTAATCACTTACCACGTTGAGAGTTCCGGCTTTCCTACAGGAAAGACTTATTCGCTCTGGATCATGCTATCGGGGAGTCATATAACTCGGCCCGTTTTGTCTGGCTATTTGGCAAACGGGACAGGGACCCTGGTTTGTCCGGGGCAATCCCAGCCCGGCGATCCTCCCGTAGCCGGTTCGCATTGCTTTCCCCTCGAACGAGCGACATTGGACTCTGATAACTACCACAATGCGGAGCCGGTAGACTTCGCCATCGTATCCACAGACGGCACTGTGCGAGCCTATGCTCGTGCCTATCCTTTCCCAATTCAAGCCCAGGACGGAAAATGCACTCTGAACGCGGAGATCGAGAACACAAAATTTACTTCGTTCGTCATTCGTGGCGTGGGTTTTGAACCGGGCGAGAATGTAGCCACGTCATCTACCTTCGGAAAAGCCCAGACCGCAGGCACTCAACAGACCTCTCCCCAGGGAGAATTTGCCGCCCTAGTTCGCGCCGACGTTCCTGGGAAGAACTCCGGCTCGGCCACGTTCTCAGCCGCCGGAAAATCGTGCCATCCGAGTGTCACTTATGATTGGGGAAACGCCGCGAAAGAGGTGCGCTGATTTCCTCTGCCCAGCAAAGACAAAACGGGCTCCGCCATTCTCTAGGGGAAATTGGCAGTGCTTGGAGAGGAACCCTGCTCAAGGGGGGCTGTAGCACTTGGGAAAGGTCACAAGTAGGTGATTGCCTCGAGACGTATCTCGCTAGGATGGCCTCCCGTGTCGCGAAGATCCGAAACCGACACCAGGACGGGCAGAGCGAGGATAAATGGGCAAACTGACCCGAGGTCTAATGTCTTGTCTTGCACTGGCTCTGATTCTTGGCGGCTGTGCGATCGGACCACGCGGCGTCAACAAGAACCTATTTCGGGCCGTTGCCGCGGGCAGCGCACCCCACGAAGTGGAGGGCCTACTGGCGCAGGGTGCCAACGTCAACGCCAAAGATGGATGCGGTAATACGCCTCTGCATTTGGCTGCCACTCATGGCTTCACGGATGTCGCGGAAGTGCTGATTGCCCATGGCGCTGACGTCAACGCCCATCCATTCGATACGGAGACGCCTATTTTTTTTGCCTCCTACTACGGACACAAGGACGTTGTTGAATTGCTCATCGCCAAGGGCGCTGACATCAATGTCATCTGCCATGGGTTTGGGACTCCGCTTCATGCGACCGCATACCAAGGATACCGGGATGTTGCGGAAGTGCGGATTGCCCGGGGCGCCAACGCCAATGCGAATGCCAAGCACCCATATGGCACTCCTCTTCGAGATGCCGCTGCGGAGCCGGGACGCATAGACGTCGCGGAACTGCTGATAGCGAAGGGTGCCGACGTCAACAAGCAGGATGCGTGGGGCAATAGTCCTCTTCAATTGGCCGCCCGTTATGGACAAATGGATGTTGCTGAATTGCTGGTCGCCAATGGTGCGGACGTTAACGCCAGGCAATGGGTCAATAATTTTAGCCCTCTTATGGAAACTGCGGTTGCCGGATACACGGAGGTTGCCGAATTGCTGATGGCCCATGGTGCAAATGTCCATGCCCGAAGCAAGAGGAGTAAGTTCACTCCCCTTCACTTGGCCGTGCTTTATGGGCACAAGGATTTGGCAGAACTGCTCATCGCCAACGGGGCCGACGTCAACGCCGAAGACAAACACGGACATAGCGCCTTGGATTATGCGATTCGGAAGAAGTACGACGACGAGGCTCAAATGCTCAGACAGCATGGCGCAAAATGATCAAGCAAGCCGAGCTTTGGGGCGGGGCGATCACCGGCGCGATTAAGCACACGGGAGGGCTTACCGCTCACGAGTTCTGATTATCCTGCGTCCCGGCGAACGCGGGAATTCGGCCTGTGCCGGAAAGGAAGAAGATGGGTCTGATCGGGGCCCAAACCGCGGAGGTGACTGCGACGGTAGTAACACTGACCGTTGTGGTCGTTTACGAATTGTCCGTAGCTGTGTCCCTATGTCGATTTGCGGCGCCGTTTCATGCCCAGACAACTGGGGCAACGAAGCTGCCCGTGCCGCTCAGCTACGGCATCGCCGAGGAACTAACACTCACAGCGAAGAAGCGCGCTGCAAACTCTTGAGGAGGAGAGCTCGCCTATGCGAAGAGCCTTGTTGTTGATTTGCGTTCTAGGAGTCCCATCCGCTTCATGGGCCCAAACGAATCCATCCTCGTGGGAGAATCTAAACGCTCTGCAACCGGGAGAAAAGATTCAAGTGGTTGAAATGAATTCGAAGAAGGCCTCCGGGACGTTCGTGAGTGTTTCCGATGCAGCGATTTCGCTGCAGGAGGAAGGGACCCAGCAGACGATCCCGAAACAAGACGTTCGCAGCGTGAAACTCATGCAAAACGGCCACCGCGTGCGCAACGCGCTCATTGTAGCTGCCGTTGGTGCGGGAGCCGGCGCCGGTATAGGAGCAGCGGAATACTCGAAGTGCTCGCCCTCGCAATCCTTCTGTATCCAGCCGGTTGGAAGAGGGGCAACAGCGGGAATAGGCGCAGTAGTTGGCGGCGCAGCGGGCGCAATCGTCGGAGCTCTGCTACCCAGTCACAAAACGATCTACCACGCCTCGGCGCGCTAATATTGCAAACAGCGAGCGGTAAAGAGAAGAACGATGACAAATGTTAAAAGCCGTGTCCTCCTGGTGCTCGCGGTGGCTCTCTTCGGAAGCGGTGCCGCAACACTCTGCTCGGGCGAGACCATTCGGCCGGGGAAGGTATATAAGGCTCCCAAAAACATTTTCACTGTTGTCGTGCCCAAGCCTACCGGTTTCGACGTTCATTCATGGATAGTGGCTTACGAGACCATAAAGGGCAACCATGAAATGGTCACTTTCTACGATGTTGATTTCGGCGAAACCTACAGGGCGGGAGTTGCTGAGATATATAAGTCTGACGCGGACCTCGATACCGCCGCCAAGGCCTCGGCAGTCAGCCGCAAACACCAGATTGGCCTGCCCATTGAACTGGTCGAAGAGAGCAGAGTACAAACCCAGTTCGGCGAAGGCTCGCTGCGAGTGTACTCGATCAAGGGTGGTTCGCTGCTTGGCTCGGGAAAGTTAGGTGAGAAACATCAGACACTCCAATATCACGATAGCTACATCGCCGAGCTGCTGGTACCACACGATGGGCGAATTATTTTTGCCGCGTCGCAAGACGACTATCTAGGCATCATCGAAAAAGTCGGCGACGATGCCTGGAGGAAAGCCGTGAAGGACCAGGTGCAGGCATTGCTCGCGACCATGACCCTTGGCAAGTAAGTGCTTAGGGTGAGCCCTCCTTTTCGTTTAGCCGGTGATTGCGACGCCAGAGATGAAGGAAAGCAGACGGATCGGCTGCTTAGATGACGGTGTCGGCTCCTTCCACCGAGTAAACTTGGTGGCGGTGGGCGGAGCACCCTTCAGAATTGGCTCCGCCGGGTGCCCCAGGGTTTCTCTCCGATCTCGCCCGACACTCCGACCCGAAGCCTCAACGCAATCATCCGAGATCACCGATAACTCCGCAGGGGCGAGAGTTCCCCATCGTTCGCGCCTCTTGCGAACGGTGGCTGCTGACGCAGTTCCGCCTCACCCAGTACTAGTCCTTGCAAATGATTTAACTCTGTGGTACAGTACCCTAAGAGTTACAACACGAACTGCTTGGGGACCTACCAAGTGGACGCCAAATTGGGAACTGAGTTCTATAAAGTGAACGCACGCAACAACACGGCGCCAGAGCAAGGGCCGAATCGCTTCTCAAAAAACGGCGAAAATCACCGCACTTCTACTCCATACACCGTACGAGTAGAAATGCTGCAAACAAAGGAGATGACCCGTTCTACTCGATACTCAAACCACACCCTCTCCACAAGCATTTCAGCCCGGGCAGCGAATCCCAGGCGAAAACAAAAACGGGCGCGAACCGGATCTCGGCTCGCGCCCGAAACCGAAAAGTTGAGAGGCCGCGATTAGCGCTGCGGCTGGGTTTGAGGCTTGGTTGCAGCGGGTTTGGCGGTGCCCGGCGTGGCCGGCTTGGCCGTGCTCGCGGACGCCTTCACCGGAAAATTCTGGTCGTAGAGCTTGATGATGTCCTGCGTGACGTCAATCGCATCCGCACGGTACAGCACCGGAGTCTGCTGCGAGGACTCGTCGAAGATGACGGCATATCCGTTATCTTTCGAGTATTTGTCCACCACCGTCATCAGCTTGCGGCCCAGCTGGTTGATCAGGTCCTGCTGCGCGTCCTGATAATCCTGCTGATCTTCCTGCTGCTTGCGCTGCGCTGTTTTGTTGAGGGTTTCGAGCTCGCGCTGCAGCCGGTAACGCTCCTCGTCAGACAGCGTGTTCGACGTGGTCTGAAGGCGCGTCTGGATATCTTGCATCTGCTTTTGCAGATTCTGGAGCTCGGTCTGGCGCGGCGCGAACTTCGAGGTCAATTCGTTCGCAGCCTGCTTCCCTTCCTGCGTGCTGGTGATGGCCACTTCCATATTGAGCACGCCAATTTTCGCCATAGCGGGTGGGTCGGCGTGCGACGCGCCCGTCTGCGCCCAGACTGCGGGCACCGCCAGGGTGGCCGCGAGAATCGTAGTAACAAATCGAATCTTCATGCTGCTGACTCCTTGTTCAAATTTCGGTCGAATTCAAATCGGGCATTATAGCTTTGGACGAAGAAACGGGTCAATTAGAATCCAGACTTGGGTCGAACGAATGCCTTCCCCGAGGCAATTTTAAGACGCAATAAGGCGATCGTTGCGCCGGCTCGTCCTGAAGCTCGCAACCCTGCACATCGGATGCAGTGCTGGGCCGGGGGGTTGGATGATGTAGACGCCCTACGGCAGCGGGATGAGCACTACGCGGTTGTTCACTTGGTCGGCAAGAACCGCGAGATTGAGTTTTGGGTCGATCTTGACTGAGAACTGTGGCGACGCCGTGAACGGCAGAATCTCGCGCGCGACCGGGGCCGCGCAGGTGTTCAGCACATTCGGCGGGCAAACGTAATCGAGAACCGAAATGGTGTTGCTCGCGTTGTTCACCGTGACCAGCGTGCTGTTCTGATAATCGTAGTCGAGCGATGTGGGATTCATGCCCACCTGCGCCGAACTTGCAATAAACGTGGTGGGATCCACGAAAACTACGTTGTTGACCAGACTGTTCGCCACGACGAACACCTGATTGACCGGATCGAAAATGATTCCCGTCGGGACTTGCAGCCCGAAGCCGCCCAAGGCAGGAACGTCGACTTTCTCATTGTCTTGCAGATCGATGATGTCGATGTTGCTGATCTGACCCGCGGTCGTGACACCAAAATATTGAATGTAGGGATCGATCGCAATGTCGGTCGGCGTGAGATCGAGATCGCTAAAGCCGGCGCCCAGGGTCGCGTTGGGAACACCGGAGCTGTTTCGTGAGACCTGAAGTGCGCTGAGATTACCGACGTTGTTCGCGCCGGCGGCTATCACGTCGGTGATTTCGGCTATGGCCGAGTCGTGATCGAAAGCCACGGCAGCGACGCTGTTGCAGCCGCCTCCGCACAAACTTAGCGTGGACGGCGGATTCATTTCCGTGAGGTCGATGAGACTGGCGTTATTGCTGCCATTGTTGGCGACGATGGCAAGACCAAGACGTGGCTCGACCGCAATGCCTTCGGGCGTCGTACCCACGGAGATGGGAGCACCGACAGTGCCGACCGCGCCGTTGCTCGCGCAGGTTTTTCCCGGCGTGATCGGGTTGGGCGTCAGAGCGATGATTGAAACGGTGTTGTCGCCGGAATTGGTAACGGCGGCGACGTCGCAATCGGTGTCGAGGCCGACGCCGTAGGGCGCGTTGCCCACGGCGATGGCTTGAACGACGATAAGGTCTTCGATGTTGGAAATCGTGGCGGAGCCAGGATTTTGGACGTAGACGGAATAGCGGCGCGCGCCCGTCAGCATAGAAGGGGGAACGGTGGCAACGATCTGGCGGCCGCTCGCAGAGACCGTGGATGCGAGCGCCGTCCCATCGAGAAAGACTTGGGCACCTGCGGTGAAACCTCCGCCGTCGACGGTGAGAGCGAGTGAGTTGGACGACGTATAGGTGATCTCAGGGCTCGACAATGTGATTTGCGGCGCCTGAGAGGCACCAGCAGCAGTGGAACGAATCGGGCCCAGTGAAATAACGGACACAGTGCCGTCTGTTTGGTTTGCGACGAAAGCCTGGTTCGACGAAGGATCGATGGCTACGGCGACTGGGCTGTTGCCAACCGCCACGTTTTCGATGACCACGCGATTCTGCAGATCGAGGATAGCGGCAGTATTTGCGTTGGTATTGACGGCAACGCCGACGTTGGGAAGTGCGCTGACAGCGGCGGCGGTGTAGCCGGGCTGGTTGACGACGACGTTGTTGTTCGTGAACGGAATGATGCTAACGGCCTGATTGAGCAAGCTGAAGGTAGTGAAGTTGCCGTTGGTGGGAACCGCGAGGAGAACGTTGTGAGTTTCAGGATTGACGCCGGCGCCAGAGACGCCGGAGGCGCCCGTGGTGGCGAAGACGCCGATGATGGCGGGTTGGCGGCCGGGATCGACACCGGGAATCGGATCGCGGCCAAGGTCAACCATGTTGAGGATGCCTGTGCCGCCCTGGCCCGAGGCGACGAGCGCCCAATTTAGGCGAGGATCAATTGCAACTTGCGGCTGCGGGCCCGTGCCGTATGCCGATGGAGGCCCGCCTATTTGCAAGACGGGGCACGGCGGCGTGGTGCACGATAGCGCGGCGTTTGGCGTAACCACACTGATGACGGTGCCGGAATTGGTGCTGGCATCCGCAACAAAACCGCGATGCGTGGCGGGATTGATCCCAATAGTCCAAGGAGTGCTAGTGCTGGGAGTGAGTCCGGCGAGCGGAACCGTTTGCGTGACAGCGAGCGTAGAGAGATCAATGACAGAGAGCGTGTTGTCGCCGCTGTTGACGGCCAGAGCGAGATGATGAGACGGGGCAAGAAGGCCGTCATCGACGGCAACACCCGTGGGCGCAGTTCCCACCGCGACGCTGGTGACGGCGAGAGTAGTCGAATTGATGACAGATACAGAATTGCTGGCTGTATTCGCGACAAGGATGAGGCCGTCGGCCTGATCAACCGCGACCGCGGAGGGTGAGGATCCTACGGGAACCGTTGCCGTGGGCGATGTGAGGAGTGTGCCGGGAGCGGGAGTGACAGCAAGATTGACGGCAGAGGTCGAGGATGCCGTGGCCGCTAGGCCGCTGTTCTGAACGACGATCGGATACAAACCTGGTGTTTCGAGCGCACCTGCCGGAAGGCCGACACTCAATTGGCGACTGCTGGTGACCGAGGCGGTGACGCCGGCACTCGGTCCGGAAAAGCTATCGAAATTCGCGCTGGTTATTCCGGATACGAAGAAGCCGCCTGAAAGATTCAAACTAAACCCAGAGATATTCGCAGCGACGCTGTCCACCGCTGCAGCAACCGCCGACGGGCGCATTGGTGAAACGACCAGATTCGCAATCGGGCTAAGGTTGCCGGCGCTCTCCACCTGAATTTGGACATTCCCTGGCTGAGTGAGTTGAGTTCCGGGAATTGTGACGCGCATCAGGGTCGGAGTGATCAATGTGATTGGAACGGACACGCCCTGAACAAAAACGGATGAGGTGGAATAGAAATTCGTGCCCGCGAGGTAGAGATCCTGCTGAGCGGCTCCCTGCTCGGTGCTAGTGGGATCGATCGAAGTGAGCGTTGGGTTTCCGGCCGTGCTGACTGTAACCGTCGCGGTTGCCGATTGCGTGGGATCGGCGACCGAAGTTGCCGTAACGTTAGCGGTGAGCGCAGCGTTGGGAGCCGT
>Ga0187783_10000049_pt1 | contig 92597 bp, 79 predicted proteins | sample 1015_SJ02_MP02_2_FD_132471 | JGI IMG/M metagenome (GOLD analysis project Ga0187783, IMG submission 132471) | Tropical peat soil microbial communities from peatlands in Department of Meta, Colombia - 1015_SJ02_MP02_20_MG | ecosystem: Environmental > Terrestrial > Soil > Wetlands > Peat | place... | reverse complement strand
CACCACCGCCAAAACGCGCCTCGGCTGGATTGGCAGCAATGAGGCCGGCGATGAGTGTCGCACCGGCAAGGGTAATAACAGAGCGTGACATGGCAACCTCCCTTTTGACGCCGCCATCGTACGCGGCTGCAGCTCAACGGGAGATGAACGGGTTTTAAAAAATCCCGTGATTTCAGTTACTTTATGGCGGAGCAATCCGGAATTAATAAAAACGCCGACTCGAATGCGAGCCGGCGCTGAGGTTCTTGAACTATAATTTGGAAAGCGGGCTGGCTTAAGCCCACTTGATCCTACCACCACCAAGCATAGCTGGCGGGATAGGCGCAGCCATAGGAGGGGTAGAGGGATTGCAGGCATATCCGTACCCGTAGTAGGGCCAACCCCATCCCCATCCGGCGCCGAGACCATAACCGTACCCTAGGCCGAGAAGCCCCAATCCAAGGCCTGTTCCCCATCCCCAACCGCCATAATAGCCGCGTCCATAACCGCGCCAGCCGCGCCCATAACCGCCCCAGCCGCGACCCCAACCTGCGCGATAGGGGCTAGCAAACCCAACGCTACGGCCGGCGAATAAGCCGCCGCCACGCCATCCACCAAGCCCAGCGCCCCGGAATCCGCCAAACCCGCCGTGAAAGCCGCCAAAGCCCCCGTGAAAGCCGCCACCCCCACGGAAGGCGGCGGCGGGCTCACTCGCGACAAGCCCCACCGCCAAAGCCGCCGATGCCAATACTGCGCCCAAGCGTTTCATCTCAGTCTCCTGCCAAACTTCAGTCGAAGCACTGAAAGGGAATTATAACGGCGCGAAATTGTTCCCTCCATGCGGCCAATTCCGGTGCCTTGGCTACCAGCCGTAAGCATAGCCGGGATCGCCGACGCAGTTACCGTACGCATCGATATCTGCGCAGCCGTAACCATAGTAAGGGGCCGCCAAACCATATCCGAGCCCCAAGCCCAAAAGCCCTAAGCCCGCCGCCCCATACACACTGTAACTGCGGTGGCCATATCGCCCGTAACCATATCGCCCATAGCCACCGCCATAGCCCGCCGTGGCAACACTGCGGCCGGTAATGTTCGCGCCACGCAAGCTGCCGGCAATATTGCTGCCGTGGAAGCTGCCAACGCCAGCGCCGGCAAAGTGGGTTCCGCCACCAAAACCGCTGCCCCCTGGGCGGGCTGAAGCAGGAGAATCCATCGCCAAACCCGCACCGCATAGGGAAGCTGCCGCCACAATAACCAAGCGATTCATCTACCGCTCCTGATGAATATTGACCAACTCAAGCTGGGGGTAACCAGCAGTACATTTTAACGGAACACGGCCTTGGTGAAATTGTTCCTTTGATCCGGCTTAGCTTGCCAGTGAGGCGAACGCTTTTAAATATGCGTCGTCTTTCCATGCAAAAACGTTGACTTAATATCTGAAAAAATCTCCTCGAGGTTTGCAATGATTGAGTTTGTAAAAACACTTTTTACAGGCTTCATCAAAAACGGCTCTCTCGAACTCGAGCTTCCGCGAAACTACCGGTTTGTTTTGGGTGATGGGTTCGGTCAGCAACTTGGTCTGCGATGCAATGATTGGCAGGCGATTTTTGAGCTTTTAACCGACCCCGAGTTTCAGTTCGGCCAACTCTACATGGATGGCCGTCTCGAGGTCACCAAGGGCACGATCTACGACGTGTTGATGCTCATCGCCGCCAATTTTTGGCGCCCGGACAGATCGCGCTGGCTACGCGTTCTGGAAACTTTGAAGCGACTACGGCGCGTGTATCATCTTTCGAATAATCGTCAGCGGGCGCGGTCCAATGCCGCCCACCACTACGACTTCGACGCCGCCTTCTACTCACGGTTTCTCGATTCGGGGTTGCAGTATTCTTGTGCCTATTTTGAGCGCGGCGGGCAAAATCTCGAAAACGCGCAGCTCGCCAAAAAGCGTCATTTAGCGGCAAAGCTCCTCATCGAGCCTGGCCAGACGGTTCTCGATATCGGCTGCGGGTTTGGAGGCCTCGCGATCTATCTCGCGCGCTTTTGCGGGGCGAGCGTGACTGGGATAACCCTGTCTCAAACACAATTGAATGTGGCTCGCTCTAAAGCCGCTGAGCTAGGCTTCGCCGGTGTCACTGATTTCCGTTTCTCCGATTATCGTGATCTTACTGGGCATTTTGGCCGCATCGTTTCGGTCGGCATGTTTGAGCACGTCGGCAAGGCATATTACCCTGCTTTTTTCCAAAAAATTATGGAGCTCCTCGATGAGGAAGGGGTAGCTCTCATCCATACCATTGGCCGCGCCGATGGGCCATGCCTGACCAATCCATGGGTAGAAAAATACATCTTTCCCGGCGGTTACATGCCATCTCTCTCCGAAATCATGCCAGCAATCGAGAAAAGCGGATTATTCGTCACGGACATAGAGATCTTGCGACTCCACTACGCCGAGACCCTCAAAGCTTGGCGAGCCCGTTTTCTAGCAAACCGCGCCACTGTCGCTGTCCGGAAGGGCGAGCTCTTTTGCCGAATGTGGGAACTTTATCTCGCCGGTTGCGAATGCGCTTTCCGATGCGAGGGGCTTGTCAACTTTCAAATCCAGCTTTCGAAGAAGTTAGGAACGGTCCCCTTGACGCGAGATTATATTGGAGAGGCCGAGGCCCATTTGCGCCAGCGCGATTCGGCCGAGGTGCATCTGCGGCTTGTTGGAGAGTAGTTCGCCGCGCCTCGGGAGGAACTGGTAAGCCGACATGAACGCGACCACGGGAGGTTTCGAGGCGGCCTCCTTCAACCAAACGCCGCCCTTTGAAAATATTGATCTCTTTACGTCTGACGCCGCTTTGCAAGAGGCGGTTTGGCGCGCTGGCATTGATGCAAAAAGAGCTGGGCTTTCTGATTTTGGTAGGGATTTTGGTTCGGCCGAGACAATCGAGCTCGGGCGGCTAGCCAATGTCAATCCGCCCCGCCTCATTGTCGTCGACGCGGTTGGTAACCGTGCCGATTATGTAGAGTTCCACCCGTCCTACCACGCTTTAATGAAAAAAAGCATGGCGGCTGGCCTGCACTGTCCGGCGCTTGGCGCCAAGGCCGACACGCAGGATTTTGTCAGCGAACGCGCCGCGCGTCTTTATATGGCGACGCAGATCGAGGCCGGGCATATCTGCCCAATTACGATGACAAGTGCCAGCGCGGCCGCCCTGTCCGCCTCCACGGAGCTTTTTTCCGCCTGGCGGCCGCATCTTCTCTCCTGCCACTACGATGGGGCGATGAAACCATGGTTTGAGAAGGAAGCGGTGACCCTTGGGATGGGCATGACGGAACGCCAAGGCGGTAGCGATGTGCGAGCCAATATTACGAGGGCGCGATCCTGCGGAGTGTTTTACGAAATCAGCGGCCATAAATGGTTTCTATCAGCGCCGATGTCGGATGGTTTCGTCATTCTCGCGCAGGCGGATGATGGTCTCACGGCCTTTCTGGTGCCGAGATACCGCCCGGATGGAAGCATCAACGGGCTGCGCTTCCAGCGGCTCAAGGACAAGCTCGGCAACCGCTCGAATGCTTCCTCGGAAGTCGAGTTCCAGGCAGCTTATGCTGAGCGCCTGGGAAATGAAGGCGACGGGGTGCGCACGATTCTCGCCATGGTGCAATGGACGCGGCTGGACTGTGCCGTCGCCAGCGCCGGCCAAATGCGTTGGGCCCTCGCCATGGCGATGCATCATGCGCGGCATCGATCGGCTTTCGGCAAGCTTCTTATCGATCAGCCCGCCATGCGCGCGGTGCTCGCCGACCTTGCCCTCGAACAGGAGGCCAATACGGCGCTCGTTTTCCGGCTGGCCCGCGCATGCGGCCGAGCAAGCGGCGAGGAGGCGGAAGCCGCTTACGCCCGGTTGCTAACACCGGTGGTTAAATATCTCGTCACGAAAATCGCACCCGCGTTTATCTATGAGGCGCTCGAGTGTCTTGGTGGCAATGGCTATGTCGAGGATCTGCCCATGGCGCGGCTTTACCGGGAAGCGCCACTCAATGCCATTTGGGAAGGATCTGGCACCGTCGTTGCTCTTGACGTTCTCCGGGTTTTGCGCCGCGACCAAGACCGCGCCCGTGCCGTAATCGAGGCGCTCGCGGGGCGCTGCGGGGCGCCAGGAAAAACCGCCGCGGCCGCGATCGGAAAGACCCTCGAAGTGGGAGACGGGGGCGAAGGGCGCGCGCGCGCCGTCGCGGAGACCTTGGCTCGGCTCGCCGGCTTATCCGCATTGATGGATGCGAACCAACCCCTCGCCGCCGCCTATGCTAGAACGCGGTTGCTAGGGGCGCCACATGCGACCTTTGGTGCTTGTGACTTGCAAGACGTGGAATGCTTGCTCCTCGCGCGGGTTCCGTCCTGATCTTTGCGATGAGATATAGGCACGGGCGGAAGGCTTGGCGCAGGCTTTGGCCGTTAGACCGATCCTTCGAAGCGTGAAGGAGAAGTCTGAATGGTCGGCACGTCTAGTCGCCCCATGGTTTTTATTGCAACGCCTTGCTTTGGCGGCCTTGTCTCGCAGCATTACATGCAGTCTGTCATTAGCCTGATCCAATTCGCCTCCAGAGCGAATTTCGACGCCGCGCTTGCGCTGCTCGGCCATGACTCCCTCATCACACGCAGCCGCAATACCTTGGTCAGCCAATTTTTGGGTACGCCGCAAGCGACTCACCTCCTATTCATCGACGCGGATATCAGCTTCGAGCCTCAGCAAGTCTATGAAATGCTTCGTTTCGACCAGGAGTTCGTGGGGGGCATTTATCCCTTGAAAGTGATCGATTGGAGCGATGCTGCGGTTAGGCGCGCCGCGACTACGCGGGAGACGTTTCAAGCCGCGCCCCTCCTTTACGTTGGCACCCTATTGAACGGCAGCGATCGCGAGACGGCGGGAAGGTTTTCGACAGGCATTTATTGTGGCGGCGGCTTTATGCTGCTCAAGCGGCAGGTGATCGAGCGCATGGTCGCCACCTACCCGGAAACCCGCTATAAGAGCGTGCATGCCTATTCTAACGCTAAGGCAACTGATAACTATGCCCTGTTCGATTGCCTTATCGATAAGGAAACAGGAGCCTATATCAGTGAAGATTTTGCATTCTGCCAGAGGTGGCGCGACATCGGTGGCAAGATCTGGCTAGATACCGAAGGAAAACTAACCCACATTGGCTCTTATAGTTTCGGCGGCGATCCGGCGGCCCGTTACGCTCGTCAAAAACCTCTCGACCAAACAGCTTCTCTGGGCGTATAATCTTCCGACCTAAAGCGGTTCGGCGTCGGCTGGGCGCGAGACATTGTGCGCAAAAGGATTTTCGGCCGCGCTGGCACAATGGCCCGGGAGGCCCGCCGAAATGCCCACGCATACAATCGCCAGTTCCCCCACATCTCCAGCCTATCCCATCGTACGCAGGATCGGTATCAAGGATCTCAAGCTTGCTCTCGCGGAGGGAACGAACGATTTTCTAGCGCGGCCCTCGCATCTCGTCTTTCTTGGCTTGATCTACCCGATTATCGGCATCTGGCTTGCCGTAGGGACGACGCCGCCGCTTATTTTTCCCTTATTGTCAGGATTCGCCCTTATTGGGCCCTTCGCCGCGATTGGCCTTTACGAGGTTAGCCGCGCCCGTGAGCTTGGCCTTGACACTTCATGGAAGCATGCGGTGGCTGTGGTGCGTTCGCACGCGATGTTTCCCATTCTATCGCTCGGGCTAATTTTGCTCGTGATTTTCGCTTGCTGGTTACTGACCGCGCAGTCTCTTTACACGTCGATCATCGGGCCGCGGGCACCGCAATCCTTTGCCCGCTTCATCTCTGATATCTTGGGTAGCCAGCAAGGATGGTGGCTGATTGGAATTGGCACCGCTGTGGGTTTTGTTTTTGCCGTCGTTGCCTTTAGCGTCAGTGTGGTTTCCTTTCCCATGCTTTTGGACCGGGAAGTCGATGTTCCGATCGCGATCCTCACCTCGATCAAAGCGGTTATGGCGAGCCCGCTGGCCATGGCTGCTTGGGGCTTTATCGTGGCGGCGTCGCTCGCGGCCGGATTTCTTCTCTTGTTCGCGGGTCTTGCGGTTGTCGTGCCTGTCCTCGCGCATACGACGTGGCATCTTTATCGAAAGGTCGTGGAGCCGGCTCGCTGAGGAGGAGCCCTAGTGGCGCTTCATGGCCAAATCCGCGCCCGGTACTGCTCGAGCTTGCCGGGCTGCCCGGCAAGCCAGTGAGCCTTCCGGCCAACGGCAAGCCGCCAGCTTCCAGCCCAGGGTAACAGCACTCTCTCGAACGCTTAAAGGCGTGATCACACGAATATGTCTTTTGCGCGACGGATCATGACGATTCCTCGGCTTGGCGTTCCCGTTAGCTCCCCGCTGACAATAGTTATTCAAGTTTGTCCACAAGAACAATTTTCGTCCAAACGGAACCGCTTTCATTGTTCATCAAATGTTCTTAGGATGTCCCGGAAACGAACATTTTGACTGCGCTCGCTAATGCCGCGATAACGCAATAGAATCATGATGGAAACGCGAAGCTCACGTGGCGCTCGTAAGACAAAACCATTAGCTTCACTGCGGCGGACCCCACCCGGCGGCGTGCAAGAGCTGGCGCGCAAGGGCCGGGGAGCGCTTTCCAACGCCAGCGGGCGCTTCGAAGCGGAAAAGCGCGAGCGTGAGCCTGACAGTTTGGACATCGAGGAAGATCTTCCGCCCTTACCGACGAGCATCACGCACGAGGCGGCAAAGGCCATCATCACGCGCAACGACTCCCCCGATCTCTCCTTTGACCGCTCGATCAATCCCTATCGCGGCTGCGAGCACGGGTGCGCCTATTGCTTCGCGCGGCCGACGCATGCCTATCTTGGCCTATCGCCGGGCCTCGATTTCGAGACGAAATTATTTTCGAAACCAAACGCCGCGCAGCTTCTGAAGGAGGAGCTGTCGCGCCCCAACTATCGCGCGAAAACCATTGCCATCGGCACCAATACCGACCCCTACCAGCCGGCCGAGCGCAAGGAGCGCGTCATGCGCGCCGTCTTGGAAGTTTTGGCGGCCGCGAACCACCCTGTCGCCATCGTGACGAAATCGGCGAACGTGTTGCGCGACCTCGATCTCTTAAAGCCGATGGCGGAAAAGGGTCTTGTTAAGGTCGCCCTGTCGATCACGACCCTTGACCCTCATCTTGCGCGCAAGATGGAGCCGCGGGCGACAAGCCCCGAGCGGCGGCTTGAGGCGATCGGTGGCTTGGCGCAGGCCGGCATCCCCGCAGCCGTGATGGTGGCGCCGATCATTCCGGCCATCAACGACAGCGAGATGGAAGCGATTTTGGCGCGGGCGAGAGCGGCTGGCGCGACGGAAGCCGGCTATGTGCTGCTGCGGCTGCCGGGAGAGGTAAAGGACCTTTTTTCCGAGTGGCTCGAGGCGCATTACCCGCACAAGGCAAAACATGTTTTGTCGCTTGTGCGCGATACGCGCGGCGGCAAGCTTTATGATTCGACGTTTGGTCTGCGGGCGAAAGGGACGGGCGCCTTTGCTGCGCTCATCGCCCGCCGCTTCGAGCTGGCGGTGGCAAAATTGGGCTTTCGCGAGAGATTTACGGCGCTCCGCACGGATCTTTTTCTCCCGCCCCGGCAAGGGGAGCAGCTACGGCTGTTTTGACAGTGTCCCCGTAAACTTGGTGCCCGGAGCGGCGCGTTTGATGTGAAGGAGGCGAAAGCGAACATCGCCAATCGTCAAAGTCGGGCGAAAAGCCGACATATGCATCTGATTTCTTCTCAGCTTAACTGTTTGATCTGACAAGACCAGATTCACTTGCAAAAATCTTGATTTCTGCACGAAGGCTGTGAGGGCTGCTTCCCTTGCCGTATTTCATGCAAGAAGAGCTTTCTGTAACTTCGCTACGAATTCATCAACGGAAGGGTCGTGCTCGTTCCAAAGGGCGCGGTTGTCTTGCCGGAGCTTTTCATAAGCGGCTTTTGCAGCTTGGCGTTTGTGATCGCCGTCTGGCGTCTCGGCGGCGCACCACGCAGTATAGAGCAAGCGCAAGGTGAAAAGAAATTGGGGCGGCGCTCGTTCCCCGTCCTCGTCATCTCCACAACCAAGTTCCATCATGTCATTAAGGCAAGTCGCCTGAAGCACGTCGACATCGCCGCGCTTATCGAAGTGAGGCACACGGGAAAAATTCTCGGTCGTGTCGGCGATGAAATTCATCGCCCAAATGCAATACATGGTTGTGGGCATGTTGCGTCTCGCTTCTATGACTGGCCACTTCGTCGGGCGGCGCCCACGATAAAAAAAATCGCTATATAGTCAGATTTCCAGAACTGCCAAATCAAACACATATTTTGCTGTAAGCTAACCGGATGTCTATAGCTTAAGGATAATGGATGCCGCGTTGGGCAGTTGCATTACAGCTTTACCTTGAGTCCTACCGGGGTCGCCTTGGACCGTCGTATTGCTTGGCATCATTGCCATGCTTATCACGTGTCTGCTCTGGATCGCTTTCGGATTTGCTCCCGATTTTGATGACGGCTCTCCGCCTTGAGGCCGGAGTATTCGTTTGAGATCGATGCGCACGCGACCTTTTGGCAATCACTCTCTAAGCGCACTGGACGCACTGTAAGCGCCTGAACCGCTGATCATTGTTGGCTAATCAACAAAACGGTAATCCATTATTAATGATGCAACGATGTTTATGTCTTAAAATCGCCAGTTTTCGCGACTCTTAATATAATAGAATTGCCAACCGAATATTGCGGATACGCGTCCTGTTCCCGCGGGCGCAACCTGCATTGTCGCCGGCTCTCAAAGGCCTCTTTCTCTCGTAGTGGAGAGCCGGCGGCGATCGCCAGCGGGGCGTCAAGGGGTCATAAAGCTCCTTGAGCTCGCGCCACGAATAACGCTCCACATGGAAGCCACGCGCGGCCTGCGGGACACGCCAAAAGCCTTTGCCGCGTCGGTGACACTGAGGCCGGTGGCTTCAAGGCATTCCTGCTGGACAATCCGGCCCGGATGCGGTGGGTTCTTCATAGGCATGGTCGGCCTCCTCACGCATGCCAAATGTGAGCACCGGCACTATACGCCTTCGCGTTGCGACACATACTCGCGCAGGGCGTTATTGATGCTGGTTTGGTAGCCCTCTCCCTTGCGAGTGTGGGATTTGAACCAAGCGATAAGATCGGCATCGAGGCGAATGGTCAGTTGCTTTTTAACGGGACGGAAAAAAAGCCCGCGCTTCGCATCGCTCCAGTCGCGCTGCTCGGGCACGTCGCGTGTGTTGATTTGAGCCTCCGGCAAATCGGCAAGGGCGTTGATCTCGGCGGCCTGTTTTTTGGTCAGGGTTTTAGAAGTCTCCTTCTTCATAAGTTCTCCTTTCGTGCGCCGTGGCTTTGCGGGCACTGATGATCCTGCCGGTCTCCTCATCCGTCTTTGGGTCAGGCTCCGGCGATGTATGAACGACGAACAGCGCCACGGTTCCGACGACGCCTACGGTCTGCCATCGGTCGCCGTCGGGGTGCGGATCGGGGCGGCTCATGGCAAGGGGGTCATCGAAAACAAGCTGCGCCGTTTCAAAGCTCAGGCCGTGGTCCCGCTTGTTGATCCTATCCTTCTCTTGGGTCCACACCCACCGCACACACCCTCCTTGCCAGATGTAACAACATTATTGTAACTACAAGACCGGGAATGGCAATTTTTTGCTGTTAAGCGATCGAGGTTTCCGCTACCCCCATCAAGCCAGCCCCTCCGGATCGCTCATCCGGTGCAGGCGGTGGGCGGCGGTGTGGGCGAAGCGTAACAGCCCGGCGCGCCGCGTCGCGGGCGCCATTTTATGCTGCGGCGCCTCGCGGATGATTTCGCCGCCATAGGCATCGGCGATAATGAGCCCGGCGTCTTCCGGCATCAAAGCGATCGGCACATCGTCGGGAATGGCGAAAAACAGCTGGTCGCAGTGCGCGCGGTACTCGTGCCATTTGGTGTCGGCGCGAAAATCGGCAATGGACGATTTCACTTCGACGATGAGGAGCGTCCCATCCCTCGCCAGCGCGACGATATCGGCGCGCCGGCCCGAGACGAGCGGCAGCTCGGTGAGGGTCGAGAAATTCATTTGGCGGAGCAGCCGCCGCGCGCCGCGCGCTACCCGCATCGCCGTCTCGCACTGGCGTCCATCAAAGAGAGCAGGGTGCTTGGGCAAGGCCGGCATTTCATCGAGCACGGGACAGTCTGCTCCTTTTAAAGCCCAAAGCTGGCACCGGGCTGAACGGCCGCCATTTATAGCATCGGATTTGCCCCAAAACCGCTTCTCACTTTTGGGTCCGATGCTCTAACTCTTCACGTCGAGGAGCTCGATTTCGAAGATTAGGGTCGCGTTCGGCGGAATGATGCCGCCGGCGCCGCGCGCGCCATAGGCGAGCTCGGGCGGGATGATGAGCGTGCGTTTGCCGCCGACCCGCATGGCGGCGACCCCTTCATCCCAGCCGGCGATGACCCGGTGCTGGCCGACGGGAAACTCAAATGGCTTGCCATGATCGAGCGAGGAATCGAATTTCTTGCCCTTGGCGCCATTCTCGTAAAGCCAGCCTGTATATTGAACGACGCAGGTTTGGCCCGGTTGCGGCATCGCTCCCGTGCCAACCTTATCGTCGATGAACTTCAAGCCGGAGGGCGATGTTGTTGCCTTGCCACCGCTTTCGGTGGGGCCAGCGGTCACTGGGCCTGGCGCTACCAGCAGAGCCGCTGATGCCAGTGTGACGCAGACCAATCGCGAAGCCCGCATCTTGGCGCGCGCGGAAATCAAAAAATCAAAACCAAACATGTCCTCCCCCTCCATGGTGTCTCTAGCGTTGAGCAAACTACCGCTCGACGGCCTCGTGCTTCAAACTCTCTGGGTTTGGCATGAGGATGATATTATAGCCCGCATCGACGTAGTGGATCTCGCCGGTGACGCCGCTCGCAAGCGGCGACAACAGATAAACCGCCGCGCCGCCAATATCGGCGAGATCGAGGGCCCGGCGCAGCGGGGCTTGCGCTTTGCTGAAACTATAGAGAACCCGGCCATCGGCGATCCCTGAACCCGCGAGCGTGCGGATCAAGCCCGCCGAGAGGGCATTGACGCGGATCCCTTGCGGTCCATAGTCAGCGGCAAGATAGCGCACGCTGGCTTCCAAGGCCGCCTTGGCGACGCCCATGACATTGTAATTGGGCATGACCCGGCTTGAGCCAGCGAATGTCAGCGTGAGAAGGGCGCCACCAGCGCGCATCATCGGGGCGGCTCTTCGGGCGATCTCGGTGAAGGAGAAGACCGATATCGCCATGGTGCGCAAAAAATTTTCGCGCGACGTATCCGCGTAGCGGCCCCTAAGCTCGGCGCGATCCGAATAGGCGAGGCTGTGAACGAGAAAATCGAGGCCTCCCCATTCCTTGCCAACCTGCGCAAAGAGATGGTCCACAGCTGCGATGTCTTCGACATCGCAGGGTAAGACAAGGGAAGCGCCAAGGCTTGCAGTTAGCGGCGCGATGCGCTTACCAAAGGCTTCGCCCTGGTAGGTGAAAGCAAGCTTTGCGCCTTGGTCATGCAAGGCTTTCGCGATTCCCCAAGCTATGGAATGGTCGTTGGCGACGCCCATGATCAGGCCGCGCTTGCCTTGCATGAGCCCCGCCGAGGCTGGCGCCATCGCTTCAGGCATCGACATGCTTTATAACGATGCTCGCATTGGTGCCGCCAAAGCCGAAGGAATTGGATAGAATGGCGCGCAAGTTCACGCCGTCTTGCCGCTGGCGGACAATCGGCACATCGGCGAAGGCGGGATCAAGTTCCTCTATATTGGCGCTTTCGCAGATAAAACCATTCCGCATCATGAGAATCGAATAGATTGCCTCTTGCACGCCCGTGGCGCCGAGCGAGTGGCCAGTGAGGGATTTCGTGGCGGAGATCGGCGGGCATTTTTCGTCACTCCCGAAAACTTCCCGGATCGCTTCGATTTCTTTAAGATCTCCGATGCCCGTCGAGGTTGCGTGAGGATTAATGTAGTCGATTGGCGTTTTGACGCCGTCAAGCGCCATGCGCATGCAGCGCACCGCGCCCTCACCCGAGGGCGCAACCATATCGTGACCATCGGAGCTGAGGCCATAGCCAGCAATTTCGGCATAAATTTTGGCGCCTCGGGCGCGCGCCCGCTCTAATTCCTCAAGAACAACGACGCCGGCACCGCCAGCGATGACGAAGCCATCGCGGTTGATGTCATAGGCGCGCGATGCCGTGGCGGGGCGGTCATTAAAGGCGGAGGACATCGCTCCCATGGCATCGAACAGCACCGAAAGAGTCCAATCGAGTTCTTCGCACCCGCCTGCAAAGATGACGTCTTGTTTGCCGTATTGGATCATCTCGTAGGCATTGCCAATGCAATGGTTGGATGTCGCGCAAGCCGATGAGATCGAATAATTCACGCCCTTGATTTTAAACCAGGTCGCGAGAGTCGCTGAAGCGGTGGAGGACATCGCTTTTGGCACGGCGAAGGGCCCAATCTTCTTTGGGCCCTTGCTGCGCGTGATGTCGGCGCTCTCGACGATGGCACGGGTAGATGGGCCGCCGGAGCCCATAATGATGCCGGTGCGCTCATTTGAGACTTCGCTAGCCGCCAAACCAGCGTCCCGGATCGCCTGATCCATCGCGGCGTGGTTCCATGCCGTTCCGCCACCGTGGAAGCGCATGGCGCGGCGATCGAGGCTTTCTTCGGGGTTGAGCGAAGGCGCGCCATGGACCTGGCTGCGGAAACCAAGCCTCTCATGCACCTCCGCCTTGATAATCCCAGATTTCGCCTCCCTTAAAGAGGCAAGCACCTCTTGGGTATTGTTCCCAATCGAGGACACAATCCCCATTCCGGTGACGACGACCCGTCTCATAGCTTTAAAACTCCCGCTTATCGGCCTTGAGGTTCCGGCTGAGGCGTGGCGCCAGCGCCTTAGGCGGCGGACGGCGCCTCTGCCTTGAAAAGGCCAACTCTTAGATCGGTGGCCTCATAAATGCGGGCGCCATCGGCTTCGAGCCAGCCATCGGCGATGCCGAGGACCAATTTGGACTTGAAGACGCGTTTGAGATCAACGCCGTAAATGATGCGCTTGACGACCGGCAACACCTGATTTGAGAATTTGACTTCGCCGACCCCGAGGGCCCGCCCCCGCCCCTTAAGACCGAGCCAGCCGAGGTAAAAACCGAGGAGCTGCCATAGAGCGTCGAGCCCGAGGCATCCGGGCATGACGGGATCGCCCTTAAAGTGGCAACCGAAAAACCATAGGTCGGGCTTGACCGAAAATTCTGCTTGAACGATGCCCCTGCCATTGGCGCCGCCACTCTCGGAGATGGCGATGATTTTGTCGAACATGAGAAGGGGAGGCAGAGGCAATTGCGCGTTGCCAGGTCCAAATAGTTCGCCGCGCCCGCAGGCGATGAGATCTTCATATTCAAACGAGGCGCGCCGTTCATTCATAATTGACTCTACCCACACATTCCTGCCTGCCTGCGTCACCGGCTCCTCCCAAGTTTTTTCGCGCCTTCTAACATACAGCAAAACGGGATGCTATCCGGGTCTCTTGCATCCCCTCGCTGCGGCTGCTCTTTTCCTTTGCTCTAGCCACGCTTCCATCATTCCGCCCAGTTTACCGCGATTGATAAGCTAGGCCTTGATGCTCATGAATGTTTTGCCGCGCGCAGTTCTTTCATTTTCTATTAAACATCTTTGTCTTTCCTGTACTGCGAGCGGTGAACAGCCAATAGACCCGTGTGCGGACAAAATCCCGGTGCTTCCAAGAGAGAGGGCGATGACCTTCCGATATGATATCAATGCCCTGCGTGCCCTCGCCGTAACAGCGGTGGTGCTTTTTCATTACAAGGTTTCATTCGTGCCCGGCGGCTTTGTTGGAGTCGATGTTTTTTTTGTCATCTCCGGCTATTTGATGACAATTATTATCACGAAAAGACTTGAGGCAGGCAAATTTAATATTGTTGATTTTTATTATGACCGGGCGAAGAGGATCGTTCCAGGACTACTTGGTATGTGCCTCGTGTTGCTTATCGCAGGATATTTTATACTTGAGCCGGCGACCTACCAATATCTTGGATCGACCGCGATCTCTGCCTTGCTTTTCTTTTCCAATCTTCGCTTCTGGGAAGCCACGGGCTATTTTGATACCCAAAGTGACACCAAATGGCTTCTCCATACTTGGAGCCTTTCAGTCGAGTGGCAATTTTATTTGATCTACCCGGTGCTCCTCTCGGGACTCTCGGTTTTCGAAAGGACGCGTCGCTTAATTACACCTATCTTGGCGGTTATTGCAGCGGTTTCGCTCGTTGCCTGCATTTGGCACTCATCCAAGAGCGCGATGACCGTCCTTGGTCACCATCCGTATCAACCTTCGGCGTTCTATTTATTGCCACAAAGGGCATGGGAATTACTTGCCGGCGGCATTGTCGCGCTGCGTTTTTCCCGCCAGCGATGGAAACATTCGCTCGCTCTCGTCCTATGCGGACTCGCGTTGATCGCTGTTTCGATCCTTTCCTACGGCAAAGGCTTGCCCTGGCCCTCTTATTGGGCGCTTCTTCCCGTCCTTGGCACATGCCTTATCATCGCGGGGAACAGGCCCAATACATGGCCTTTTCAAAACGCGATCGTTCAAACGATCGGCAAATGGTCATACTCAATCTACCTCTGGCATTGGCCTATCGCGGTCGGAGCGCTCTATCTCGACTTTGTAACCACGACACCGTTGAAAATCGCCGGCGAGATCGCCGTGCTTGCGGGAATTCTTGCTGTTGGCGGCTCCATCATCTCCGTTGCTAAGAAAATTCTGGAGGAAAGGGTCCTGGCAATTCGCCACCGGGCCTTGTTCGCGGGCGCGGGCGCTGTTTCGCTCGCCGTCATGTTCGCCGTAATTATCGCCAGCAATAGCGGGCTCACCGGTCGTTGGCCTGAAGGAACGACAAAGTTTGAGGATTATGATCTCGCGGTCAAGGATTGGAACTATCCAGACGAGTGCAATGGTTTCGACTCTTCTAGCAATCTGAGGCCGTGCCACCTTGGCGACGCGGCTGAAGATGGAGTTCTCATCCTGGGCGACTCTTTTGCCGAGCAGTTTTTCGGGCGGTTCGCGGACAAAGCCGGAAAATCACCGTCGAGTTCTTTTACTTTCTTGACGTCGGCCGGGTGCCCACCTTTGACGGGGCTCCGGATGCTCGAGGATAAGCTTCGTTGCAACGGATTTTTTGACAAGGCTTTTGACTTTGCCGAGGCCAAACATTTCAAGCGCGTCGTCTTGATTTCTGATTGGTATGATTACTTCAATCCCGCTGACGGCAATTTCTGTTTCGTGAGGGAAAGCTCCTGCATTGAAACTCGCGATCCAGCGGAGTTTTTTAATTTCCTGGATCGAGTTTTCGATGCCCTGCGCGGCCGTCTTCTCCGCTTGCGTGAAAAAGGCGCCCAAATTGCCATCATTGGTGCGACCCCCCGTGGCGAGTGGAATGTTCCAGCCGAGCTTGCCAAGCGGAAGTTCCTACAGATCTCAACGGCGGAGGTCGAGATAATCGACCGAGATGTGATCGAAAGCTACGCCAAGCCAATGAAAACGCGGCTCGTCTCGCTGGCGGCCTCTATTGGCGCCGATTTTGTCGATCCCCTCGATTATTTATGCGAGAACCGAATCTGCCCGACCGTCGATAGGGCCGGGATACCTTACTACCGGGATAAAGGTCACTTCCGATCGAGTGCCGTGACGACGGCGCGCTTTGAATTCTTGGATAAAGCCGCGGGGTTGGAAAGCAGGGTCAGCGCGACGCCAGCCACGCAAGCCGCGCGCTTTTGAATTTTCACCACGGTTTCCCTATATCGAGGTTGCCGCCTCGCTTGCCTTTAGCGGACCGCACGTAGACCGGCGCTTGCCGAGGGCTTATGTACGGCGGCGGTTTCAAGGGCGTGTTCAAGCTCGTCGAGACATGGATTTAACTGGGACAGGTAACATGGCGCTGCGCCACAAAAGTTTAATTTTCGGCCTCATCGCGGCCCTGGCGTTCGGCGCCGCTGCGGGCGATGCATCGGCTCGCCCGGGACAAGGCTTTTCTTTCGGCAACCGCGGCGCGCGCACCTTTAGCACGCCGGCGCCGACCCCTTTATCCCCCGGCGGCGGGGCAGCGATCAATCGCTCAACGGCTTCTCCAAATCAGAGCCTATTTACTGGCCCATCGGGCGGATTTTTCTCCGGCGGTTTCGGCCGCGGGCTGATTGGCGGCTTTCTCGGCGCTGGGCTCTTCGGCCTCTTATTCGGCCATGGGCTTTTTGGCGGCCTCGGGGGCGGCCTCTCCATCTTAGGGCTGCTACTGCAACTCGGGCTTATCTACCTGCTCTTTAAGCTCGTCATGGGGTTTGTGCGCGGCAACCGTCCGGCTTTTCAGGGCACGGGCTTTGGACCGCGGCCGGGCCAGGGCGGGCCATTTGCGTTTACTGGAAGTCCCGCGGGAGCCCGCCCGGGGACTTCTCGGCTCGATATCAGTCCCGCCGATTATAGCATCTTCGAACAGCGGCTCGTTGCCATACAGGAGGCCTACGGCGCCGAGGCCATGGACCGCCTGCGCTTGCTTGCAACGCCACAAATGGCGTCTCATTTCGCCGATGAGCTCGCGGCCAATGCCCGGCAGGGCGTTGTCAACCGCATCGCTCATGTGACGTTTTTGAGCGGCGATCTCGCTGAAGCCTGGCGGGAGGCTCAAGCCGAATATGCCACGGTCGCGATGCGCTTTTCGCTCATGGACACCGTGATGGATCGCGCTTCAGGGCGGCTCGTGCGAGGGGATTCGGCACGGCCTGAAGAGGTCACCGAAGTGTGGACCTTTGTTCGTCCTCTCGGCGGGGCGCCCGAGGATTGGAAGCTGTCGGCGATCCAGCAAGCCTGAGGTGCCGCGGCGCGAATTGCGCGCAGCACCGCGCACTCAATAAATGGCGAAGTAGCTCCAGGCACTCGGCACGTAATCCGGCAGCGAAGCGGCAACCACGTAGACACGCCAGGCGTACTCGCCAGGCGTTGCCGGCAACCGGACAACTATAGACGATCTATCTAGATAGCTCGTAAAAGCGGCATGGTAGCCAGACGTATCCAGTGCGAGGACTTCGACAAAAAACGCGACAGCGACAGGCTGTGCCGGCGCGATCCAGGAGAGCTCGACCGAGGAGTCCGCATCACTCTTCATTATCCGGTTGAGAAGCGGCCCGGTTGGGGTGACCGGATTCAAAAGCGGTTTAATAGCCGTGGAAACGGCGAGTGATGTGTGCTGCTCGCGCAGCGATACAAGCTTACCCGACGCGGCAGAGAGACCATGAGCTGCGGCAGCGGCGAACCAGGCTTTTGCGACCTCGACATTGCGAGGCACTCCATCACCCGTCGCGTAAAGCAGTGCCAAATTGTAGGCGGCCCGCGCGTGTCCATGGGCAGCGGCGGTTGCGTACCACGCGGCCGCGTTAGTCGCGTTTCGTGCCGTGCCAAGACCGCTGTCATACATAATACCGATGTTAAACTGGGCGGGAACAAATCCCTCCTCGGCGGCGCGAAGGTACCAAGTGTACGCCGCCGCCGCGTTCTGTTCGAGGCCTTGTCCCAGATCATAGAGGAGCCCGACACCAAAGGCGGCTTGCGGATCGCCCTTTTCGGCAAGCGGCTCCCATATGCGGAGCGCATCGACAAACCGGCCGGAAGCATAAGCTGCCTGACCTGTATCGTAGCCTCCTGCATCCGCGCTGATTATTTTATTTTGATCAGATGCGTCGCGGCCAACCGCTCCACTCGGCGCGCAAACGAAGATTAAGAAGGACAAAACTATGCAACACACTACGCTCGCGAAAACTCGGTAGCTTGCCGCTTCGTGCGCACTCAATTCAACGCCAGGTGATTTCCACGCATCGATTGCGTTCTTCGGCAACGCCTGCCGATGTCGGTACCGCTGGATCTGTCGCACCCTTTGCAACGACCTGAAACCGCTCGATCGGAATGCCCCGCGCCACCAGCCCTTGTAGCACATTATTGGCGCGGCGCTCCGACAGACGGAGATTGACGGCCGGCGAGCCTGTGGCGTCGGTGCCTCCGGTGACGACCATCACGATCGGCTTTCCTTCGCGATAAAGGCGAGAAGCTTGATCCAAAAGCGCCAAGTCCTTGGTACGGATCGTCGAACTGCCGGGCTCGAAGTAGAGAAGCAGGGAGCTGGGCGCGCTCGGAGCAGTGGCGGGGGAAGTTTTCTCGGACTCCGCCGCAGCCGATTGAGCTCCAAGGATCATGGCCGCCGTGAAGAGCGCAGGAAGCAAGCGAGACATCTCTGCCTCCATGGAACTATCGAAACGCGAAAGCGAGACCTAAGATTATTCAAATTTGCCTATAAGGGCATGATCCAAATGAGTTTGAACGGGCCAAGGTGATTTCGGCGCGCATGGCTCAGGGCACAGCGATCTCGATGGTCCCTGGGGGTGGCGCTTTGTCGTGCCGTGCTAACAGGCGTGGTTCGACGGAACCGAGCAATGGCTCGAGCCGGCGGCTGATGCCGATGGCTGCGTCGCGGTCGGATACAAAATAGTAGTAGATGCCAGGTTGCGGATACCGAACATCGGCAAGAATAGACTCAGCGACATCCATCCTTGCGGCTATTAGTACCTGACGGAAAGCCGCCGCGCGCGCGCCTCGGGCCGCATCGTTATCGTGGAAAACCAAGACAATGCGGGGAGGGGCTAGGTTGGGCAGGTTTTCGCCTGCCAAAGCGCCTGGCTCGTTCCTTGCTACCACTGCTCGCTGAATTGTTGGAGCCGGCCGATCAATCCCTGGCTCCCCGGCCGCCCTTGGTACGTCAAGCTTTTCTAACGGAATCGACGGCTTATCCTCGCCGCTCACGGCATTTCGAGTCACGTCATTTCCGGAGATAGTGCCGGGGGCATCTGCGGCCGCGGTATCGCTTTGTGGATCGGTCTGCTGATCGAGATACTGTTCGATCTGTCGCGCCTCGGTAAAACGGCCTGCTTTTATTGCGGCGATCGATCTTTCGAGGATGCGATCCTTCAGCGCTAAAACCTTCGACAGACCTTCGGCGGAAGCCCGCGTCGACAGAATGTCTATGCGATCGAGTATTTCCCCAGCCACGCGGCTGAAATGACCTTCGATCAACCCACGTTCCATTTCCGCTTGAAATGCTCCGACCAGCAAAGAAATGAGCTTATCAGTTTCCTGAGTATCGGGCGGCGCCGGAAGAGGTCCTTGCGGTCCCGGAGCGGAGTTTTGGAGCGCGGCCACATCACTCCCTCGACCGCTAGGGCGAAGTTGCTGATCGGGCCGCGTCATGAATAGCGCAATGCCAATCGCCAGGAAAGAAATGGCGGCGAGGGCCGCCACTGCGCCTTTTCCCCTAACGAGCTCAAGAGCCTTAGTGCGCCACGAGCTCCTTTCAGGCAATGGGGTGCCAACTGGCAGCTCAACCACGCGCGCCACGGTATCGAGCGGAGCTTTCGCTTTCGCGAAATAGCTCCCCCCAAGCTCTTTTGTTCGCTCGCCGAGCGTCCCCTGCGAGGCAGCGGATTCGGGCCAGATGGCGATGCGTTTGGCAAGGTCTTTGAAATCCGGGTGGCCAAGTTGTTTAAGAAGCGCTGGCCTGGCGCCAAACACAAGCTGCAAGGCAGGAGCATCCGCGCCGAAAGCGTTCGAAACTTGCGATAGGTAATACAGCGTTTGCCGAGGAAGCGTATCGGCATCATCGATAGCGAGAACCAGCGGATACTGAAGGCCTGAATCTTGTAATAGCTTTGCCATCGCTTGCGGCGCCACCCCTATCCGGCCCACGACGCAAGCGGCTTTTCCAACCATCGCCTGGAGTTCAAGTAAGTTTGGAAAAGGCGGCCGCAAAGGGAGAACAGTGGCAAGACGTCGGCAGGCGTCGAGTACTTCATCCCCGACATGTGCCACGGTAGAGCCCGGGCTTGAGAGAAGAACCACCGCTCGCTCTCCTGCACGCAGGGCGCCAATGACGAACTCAGCTTTGTTACGCGATGTTGGCATCAACCGGGCTTACCGCTAACGAAAATCTGCCGCCGAGTCGGCGGTCTTTTTATCCCAGATCTTGCAAGGGCTTGCCAGGACCTTACCAAACTTTTTTCGACGAAACGAGGCCCGCGTGAGTGGCTTAACCACAAGTTCGCAAGCCAACTTTGCCTAGTCCAACGTCTCGCGATAAAGCCAAGTCGCCAGGACCATCGCGACGACCACGAATGCCGCGAGGGGCCAGACCTCGGGCAGGATTTCGTCAATGCCATTTCCTTTCAGCAATATACCGCGCACGATGCGGATCGTATGGGTCGTCGGGAATATCTCGCCGATCCATTGCGCCCAGAGTGGCATGCCTTTGAAGGGAAAAATAAAGCCCGAGAGGAAAATCTGCGGCAGCAGGGCGAATTGCGCAAACTGGATGGCCTGCATCTGATTGGTCGAGATCGTGGAGAATGTGATTCCAAGCGCCAGATTGCCGGCGATGAAGAGCCCAAGCGCGGCCAAAAGTAACGCGATGGAGCCGCGCACCGGGAGATGGAATACGAAAGTCGCCGCGATGAGAATGAGGATGACCTGGACATAGCCAACGACAATGTAAGGGACCACTTTGGCGAGCATGACTTCGACGGGGCGCACCGGCATGGCGAGAAGATTTTCCATCGTGCCGCGCTCGCGCTCACGCGTGATCGAAAGCGCTGTCACGAAGACAGTTGAAAAAATTAAAACGACGACAATGAGCCCCGGCACGACGTTGAGAACCGTCAAACGCTCGGGGTTATACCTCGAATGAAGGATTACCTGATAGGCCGGCGCTGGCGGTTCCGCGCGGCGGATTGGCGGCAGATCCCGGTTCAGCGCGTCCGACAAAGCCGGCAAGGCAGCCGTCGCGTTAGCGACCGCGGTTGGATCCGACGCATCGGCATCAAGCAGAATCGACGGTCCCTCGCCGCGATCGACGGAACGGTCGAAATTCGGAGGTATGGTGACGACGAAAAGAAGCGTGCCTTGCGCCAGTCCGCGCTCCGCCTCCGCTTCCGACGAAAGCGTTTGAATGTCGTAGTAGCCTGTGTTTCGAAGCGCCGCGATGATCGAGCGTTCGTATTTGGAGTGCGTGACAGAAAGGAGTCCAGCCGGAAGATTCTTGGGATCGGTATTGATGGCATAACCGAACAAAAATAATTGCATTATTGGCAGCGCGATAATGAATCGCAGCGTGATCGGGTCACGCAAGATCTGCAGCCACTCCTTGCGGAGCAACGCCAGGAAGCGACGCGAAGAGAAGGTCTTCACGAACCCTCTCCCTTGATGCTCAGCATATGGATGAAAACGTCTTCAAGGCGCGGCTCGACTTCGTTCCAGCGCAGCATGCCGGCGCTACTGCTCCGGATCGCTTTTTCGAGGGCGGTCCGATCCGTGCCGCCAATCCGCAAGGTACGGCCAAAGACAGCGGCCGCCTCGACACCGGGCAGGCGCCGCAAGATCCGCGCCGCCGTGTCGAGATCGCCGCCCGTCGCCTCGAAGATGACAAGTCCGGAATGTTGCGTGACGCTCATCGCCGAGCCCTGCACGACGATCTTTCCACTCGCGAGATAAACAATGGTTTTGCAGCGCTCGGCCTCGTCCATGTAGTGGGTCGAGACGAGCACGGTGAGGCCTTCGCCCGCCATATCGTGGATGAGGTCCCAGAACTCGCGGCGCGCCTTGGCGTCAACGCCGGCCGTTGGCTCGTCGAGGAGCAGCAGCTTCGGCTCGTGCAGGACGCAGGCGGTCAAGGCGAGGCGTTGCTTCCAGCCGCCGGAAAGTTGTCCGGCCAATTGATCGCGGCGGTCAGCGAGCCCCATTTTGTCCACGAGGCGGGTGACAGCTTCACTCGGGCTCTTTACTTCGTAGACGCTGGCGACAAGGTTGAGGTTTTCCTCGACGGTCAAATCCTCGTATAAACTAAACTTCTGCGTCATATAGCCGACTTCGCGCCGGATGAGCGAAGCTTCGCGAATGATGTCGTGCCCAAGGCACGTGCCGCTGCCACCGTCCGGGACGAGGAGGCCGCAGAGCATGCGGATCGTCGTCGTCTTGCCAGAGCCGTTGGCGCCAAGGAATCCGCAAATTTCGCCCGGTTGCACTTGCAAGGAAAGCCCGTCGACAACCTGGCGGGTGCCGAAACTTTTTTTCAGATTGCGAACATCGATGACGTATTCCGTCACGACGAGCCTTTTTCCGCGAGGGGCCGCACGATGATGGGCTGGCCCGGATTGAGCAAAGTGGCTTGCTGTGTCGATGGTCTTGCCTCCACGCGATAGACAAGTTTGGCTCTACTCGACTCGCTGTAAATAACGGGCGGCGTATATTCGGAGTTTGGCGCGATGAAGGAAATCATCGCCACAAGATCGCTTGGGCAATTGTCGCAGATCAGCTTTACTTGATCGCCATAGTGGACCTTGGCGAGCATAGTCTCAGGCACAAAGAACCGCACGAAGATGTTTTCAGGCGGCAGCAACGAGACCACGGGACTTCCAGCGGGGATGGTTTCGCCCGGGCGGGCAAGCACATCCGCGACGACGCCAGTCGCCGGGGATTTGACGTGACGTTGATCATATCGCCACTGCGCCATCGCCACGCCAGCGCCGGCTCCGTCGACCGCCGCCTGTTGCGCTTTTATTTCAGACTCGCGACCGAGTGGAGCGCGCATTTGCGCAAGCGCTGCCTGCATGGCTTGAATTTTGGCGCCGGCGGACCGCAGATCGGCCCTCTGTTGATCGGCGAGCTGGGTTGTCGCGTAGCCTCTCGGAAGGAGCTGCTCTGTCCGCTGCAGATCCGCCGAAAGCTTATCGCGCGACGCCTCGGCATCGGCGAGGTTCGCCTCTGCTTGCTCGATCTCGGTCGGTTTGCCGCCAGATTGCAGATTGGCGAGCTGTCTTTCCGCTTGGGCAAGCTGGCGCTTCGCTTGCTCCAGCGCCGCGGCGTCGGCGATATCGTCTTGATCAAAAAGGGGGGCCCCAGCGGCGACCTTAGTTCCGCGCTCGACATGCAGCGCCGTGAGGAGCCCCTCGAGAGTTGGCCCGACTTTGACAAAATCAGCTTCGGCGTAGCCTTGCCATTCAACGGCAGCGGGCGCGCGGCTATACCACCACCCGAAGGAGCCGATCATTGCGGCAAGCGCAAAGGCAATAATAACGCGACGCCTCAACCCACTTGGACCTTTTGCAACGAGAATCTGTCGTTGCATTATCACGACGATGGATAGCCCCCATTGGTCTTCCTCCACATGGGCGCAATGGTGCCGTTGGCGCCGCCGAGCATCGGCGCGGTTCTCATTAGCGTTGCGACCAGACTGCGGAGGCTTGGCGAAGTCAAGCTCAAAGCTGAGCTCCGCGAGGCAAGGCAAGCCGCCGGCGTGGTTTGACCGACGGCTTTCCGCGAAACGAGCCCCTTCTGCGAAGAGATTGGTGCGGGCCGGCGCGGCTTGAGTGCCTCAATATTTGCGAACGAGGTTAACGAGCTTGCCTTGGATGCGAACCCGGTCTGGCCCAAAAATCCTCGTCTCGTAGGCGGGGTTTGCTGCCTCGAGAGCGATGGAAGCGCCCCGCTTGCGAAGCCGTTTCAGCGTCGCCTCCTCGTCATCGATCAAGGCGACGACGATCTCGCCGGTCTCGGCCGTCTCCTGCCGGCGGATGACCACGGTATCGCCATCGAAGATCCCGGCGTCGATCATCGAGTCTCCGCGCACCTCAAGCGCGTAATATTCTCCTGGCGGCAGCATATCCGGCGGCAGGCTAATCGTGTGGCTGCGATGCTGCAGCGCCGATATCGGTGTTCCAGCGGCGATCCGCCCCATGACTGGGATCGAGATCGTTGAGCGATCACCGTCATCGGCTTCGGCCGAAGTTGGCGCAAGAGGACGCACCCGGCCGAGACTGCCCTCGATGACGCTCGGGGCGAAGCGCTTTGTCCGGCCAGCATCCGCGGGCATCGCCGAGCCGGGGAGCCTTAGAACTTCGAGCGCGCGAGCGCGATTGGGCAACCGGCGGATGAAACCACGCTCTTCGAGGGCGATGATCAAGCGATGGATGCCGGACTTGGAACGTAAATCAAGCGCTTCCTTCATTTCGTCGAAAGACGGTGGAACGCCTGTTTCTTTCAAGCGGTCGTGGATGAAGCGCAACAGCTCGCTTTGTTTTTTTGTTAGCATTGCCCGCGCCCCTTTTGAACACGCCCAAGGAAGCCGCCGATAGAAACGCTGCACCCGAGGAGCGGTTCGAGAAGACTACCATCCATATCGCACAAATAGTGAACGAACCATATACGTTCGTCCTGCGTTCCGCAAGCTGGGTCGCAATGTTACACTTGACATACCATAACGCCGTGGATAGGTTTGTGATGGGCGAACCGCCGTCATCAATCATAATTCTATCGCTAGCGCTTTCCTATCTTCGCCGGTTGGATCTGCAATTTATGGTTATGACAGCTTTCTTTGACGAAAGCGGAACCCATGGCAGGGAATCGCCAGCAACAGTTTTTGGCGGATTCGCTGCAACCGAGCTACAATGGGCGAAGTTCGAGGAATCTCTTAAAGAATTGATGGCGCATCATGGTATCAAAAGCATCCACGCCAAAGATTTTCGACAAAGACGGGGCGATTTCTCTGGAATGCCCTTTGAACAGTATAGTCAGTTTAATTCATCTTTTTTGCAATTAATAGATAACAATTTGTCTAGCGGGTTCGTTATCATACTATCATCATGCCATTATAAAGAAATATATAAGCCGCGTTTTTTTAAAAAGAAGAAGTGCCGCCCTGACTCTGAGTATGGTCTGTGTTTTAGAGCGATCCTTTGGCGCGCGCTGATGTTTATGAAAGAGAATGAAACTCAAGGTCCGTTAGTACCAATTCTTGAATTAGGGCATAGGAACTGCCGCGATGCCTCTCGAATATACAATGAGATCAAGCAAAGGTTAACAGATGAAGATTCAGGACTTTTGGGCGCAATTGCTTTTGAAGAAAAGAAACGATGCTTACCACTCGCTGTCGCCGATTCTCTTGTCTATGCGGCTTTTCGCAAGACAGCGGGATATACTAGTCATGCACGCCCTAACACCTTCCCAGTAGGCCCGTCTGTTCCTCCATATTATGTGTCGAAAATTCCAGTCACAAGAATCGAGCTGGACGGCAATATTCTGGACTATTTGTCATCGAATTTAGGAGGGGCAGACCTCTGAACGATCTTTTCAAAAGCCCGGTTGAACGCTTCCGGGCTTTCATCAGCTTCAACCGTACGCGCCATATCGACGAATCGTTTGTGACGTTCGTTGGCGCTTAATGTTTTCTTAGGCGGCGCCTTTTTCTTTGGTTTTGCGGTGGCGTCGGCGGCGGCTTTCGCCATATGGCGGCCTTTCAGTTACAAGTCGTTTCGTAAGTAAGTCTCTTGCCAACAACACCCTGCAAGGCGATGTCGGCGCGTTCAATATCATTTATGCCTAGCCGCTCGCGATTGGAATAGCGGAAATCAAACTCTGCAAGATAGCGATGAAGATGCTTCTCTGCGCAGTGCTGATATACGCCCTTCATGCCACGCTTAAACACGCTGAAATAGCCTTCAACGGTGTTGGTATGGATAGTAAAGGGCTTGCCGCTCGGAAACTGTAAAGCATTGGTTAGCGAACGTATTCATCTTGAGAGTGATTACCGAGGCGTGACGGGCAAAGTCCTCGGCCAAACGATGATAGCTCGCATGTTCGTCAGTCATGACGGTGCTTTTTTGGTGAACATTGGCGCGGATGATAGGAATCAAAGTTGCCATGGTCACACCGTCAACATGGAAGGTGCGTGCCGGGCCGCCGCGCTCAACCAGCGCCAATGCGACATTGCGGAAGCCGCTACGGCCGCCAAAGATTTTATTTGGTGCTCCTTCGATTTTGCCGATGACGGTTTCGTCAATCTCGACAATCCGGCCAGATCCGCCAAGAGGCGGAAGGCCGTTTGATTTCATTGCTTCACGGATGCGGTGCGACAGAAACCAAGCGGTTTTCATGCTGCAAGAAAGCATCCGTTGAATTTGATGAGTAGAGATGCCTTTCTTGCTGGCGCACATGAGATGAATGACTTGAAGCCAAAGGTGCAACGGCAAGTGCGAGGACTCAAAAATGGTTCCCATGCGCACGGTGAATGGCTTTCGGCACTCATAGCACTTGTAAAGGCCGCGCCTGGTAGTCTTACCAGCCATTTTGTGAATGCGCTCGGCCTCGGCATTAGCACAGTGGGGGCAAATCGGGCCGTCCGGCCAAAGACGGCTTTCGACATAAGCGAGAGCGGCGTCTTCGTTTTTGAAGTGAGGGGCATTTAGAACCGAGGCAGCCATAGCGGAAATCTCCTATGACTCAAACTCTACATTTTGTAGTTGGTATGTCAAGTGTAACATTGCCAGCTGGGTGAATGGCCAGGGCAAAATCCTTGATTGTTAAGCATTGCATAATTTTGAATGGAAGGCCGGGTCAACGACCTCCGCTGAGCGGTCGCATCGAGGCTACCAAGGCCGCGAGCCTTCCTCCAGGGCCAAAGGATCGAGCAGGCCAAAGGCTTTGCGCGACGCCTGGGCGGTTGCGATTCGGCGGCTGTGTGCCGAGGGTTCGGTCGTCGCGCTCGTCATCGCCGTTCAACGCCCGCAACAAGGCAGCGATGATCCGGCTGCGCGGCTGAATTGGGCCTGAACGGCCTCGCGCAGGTTCGGCAAAATAGGAAAGCAGCGATTTGACGCCCTTGCGGTGCGCCTGCGTGGACGCGAAATTTGCCCAAGACCCGCCCAGCCTGGAATTTCCGTCGTCTCAGCCCGTGGCCGCCCGCGGCGAAAGTTCCACAAGTTTTTTCTCAAGACCGCCGATGCACCGCTCGAGATTGGCTCTCGCGGGAGCTTCCCACCTTTCGCGTGTTTCCCCGCGGCGGTAGAGCGGTGCTTCGGAGCCGGCGAAGGTTCCGAGCAGTTGAATTTGCTTGCTGCAAAAGTCGGCCTCGGGCAGCCAAGACAGCTCAAACCGGATGCGCTCGAAATCTTCGATAAATTCATGCCACGGCGCGGCGAGCGAACTTAAATCCAGATCCAAAAAAAGATCGAGGTCACCTGCAAAGCCAATGTAGTAGGATTTTCCCGCTTCGCCGTGGAGGTGATTGGCAGTCGCCATGATGAGGGCGTGAACGGCATCGGCGTCGTCCTGGGGCAGTAAGGTATATTCGCGAAATAAAGCGGCGCTATCATTGACATTGGCGAAATCCTGCCGGTGGCTGCCTGCCGGAGTTCTTGTCGCATATACCGCGTCGTGCCAAAAAATGGCCAGGGCGATGATCTCGATCCGGCTGGCAAGCGCGGAAAATAAATCGAGCTTTTGCAAAAGACCCGCGATGTGGTCCCAGGAATGATACGCCCGCGAACTCTCCGAGTAATTGCGATTGAGGATCTCGAAGGCGCCGCGCTTATGGTAGGGCGCGAGGGGCTTCCAATGTCTTAAAACTGTATCGTAGCTCCCCGGCGTGATCATACGCAAAGGCTGCATTATCAATCGTCCTATAAACGTTGCATCAAAAAAACGAGAGGGCAAAGCAAATTATTAGCGCGGCAGCCGGCTACTTTGAGTAAAGACACGGGCGGTGTCGAGGCGCGCGCCACTTTTTCCGCAAATAGCGTCACTGGCCCAATTTGGGCTATTTTTTTGAAACGGCAAGCCCGCAACCCCCTGAGTTGGACAGCCGAAAAGACTGCGCATTTCGCTCATCCTGGAAGGATAATTTCCCCCTTTTTATGGCAAGCGCAACTTTCGCCGGGCTTACGCGGCGGCCCCTTGACCTATCAAAATTTGTGAGATGCTTGGGGGATCACTCATTTTGTCGTGATGGTAAACGCTCCATCCCAATCGGAATCAAAAGCAGCCTTGCGTAAGACGCCAATTCGGGTCTCGAAAACATCATAATAGGTTATAAGTTGCCTGATGTTGGCCTTGCGGCATCGCCCGATCAGCATTTGCGCCTCGTCCCAGTTTCGCTTCCGGTAAGCGCTCAAGAAAGAGGCATGCGCTACGCGTAGCTTCGAGAACTCCATGGGATCCGCGCCGAAGATTTTTACGAGGCCGAATAGGCGGGTTGGCTTCGACCGTCCCTTAACCTTGATGAAATCAAGCTCAAGAACCTCAGCCTCCGGCAGTCGCTCGGCCGTATGCTCACCGACCACGACGGCAACGCCATAAAGCTTCGTCAGACTCTCGATCCGCGCCGTTACATTCACCTCGTCGCCAATGGCGGAGTAATCAAAGCGTTGCTTGCTGCCAAGATTGCCAACGCAACAAGAGCCAGTATTAATACCGATTCCGATTTTGACGGGAACAAAAGCACGGGCGGTGCCGCGGGCGGCCTCTTCCCATTGGCGGTTGAGCTCGTCCAATTCGCCAAGCATGGCGATGGCCGCGCGGCAAGCACGTGCGGCGTGATCACCAATATCGAGTGGGGCGTTCCAAAACGCCATGATGGCGTCGCCCATATATTTGTCGATCGTTCCACGCTCGCTAAGAATGATTTCGCTCAGGGGTGTCATCAGGTTGTTGAGGAAGCTTGTAAGCTCGCTTGCGGTGAACCCTTCCGATATCGCCGTGAAATCCCGGACGTCACAGAACATCAAAGTGAGCTCGCGCACCTCGCCGCCCAGTGTGAGTTTCTCGGGCCGCGCGATAATTTCCTCGACGACCTCGGGCGCGAGATAGCGGCTGAACGCGCTACGGATTTCGGAACGTTGGGTCTCAACCTGCCTGTAGACATAAAAAGTGATTGCCGCGGTGAGCAGCAGCAGGATGAGCGATGGGTAAACGGGATCGAAAAGCAAGCCTAAATGGCGAAAAGCCAACCAACCGGAAAAGTAAAGCGTGGCGAGCAGGGCCGTGGCGGCGGCAGCCGACGCCGGAGGTGCAATACGAGGTGTGGTGATGGCCATTATCAGGGCGAGCGCGGACATGAGGCACATCTCGAACGCCAGCGCGAAGTCAGGCCGCCTCAGCTGCTCGCCGGACAGCATGTTCTCCAGCGTTTGCGCCTGTATCTCAACACCTGCAATCGCAGTTTCCAGCGGACTCGAACGCAAGTCCAATAAACCAGGCGCGCTCGATCCAATGAGAATGATTCTACCCGCAATGTCTCTTTCATCGGCCTCGCCGCTCAAGACTTTCCAGGCGGGGAGAAACGCCAAGGGATTGCTGTAGCGGAATTTTACGGCCAAGGCTCCCGCTTCATCCGTGGCAACATCGATGCTTCCGATCCGCACGTGATTTAGTCCGGCCTTTTGGCCAAAGGCCGTTTCGCCGCTCGCGTTCGATGATTTGAGAACGTAAGTGGATGCGCCCTGAGCGACGCGCAAAGCTTCCGCCGCAAGCGAGGGAAAGAGCTGATCGCCAAGGCGGAAGAAGAGGGGCACCTGCCGCACCACGCCGTCGTGATTGGGGACGAGATTCATCGAGCCAATGCCAGCCGCGGCATTTTCGAACATGGGCAGATTAATATCGGCGCCTTCAAACCCGCGAAGGAAAGCCTTTGGATCATCGCCAGCGAACACGATGCCGGCTTTCCGAATTGGCGATCTGGCGGTCGGCCTATCGACGAGGATGGTTGATAGAATGCAAGGTGCTTGACGTAGCGCATCCGCGAATTGCTCGTCATTAGTTGGCCAATTGACGCTTTCTTCCAGGCGATTGGCCGCCTCCGGAGGAAGCTGCTTGCGCACCTCTTCAAAGGAGGTCCGGTCGGCTTCGGCAAAGAGAATATCAAAAGCAATTGCGGCCGCATGGCGCTCTTCGAGCTTCAAAACAAGATCGCGCAGCATGGTGCGCGGCCATGGCCATTGCCCAAAGCGGGCAATCGAGTCGGGGTCGATATCCACGACGCGGACTGGCAGATCCGCGTCATAGGCGCGCGGTGATAGCTGCTGATAGCTGTCGAAAGCAATGAGCCGCAAGGCCTGCACAAAAAAGGGATCTGCGGCGCGTACCGCGACCGCGAGGCCAAGAAAGAGGCATACGATCGGGACGTAAAGGCGGCTGGTCCGCGTCTTTTGCCTAAGCACCTCGAACGCCCAGTTATGAAAATGAGGTCATACAATTAGCGCCGTCTCAGCGGAAAGTCGTGCCTGCGATTTAAGACCAACAGCCGAGCAGCGCGTCTTGGGTCTTACGGCGGCGGCGGTGCCGGCGGAGGAGGAGGAGGAGGGGGAGGGGGTGGAGGCGGAGGTGTTGGAGGTGGCGGTGTTGGGGGCGGTGTTGGCGTGGTTGGGGTACTCGGCGAAGCAACCGGCACTCGGCTCACGGGGCTCGTCGCCTTTTGGTTGGCTCGCACGATCGTGTCGAAAGCCGCATTTTCGGCGCCCGTCGTGCGCTGCTGCACGGGGGGACTTATGTCAACGCGGCTATCGCCGATTCCCAACGAGCCGACGAAGGCCTCGGTCGGGATCGTACGAGCGCCTCCTTTCTGCCCCGGTTGGCTGGTCAAAAGCGCCAGATAATGGTTGATTTCCGCCTGGCTGGCCCGCTGCGGCTCGCTCGGGCAACTCGCCCAACCCGCCACCGAGGTGGCAAATCCTGGTCTTTTGACGAGCACGGCTCCGCAGGCATTTTTTGCGCTTACCGAGCCAAAATCATTGATGATCCGCGCTCCCTCTCTTGTGATGGCGGCTGTCGCAATGCCGCCACGGATGCCGATGGTGGCAACGGGCGTCTTCAAGGTCGCGGCGCCCTGATGGCTGAGCTGGCCGCCAACAAAGCGCAGCGCACCCTTGGTCAGGGATGCCACAAATTCGCCCGAGCCCGTTGCCGGGTTATAGATAAAACTGTCTATGACGACGTTGCTGTTAGGACCGATACTGAGCGTCGTTTTGTCGAGGAAGAGAAGTTGTGCCGTACCTTCGCTCGTCGTTTCGATCCTCTCATTATGGACCACGGCCGCGCCGATTTTTAGAACCCGTCGTGGTTCGCCAGGCGGTGTGCTTTGCGAGAGAGGATTGACGGCGGCGGCCGTGCCAACCTCCTGAGCAAACGCAGAGGCATGCCAAAGGAAGGCGGTAAAAAGCAGAAGCGCGAGGTTCGCTTTAGGATAGGGTTTCATGGCGCCGCCCGAAATTTTCAAAAACTAATCGTAGGCCCGATGGTCGTCGAAAAATCCTTCACTGTATTGCCGGGAATGTTGGAGATAAGTGTGCGGTATTGGACCTGAAGACCAATGCCGAATCTCCCCTCGATAGGCACATCGAGGCCAAGACCCACCCGCCACTCGACATCGCGTTCGGTTTTGAAAGGATCAGCAACAGGATCAGGCTGGCGGTAGAGCCACGGAGCAACCCCGAAAGACGGCGTGAGTGTCCAGCTTGGTCCCCGCCATAGGGAAGGGATGGAGAGCGGTAGCCAAAAGTCGAAGGCATAGCGGTCGTAGCTATACCAGGGCACAGCGCAATCGTCTCCGGAGTACGCAAATCTTGCCTGCCAGCGAATGCCGCTGGTGATTTGCCCCCAAGCGGGCAGGCCCACCTCGATCAGCCTGCCATCAAGCTCAGACGCGAAAGGGTAAAGAGTAGAATTACGGTAATTAGCTCGCCGGACCTCCACATAGGGATCGAAAGCCACACCCGCCAATGTGAAGCGAGCGGTGACGCCGCCGCCGAAGCTGCCAACGTAGGCCGCATCGGCCAGGGTCGCTCCGGAAAGCGCGGCGTAAGGCTTAATCGAGACGCCGCTTAAGCTTTCTAGCGGCAAACCAAAGCGGGGGCCGGCGCGGAAATCGAGGGCGCCGGTATCGACCGCGGTCGCCGTGAATTGCTGGGCGTCATAGGCTGAAAGGCTGGCCTCGAAGAGATCGCCGTTTTGCGTGCCGAAGTCGTGCGCGTAATTTAAATTAAAAAAGCCGAACCAATTGCCATCGGAGCGCGGAAGAAATTGACTATTGATGGGGCGCGTCGCCCCAAGCAGGGATTGCTGATTGGGTCCGAAGGTGGCGTTTGTCTGGTAGCGAAATCCCGTCTGCAAAAATCCGGCCCACTGATCGGGCTGCAGTTTTTGATCGATTACAAGAATATATTCTTGTGCGCGCTGTTTGAGTTCGTCCGTGGCATCGGCCGAGTTCTGCGCGGTTTCAAAGTAGCCGCGCGCCATCTCGAACGAGCCAAGGCGGAAATAAAGCGCGCCAATCTCAAATCGCACGCGCGCGAGCTGAGGATTGAAGAACAGCAAGCGCTCCAAGGCGCCAATGGATGCCTCAAGATCACCAGCCTTTGCAGTGCTCACGGCATATTGAGCCGCCGCGTCAAAGTCAGCCGGCTTCTTCAGCATTGGCTCGAAGAGCGGGTCTTCGGGCGGCGTCGGCTGGGTTTGGGCGATACCTGGCAGGCCGAGGAAGCCATAAAAACAGGCCGCCCGCAACGCGGTCAAGCTGCCACAACGACGCCTCATACGATCCGTTTCCCGAGCGCTTCCAATGCGGAAGGCATTGCGGCTTTGTTTTTAGATTGCCGCAAACTTGGCTGGGGATGGCAACGGAAAGCGTTGGCTACGTCAAGCGGATACGATGATTGTTAAAAGCGAGTGATTACTATTTTTTCGCAATGTGGTAATAGCGCAACAAAGAACGGCCAAGTTCATGCTTGCCCAATGCCGGCGCGGCAGCTCTAGCGACCGGTTTCATATTTGCATGTGACAAGGGCAAGGAGCGGCCATGTTTCGGGCTCCGTATGCCGTAGGGATGTGATGACACAAAGCACGCTCGCAGCTAGCGACGCCCCCGCTCTGGACACCCCTCTTATCGAGGATGTCCGTCTCCTCGGCCAAATACTCGGGGATACGATCCGAGAACAGGAGGGGAATGAGACATTTGAGCTGATCGAGACAATAAGAAAGCTCAGTATCGCGATCGAACGCGGCGCGGACGCCACGGTCGGCTCGCAGCTTGCGGATCTCTTGCGCAGGTTAACGTCCGACCAGGCAATGGCGGTCGCGCGGGCCTTCACCTACTTTTCCTACCTTGCCAATATCGCCGAAGACCGGCATTTCCTGCGGCGTCAATCTTTGTCACAGATGTCAGCGCTCGCCTTAGGCGAGGATGGCAGCCTTGGTGCAGCTTTTGATCGCCTCTCCGCGGCAGGCGTAAAGCGGGAAATGATCGGCGAAGTGCTGAGCCATGGTCTCCTCTCGCCTGTCCTCACGGCTCATCCAACCGAGGTGCAGCGCAAGACGCAGCGAGACGCCGAGCGCTCGATTGCGAAACTTCTGCATGAACGCGATTCACTTGGCGGGGAAGGAGAACGCCGGGCCAACAACGCCCTCCTTCGAGCGCGTATCGCGCAGCTCTGGCAAACACGCTTATTGCGTTATGAGCGGCTTACTGTCAGCGCCGAGATCGAGAATGTTCTCGGCTATTACCAAGCCACGTTTCTTTCTCAGATTCCCGTACTTTACGCCGCCTTGGAGGAAAAACTCGATGGCTTTCCGGTGCCGTCTTTCTTTCGCATGTCATCCTGGATTGGCGGTGACCGCGACGGAAATCCGAATGTCGACGCCAACACATTGAAACTTGCTCTGCGCCGCCAGTGCGAGCTGGTTTTGAGCCATTACTTTGCGGAAATTAATCGCTTGAGCGGCAAACTTTCATCCACATTGCTGCTCTTCCGCTGCACGGCCAAGCTGCAAGCACTGGCTGACCGGTCCGGCGATGACGACCCGCAGCGCGGCGACGAACCTTACCGCCGCGCCCTGAATGGGATGGCGGCAAGGCTATCGGCAACCCTCAATGCCCTCGTTGGCGTTGAGGCTAATGGCCCTACGCCCGCCGCGGCTGAGGCGTACCGGGACCCCCGAGACCTGCAAGCGGATCTTGAGGCTATCGCGGATTCGCTCGCCGCAAATCGTGGCGGGGCAATGGTACCGGCATGGCTCTCGCCGTTACAGCGGGCCGTTGATGTATTTGGTTTTCATCTGGCGACGATCGATCTTCGCCAAAGCTCCGACCGGCATGAGGAAACCATTGTTGAGCTGCTCGCGAAAGCGCGCGTGTCGGATTGCTATGCCGCGCTTGATGAATCGGCAAAGCAAGCTCTTCTCCTCGATCTTTTAAAGGATCCAAGGCCGCTTTGTATTCCCGGGGTCCGTTATTCGGAGCGCACGGAAGCAGAGCTCGAAGTCTTTCGCACGGCGCGGCAGTTGCGCGAGCTCTACGGGCAACAAGCGATAAAGTCCTATATCATCAGCCACACAGAAGCGCTGAGCGACCTTCTTGAGGTTCTTCTGCTGCAGAAAGAATGCGGGTTGATGAAGGGAGTGCTGGGTGATGCAGACGCATCCGCCGCTCTGCTAATCGTGCCCCTGTTTGAAACGATAGGTGATCTCCGCAACGCGGAGGGGATCATGCGCACGTTTTATGCCGTCCCCGGCATGGAGGATCTCATTCGCAGGTCCGGCGCCCAGCAAGAGATTATGCTTGGGTATTCTGACAGCAACAAGGATGGCGGTTTTTTCACCAGCAACTGGGAGCTCTACCGCGCCTCTACGTCGCTCGCGGAATATTTCCGGAAACATGACGGGATCACCTTCCGGCTCTTTCACGGTCGCGGTGGGACCGTCGGGCGGGGCGGCGGTCCAAGTTACCGGGCGATCTTGGCGCAGCCGCCCGGAACTGTGAATGGCCAGATGAGGCTTACGGAGCAGGGCGAGGTCATCGCTTCGAAGTACTCAAATCCCAAGATCGGCTTGCATAACCTAAAGATCCTGGTGGCCGCGGTGCTTGAGGCAACGCTTCTTGCCCCGGCCTCCCTGGTTCCTGACGAGTTCTTGCGAGCGGCAGACTCGCTATCGGGTTTGAGCATGGCGGCCTACCGCAAACTCGTCTATGAGACCAAGGGTTTCCCGGAGTTCTTCTTTGCCGCGACTCCAATTACGGAGATCGCGGAGATGAACATCGGCTCCCGCCCGGCCTCCCGCCGTGCCGTGCGCAGCATTGAAGATTTGAGGGCTATTCCTTGGAGCTTTTCCTGGAGCCAGGCGCGCATCACGCTCCCTGGCTGGTTTGGGTTCGGCACTGCCGTGGAGGAGTTTGCTGACCAAGCCTCTGGCGGGTCTATTGACCTGCTCATTCGCATGAATAACGAGTGGCCGTTTTTTCGGGCACTGTTGTCCAATATGGATATGGTTCTTGCAAAAGCAGACATGGCGATCGCCGAGCGGTATTGTGAGCTGGTGCCCGATCAGGTTCTGGCGGACGAAATATTCCGCGTACTCAAGAATGAATGGCGGCGTACCGTTAAAGCTCTCGACTTAATACAAGGGACAAGCGAACGCTTGGCCGACAACCCTGCGCTGGCGCGCTCTGTGCGGTATCGCTTCCCTTACATCGCGCCGCTCAACCATCTTCAGGCTGAACTTTTGCGCCGCTGGCGCGGCGGCGACCAGGCGGACCGCATGCTGCGCACGATCCTCATCTCGATCACCGGCATTGCCGCGGGCTTGCGCAACTCAGGATGATCTAGCGAAGACGAGCAGCCAATGCCAGCCGAAACGGGCGAAAGGAAAAGCCAGCCTTAGTCCGGCCTCTTCAGCCTGATGGGTGAGGACGGAGAGCGGCTCCGGAAAGTCGTTTCGCGTAATGTGATCGCATATTGCGCCCTTTTCGTCCTCGCTTAGGGTCGTGAAATTGCCGCGAAGCCAAGCGCAATAGCGTTCGTGGTAAAGGGGCAAGGTTTCGTTCTCTTCGCGCACGACATCGGCGATGACAAGCAAGCCATGATCTTTCATTTTGCTCGCGGAGAGCTTGAAAAATTCGGCTTTTTCTCGCGTCGCGAAGTGGTGCAAGGCGAAACTGCAATGGATGAGATCATACGTGCTTTTCTCTTTGGCCAGCGCGCCCAAAATATCGCCTTGCGTCAGTTCAACGGGGCAGGGCAAGGCAGCGAGATTGCCGCCGGCGAGGGCAAGCGCCGTCTCTGAAAGATCGATGCCCTTGTACCTCGTGATCGCAAAAAGCTGGAGCGTGGGCATGAGGGCGGAGGTATCGCCGCAACCGAGATCGAGGATCGAAATTGGCCGCCCTTGAAAATGATCATGCAAAGCCGACTGCAACGCTTTGCCGAGCTCGCGGTGAAACATGTGGTTATTTGCGAGGACTTTTTGATAAGTTCCCCAGGTGTCAAAAAAATTTTCTGGCGAGTTTTGCATGATTTTATCTACTAACCATGGCACTAGGTGAAACCGCGCAAAAATTTCGGAGTTTCGAATTCTTGGCGTTCACGAATGAACGATGTAAAGATCGCTCGTCCTAGAATTTAGACCGGCTTTTTGCATACGCGAAATGGCGCGGCGGGAAATAGTGGAAAAGGCGGATGAGCGACCCTTATCTTAGCGAACCCTACGACGTCAAAACCGCGGACCCTTCTCCTCCTCATTCGCGTAAGGCACGGCTTTTGCTGCGCGAGTTGCCTTATCTCTTCGTTCTTTTGCTGACGCTCGTCGGCGTCGCCTTCACGAGCATGACCAGCCGGCCACTCATATATTATTGGGAGTTCGTAACGCTGGCGATGGCGGTCGTCTGCATCGGCACGGGCTGGTTCTACGCGCACGGCAGGCAAGCCCGCGTCCGGATGATTTGGACCCAAATTGTCCATTGGCTCGCCTTCCTTGCTGCAATGAATATCGTTGTCTATACGGATGTGCAAAGGATGCTTACGGCGCCGGGAACTGGTCTTGCCCTGTTGATGTTGCTGGCTCTCGGCACCTTCGTCGCCGGCGTTCACATCGCCTGGCAAATCTGCGTGCTCGGCGTCATCATGGCGCTCATGGTGCCGGCGATTGCTTGGCTGACTTCTTATGCTCTTTTCCTGACACTCGTTGGTGCCGCCATCATCGGCATCGCCATCACTTTTTTTTGGCGCAAGCACCCTCCTGGCCGGGAAACACAGACTGTTTCTTGAAAGCGGGGTCGGGTTCAACCGCCAAGCGCGGTTGGTTCGGAAGCGCCGCGTCTAGTGAACAAGATGATCAGGGGAATCCTGCTCGACCTCGATGGTGTCGTCTATACAGGCACGCTGGCCTTGCCTGGCTCCCTTAAAGCAATCCAGCGCATCCGGCAGCTCGGTATGCCGCTAAAGTTCATCACCAACACAACCCGCCGGCCGAGGCGCAAGATCGTCGCTGATCTTGCGACGTTCGGCCTTGATATAGACGTTTCCGATCTCTTTACTCCAGCGGCTCTCGCGTGCGAGTATCTATTGCGCCGGCACCTTGTTCCCATTCTCGTGGTGCACCCTGATTTGCAGCAGGAGTTTGCGCGACTGCCGCGAACGGGCAGGGAGGCCGTCGTGATCGGTGATGCCGGGCCCTTTTTCAGCTACGACCTCCTCAACGGGGCGTTCCGGCACCTTATTCGAGGGGCAGAATTCCTGGCGCTCGCGAAAAACCGCAATTTTCTGGATGGCGATGGGCAGCTCAGCCTTGATGCCGGCCCCTTTGTCGCGGCGCTTGAATATGCCTCGGGAAAAACAGCGGCCGTGATTGGCAAGCCCGCGCCCGCGTTCTTCAAGCTTGCCGTGGAGGGCTTGGGGTGCAGCCCCGCCGAGGCGGTGATGATTGGCGACGACGTCGAGGCGGACGTCGGCGGGGCCATTGCCGCTGGTCTCAAGGCTGTTCTCGTTCGGACAGGAAAATACCGGCCGGGCCATGAGGCGATGCTTGCCGCGCGGGCTCATATCGCCGAGAACCTCGAAGCTGCTATTGAGTTGTTATTTGGGTAGTCGGCCAGCCGCCCGCGCGCTTTCCACTCGTGAGGATTCGGAAAATGGCTTACGAGCTTTATTATTGGCCTGGCATTCAGGGCCGCGGCGAATTCGTCAGGCTTGCCCTTGAAGAAGCCAGCGCCGATTATATCGATGTCGCCCGCGGCGCAGCGAGCGAGGAGGCCGGCGAGAGTCTCTTAATGGCCGCTTGGTGCCAAGGGGCGCGCCCATCGTTCGCGCCGCCATTCCTCAAAGACGGCGAGCTTGTCATCGGCCAAACGTCCGCGATCTTGCTTTATCTCGGCGAGCGCCATGCGCTGGCGCCAAAAGATCCGGCAGGGCGGCTTTGGACTCATCAAATCCAGCTCACCATCGCCGACCTCGTCACGGAGGCCCATGATGTGCATCATCCTTTGGGTGGCGGCTTATACTATGAGGACCAGAAACCAGAAGCGCGCCGGCGAGCGAACGGGTTTCGTTCCGAACGGATTGGCAAGTTCTTGAACTGGTTCGAAACCATTCTTTTGCGTAATCCAGCCGGCGTCGATTTTCTCGTTGGTAACGGTTTGACCTACGCCGATTTATCGCTTTTTCAGGCGGTCGAAGGCCTGCTCTACGCCTTTCCGCGCGCGGCCGAATCCGTTCTGGCAAAAAACCCGCATGTGGCGGCGCTGCGCCAAGCCATCGCGCGCCGCCCACGTATTCAAAACTATCTCAATAGCGAGCGACGCATTCCCTTCAACGAACAGGGAATTTTCCGCCATTATCCTGAGCTTGATGCATGAGAACAAAGAAAACTGGCTAAAATGCCGGCTCCTGCATAAATAATTCTTTAAGCGGCGATGCCGATTCAATGCGCTATTTGGGTTTTTGGCCTGATGCGCTACTCTTTTGTTGGATGCCTATACTTCAGACAAGCAAGAGGGGCGGTATCTCCACGGCGGCTGCCCCGGTCTTCCATCCGGCCGTAGCCGCCTGGTTTGTGCAGAACTTTGCCGCGCCCACAGCAGCACAAGCGCAGGCTTGGCCAGCGATCAAGGCCGGCGAGCACGTGCTCGTTGCGGCGCCGACCGGCTCCGGCAAGACTTTGGCGGCTTTCCTCGCCGCCATCGATACGCTTATCCGGCAGGGTCTTGAGGACGAACTCAAAGATGAGACACAAATTGTTTACGTCTCGCCGCTGAAAGCGCTTTCGAACGATATCGAGAAAAATTTAAAGGCACCGCTCGCCGGTATTTGCGCCTCTTTGCAAGAGCGCGGTCTTCCCGGCGTCGAGATCCGCACGCTCGTGCGCACCGGCGATACGCCACAAGGGAGCCGCGAGCAGATGCGCCGCCGCCCGCCGCATATCCTCGTCACAACGCCGGAATCGCTCTACATCCTTCTCACCTCCGAGTCCGGCCGGGCGATGCTATCCACGACGCGGACTATCATCATCGACGAGATCCACGCGCTTGCCGCCAATAAACGCGGTGCTCATCTCTCTCTGTCGCTCGAGCGCCTAGCCGCGCTTTGTGGCGACCGCTTGCTGCGCGTCGGCCTCTCGGCGACGCAGAAGCCGATCGAGGAAGTCGCCCGTTTTTTAACAGGTACCGGCAATAACGCTGCAGGCCCTCAATGCAAAATCATCGATACCGGCCATTGCCGGGAGCGCGACCTCGCCATCGAACTCCCGCCTTCTCCGCTGGAAGCCGTCATGTCCGGCGAGGTGCGCGACCTCTTGCATGACCAGCTTGCCCGTCTCATCGAGGAACACCGCACGACACTCATTTTTGTCAACACGCGCCGCCTCGCCGAACGCACGGCCCGTGCCTTATCCGAGCGTTTGGGGACGGACCGGATCACCGCGCATCATGGCAGCATGGCGAAGGAGCACCGCCATAGCGCCGAGGCGCGCCTCAAGCGCGGCGAGCTCAAGGCGTTGGTGGCGACCGCCTCCCTCGAACTCGGGATCGACATCGGCGATATCGATCTCGTTTGCCAGATTGGTTCGCCGCGCTCGATCGCCGCTTTCCTACAGCGTGTCGGACGCTCCGGCCACGCCATTGGCGGCATCCCCAAGGGCCGTTTGTTTCCTTTGACGCGCGATGATCTTTTAGAATGCGCGGCGCTGCTCGATAGTGTTAAGCGCGGCGAGCTCGACCAGCTCGAGGTCCAAAAGCAGCCGCTTGATGTGCTCGCGCAACAGATCGTCGCCGAAGTCTCGGCGCAGCAATGGGACGAAGAAGAACTCTTTAACCTTATTCGCCGCGCATGGCCTTACCGCGATCTCTCAAAGCTCGATTTTGTCGCGCTTGTTCAAATGCTCGCGGAAGGTTTTAGCACCAAACGCGGGCGGCGCGGCGCGCTCATTCACTATGACTCGGTGAATCACCGGCTGCGCGGGCGGCGCGGCGCGCGCCTGACCGCTATCACCTCAGGGGGTGCCATTCCCGATAACGCCGACTACCGGGTGCTGCTCGAGCCCGGTAATCTCTTCATAGGCACGCTCAATGAGGATTTTGCCGTCGAAAGCCTGGCCGGAGACGTTTTTCAGCTCGGCAACCATTCGTACCGTATTTTGCGGGTCGAGCGTGGCACCGTGCGCGTGGCTGATGCCGAAGGCATGCCGCCGAGCATCCCCTTTTGGATTGGCGAAGCACCTGGCCGCACGGATGAGCTTTCGTTCTCCGTATCGAGGCTCTGCGGGAACATTGCCGCGCTCCTGAAGCGAGAAGGCGGCAGGCAAGGCGTCGAGCATTGGCTTCGGGACGAGATTGGCCTAAGCGACGCGCCCGCGGCGGAACTTGCCGAATATCTCGTTTCAGGCCACGCCGCCCTCGGCGGCCTGCCGACGCAAAACACGCTGGTGTTCGAGCGCTTCTTTGATGAATCTGGCGGCATGCAATTTGTCATTCATTCGCCATTCGGCAGCCGCATCAACCGGGCGTGGGGGCTCGCGCTGCGCAAAAGATTCTGCCGTAAATTCAATTTTGAACTACAGGCCGCCGCGACCGACGACAATATCCTACTCTCACTGACGGCGAGCCACAGTTTCGAACTCGGCGACGTCAAGCGCTACCTCAATGTGGCAACGGTGCGCGATGTTCTGATCCAGGCGCTGCTTACGGCGCCGATGTTCATGACGCGCTGGCGGTGGGTCGCGGGTGTTGCTCTTGCCCTGCCGCGCTTTCGCGGCGGGCGCAAGGTCCCCCCGCAAATCGCGCGCATGGAGGCGGAAGATCTCATCGCCGCTGTCTTCCCTGATCAGCTGGCATGCGCCGAGAATCTCGTTGGCGAACGCGAAGTGCCAGATCATCCGCTGGTGCGGCAAACGATTGACGATTGCCTCACCGAAGCGATGGATATCAGGGGGCTCGAATATCTCCTCTCTCGAATAGAGAGGGGCGAGATCGAAATCATCATCCGCGATCTGACGGCGCCTTCACCGCTGGCGCTGGAGGTGCTCTCCAGCCGGCCGTATTCTTATCTTGATGATGCGCCGATCGAGGAACGGCGTGCTCAGGCCGTCATGGCGCGGCGCTGGCTCTCGCCGGAATCGGCCGCCGATCTCGGCAAGCTCGATGACGAGGCGATCGCGCGCGTGCGCGAAGAGGCATGGCCCGACGCGGCCAACGCCGATGAGCTGCACGATGCTCTAGTGTGGCTCGGCTTTTTCACGGAACGGGAGGCCGCGATCCATGAGGGCTGGGCGGGCTGGCTCGCGGATCTGGGGCGTGAGCGGCGGGCCGCCCGCATTTTAGGCCCGAACGCGCGGCTCTGGATCGCGGCGGAGCGCTTGCCTCAATTCCGCGCTCTCTGGCCCACCGCAAGGGTCGAACCTGATCTCGCCCCAGCGAATGATCCCGCCGAGGAGTGCGAGAGCGCCGAGAAGGCACTTGTCGAAATTCTGCGCGGTCAGCTCGAAGGCTTGGGGCCCGTCACGGCGGATAATCTCGCCGCGTCACTTGGGATTGCAAGCAGTGAAATCCACGCGGCGCTAATCGCGCTCGAAGCGGAGGGCTTTGCCCTTCGCGGCCAATTCACGCCCGCTTCGGACACTGAAGAATGGTGCGACCGGCGGCTGCTGGCGCGCATCCATCACTACACGGTCAAACGGCTGCGGGCCGAGATAGAGCCCGTCTCTGCGCATGACTTCCTCCGTTTCCTGCTCGCCTGGCAGAAGGTGACGCCGGAGGCCCGCATGGAGGGACCCGAGGCCTTGCTGGCGATCCTCGAGCAACTCGAGGGGTTTGAGGCGCCGGCCGGGGCTTGGGAGAGCGAAATCCTGCCAGCTCGACTAGAAAACTACGATCCAGCCTGGCTTGATGACCACTGTCTGGCCGGGCGCATTGCCTGGGCACGCTTGCGTCCCATCAGCGAGCGCTGGAATGGCGCGAGCCGGACAATCACCCCCGCGCCCCTGCGCACCACCCCCATCACATTCTTGAGCCGTCGCAACGCGCCGCTTTGGGCTTCTATTTCGCCAAAAGCCCCGGATGGCACGCTAAGCGGCAACGGGCAGGCCGCACTCGATTTCATTCGTGCCCACGGTGCTTCCTTTTTCGACGAGATTGCCGAGGGGGCCGGTCTCCTCTCCTCGCAGGCGGAGGAGGCGCTCGCCGAGCTGGCGGCCATGGGCCTTGTCAGCTCCGACAGTTTTGGCGGATTGCGCGCATTGCTTGTACCCTCCGAGCTGCGCCGGCCAACCGCGCGCCGGGCGCGGAGGCGCGGTATTTTGCCTGGCATGCAAAACTCTGGGCGCTGGGCGCTGGCGCGCCGGCCACGGCCTGATGCCGCTCGCGGCGAGGCGAGGGCAGATGCCATCGAGCACGTGGCTTTGAGCCTCTTGCGTCGCTACGGCGTCGTCTTCCGGAGGCTCCTCGAACGGGAGGCCGCTTGGCTGCCGCAGTGGCGGGACCTCTTGCGCGTTTACCGCAAGCTTGAGGCGCGTGGCGAAATCCGTGGCGGGCGCTTCGTCGCCGGCTTCGCGGGAGAGCAATATGCTTTGCCTGAGGCGGTTGGCCTCATGCGCGAGATAAAACGCAAGCCGCTCAATGGTGAAACCGTCTCGTTGAGCGGCGCCGATCCGCTAAATCTCATCGGCATTATAACCCCCGATGGCAAGCTGCCTGCGCTTACCACAAGCAGAGTCCTCTACGTCGATGGATCGCCGGTTGCTTTGCTGACGGGCGGTGAGGTGCGATTCCTCGAGCGATTTGATAGCGCTCGGGAATGGGCGCTGCAAAAGGCATTGCGGCAAAGCCCGCCGCAAAACCACGGCACTTCGCGCAGGGCTGTCGCGGCAGGAGCGGCGTAGTCGTTCAAAGCTGCGCGATCGCCTCGCTCTTTTCCCATAGCAATGAGGCAGCCGTATCGTCTTGGCCAGCGGGCGAGGCGCCGAAATTTTAGACGTTAAAGAGCGGCGGCAGGTCTCTAAATCATCTAATGAAAACGCACTACAAGGTATTCAGGAAAGCAACTAAATCTTGCTTCTGTTGAGAAGTTAGGCCGATATTGAATCGGTCGTTATAGAAGTTGACCACATCCGTTAGGTTTGCAGCGGAACCATTGTGGAAGTAGGGAGCCCGTCCCGCCAAACCACGCAATATAGGTCCTTTGACCTTCCCTATATCGGCGCAGTTTCCCGAGATCAGCGCACGGCCAATGTCCGTCACAACAAAGGTCTGCCCAGCCAACGGACCAGAATTGCACTGTAACGTAAAGACAGGGAGAGCGGAAATATCGAGGTCGGGAGGACTGTTTTGTCCTGCATTGGCGATGCCAATGTTCAATGGTGCTTTGACTGAGTGATTGCCAACATTCGGCGTGTCGTGGCAAGTACCACAAAACCCGTGAATGACCGGCTCAAGGAGAACGTCGTTGAGACCGTTTACACCTGTGATGTTGATTGAAGTATTGTTAAACACTTGTTCACCTCGGGCGACCGACGCTTGACCAGCGTTCAGTTGGCCGCCTCCAAGAAGGTTCTCCCACGCCGGATAAGTATTGAAGACGAGCGACGTAAAAGGAATCCCTTTAGGATTGAGCCCGAGCGGGTCGTTTATCCCAATATAGAATGTTGATAGTTGCTGCGGCAGCGGCACAGGACCGCCCGTTGCGCCGTAGCCATTGAGCCAGCCTGCATTGTTGTCAAATATTTGCGCAGTGAACACACCCGACTCGAAGTTGACAATCTGGCTGAGCTGCGTGGCGCTAGGAGCACTATTGGCTTGCGCATGAATGAGCGTGGCGTCGGTAGCTTGGCTCGATAGACTCGGCTCGCGCCCATCCCACATGATTGTGCTCAAAAAACCGAGATTCGTGGAGGGGAGAGGCCGCCGGTAAACCGATACGATGCCAGAAGTGGGACTCGTTAGCCCCGTCACGGGATTGGTGTTACATCCATAAGGATCTTTGACGCTGCTAACGCTAAACTCGGCGTTGGCGGGGACGGGCAGGCCGATACGGATCAATCCCTTGTTCAGTAAGAGACTGTATGCGGTTAGCTTTGCCGAAATGGTTGATACATCTGCGGTTGGGCATGTAGCACCGTCGACAAGCCGGAAAATCGGATCGGCGCCGAAGCTTGCGAAAAAACGAGACTGTACGCTTGCCGCGCTCACTGTCCAGCCGGTCTGTGGCTGGTGGCAGGTGAAGCACGTGCGCCCATTCGTTCCGAGATTTTGGAAAAAGGCATTTTGTGACGTTTGGGTGGGGCCGTCCGGCTGGAAATTTCCGATGAGACCGGACGGATCGAAATCTAGCTCGAACTGCGGAATAACCGGTGGCGTGGGTTGTTGACCGATGTTCACATCGAAAAAAGCCCGCATTTTCAGGGCATAGTTTATCGCATCGGCCTGCCAGGCATAATCAGCGGGGTCGTTATCAGCGCTTTGCGCTGCAGCATTAACTGGCAGGACGGGTGCGCCGCAACATAGTGCCGCTATTGATATTATGTAGCTGGATAAGGCCAGTTTCTTCTTTTGCGAGAAATACGTGCGCATACCGATCCCCCCAATGCGATGAGGCTATCAAAATCTCTAATAATGTCAACAATCGTATGTACGCTATTATGGCGTCGGATGTTATCGTCCGTGTAGTTGGATATCAGCATCCGTAGAACTCGACATCCTGCAAATGTATGAAGCGACAAAAAATGACGCTCGCCAGACTTGCCGCCGTGCGATAATGGGCCTCGCTCTAGATGGGGGGAGTTGATTTATTCGCCGCTCGCTCGATCAGCAGAGTCGGTCGTAGCAAGCCGTCTCGGTAACTTGGCGGTTGGCGAAGCCTATCAGGCCGACTGCGCGATCGCCTCGCTCTTTTCCCATAGCAATGCGGCAGCTCTATCATCTTTCGCCGCCAGCGATGTCGCCGCCACGTGGCACTTGTAGAAATACTCGCCTGTTATCCCCTCAACCGCCGGTGAGGAGGCAAGATAAACGATGGTCTCTGCGCCCTCGTCACGCGAAATGGCGAACAGCTTGGCAAATCCGACGATGCGCGAGATGAGGCCGCCGCTTTCATCGCCAAAGCGCGTGGCGACGAAGCCGGGGTGCAAGCAGTTGGCGGTGACCCCGGTGCCGCGCAGCCGGCGGGCGAGCTCGCGGGTGAATAAGATATTGCAGAGTTTCGACCGGCCATAGGCCTTCGTGGCCCCATAGATTTTTTCGAGCTGCATATCGCTGAAATCAAGCCGCGCCCCGAAGTGAGCGCCCGAGGATGTGCTGACAATGCGGGAGGGCGCTGATGCCATTAGCTTTTCGCGCAGCCCCTCCGTGACAACGAAATAAGCCATGTGGTTGAGGGCGAACGTCCTCTCCAGCCCGTCTTCGGTGACCTGGCGATTGGCGAACATGGCACCCGCATTATTGATAAGGACATCGACGCGCGGTTCTTCGCGGGCGATTTCCGCCGCCACGCGTTTCATCTCCGCAATTCTCGAGAGATCCGCGTAGTAGGCTTTGTGCGGGAGGAGCTGTGTGGTCCGGTGAAGCCGTGCGAGACTTGCTTCGCCGCGCGCTTTGTCGCGTGCGACGAGCACGATCCTTGCGCCCATCCGGGCAAGCTTTTGCGCGGCGGTCTCGCCGATTCCTGAGCTGCCGCCCGTGATCACCACCGTTTTACCTTGCACTGGACTTTCCTTCCCGCTTCCTGCCATACATGTGAAATTGGAATTGGGGCGAATGCGGGACGGCGAGGCGCGTCCCGATTCTGAGCCTAAGACTTTGAGAGCTCGAGTATCCCGTCCGGTGCCGGTTCCGCTTTAGGGCTTCCACTCCCGGAAAAACCCGCCGAGGAAGTGATGGTTTCGCGGATTATCAAAGTTGCTCCCTTTGATCTGGTCGTCTTCGGCGGTACCGGCGATCTCGCGCATCGCAAACTCTTCCCAGCGCTCTTCCATCGGTCTCTTGATGGTCAATTCTCCCAGCCAACGAAGATCATCGGGCTTTCCCGGCAAAATCTCGATACCGAAGCCTATCGGGCGACGATTGGAAAAGTTTTGCGGAAATTCGCGGGTGCTTCGGAAGGGGATGTTCTCTCCCACTTTCTCAACATGGTTCACTACGGGGTTCTTGATATCGACGGCGAAACAGGCTGGGATACCCTAGAGCACGAGCTCGGCAACGACCCCAATCGCGTGCGCGCTTTCTATCTTGCCACCGGTCCAGACCATTTCGGCCGCGTCGCCAAGAAGCTTGCGGCCCATTCTCTTGCGACGCCAGCCTCTCGCATCATCGTTGAAAAACCCCTCGGCCGGGATGGCGCTTCGGCGGCCTTAATCAATGATGCAATCGGCGCTGTTTTTCCCGAGGAGCGGATTTTCCGTATCGATCATTACCTCGGCAAGGAGACGGTGCAAAATCTCATGGCGCTGCGTTTCGCCAACGCTCTGTTCGAGCCGCTTTGGAATTCCGCCCATATCGACCATGTCGAGATCACGGTTGCGGAGTCGATTGGCGTTGAAAACCGCGCTGCTTATTACGAGAATGCGGGCGCGCTGCGAGACATGGTGCAAAACCACTTGCTGCAGCTTTTATGCCTTATCGCCATGGAGCCGCCGGCTTCACTCGATGCAGATTCGGTGCGCGATGAAAAGCTCAAGGTTTTGAAATCGCTGCTGCCAATCGACACGCGCAATGCGGCAGCGCTAACAGTGCGCGGGCAATATCACGCCCTCGCGAGCGAGGGTGGCGCCGTTCAGGGCTACGCTCAGGACGTTGGCAATCGCGAGACCCAGACCGAGACTTTTGCCGCGCTGAAGGTTCAAATCGGCAATTGGCGATGGGCGGGTTCGCCCTTCTATCTGCGTACCGGAAAGCGCTTGGCTCAGCGGGTTTCGCAAGTCATCGTTGCGTTCCGCGAAATCCCGCATTCGATCTTCCCGGGGGATTCCGGAAAGATCTCGCAGACAAGGCTCGCCATACGCTTGCAGCCGGATGAGGGTATCAAACTCTGGCTCATGCTCAAGGAGCCTGGATCAGGCGGGATGCGGCTGCAGCATGTGCCACTTGACATGACATTCGCCAAAACCTTCAACGTTCACGCCCCGGAAGCCTACGAGCGCCTTCTGATGGATATCATCCGCGGCAACGCGACGTTGTTCATGCGCCGGGATGAGGTCGAGGCGGCTTGGCATTGGATCGATCCTATCCGCGATGCTTGGAACCTGATGAATGAGCCGCCGCGCCCCTATATTGCGGGGACCTGGGGGCCCGCCGCCGCTGTCGCCCTTGTCGAGCGGGACGGGCGAAGCTGGAACGAAGAAACGATGTACGATTGACGCTCCGCTTGATGCCTTGAGAGGCCAAGAATGATTCACAGAACGATCGCCGATGTCACCGCGCGCATTCGCGCGCGAAGCGAGCCTTCCCGCGAGGCCTATCTCGCTCGCGTCGCCGCCATGAGGGCGCAAGGACCGCGCCGCGGTAATCTTGGGTGTGCCAATCTTGCCCATGGATTTGCCGCTTGCGCGCCCGCAGAGAAGCAGCAGTTGCGGGCCAATGCCGCCGCCAATTTGGCGATCGTCACGGCATATAATGACATGCTGTCGGCGCACCAGCCCTACCATCGCTTTCCAGCGATTATTAAACTCGCGGCTCGCGAAGTCGGGGGTATCGCGCAAGTTGCGGGCGGCGTGCCCGCCATGTGCGATGGCATCACGCAAGGGCGGCCCGGCATGGAGCTCTCCCTGTTCTCGCGCGACGTCATCGCCATGTCGGCGGCCATCGCTCTCTCGCATGATATGTTCGACGCCGCCGTCTTCCTCGGGGTTTGCGACAAAATCGTCCCCGGCCTGGTCATCGCGGCGCAAGCTTTTGGGCATTTGCCCGCCGTCTTCATCCCGGCGGGGCCGATGCGCTCAGGCATGCCCAACCCGGAAAAAGCAAAAATGCGCCAGCTGCATGCCGAGGGCAAGGCGGCGCGAAGCGACCTCCTCGATGCGGAGGCCGCTTCCTACCACGCGCCGGGGACTTGCACCTTTTATGGAACTGCCAACTCGAACCAGATGCTGATGGAGGTCATGGGCCTGCATCTTCCCGGCAGCGCCTTCGTGCCGCCCAACACGCCCTTGCGCGACGCCCTGACAGCCGCCGCCGCGCAGCACGCGCTTGCCATCACCGCGCTTGGGAATGAATACACACCTGTTGCCTCGATCCTTGATGAGCGGGCCTTCGTCAACGCCATTGTCGCCTTGCATGCGACCGGCGGCTCAACGAACCACGTCATCCATCTCGTCGCCATGGCGCGGGCTGGGGGGATCGTTCTGGTCCTCGATGATTTTGCTGACTTGTCCAAAGCCGTACCGCTGATGGCGCGGATTTATCCCAATGGCATTGCGGATGTGAATCACTTTGCCGCGGCAGGCGGCACGGGTTTTCTCATCGGCTCGTTGCTGGATGCCGGTCTTTTGCACGCGGACGCAAATACAATTCTGGGCCAGGGCCTTCAGGCTTACGCCCAAGAGCCGTATCTCGATGAGGGCAAGCTTGGCTTTCGCTCTTCGCCGCTCGCGAGCCGCGATGAAGCGGTTCTGCGCCCTGCGGGCGACGCGTTTTCGCGCGATGGCGGCTTGCAGGTTCTCGACGGCAATCTTGGGCGCGCTGTTATCAAGGTCAGCGCCGTCGCGCCGGAACATCGCAAGACGCGTGCTCCCGCTCGCATTTTCCACGCCCAGGAGGCTCTCGAAGCCGCCTATCGGGCTGGGGAGCTCAACCGGGACGTTATTGCCGTGGTGCGGTTTCAAGGTCCGAAAGCCAATGGGATGCCGGAGCTGCACCAATTGACCCCTGTGCTTAGCTCCGTGATGGCGCGCGGCCATAGGGTGGCTCTCGTGACCGATGGCCGGATGTCGGGAGCCTCCGGCAAGGTCCCGGCGGCCATTCATGTGACGCCGGAGGCGGTCGATGGCGGGCCCATCGCCCGGCTTCAGGATGGCGACATTCTTACACTCGATGCCGAGGCCGGTACTTTGATGGCCGATGTTTCGCCCGAGGCCCTGCACGGCCGAGCGCCCGCCGAGTATAACCTCGGGCCATATTCCTTTGGCTATGGGCGCGAACTCTTCCAAATGTTTCGTGCCGATGTAAGCGGGCCTGAACTGGGGGCGAGCATTTTTGGTTAAGCGGTGATTACTATCATCCGGAACAGGCGCTGATGCTTTATCGTCATTCTGAGGCGACGCTCGCCTTGCTGCGTCGCAAGCCGGTGATCCCCGTGCTCACCGTGCATGACGTCGAGGATGCGCGGGCCCAGGCGCGCGCGCTCATTGCGGGAGGGTTGACCGTCTTCGAAATTACGCTGCGCACGCCGGCCGCTTTGGCTGCGCTCAAAGCGCTCGCCAAGGAATTTCTCCAGGCGTGTATCGGCGCCGGTACAGTCATAACAGCGGATCAGGCGGTCGCAGCGGCGGCCGCTGGCGCCGCCTTCCTGGTGAGCCCCGGCATGAGCCCGGCGCTTATCGAGGCGGCGATCGATTCGCCTGTTCCTTTCCTTCCTGGCATTGCGACAGCGTCTGAAGCCATGGCACTGCAAGAGCGTGGATTTCGCGCCATGAAGTTTTTCCCGGCCGAGCCCGCCGGCGGGGTGAAGTATCTCGCGTCATTGGCTGGCCCCCTCCCGGAATTGATTTTCTGGCCGACGGGCGGTATCGACCAAACAAAAGCCAAGGACTATCTGGCCCTCTCAAATGTCGCCTGTGTCGGCGGCTCGTGGATGGTTGCACCGTCGCTGATTATCGCGCACGATTTCGGCGCGGTGGAAGAGCTTGCCCGTGGCGCATGCGCTCTCGGCGGTGGGAGCGATAGGAGCAGCAAGTGAGTCCAAGCGAAGAAGCGGGCGCGCGCCAGGCGATGATCGATGCGTGCCTCTCAATGAACCGGCTGGGCATCAACCAAGGGACCTCTGGCAACATCTCCGTACGTTGGAAAGAGGGGTTATTGATAACGCCCTCTGGCATCCCCTATGAGGAGATGGCGCCGGAGGATATCGTCTTCATGGATATGGGGGGTGCCTACCAGCATGAGCTTATCGCCTCTACGGAATGGCGTTTCCACCGCGATATTTTGTCCACGCGAGGAGAAATCCACGCCGTCGTGCATGCCCATTCCATCTATGCCACCGCGTTCGCCATATGCGGCAGTGAAATACCCGCGGTGCATTACATGATTGCGGCGGCGGGCGGTCCCGTCATACGATGCGCGCCTTACGAGACTTATGGTACCGAAGCCTTATCCAAAGCCGTGCTCAAGGCGCTTGAAGGTCGCACCTGCGCGCTCCTTGCCAATCATGGCATGGTTGCCATCGGCGCCAGCCTGCGCGAGGCCATGTGGCTCGCGGTCGAGGTTGAAACTCTTTGCAAGCAATATGCGCTTGCTCTTCAAATCGGAACGCCGCGCGTGCTCGAAGATCAAGAAATCGAAAAAACCGTTGAAAAATTCAAAGAGTATGGCTTGCGGCGGGCACCACGCGCGGCCTAAGTTCAATTAGATTTTCTAGGCGCCGAGTACGGCGCGGGCTCCAGCAATTGAGTTGCGATTCTCTTGGATTATTCGATACCAACCCATCCGCAGCCTTCACCAGCCAGAGCCGCGGCATCGCCGTCCTACCTGCCGTTGGTGAGCGTGATTATCATCAACTACAATTATGGCCGGTTCCTCAAGCAAGCCGCCGACTCCGTTTTTGAACAGACTTATCCCTGCATCGAATGCATCATCGTGGATAACGCGTCGACCGATGAGAGCGCCGATGTGCTTCTCTCCCTCGCAAAACAATATCCAGCATTAGCCATTCTGCGCCGCAGCAGCAATGCTGGGCAAAGCATCGCAACGATAGAGGGTTTTGAGGCGAGCTCGGGTGAGTATGTTGTCTTTATCGACGCGGATGATGTTCTTCTCCCGTCTTTTGTAGAGACGCATATCTTTGTGCATTTATCCCTTAGGATACCTGTCGGCTTCACATCCGCCGATATGATCCAATCGGTTGATTCGCGCATGGTGCTTGGCACGATCTACGGTCTGAGCGAATATGTGCTCTCTCGGCGCGGGGTGAAACCTGGCCTTCTACGCCGATTCGACGATAGCGCTCCCGGTGTCTGGCCATTGCGCAGTCCCGATGCGGCGCTTGAGAGCCAAGTCCATTTCGTTCAGCCTTGCGATATTGCCAGCTGGCGCTGGGCGCCGACGTCCGGGAATTGCTTCCGACGCGATGCGCTTCAGCTTTTTTTGAACAATCAAGATCTTGGCGAGTTGCGCAGCTGCACCGATTCGTTTTTGATTCGGGGAATTAGCGTTCTGATGGGAAGCGTGGTCATTGACCGCGCACTCGCCATCTACCGGCTGCATGGAAGTAATGTTTTTTCAAAACATCCGCATCTTTATTGTCTGCTAAGCTATGAGCGCGGGGGGCCGTCGGACTACGATTTGCTGGGCCGGAAAATGGTCATCGACCATTTGATCGCGAAGGCGCCGCTATTCTTGCGCAAACTGCATTCGGCTCACCACTACATGCAAGCCTTGATGGCGCTCGACACGGCTTGGCCGCGGATTCCCTCTACGGTTCCTGGATGCCGGTCCTACCTCGCGGGCAAGCTCGTTTCAGAGGCCGCCATGCTTGTGCGCGAGCTCGGCCGGTTCAATTTTGTTTTCCTTTTAATGCGCCTCAAGGTTTCCCCTCGGAAAACCCTGCTCGTTAGCCTTAAGCGGAAGGCGCCCCGCGACGATGAGCGCCCGGCCTCGGCCCGGGCCATCGACATCATATGTCTCGATAATGGGCTGATTGGAAAAGGCGAGCATAGCTATAATCTTGCTTCGAAGCTTGGCGGTGCGCTGGCGCGGCGCCAGCTGAGCTGCCGCATCTTTGGAGCTCAAGCCATGGAGCGCGGGATCGCCGATGAGCTTGGCGCCATTCCTCATTTTCGACGCTCGCTTTACGAAAGCGTCGATTCGCGCCTTAAGGGCCGCCGTTCAGAGAGGCAAACCTTCCAAACATTGAATCGCGCATTTGAAAAAGACCTTGCCTCTCTTCCCGCAGATGTCTGGAGGCGGGATAATCTTATTATTGTGCCGGCGATTTCCCAAAATCAGCTTTTGGGTCTCATCCGCTATCTCCTTCGCCAGCCGGTTGAGCGATCGCCGCGCGTTATATGCCAATTGATGTTTCCGCCCTCATGGACGTCCTGGGGGGAAATTGCCGCGCATGGGCATCAGCTCTACCAGCGTGCTTTTAGGCTGGCGGCGCCGCTCCTCAATCGCGTGCTGTTTTTCACCGTTGAAAATAAAGCCATGCAGCGCCTGTATGAGCAAGAATTTGGCATTAGAGCCCAAATCTTGCCGATCCCTTTCGAGGGTATTCCTCGCAAGGAAGAGCAGAGCGCGGCGGTGCGCTTCGGATTTTTCGGCCATTCAAGATGCGACAAGGGCTTCCACCTCTTGCCGGAAGCGATTGAGATTTGCCAGCACCAAATGGTCGGCGCCGAGTTCATCATTCAAATACAGCACAATTCTTGGGAGCAAGCGACGATCGATGCGGAGCGCGTCTTGCGCTCGCTAAAAAATGTACGCCTTATCGAAGGCGTTCTTACTCATGCGGAATATAACGCATGGACGGGCCAAGCCGACGTCGTGCTTCTACCTTATGACCCTATCACCTTTGGCGCGGCGCGTGGATCTGGTATCTTTACGGAATCCGTCTCGGCGGGGCGGCCCATTGTGGCCTCGAAGGGAACCTTCGCGGGAGCTAGTATCGAGAGCGGCGATGCGGAGGGCGAGGTTTTCGCCCCCTACACGAGTGAAGAATTTGCCGGCGCTATTTGCCGGCTGATTCCGCGGCTTCAAGATTGCAAAGCCCGCGCGGCGGCGCGTGCCGCGATCTTCTCGCGCAATCATAGCGCTGACGCTTACGCGGATGTGCTCTTAAAGCACGCCGTTCTAACGCCATAGCAAGCCGCTCCTGTTACAACCACAGCGGCAATTATCGGCGAGCATCAAGTGTCGTAACTGCCGTCGTCCGAACCAAAATCCGACCCGAAATCCGAAGCGTCCTGGAAATCGTCCTGGTCTTGGTCGGCGTCTTGTTGGGCATCGGCGTAACTTTGCGCATCGTCGGCGGCGTCTTGCTGCGCATCTTGGGCAGCGTCCCACTGGTTCGCGCCGGGATCGTTGCCATAGTAATTGTTGACGATGGTCTCGCCGCCGAGGCCGCCAAATCCAGGGCCGGCGAAACCCGTCCCTATGCCAAGCGGGTTGTTGTGTCCGGCAAACAGGCCGCGGATGGAATCGGCGAGGAGCACGCCGCCCGCCACGCCGGCCGCCGTGCCGAGCGCGCCCTTCAAAAATCCGCCGCCCCCCGCTGCGCCAGGCGACGGACTGCCCCATGGTTGTTGCGGTTGTTGCGGCGCGCCGCCAGCTGGCGGCTGCTGCCATGCGCCGCTCGGTTGGTTCCAGCCGCTGCCGGGCGGAGGCGAAGGCGGTGGCGCGGCCGGCCGCCGTGGCGGAGCCGAAGCGGCACCGCCGAACAGTGAGCCAAGCCCGCTCAAGAAGCCGCCGGCGCGCGGCGCACCGGCCCGGTTTTCCAAATCTCTGACCTTGCCCTCAAGCTCCTGAAGGCGGTCATTGGCGGCGCGCAACGCTTGATCTTGCACAAGCACGGTTTGCGCGAGATAGTAAGGCGCGTAGGGCTGCGCTTTAACTGCGTCTTGAATGAGACCTTCAGCCTCGGGATCACGTGACGTGCTCGCAGCGCCACGAATACGGTCAAACAAACCAGTCAGTAGCTGGCGTTCTTCAGATGCCAGTGCCATTTGCGTCTCCCATCACCGGGGTTTTACCCCGCCAGCAAATATAGACACATTTGTCAAGACCTCCAAGGGCCGCGCCCATTTCGCTTCGCCCCCACCCCTTGCCGGCTCGCGGTCCCACTCCTAAACAACTCCCGGCAAACAAGGTTTTGATGCTTATGAGTAACGGGAAAGCTGGCGCTCCAGCCATTCATGCCCGGCTGCCGCGCGGCTTTGCGGACCGCAAGCGGTCGGAGATTGCCGCAACGCAAAGAATGCTCGCGCAGATCCAAGAGGTCTACGAGCTCTATGGTTTTGAGCCGGTCGAGACACCGGTCATCGAGTTCACCGAGGCGCTTGGAAAATTTCTGCCCGACCAGGAGCGCCCGAATGAGGGCGTTTTTTCCTTCCGCGACGATGACGAGAGCTGGCTCTCGCTGCGTTATGACTTGACCGCACCGCTCGCCCGCTATGTCGCCGAACATTTCGACAAATTGCCGAAGCCCTATCGCAGTTATCGCGCCGGCCTGGTCTTCCGCAACGAAAAGCCGGGGCCGGGCCGTTTTCGCCAGTTCATGCAATTCGATGCCGATACGGTGGGTTCGGCGAGCCTCGCCGCCGACGCCGAGCTCTGCATGATGGCGGCGGATACGCTGGAAAGGCTCGGTATCGCGCGCGGCAAATATCTTATCAAGGTCAATAACCGCAAGGTTCTCGATGGCGTCTTGGAGGCGATCGGCCTTCATGGCGAAGAGCAGGCAGGCCGCCGGCTAACGGTTTTGCGGGCGATCGACAAATACGACCGGCTCGGCACCGAGGGCGTCAGGGCTCTGCTGGGGCCTGGACGGCGCGATGAGAGCGGCGATTTCACCAAGGGTGCCGCGCTCGAGCCCACGGCAATCGAGACGCTTCTAAAACTCTTCGAGATTGAATCCGGCGCGGCGCGGGCGCGCCAGAATTATGAAACCATCCGGCGCGCCGCGCAAATGAGCGATATCGACGTGCATGTCGATGAAGATATTCGCTTCGAGGGGGTGATGTCGGGCGTTGAGGCGATTGTGGACGGCTCGGCCGCGGGCCTTGCCGGTTTTCGGGATCTTCAGGAGCTTTGGAAGCTTGTCAGGAGCGCCGGCTATAATGATGGGCGCATCCGCATCGATCCCTCCGTGGTGCGCGGCCTTGAATATTACACCGGCTCCGTCTTCGAGGCCGATCTCACCTTCGAGATCGCCGATGAAGCGGGAAAGCCGGTCCGCTTCGGTTCGATTGGGGGGGGAGGGCGTTATGACGGCCTCGTTGGCCGGTTCCGTGGTGCGAGTGTCCCGGCGACGGGCTTTTCGATCGGCGTGTCGCGACTTTACGCGGCGCTCAAAGCGATCAATTCGCCGGTCGTTGCCGCAGGCGCGCCGCGCGGCCCTGTCGTCGTCCTCGTGCTCGATCAAGCCGAGCTATCCCGCTACCAAAATTTCGTACTCAAACTTCGGGCCGCCGGCATTGCCTCGGAACTTTATCTCGGAAGCTCTGGCCTGAACGCGCAGCTCAAATATGCCGACAGGCGCGGCGCGCTCTGCGCCGTCATTCAGGGCTCAAACGAGCGCGGGGATGCAAGTGGGCCGCGAGTCATGATCCGCGATCTTCTGCTCGGCGCGGAACTCGCGGGCGCGAGCAAGGACCGGGCCGACTATCTTGAACTGCGCGAGCAGGCGCAGTTTTCGGTGCCCGAGGAGGAGCTTGTCGAGGGGGTGCAGGGTGTGCTTTCGCGGTATGCCGGGTTTTAGGGAGAGGGGGCTCCCCGGTTCGGCGCAAGTACTTGCGTCGCCGCGTGTATCGCCCGGGTTAGGGTCGCGCAAATCAAGATTTTTCCACGGTGAGATCGCGGAGAAGTCTTTTCAGGCTCGCTTGATAACCATCGTGGTCTTTCCACTTCCGGAAATCGCCGATGTGTCGCTGGTCGCGGAGCTTGCGTGCCCACGGCTTGGATGTTTCCATGACCGCGTCATCGATACGGACTGGAAATAAGACAAGCCGCTTCCTGTCCCGTTCTTCGGCAGAAGCTTTGGTTACCTCATCTTCCACCCAATCGCTGGAGATCGAGTTTTCAGAAAGAATGAGCAGGAGCTTATCCCGCAATCTAATCGCCTCATCGATCGCGTCCCACGTCTTGGCGCCGATCGGTAAATCATGCGGCGCAAACCAGCACCGGACCCCATTGTTTTGCAGATCGGCATGAAGGCGATCTGCAAAATCCTGATCCTTGCTGGAATAGCTGATGAAGCAACTGTACATTTGGATGGGCTCGTTCAAAAGGGACGGCAGGTAGTCGATTAGTAAATCAGAAAGACCCACACCACGTAAGAATGCCAACGGCAAACGGCCAGACCGTTGCAGAGTACGAAAATCGATGATGCTTGGACCACTATGTAGGCAGGTCTCAAGTCCGAGAGCAGTCGAAAGATCAACATTGCCCAGGATAGTTTCGAACAACATTGCTTGTCCTAATCCCGCCTTGCTGAGGTTCGCGTAGCTGAGGTTCGCCCCGTTGAGGTTCGCATAGGTGAGGTTCGCCCCGCTGAGGTTCGTCTCGCTGAGGTCCGCCTCGAAGAGGTTCGCCTCGCCGAGGTTTGCCCCGCTAAGGTTCGCCTGGAGGAGTTTCGCGCCGGTGAGCCTCGCCTGGAGGAGATGCGCCCGGCTGAGGTCCGCTTGGAAGAGGCTCGCCCCGCTAAGGTCCGCCCTGTCAAGTTTCGCCCCGCCGAGCTTCGCCCAGGGGAGATGCGCTCGGCCGAGGGTCGCCCCGACGAGTTTTGCCCGGCTGAAATCCGCCCGGACGAGGTTCGCCCAGCCGAGGCTCGCCCCGCTGAGGTTTGCCCCGGTGAGGTCCACCCCGTTGAGGTTCGCCCCGCGGAGGTCTGCCGCATTGAGGTTTACGTCTGAGTTTGTCTCTTTCCGCCAAGCATTCCACTGAGAAACGCCTTGCCGCAGTAAGGCAACTTGGTCTTCGTCAGCCATCTAAATCCATTTGCTTGCTTTGCCGCGCGCCGGACAGCCGATTTGCGCCACAGCACATGTGCCATCATTCACAACATGTTTGAGGGCTTGTAAGATCAAAGGCCCCAACCTTACCAAAATGTTTCACGTGAAACCTTTTTGTAAGATTATTGCCCGCGACCTTACATCTCGATGCGAAACTCAGGCGGCGAGCGGCATCGCCCGTCGCGCCATAGCGCCTCTCGAAATCAGGGGTTAGTTCCCGGCCGGTGCTTTCGGCAAGGCCGCTTTGTGCCAATGACCCTTCGACAATTTCCGCGCTCAGGCCTTGACGACCGCGATTAGAGAACTAATTCCGAGGCGCTTGGATGACCTCGACAGGACGGCGGGTAAAGACAGAATCTATTCCCATCTATTCCCCGACCTCAAATGAGGGAGCCGAATGACCGCGCGCTCGCCCTCGCCATCGCGTCCCCCGATTGGAGCGCTGGCGATCATAGCCATTGTCGCCGCCGCCGGCGCCGGTGCCTTCGCCTATACGGCGGGATGGCTTTCCCCCACGCGGCTGACGCCGGCCAAGATCGTCGATTCGCTTGCCCCGCCCGGCGGTCCATCCCTTGGTCACCGCCGCAACCATGCCAAAGGCATCTGCTTCACGGGCGTCTTCGAATCGAATGGAAACGGCGCCGAGCTCTCGTCAGCCCACGTCTTCACGCGTGGCGAATACCCGGCTCTCGGCCGCTTCAACCTCGCTACGGCCGACGCCAATGCGCCCGACTCTACCGTGCGCGTTCGGGGCCTCGGCCTTCAGCTGTCGACGCCGGACGGCGAGGTGTGGCGCTCCGCCATGGTCGATCCTCCGGTCTTCGCGGTCTCGACACCCGAAGGGTTCTACGAACTGCAGCTGGCGGCGCGCAGCAGGGATCCGGACGCGATGAAGGTCTTCGTCGCCGGCCATCCGGAGTTCGTGCCTTTCGCTGAATGGACCAAGACGGCGCCGTGGACGGCGAGCTATGCAGAAGGGCGCTACAACAGCCTAAACAGCTTCATCTTTGTCAGCGGTTCCGGCGCCGAGCACGCGGTCCGCTGGTCGCTCCTGCCTCAGGCGCGGGTCATGCCGATCACCCAAATGGATCTCGCCAAACTCGGCCCCAATTATCTTGAGCAGGAGATCGCCGAGCGCGTCGCCAAGACCCCCCAGCGTTGGACGATGGAGGTGACGGTAGCCGATGCGGGCGATCCCACAGCAGACCCAAGCAAGGCCTGGCCGCCCGAACGGCGCGCCGTCGAGGTCGGCACGCTCGTGATGCAGCGGATCGAGGGTGAACGGGATGGTCCTTGCCGCGACATCAATTTCGACCCGACGATCCTTCCTAACGGCGTCCATGTGTCGGACGATCCATTCCCGGCGGCGCGATCCGCCGCTTATGCGAGGTCCTATGACCTGCGTACGTCGGAACTGAAATACTATCCATACCGTTCCGAGGCCGCGGGAGGCGGAAAACAATGACCACCGCCGGCAAACGTTTTACCGTTCTTCAGCGCTTCCTGCACTGGCTGATGGCCATCCTTATTCTGGCGATGCTGTTCATCGGCGTCGGCATGAATTCGACCGTCGCGCCGAAATATGTGCCGCTTCTCGCGACGCATAAGACGCTTGGCGCTATCATCCTCATCCTGGCGCTGATCCGCCTCGCCGTGCGGCAACGCTACGGTGCGCCGTCTCTGCCAGCCGATCTGCCCGGACCGATGAAGCTTGGGGCGCCTCTCTCACACTATGCGCTCTACGTGCTGATGATCGCCATGCCCCTTCTCGGCCTGACCATGCAATGGACAGGCGCCTATCCGATCGTTCTTTTCGGAGGCATCTGGCTGCCGGCGCTCCTTCCCCAGAGCGACGTCATGCACACGCTGCTGTGGGACGCGCATCACTATCTCGCCTTCGCGTTTTTCGCGGTCGTCCTTCTCCATGTCGCAGCAGCGTTGTACCACGCGCTCGTCCGGCGTGACGGCGTGTTCGAGAGCATGGCGCCCACGCCCTCGCACGACGCGCCGACCGCAGTCAAAGCGACCCACGCCGGGTGAAGTCCGAGCGCGAGCTTATCCTGGAAGCTCGGGCCTTAGCGCGCAGCTCAAATATGCCGATAAGCGCGGCGCGCTCTGCGCCGTCAGGCGGCTTGCGGCAGCCAGCCGAAACTTCGCGGCCCAGGCACCTGTCACGAAACCGTTATTCGTGACCGCTATGAATAATGGCACTTAATTAGAGACAGCCGAGTGTCGATTGTCGTGAGGTATGCCGCGAGCATTCGGGGCTATTCTACTCGCGAGATTCAATCCAAGGCAGCGCCGTGTACAACTTGGGTGGCATCGCGATCCGCCAGCACCACATGATCGCGTCCAGTGGGGCGAGGGGTATCTGGCGCGGCGCCGACAAATTGATTACACCGCCCAATCTAAAACAGATCAACATTGATCCCCGGCGGGCTTTGCCTCGGACAAGCAAAGACACAGCGTCCCAAATATCCATCCGCCAAAGCAGGAACCCGCGTAAATTCTGGGGAGCTAAGCGCGGGGCTCCTTTTCTGCACATGGCTGGACGCAAGGCTCATAATCTTCGCCAGGCCGCCAAAACTTTCTGTCGATAAAATTCTTGTAGAGGAGGATCGCAGAATGGACGAGATCGCAACGCCAGAAATGCGGCAATCGCACGCAAAATCCGTCCAGGAGCACATCGACGAATTGCCGATGTGGGCGGATGGAACCCGCCTCCGATCGGCGCCGATGACCGGCATGCAATGGCTGATCTGGTCGCTGGCCGCCGCAGGGAAATTTTTTGAGGGCTTCGTTGTCTTCATGACCGGCGTGGCGCTCCCCTTGCTATCGAGCGAGTTCAACATCGGCGCCGCCGAGAACGGAATCATTACCGCTGCGACCCTATTGGGCATCCTCATCGGCGCCGTCGGCCTCGGGGGGTTGTCGGACCGCTTCGGCCGCAAGGCCATGTTCGTCGTGGAGATGGTTATCTTTGTGGCTTTCCTCGCGGCTCTCGTCTTTGCCCCAAACTTTTATCTCGTCGTGATCTGCCTGTTTGGGATCGGGCTCGCGCTCGGCTGCGACTATCCGACAGCTCATATGATTATTTCCGAAAACATCCCCAGCACAAGCCGTGGCAGGCTCGTGCTAGGCGCTTTCGCCTTCCAGGCCGTCGGCGCCCTCGGTGGCACCGCAATCGGCTACTTCGTCCTGTCAACCTTGCCTGAACTCAGCGCCTGGCGCTGGATGTACGCCTCGGCGATTATTCCGGCCTTGCTCGTCACAATCGGCCGTTTCTATATTGTCGAGAGCGCCAATTGGCTGTTTGTGCGAGGTAATATCGAAAAGGCCGAGCGGGCGTGTGCAAAGCTGCTCGTGCGCAAGCCGCAGTATCCAAACGAGATCAAGCTCACGTCGCGCGAAGGCAGCCCGACAGGTCCTCAATCCGGACAAACCTACGCATCGCTCTTCAACGCTGTCAACAGACGTGCAACAATCTTCGCGTCGGTTCCTTGGTTCCTGCAGGACCTTGGGACCTATGGCATCGGCATCTTCACCCCGACGATCCTGGCGGCCGCCGTAGGCGCCAATGAAGATCACGCTCGCAGCCTTGCCGATCTGATTGCGAAGGACATCACCGCTGCGAGGGGAGCGGCTTTTATCACAACGCTGCTCATCGTCGGCATCACCTTCGCGGTTCTGCTCGCCGATGTCGTCGGCCGAATTTCGTTGCAGGTTCTCGGTTTCATCGGCTGCGCCGTCGGACTCTGGCTCGCCGCTTTGTCGTCGAATTTCAAAGATGGAACGGAGATCCTCTTGATTTTCTCCGGCTTCATGCTGTTCAACTTCATGACAAACCTCGGTCCGAACGCGCAGACCTATCTCTTGGCAGGCGAGGTTTTCCCGACGGCGATACGCGGCAAGGGTGCCGGCTTTGCGGCGGCCTTCGCCAAGCTCGGCGCTGTCCTAACCGCGTTCTTTTTCCCCATTCTTCTTGCAGCAATCGGCACGCAATCCTTGCTCTATGGGCTGGTCGTTACGTCGATCCTCGGCGCAGTGGTCACATGGGTTTACCGGATTGAGACGACGGGCGTGAGCCTCGACAGTCTTCACCAACAAGTCGAGGAGGCAGCAGGCGGTGATGCTGCCTTTGGCCGTCCAGATTCGGAATAAATCGCGGGCAACAAGAAGGACTTAACGGGACAATGTCGGCTCAGGTGTCCAAAGCCGCTCAGCCATAGCTAAGGATCGAGACCCATGCCTGATCTCTCTTACCCGACGCGCGATGCGCTCACCAATCACCTCATCGCCGCCCTCGCGGTTAGGTCGCCCTTAGTTGGGCTGGCCGTGCTCGGGCTGCTCATGCTCCCAACGGGACCGGCGCACGCCGAGCCCATAACCTTGGTTGAGACTGGTTCGACGCTGCTTTACCCGCTGTTCAATACCTGGTCGTCCGAATACATGAAGGCGCACCCGGGCGTAAAAATAAGCACGGCCGCCACTGGCTCAGGTGCGGGCATCGATCAAGCGATTTCAGGCGAGGCCCGGATAGGCGCTTCTGATTCCTTCATGTCCGACGCCGACATCCGGCATCACCCTCTCATTATCAATGTGCCGATGGCGATCTCGGCGCAGCTTGTCGTTTACAACATACCAGGCCTAAATACGGCGAATGTTAAGCTCGACGGTCCGGCTCTTGCCGGAATCTACGCGGGCAAAATTCGGGTGTGGGACGACAAAACAATTGCGGCCTTAAACCCGGGTGTGACCTTGCCGCACAAAGACATCATTCCGATCCGCCGCGGCGAGGAATCAGGCGATACATTCATTTTCACTCAATATTTGACGTTCTCTACCGAGGCCTGGGAGAATAGCCACGGTTTCGGCAACAAGATCGCTTGGCCTACCGTGCCGGGTGCGTTGGAAGCCATCGGCAATGCGGGGATGGTGGAAAAGATCGAGCAGACTCCCTATTCAGTCGGCTATGTCGGCATCAGCTTTTATGCTGATGTGGCGAAGGCTAGTCTCGGTACTGCGGCGCTCAAAAGCTATTCAGGGGAATTCCTGCTGCCGACGCGGGAGTCGATTGAGGCGGCGGCCGCGGCACTCAGCCCGCGAACGCCACCCGACGAGCGCCTAACCTTGGTCAACGCTCCGGGCGTAAACGCTTATCCTCTCGTCAATTATGAATATGCGATCGTTTCAAAAAATCAGCCGAACCCAGAGGTCGCCCTGGCCCTTCGCAAATTCCTACTTTGGGCGATCGCACCGGATGAAACGAACGAGAAGTACATCGAGAGTGAACATTTTATCCCTTTGCCCGCCCACATATGGGTGATGAGCCACGATCAAATCATGATGATAAGGGCGGCAGGGCCCTAAATGATGAATGACCTAATCATAACGGATCTCCTTGCATGTGCTCAGAGAGCGAAACGGAGTATAAGCGGCACGACAATGCTCGGCGGGGGCCGGCCCTTCCACGGCAAATCCAGGGCAGTCTGATCAAGCAGTGAGTCTGTGTATTATCAGGTGTGATGCCGGCTTATAGCCCGAAAAAGAAATCCTCGGCTAGAAGCCCTGTGACGCCCGTCGCCAACGCAAAAATCAGCCTTCCCACCTTATCCTCAGGAAGGCTTGTCTTCCTTTTTGTAAGATCAGAGGCCCAATCTTACCAAGATGTTTCTCGTGAAACTTTTTTGTAAGATTCTTGCCCGTGACCTTACATCTCGATGCGAAGCTCAGGCGGCAGGTCATGACCATGCCGGCAGCCAAACCAAAAGCCAAGCCGCGGGCCGCCACGGACGCGCGAGGAGGCCCTTATTCAAACTTGGGACGAAATTTGTGTCATTGCAGCCGCCGCGCCCTTGCCTGGCGGCTGACGCTTTATGAGATATCCGGCATGACGTCGCGGTGCCGCCGATGATATTCCGCCAGCTCTTTGACAGCCTCTCCTGCACCTACACCTATCTGGTCGCCAGCCGGTCGGGCGGCGAGGCGCTGATCATCGATCCCGTGCTGGAAAAGGTCGACCGCTATCTGCAGCTCGTGGATGAGCTTAACCTCAAGTTGGTCAAGGCCGTCGACACCCATCTGCATGCCGATCACATCACTGGGCTCGGCGCGCTGCGCGACCGCGCCCATTGCATCACGGTCATGGGCGAGCAAACGCAGGCCGACGTCGTCTCCATGCGGGTGACGGAAGGTGAGCGCATCAGGATCGAGGGACTGAGCCTCGATGTGCTTTACACGCCGGGGCACACCGACGATTCCTATTCGTTTCTCATGGGCGACCGCGTCTTCACCGGCGATACGCTCCTCATCCGCGGCACCGGCCGCACGGATTTCCAGAATGGCAACGCACGCGCCGCATACGACTCAATCTTCGGGAAGCTCTTAAAACTTCCAAGCGAGACGCTCGTCTATCCGGCGCACGACTACAAGGGCGACACGGTCTCGACGATCGGCGAGGAGAAGCAGTTTAACCCGCGGCTTAGCGTCAGATCGGCCGATGAGTATGCCGATCTCATGAATAATCTAAAGCTGCCCAATCCGAAGATGATGGATGTGGCTGTCCCGGCCAACATGCATATCGGTCTCCCCCAGGACGAGATCGCGCGCAAGGGGTGGGCGGTCTCGGCCGTCGAGGCGGTTGGCTTACACGGCCTCCCCGGCGCCGCCTTCGTCGACTTGCGCGAAAAGAGCGAAATTGAAAGACACGGAACGATCCCCGGCTCGCTGCATGCGCCTTATCCAGACTTGCGGGAGAATATCAGCGACCGCGGCATGCTGCATGAATTGGCCAAGGCAACCGGCAAGCGGATTGTGTTCTACTGCGCTTTCGGCGAACGCTCGGCTATGGCTGTGCAGGCCGCGCAAGACGCGGGCCTCAAGGCCTCCTGCCACATCGAGGGCGGCCTCGATGCCTGGAAGAAGGCCAACGGACCCGTCGCGCGGTAGCGGAGGCGATACCGCCTACTGGCGCTGACAAAATCCTCGGCCAGGAGCGCGGCGGCGCCCCTCGCCAAGGCGAAAATCAACACTCCCGCGTTATCCTTGGGGAGACTTGTCTTCCCTCAGTGAAAACGTCACCGTGAACGGAATTTTAATGAGACTTCAATTCTCCTCGTCAAGGTGCGAGCCCGCGGCCGCTCCCCCGCTTGGTATTTCCGCGCTCCGTTGCTACACTTATTCGTGATCGTAAAAGATGGCGCCATCAGGCGGTAGGAGCAGAACGTGGGACTTGCCGATCGCCCCGCAGGCGAAGTTGTCATGCGCGAGTCCTTCACAGATTCCGTGGGCGATACCGGCACCGTTTCCGCTCTAAACCCTCTTGCAGAGACGGTGGGCGCTGCGCTCCCGGGCGAGGTCCGGCCTTTTCCACGCCGCGGTCACGTGTATGCCGCTCTTGACCTTGGCACCAACAATTGCCGTCTGCTCGTCGCCCGCTCGGTTTCCAGGGGAGATTCGCACGATAGCTTCCGCGTCATCGACTCCTTTTCGCGCATCGTGCGGCTTGGTGAAGGCTTATCGCGCACCGGCATGCTGAGCGCCGCCGCGATCGACCGCACCGTGCGCGCGCTCGAAATATGCCGCGACAAGATGCATGCACGCGGTGTCACGAGGGCGCGGCTCGTCGCCACCGAAGCCTGCCGCTCGGCCGTGAATAGCGCCGATTTCCTCGATAGGGTGCGCCAAGCGACGGGATTGGAGCTCGAAATCGTCGACCGCGAGACAGAGGCGCGCCTTGCCGCCGCCGGTTCCGCCTCGCTCATCGATGCCACCGCCGAAAGCGCCGTTCTTTTCGATATCGGCGGCGGGTCCTGCGAGCTTGTGTGGATTGCCAAGGCCCCGGCACGGGGAGGAACGGCGCTTGACGACCGCATCCGCTGCTGGGTGTCTTTAAAACTCGGCGTCGTCACCTTGGCCGAGGAATTTGGCGGGCATGACGTCACGGACGAGATTTTCGAGGCGATGGTCCAGCATGTGAGAAGCCAGCTTGTTGGCTTTGTCGGGATGACGCGCGGCGAGCGGTGCTGCCGCTATTTCCATCTCCTCGGCACTTCGGGGACCGTGACGACGATCGCCGGCGTTTTCCTCGGCCTTAGCCGCTACGACCGCCGCCGGGTCGACGGCCTATGGATGTCGCGCGGCGAAGTTGATTTCACGGTGCAGAAGTTGCGCGGCATGACCTACGTAGAGCGGGCCGCCAATGGCTGCATCGGCAGGGCACGCGCCGATCTCGTCCTCGCTGGCTGCGCGATCCTCGAAGCCATCCGTCGCACTTTCCCGGCCCAGCGCGTCCGCATCGCCGACCGCGGGCTGCGCGACGGCATTTTGTTAAAGCTCATCAGCGCCGATCAAGCCCTGGCTCGGGAGAAGCTCGCGGCGGAGTGAGGGAGTATAACATCGGCACAAGAGACTAATCAGGTCTGTAGGCATCAAACAGTGGTCGGTAATGGTACTGGCGCATCAATCGCTCGTAGTTGTCGAAGAAGTTCTTTTGCCCCTTTAACCCGCTCGTTCACGGCTTTTTCTGGCTTGCGGCGCTTCGTTTCTTTCCAGGGATCTTCGATTCCTTCCTTGGCCAAAAACACAGCTGTAGCGGCGAGTTCGAGTTCAACGGCGTCGGCGCTTGCAGCAAGCTTCGCGAGCTTCTGCCGAGCCTCTAGTAAACTGCCAGAGGGTGAGGCGGCTTCGGGAGAGGCCGAGGGGTCAACAGTGTAGATTGAGTAGGAGCCACCCCAAGCTGCTGTCTGCTCGGTCTCACTTAGATACCCAAGGAGACTTCCTTGCCGTGCTGCCACCGCAAGGTCTTCGCTATAAGGCCCGTAATGCTTATATGAAAACGCAAAGCCAGTCTCAAGGCCGGTTACTGAAAACAGATAAACTATTTTTTGTAACCGGGTTCGCCCGATTATTCGACCACCAGCCTCTCGAACAATTTCTGCGACCTTGAGACCGTTGTTCAGGGACATGTTTTAATCTCATCGTTAATGATCTGCTTGCTACGTTGCAGAAATTTTTCGTTTGTGCAATCGTAATAAACGCGGAACAGTTTAAAGCTCGGAAGTGACGCAACGATTCGCGAGCGCTCCGCCAGATCTACTACGCTTCCTCCATCAGTCAGTACATTAATCCGCTCGGTGGGCCCGCTCCGCCCTTTCTCAGTCCGGTACGGAGATCTCTCATCCTCGTCAATCAGGAGAGGAGGAATCTCCAAGCGCTTTTCATTAAGCAGATCCTTTAATTTTTCATTAATGTTGGTGCAAGAACGATCGATTTTTCCGACCGTTTCCGGTGCATTTTTGCTAAGGGGATCAAAGACATTGGCCACTTCAGCTCGTACATCTATACACTTATAAAGTTTTCTATCACGTAACCGCGTCGCAAATTCACTGACAAGTGGATTCTTTGCCTCAGCCATGAGAGACAACGCGCCCCAAATTGTCGAATCATCCAAACAGAGGGCAACATCTATGTTATCAGGCTCCAGCGCAAAGCGAATGAGCGGATGATGATTCGGCAGTCCGGTAGCCGCAACCGCATCGTCCCTCGCGAGCATGACGACCTGATGAGAAGCTCTGTGAATATCTTCTCAGCACCACGTGTTGCCTTATGGAAGTAGACAGTAGGATAAAGTTGGAAAAGGCCAAGCACAAAGGCTTCGGCAGCTTGAATCGCTTTTGGACCAATTACAAAAGTCTCAATTGTTCCGACTTGGCTTTCATCTATGCCAAACGGCACCGATCTAAGGGCCAGGTTAGCAATGAGCCATTCGAAATCTATACCTCCGTGTTGGGTCCCTGACATCAACCGATCCCGGCGTAAATAGTCGAGTCGGTCAGCGTCAAATTGGCTAGATACAACTGTGTTGTGAACGCTCCAGCGCCCTTGTTTTTTTATGATATCCGCAACGTCGCATGCGAAACCACTGCCCATTTCATTGAGAATATCTGCAACCTCGCTATTGCGTATCAGTCTGTCACTCATGTGCTCATGGTCGGCAAGTCTCAATTGGAGCCCATCACCAACTTTTTCAAACGCGTGACTAAAGGGACCATGGCCCAGATCGTGGACAAGCGCTGCCGCTAAGGCCCGGTTTTCACGGCTTTCCTGCCGTTTACCAACGTGTTTGCGGACTACTTCCATTAGCTGGCGAGCGGTTTGAAATACGCCCACGCTGTGAGCGAAGCGCGAATGGCTGGCGCCTGGGTAAACTAGGTCGGAAAAGCCCAACTGCTTCACGCGGCGCAAACGCTGGAACGGTCGAGTTTCCAAGACTCGCCACAGGGCGCCCTCTAACTCGTCTTTCGTATTAAATTGGATAAGATTGTGAAGGGGGTCGCGAATGCGCCGAATCATTTATATCAAATTCCTGAATACAATATTCAGATTTCAATAACAATGCGTTGCTCGTTGTGCAACGTTTCCAACGTCCTGTTCTACCAGGTTAATGCGGCGGCCCGGCCGACGCTGGCGGACGGAACCGATGAGTGAAACCAGAGAGGGTCTTATCACCGAAGTCTCACCCCAAATAACGGCGGCGCTGAGACGTATCGTCCTTGCAAGCGTGATAGGCACGGCCGTCGAATGGTACGATTTCCTTGTCTATGCGACGGCGAGCGCCCTCATCTTCGACAAATTATTTTTTCCCCTTAAGGACCCGGCGCTGGGCACGATTGCGGCTTTCGGCACCTACGGCGTCGGTTTCTTTGCCCGGCCCTTTGGCGCCGCGCTCTTCGGCCATTTCGGCGACCGCGCCGGACGCAAGGCCATGCTGGCCGCGACCATCACGATCATGGGGGCGGGCACGTTTCTAATCGGCCTTCTGCCAACCTATGATGAGATCGGCCTTGCCGCGCCCGTTCTTCTTGTTCTGCTCCGCCTCCTGCAAGGGATTGGCATCGGCGGCGAGTGGGGCGGCGCTGTTCTTATGGTCATTGAAAATGCGCCGCCAAGGCACCGCGGGCTGCTCGCATCTCTCGTGCAGATCGGCTATCCGCTCGGCAATCTCGCAGCGATCGGTATCCTCGCGTCGCTCTCAACGCTGCCGCCGGAAAACTTCCTCGCCTTTGCCTGGCGCGTGCCCTTCTTGATCAGTATCCTTCTCGTTGGCGTTGGCCTTTATATCCGCTTGCAGCTCGAGGAGACGCCCGCCTTCCGGGAGATTGCCGCAATGCAGGCGGTGGCGAGACTGCCGGCCGCCGAGATCCTCACCAAGCACCGCCGTAGCTTCCTCACCGCCGTCGGCTTAAAACTTTCCGAGATTAGCTATGTCAGTATCGGCAATGTTTTCGCGATTAGCTATGTGACGAGCCGGCTTGGCATGCCGCGCGCCATTATTCTCAACGCGATCCTTCTCTCGACGGTTGTGGCCTTCGCGGCAATTCCACTCTTTGGGGCATTGTCGGACAAAATCGGCCGCAAAAGAATGTTCTATGCGGGTTCTATCTTCGCGATGGGCTTCGCCTTTCCGCTATTTTGGCTGCTCGACACCAAAGACCCGCTCATTATCACTTTGACAGTCATCGCCGCGATTACCTTCGGGCAGATGATCGGGTTTGCCGTTGGCGCCTCCTGGTATTGCGAGCTTTTCACCACGAGGTTACGCTACAGCGGCGCTTCGCTTGGATTCCAGATCGGTGCGGCGATCAGCGGCGGCCTCACGCCTTTTGCCGCGGCAAGTTTCCTCGCGGCAACCTCGGGCGCGACTTGGCCGATTTCGATTTATCTCATTGTCCTTGCATTGATCACGCTCGCTGCCGCGAGGGCTGCCCCCGAGACCGCTGGCGAACGGCTCCATTGAGATTTCGATCACGATGAGGGCCGCGAGCGCTCCCCCTGACCTAGAGAGATGACGCTAAGAAGCTCGGGCGAAATGAAACCCGTTGCCATCAAGAGGGCAAGGACCAGATTTGCTAGGATAAACCGCATTGTGTGCCTCCCATGAAAAGACGCTTTCTTAAGGAAGCCTCTAGAAAGCACCGGCAATTTGCCAAGAATTGCCGCCGGCGAATGTGCGCAAGCGCACATTTCCGCCACATTTTCGACGATTGAGCAATCGAATAGGCGCAACGCCCAACGTTTCGCGCGGGCTGAAAGGGTTCTTGTGGCAAGCTCTCGCTCTTCCTCTCCCGGCCAAGGCGGGCGCGCGCTGAAGACGCGCGTGAAGACCGCGCGCAAGCGCTCGCTATCCTCGACCCTCTGGCTCGAGCGGCAGCTCAACGATCCTTATGTCTCGCGCGCCAAGCGTGAGAATTTCCGCTCGCGCGCTGCCTATAAGCTGATCGAGATCGACGCCCGCTATCATCTTTTAAAACCCGGGCAGAGGGTCGTCGATCTTGGCGCGACGCCGGGCGGGTGGACGCAGGTCGCGGTCGAGAAGACGGGCGCCGGGCAAGGCCGAGGCAAGGTTTTGAGCATCGATCTTAAGGAAATGGAGCCAGTTGAAGGCGCCGAGTTCAAGATACTCGACTTTACGGACGAGGAGGCGCCGGCGCATCTTAAAGACTGGCTTGGCGGGCCAGCCGATGTCGTGCTCTCCGACATGGCGGCGAATGCCACCGGCCACAAAAAGACCGACCAGCTCCGGATCATCGGCCTTGTCGAGCTCGCCGCCGATTTCGCGGCCGACGTCCTCGATCCGGGCGGCGTCTTTCTCGCTAAGGTCATCCAAGGCGGCACGGAGCAGGAGCTGCTGGCGCGCCTCAAGCGCGCGTTCGTCAGCGTTCACCACGTCAAGCCACCCGCGAGCCGCGCCGATTCCGCCGAGCTCTATGTTTTGGCGATGGGCTTTCGCGGCGGGCGGGGTAAGCCCGCTCGCGAATTGTCTGATTGAGGGGTGGGGCTTTCCCGAAGAGCGGCGAAGCCGCGTCTCAAAGGATGAGGTTTCCAAACGGCCGCCAGGCCACACCTCTCCATTCATCGCAACGGCGAGCCTCGCCGCGGAGGAAAATACGCTGTCAAGGATCATTGACCGCCGGCGGCGGCGGCACTTCGTGCCGTCCTTGACAGCAATTTTCCACGCGGCTCCTTGGCCGCCCGTGCGATGAATGGATCCTTGCGCGCTTTGTAAGCGCGAGAAGCACCTTACGATTTGAGATGAAAAATGATTTGACTAGATATTGTGACGAGGGCCGCAGTTTTATAATGACGGCTCACCGTCTGCCGGTGCCGTCACGGAAATATTTTGCAGCAATGGCTGCAAGCTCTATATCTACCGGAAGGGCGTCGCGTTGGACCTCAAATCGTTTACCGTAAAGTTCCTGAAAGATCTCCCTTAACTTTGCCAGTTTCTTTTTGCCTTTCATAGTCGCTATCGGATTTGCGCTGGCTTTCTTCGCTGCCATCGCGCTCAACTTTCCGTAGTCCAATTTAGCTATGTTACCGCTTTTACGCTCCAGATCGATGCGACCGTTGACATAGCTGGCTATGCTAGTATCGAGCTCATTCTCACCAAGCTTTAGATTTACTGCTTTAAGGTCGAAGCCGGGTACTCCATTTCCCACCAAGCGGATATATTCATCAGTTGCGAAATAGCCCTCTACATCGATTTCCTTTGTGACAAACGGTTCCGCGCCCGCTGCAATAATTTCCTTTTTCCAGATTTCGATCTCGTCTGGCTCCATATAGTCTCTATCCCGGTGCACCACTATTGCTGCCTGTGAAATCTCTTTGATTTGCCTGATGAGGGGATTCAAGAGATGGACACTAGTAACACCGTTATAGGGCAATAGGGTTGTTGCGTTCTCATCAAACCGTGCATTATCGAGTAATTTTTTGAGTAGCTGTGTAATTTTATCCTCTGTGAGCACAATAACTTTGTAGTTACCAGAGGAGATTTTTTCTTTGATGTCGAGCGCCCCTAATTCGAGGAGAATGTCGACTTGATCTTGTGCATCTGCCTCAACCAAAGTGCCATTCTGTACCCAGAGCATCTTAGCATCTGAGCGTAGGGTATCCAAAACGTGTCTTGAGTGCGTTGTAACGAGAACCTGCACTCCCCGTTCGAGCGCAACCGTCGAGAGCAAGGAGCAAAGGAGTCTCTGGTTATTGGGGTGGAGATGTGAATCGGGCTCATCGAGAATGATGAGCTTTGGAGAAAACAGATGCAGGTAGGCGAGTATTTGAACGGATTGAAGAAGTCCCGTTCCCGCAAGATCGAGCGGCACCTGCCTTCCGATTTCGGAAACTGTGACATCGATGTACTGGTCAGTTGTCGGATTAAATTTCACGTTGATGCGTATATTTTGGAAGATCATTGAAAGATCAGTTTCAAACTGAACCCATTCATCCTTTTGATGTAGCCGATACAAAATGTTACGAACGAAAGCATTAGCGTCTCCCCGCGCGAGCGCTCTTAAGAGAACGCCGTCCGAAACGAGTGTCTCAGTCCTAGCGACGCCCGCAAGTCCCGGAGAAAATACTGAATATGGTTCCTCAAGGCTTGATAATGTTTTCGCGTACTGCACATTATCTGGCTCAACAATGATGTTCGTGATCCTACCTTTTCTAATGGATAAATTTATTATTTCACCGTCGTCAAAAGTCAGGCGGATTACAATTGATTTTGCTTCTTCTTCCAGGAGCCGTCCGCCGTATCCTAAAGAATACGCATCTTCGGACGGAATATATATTAATTCAGTTGGACTTATTGTTGACGATTTTTTCGCTTTTGCTGGCCATTTGTTTGTAATATTAAGTGACTGTAGTAGAGTAAACGCAAAGTGCACGGCCTGAATAATCGTGCTTTTTCCTGAATTGTTTCCCCCAATAAGTATATTGACGTCGCTTAAGTTGAAGTCGACGCGCTCCAGTCTCTTAAACCGTTCAATCGTTAGATTTTTTAAGGCCACCGGCGCCCACCATGAAGAAGCCACTCAACACGTGCGCACCTGGGTTGCCCCACACAAGACTTGAGGCGCGGGATTGCGCTGAGCCTCGAGTCTTCTGCCTTGCGGGCGGCGGAGCGGATTTGTCTGCAACAAAGCCGCGATTGTACTTGGATCACGAATGACACCTGTATTCAGCCTTGTAAGATCCCCGCCGAGCATCTTACAAAAATGTTTCACGTGAAACTTTTTTGTCCGATTAGGCCCCGCAATCGGACAAAATCACCCCTCCAACTCACACCGGCACGCGCACGGTGGCGCGCAATCCCCCCGCCTTGCTTTCCGAGAGCGTGATATCGCCGCCATGCGAGCGGGCGATGTCGCGGGCAATCGCAAGGCCAAGTCCGGTCCCGCCCTCATCTTGGTTTTTCCGGCCGCTATCGAGGCGGAAGAAGGGGCGGAACACATCCTCGCGCTTGTCGGGGGGAATGCCGGGGCCATCGTCATCGACATGGATCGTTAGAAAACGCCCATCACGCAGAGCACTGACCGCTATGTGATCGGCATGATCATGCGCATTATTAATGAGATTAGAAAGACATCGCTTGAAAGCATTCGGCCGCAGCGTCACGACCGGATCGCCTTTGAAGCCAATCTTGGCGGCGAAACCAGCGCGCTCGGCGTCAAGGCGCAGGTCTTCTAAAAAATCCGCGAAATCGATGGCGACGGCGCTCTCGCCGCTATCGCCGCGCGCAAAGGCGAGATAGGCTTCGAGCATGCGCTGCATCTCCTCGACATCTTTTTGTAGATCGCGCGTTTCATCGGTTTCAATCATTAGGGCGAGCGATAGTTTAAAGCGCATGAGGATCGTGCGCAGATCGTGGCTGACGCCGCTCAGCATTGTTGTGCGCTGCTCAAAAGCACGCTCGATCCGCTTCTTCATCAAAAGAAAGGCCGTGCCCGCCTGCTTGACTTCGCGGGCGCCGCGCGGCTCGAAGGCGACTTCGCGGCCCTTGCCGAAGGCATCGGCGGCGCGGGCAAGAGAGAGGATCGGACGGATTTGATTGCTCAAAAAAATGATCGCGACGATAATGAGAACAAGGGAGGTTCCCATCATCCAAAAGAGAAAAATCTGCGAGTTTGACGCATAGGCGGCGCTGCGCAAGGCGACGGCCCGCAGGATCGAGTCATCGAGCAGAATGCGGATTTCGACGAAATTCGAGCGGCCAACCGTGTCGAGCCAAAAAGGCTTGCCGATCTGGCGTTGAATTTCCGCTGAAAGAGCGGCATCCAGAATTGAGAAAAAGGGTTTCGGCAGCGCGGGGGGCAGCTCGCCTTTCGGCATGAATTCAAGATCGATGTCGAGGCGTTGTTGGACGGTGCGAACAAGAAGTTCGTCATTGCCGCTGCCCCGGTAGGCCCTGTGGAGATCGACAATCATCGCGAGCTCATGCGTCAGCGCGGTGGAGAGGTGCATCGTCACGCGCTGCCAGTGCCGTTCCATGAAGACATAGGTCAACACGCATTGCAGGATGACGATTGGCGCGATGACGATGAGGAGCGCCCTCGCATAAAGACCTTTCGGCAGAAGCGCGCCGAGTTTTCTGGCGGCCCTCGAAAACCAAATCCGCTTCGGGGCGAGCGAGAGGGGAAGCGAGAGCCTCAAGGCGCGGTTCCCGGTGTCATTTCTAGCGGTCGACGAGCAATCTGTAGCCAGCCCCGCGCGCGGTTTGTAGGTAAAGAGGGTTGGCCGGATCGCGCTCGATCTTGCGGCGCAAGCGGTTGACTTGCACATCAACGGTGCGCTCGTTGGCGGCGCCGCCGGAACCCGCGAGTGCCTCCCGCGCCACCGATGTTCCGGCGTTCTCGGCGAGGATGCGCAGCATCTCGCGCTCGCGGTCGGTAATCCGCACGACCTCATCGCGCTGGCGCAATTCGCCGCGGCCGAGATCAAAAGTGAAATCGCCGAAGCGGACCGAGGCTGGCGGTGAGCTGAGCGGCCGCGGAGGCGCCCGGCGCAAGATGGCAGCGATCCGCAAGGTGAGCTCACGCGGCTCGCAAGGCTTTCCTAAATAATCATCGGCGCCGGTCTCCAAGCCGCGGACGCGATCTTCCGCCTCGCTGCGCGCGGTCAGCATGATAATGGGAACGCGCGCCAGCTCCGTCCCGCTCGCTCGCAGCTTTGCGGCGAAGGAAAAACCATCTTCGCCAGGCATCGTGACATCGAGAATGATCAAGTCGAATGAAATGTTTTTTAATCGCGCCAGTGCTTCCTCGGCATGGGCGGCGGCGCTGACGCGATAACCTTGATCGCTCAGCATGCGGGATAAGAGCGCCCGGATACGCCTGTCATCGTCCACGATCAGAAGATGCGCCGCGTCATCGGCGGGCGCAGCCGTCAGGGAAGCTGGCGCCTCATCCATGGAATTTGGCAGAGTTTGACTCACGTTGATGGATTCCATCTGGAATTGACCGCCTAGTGAGCGTCGGAACGACACCTGTCATGGCGGCGATTTTCGCTTGCTCATTCGAATTGACCATGGCGAGGAGAAAGGCGATTGCCTGAGGCCGCGCGCTTTCGGAGAGCGCGGCGAAGACATTAGCGAAACGTTTCGATTGCATCGCCGCGATGTCGGCGGCAAGCGCGCGGCCTTGCTCCGACGGAAACAAATGCCGCTGGCGGCGATCTCTCATTCCCCGGCACGCTTCCACATAACGCTGGTCCAAGAGCTCTTTGAGAACGCGGTTCAGGCTTTGCTTGGTGATTTTTAAAATATCCAAAAGCTCGGCAATGGTAAGACCCGGCCGGCGCGAGACGAAATGCAAAACCCGGTGATGGGCACGGCCGAAACCGAGGGAGGCCAGGAGATGATCCGCATCGCTCACGAAATCCCGGTAAGCGAAAAACATCAGCTCAATTAGATCATACTGCGGGGCATCAGCGGAAAGGTCGAGGCTGCATGGCCTTCGCGAAAGGACCGCGGCGGTGTTTTCTCTTGGCGAGATTTCGTTCACGGAATGGCCTTTACGTCAGTAATGTTGACATATTTCAGGAACGTCCTTATTCGTCAAGTCCGCGCTCCCAAGTCCGGTCGGTTTCACGATCATTACCTTAGAATGTGCCGATCAAGGCCCGCGTGCGTGTGAACTTAAGTCCAATCTCCATGTCCTATGATGCGTTCAAAGTCATTCACCTGCTTGGCGTTATCTTGTTCTTGGGCAATATCGTCGTCACGGGAGTTTGGAAGGCGCTCGCCGACCGCACCGGGGAGCCAGCCGTCATCGCCTATGCCCAGAGGCTGGTTACCCTCACGGATTGGGTCTTCACGGCGGGCGGTGCGGCGCTCATTCTGATCGGCGCGTATGGCATGGCGGCCGTGGCTAGCATTGACCTGCGCCAAAGCTGGCTCCTTTGGGGGCAGGGGCTTTTCATAGCTTCAGGGGTGATCTGGCTTCTTATATTGATCCCCACGCAAATCGCGCAGGCGCGGCAAGCGCGCGCGTTCGCCTCGGGCGGCGCTATCCCTGAAAGCTACTGGCGGCGGAGCCAGCGCTGGTCCATTTGGGGCACGGCCGCAACTCTCATTCCCTTGGCCAATCTCTACTTCATGATATTCAAGCCCTGAGTTCTGGCTCGCAGCCACCACGATCGTCGTGTGATCGTCCACTCCGAAACGGAACGACAAATGCGCGAAGCGCAACCTTCAATTGAGCGTGTGTTGGCCGCGCAGCGTCAAAGCGCGATTGCGCTTCGCGCGTCAACCGTTGCGGAAAGAGTTGCAACGCTGCGCAAGCTCGAGGCCGCTGTTCTTGCCAACCGGGGCGCGATCCGCCAGGCGCTTGCCGCCGATCTCCGCAGACCCGAGGCCGAGTCCGATCTCTTCGAGATTCTTCCCATAATCTCCGGCATCCGCCACGCCTGCCGGCATCTCAAATCCTGGATGAGGCCGAAGCGCGTTCGTCCGACCATGACGATGATAGGGACCAAGGCGCGGATACGCTTTGAACCAAAGGGCGTCTCCCTCATCATCGCGCCCTGGAACTACCCGGTCTGTTTGCTGCTCGGCCCTCTCATCTCCGCGATTGCCGCGGGTTGCCCAGCCATTCTCAAGCCTTCCGAAATCAGCGCGGCTTGCTCAAAGGTCATGGCAAGACTCCTTAGCGAGACTTTTGACTGGCATGAAATCGCTGCATTGGAGGGGGATGCGGAGGTATCGAAGACGCTGCTCGAACTGCCCTTCGATCATATTTTTTTCACCGGGAGTCCAGGGGTGGGAAAAGCGGTGATGGCGGCCGCTGCCAAACACCTTTCCTTCATAACCTTGGAGCTTGGCGGCAAGTCCCCCGTCGTTGTCGACGAAAGCGCCGATATTGCGAAGGCGGCGGCGAGCATTGCGTGGGGCAAATTTTCGAACTGCGGCCAAACCTGCATTGCCCCGGATTATGCTTATGTCCATGAAAAATGCTTGCCGGAATTTGCGAGTGCAATGGCGGACGCCGTTAAGCGCATGTATGGTGATCCGGTGGTCCAAAGCCCTCATTACTGCCGGATAATAAATCAACGCCATTTCGCGCGGATCTGCCGCCTCATCGACGATGCCGAGGCAGGTGGCGCCAAGGTACTTTTGGGCGGCAAGCGCCATCCGGAGCAAAACTTCATCGCGCCGACTTTGCTCACCGGAGTTTCAAGTGATGCGCTCCTCATGCAAGAAGAGATTTTTGGCCCCGTTTTGCCAGTCCTCGCTTTCAGCGATCTTGCCGAGCCGATTGCCGCGATCAATGGCCGACCAAAGCCGCTTGCGCTCTATATCTATTCCCAGGACAAAGCCGTCGTGAACCGAGTGCTGCAAGAGACCTCGGCTGGTGGGTCATGCATCAATGCCTCTATGATGCACTTCGTCCATGAAAATTTGCCTTTTGGAGGGATCGGTGCCTCGGGCCTTGGCAATGGCCATGGATTTTTCGGCTTCCGCGCCTTCTCGCATGAGCGCGCGGTGCTCGAAGATAAATTCAGCATGATGCCTATGCTTTTCCCGCCCTATACAAACCGGGTCAAGCAGACGATTAAGATGATTGAAAGGATGATCTGGTTTTAGGGTTTTTCAACATCCCTTTCTTACGTCATCGGCCCCGCTATATATGGGAAAACGAGATTCGCGCTTAGAAAACATGCCAGAGCCAAGCCGGGAGGAAATCAATGTCCGTTTTGCCTTTTGATCAGCGTGACGGATTCATTTGGATGGACGGAGCGCTCCTTCCCTGGCGCGACGCGAAATTGCATGTTCTTTCGCATGGCTTGCATTATGCCTCTTGCGTTTTCGAAGGTGAGCGCGCCTATGGCGGACGCATCTTCAAATCAACGGAACATTCGGAGCGTTTTAGAAACTCCGCCAATTTGATGGACTTTGAAATTCCCTATGCCGTCGTCGAGCTCGACCGTATAAAACAACTTGTCGTCGATAAGAACAATCTTCCAAATTGCTATGTTCGGCCGGTTGCCTGGCGGGGCAGCGAGATGATGGCGGTCGCGGCGCAAAACTCGACCATCCATGTCGCAGTGGCCGTGTGGGAGTGGCCGAGCATGTTCGATATCGAGCAGAAGATGAAAGGTATCCGGCTCGACATTGCCGAGTATCGAAGGCCAGATCCCATGACCGCGCCAGCACGCGCCAAGGCCGCCGGCCTTTACATGATCTGCACGATCTCCAAGCATCGCGCCGAGCGGCGCGGTTATGCCGATGCCTTGATGCTCGATTGGCAGGAGCGTGTTGCCGAATGTACGGGCGCCAATATTTTCTTCACGAAAGATGGTGTCATCCACACGCCGATTGCCGATTGCTTCCTCGATGGCATCACGCGCCGCACGGTGATCGATCTTGCCAAACGGCGCGGTATAGAGGTCATCGAGCGCCGCATCATGCCGGAAGAATTGGCTGGTTTCGAAGAATGCTTTATCTGCGGAACCGGGGCGGAAGTTACACCCGTATCTGAAATCGGATCTTGTAAATTCTCGCCAGGAACAATTTCCCGCGCCATGGTCGAAGACTATAGCGCCGAGGTGCAACCAAGGCAGCAGGCGGCGTAGTATTCATTTTATTTATTTATGCCTTTTTTAAAGCTCTTCAAATAGGCTGGATCGCGGTCGGATGGCGGCCGTGACCAGTATTTGTTTGAAGCTGCTGATGACTGACACGGTTTCGTCTATCACCCGCATGCCGCCGGTCGTGCGGCGGCTGGTCTCCCAGCCGCCGGTCATTGCCGCCGTTATGCTCTTTGACCTCGGTGCCATCATTGCCGCTGGCGGTGTCACCCATCGCTTAGGGCACCTTTCTAGCGAGGGGGATTTTCGTTACGCGATCGTCGCCGCATTTGGCGTCGCCGCCATGGCGGTCGCCATTCTGGCGAAGCGATGGGCGTATACGATTCGGCGCTTATCTTCCCTTACTCAACAGGCCGTGCACGTTGGGCTTGCCCTCGCCGTGTCGCTGTCGATCTATGTGATTTCCAGCGTATTGATCGGTCCTTTGGCGGTTCCGCAAAAAAACTGGTTGCTCGGCTGGTTTATCTGCGCTTGGGCGTTTTGTCTCACATCGCGGTTCGCCGCGGCGGCCATGATCTCAAGATGGGCGTGCGAGGGGCGTTTGGGACGGCGGGCGGTGATTGTGGGCGGGGGCGACCCTGCTCACGAACTCATTCATAAACTTGAACGAACTCGTTCCGGAATACAGATCCTCGGGCTTTTCGACGATCGCGGCGCGGTGCGCTCGCCTGAGCAAGTCGGGCGTTACCAGAAGCTGGGGCGCTTCGAAGACATGGAAAAATTCTGCCGCGCGCAACGCGTCGACCTTTTGATCATCGCGCTTCCCGTGGCTGCCGAGGATCGCATCCTCGATATGCTGAAAATGTTGTGGGCGCTGCCTATTGATATCCGCATCGCGGCACTGGGCAGCAAATTAAAATTGCGCAAAAGGTCCTATGATTATATCGGCGAGGTGCCATTCCTGCCGGTTTTCGATAAACCGATGGCCGACTGGAGCGTGGCGCTCAAACTCGTTGAAGACCGGTTATTGGCCGGGATGATGATCCTTTTACTTTCACCGCTTTTGACTGTGATCGCCATCGCAATCAAACTCGACTCGCGCGGGCCGGTTCTCTTCAGGCAGACGCGCTACGGCTTCAACAATGAGAAAATCAGCGTCTACAAATTCCGTTCCATGTATGTCGATCAGACCGACGAAGATGGCGTAAAGTCGGTGACGCGGGATGATCGGCGCGTGACCCGCTTCGGCCGATTTCTTCGCAGAACATCGCTCGACGAATTGCCACAATTGTTCAATGTAGCCTTCAGAGGTGACCTATCGCTGGTCGGTCCGCGTCCCCATGCTTTGCAATCGAGGGTGGGGGCCGATCTTTTCGAGGAGGTTGTCGATGGTTATTTCGCCCGTCACCGCGTGAAACCGGGCATTACGGGCTGGGCACAGATCAAGGGCTGGCGCGGCGGCGCCGACACGCGGGAAAAGATCGAGCAGCGCGTTGCTCACGATCTTTTCTACATTGACAACTGGTCCATTGGGCTTGATCTGCGGATTCTTTTGTTGACGCCATTATCGCTGATCACGACAAAAGAAGCTTATTGAGAACGGGTCCTAAACGGCATGCCGCATCCGGCAGCCGCTTTATCATTCCCGGCCGCCATCGAGTCCTTGTCACGTCAAAGTGAACCGGGCCCGCCCAGCATCCGCGCCGCTGGCGCCGGCTGGCCGCGCGTCTCGACTGAATACTCCAAGCTTTTATAGGGCAGGCCGGCGCGGCCTCGCTTGATCGCGGCGGCGCGAGGCGATATTGTCTATTGTATGACAACGAAAGGAAATGAGGGGGAGGCAAGTCTCGGAGTTGCTCGCAATGGGAAATAGTTCCTATCGGTTGCTCAACTTTTTACACCGCCGGCCGCTGTGGTTTGCACTGCTGGTCGCCGCAAGCCTCACCTTAAGCCTTGGCTTTGCTTGCGCCGTGCCGCTTGCCGCTTTCGCCGCGATCGCCGCTCTGACGCTCAGCCGCCGCGATGCCTTCTTCCTCACCGGTGCCGTCTGGTTGGCCAACCAGCTGGCCGGCTTTACGATCCATCATTATCCCCTCACGCTGGGAACCCTTGGCTGGGGCGCTGCGCTTGGCGCCGTAGCGCTCGCCGCGACGGTCGCGGCGCAATGGGTCAAGGAGCGGTTCCCGGAAGGGGGCGGGATGTTTGCCGCGGCGGCCTTCTTGGCCGCCTTCGCTGTTTATGAGGGTTCCCTCTTCGTCATCTCGCTCGTGCTTGGCAGCGGACTGTCCAACTTTACGCCCTCGATCGTCCGCCGGATCTTCGCCATCAACGCCACGGCCTTTGCGGTTCTCTATCTTCTCGATCGCCTCGGCGTTTCGGCGCGCTCGGATAGGGCGTCGGTGCGTCGCGTTGACGGCGGCATGATTGCGGAGCGCCGCTAATAATATCGTAGGCCTCGGCTCCGCCCGGCCTACTTGCCACGCGCAAGCTCAAGGACGACATCGCGCACCCCATCTTTCCGTCCTGGCCTTCTGGCCCGACGGCCAAAGGCAAGGGTGAAGACAGCGATAAGAACCCATGTTGAATGGAACGCTGTGCCCGCGGCTAACACATATTGCCCCGGAATGGGCCCAATGGTCGCGCGCTCCAAGAATTGATGGAAGTTGGTCACGGGTGACGGATGGATCAAGAGCTTGCCTGCATAAGAGGTGGCTTGGATTAAAAAAATCCATCCATAGTTTCGCCGCAGACGCCGCCCGACGGCATCCAAAAAAGAAATGTGCAGACTCGGTTTGAGATAATCCTGATATAAAGTCTCGCTCCATTCACTGCCTAATTGCACTTGTTCTCCGCGCAGAATCGGTCCGAAAAAATGTAACTCTAGGATATGCGCGCGGATGCGCCAGAAATCGAAAAAGCGGTAGCGCCGCGCCTCCACGGAAAGAAACAGCGCGATGAGAAGCCCGACCAGTAAGAGAGGCAAGGGGGAAGCCTCCGGGTTACTGAAGGTCAGGGAAAGAGCGAGTCCTGTGGCCACCACGGCCCAGTTCGTGGTGGTGTCGAGACGAGTCCGCCAAACGGTGCTACGATAGACCTCGCCGCGATAAAGATGCGCGAGCGCGCCGAGTTCGGCAGGGCCGGCCCTTGAAATAGCCGGATTGGCCGCGATTTCATCCATGCATAAATCTCCGCCGGCTGTCCGCCAGGCCAGGGTGACGGCTCGCCGGTCCATCAATAGGATTGATGCGTTCTGGGATGAACGCATGCCGGCGACAAATTCTTCGGCGAGTCTGGCCTAGGATTGGCAGGCTTATCAATCGGATTTTTGAGGATGTGCTTGTCAATGAGCTGAGCGCGGCTGATATGATTGCCTCGAGGGTTTCTTGCAACTTCTTTTGGCTTAGCCAGGGATGCCGCGGCCCTCAAAGAGCAGTGCCGTGCATGCCGACTGCCGATCACGAAGCCTCATGCTGGCTGTGTTTGCGCCTTGCTGCATCGCCCTCGTCGTCACGCGCGCGGTTGCGGCGCCGGCAGGCGGGGTAGCAGAGCCGTCCGAGGCGTTATTCGTCGCCCAAATTGTCTTGCTGCTTCTATGCGGCCGCCTCCTTGGCGAGGCGATGCAGAGAGCCGGCCAGTCGGCCGTCATGGGACAATTACTTGCCGGTGTGATCCTAGGCCCATCGGTGCTTGGAGCCCTATTGCCTGCGTCCCAGCACGCGATTTTCGGTGGCGGGGGCGAGCAGAAAGCGATGATCGAGGCCGTTTCCGATCTTGGCATCTTGATGCTCCTCTTGCTGACCGGAATGGAGTTGGACATCAAACTCGTGAAAAAGGCCAGGCAAGCCGCTTTCACGGTGTCAATAGCGGGGCTTGTCGTGCCATTCGCTTGCGGTTTCGCGCTTGGGCAATTTCTGCCCGATGCCATCCTGCCGAAGCCAGAGCAGCGGCTTATCACCTCGCTGTTTCTCGGAACGGCGCTGTCGGTCGCATCGGTAAAGATTGTCGCGGCCGTGGTACGCGAGATGGGTTTTCTGCGCCGGAAGATTGGCATGACGCTCATCGCCTCCGCTATCATCGACGATACGATTGGCTGGATCATCATCGCGATCACGTCGAGCCTCGCGCTGAATGGAGTGTTTAATCTCGCAACTCTAATGCAAAGCCTCGTTGGCACCGGCCTTTTCCTGCTCGTGAGCTTCACACTCGGCCGGCGCCTCGTATTTGGCTTGATCCGCTGGACGAATGATGCGTTGCTTAGCGAAGCGGCCGTCATCACGGCGATCTTGATCGTCATGGGGACGATGGCGCTGATCACCCATGCCCTTGGCATTCACACCGTCCTTGGCGCGTTCATCGCGGGAATTTTGGTCGGCGAGTCACCGATCCTCGCCCGCCATATAGAGCTGCAATTGCGTGGGCTCGTTGTTGGCCTTTTCATGCCAGTGTTCTTCTCGCTGGCTGGCCTAAACGCCGATATGTTGATCCTCAAGGACCCGCGGCTCCTTGCTTTCACGCTTATCTTGATCGCGATCGCCAGCGCCGGCAAGTTCATCGGAGCTTTTGCCGGAGGCGCGCTAGCGCGGCTAACCCCTCACGAATCGTTGGCACTCGCTTGCGGCATGAATGCCCGCGGTTCCACGGAGGTGATCGTCGCCTCCGTCGGCCTGTCGCTGGGCGTGATCAGCGCGGATCTCTTCACGATGATCGTGACCATGGCTGTGCTGACAACACTGGCGATGCCGCCCACCCTGCGTTGGGCGCTGTCGCGGCTTCCCCTGGACCATGAGGAACAAGCCCGGCTCGATCGCGAGGCGTTCGAGGTGAAGGGTTTTTTGACCAAGGTCGAACGTTTGCTCATCGCCGTTGATGACAGCGCGAATGGAAGGCTCGCGCTTCATCTTGCCACCTTGATCGCGGCATCGCGCGGGATTACCGCCACCATCCTCCACCTAGAGACTGGAAACCCCGAGGCGAGCGCCAAAACCGCGACCGCACGCTCAAGCCTAGCGGCCGGGAAGCGGCAAGAAGAAAGAAATTTAAACATCCATGAAATTCATCGCACCAGCGCGATGTCGTCGGAGGCGGCAATCCGTCAGGAGGCGGAGAAGGGCTACGGTCTGCTTATCCTTGGCATCGCAAAGACCGTTGCTCCCCATGGCGGATTCCGCGACGAGATCGCCCGGTTGGCCGCCACCTATGAAGGCCCCCTCGCAATCGTCGTTGCCCGCGGTTTGCATGCCGATGCTCCAGGGAGGGGCGGCTTGAATATTCTTGTTCCGGTCAGAGGTAATGAAGCGTCCCGCCGCGGCGCCGAGGTCGCGCTCGCGCTAGCCCAAACGAGCGAGAGTCCGGTGACCGCCCTCTATGTGCTGGGCTCGATCGGAATGGGCGCCGCGCAACGCCGTCTTAAACGCCCGACAGCGACCCGGCGCCACGAGGAGGCGGTTCTTAAAGACATTGTCAACCTTGCCGACCGCCATGGACAATCCATCCGGACAGCCCTGCGCCTCGACGTCGCGCCCGAAGACGCCATTTTGCGGCAGGCCCGGCTTGGCCATTATAATCTGATCGTCATGGGAGTGGGGCGTCCGGCCGGCGAGGCGCTGTTTTTCGGTAAAGTCGCGGCGGCCGTTCTTGAATCATCGGATCACTCGCTCCTATTCCTATCAAGCTGAGCATGCATGGCAGGCTGAGGCCGCGATAGGATGGCGTGGACCACTTTTCTCTTGGACGCCAATTTTATACAGTTTATATGTGGCCTATCCGCAACCACTCTCGAATTTATATGCGGTTCCGACTTATTGCGAGGGCGGCGCAAGAGATTCATTTGAAGACCCAAGGCGATCCACGAAATTGGAACTCAAGCCGAGGCATGTCTAGGCCCGGGCGGCAGCTCGAAGGATACCCAAAATGCCCATCTTCCCCCTCGACATTCTCTATGTCGCAATTGGCTTGGCGGCGATCGCGATTACCGCTCTCTACCTAGGTATTTGCGCGAATTTGTGAGGCCTCTACTCATGGTTTTCGAGTACACGCTTGGCGGCATCGTGACGATTGCCATGCTTATCTATCTTATTATCGCATTAGTACGCCCCGAGCGCTTTTGAGGAAAAAATAGGATGACCCTAAACGGCTTCATTCAGATTGCGCTCTTCTGCGTGATCCTTACGCTCATCGTGAAGCCTTTTGGTTATTACATGACGCGAGTCTTTAGTGGCGAGCGTACCATTCTTTCCATTGTGCTGCGCCCCCTCGAACGAGCTGTCTATTTGCTCAGCGGCGTTAGGGAAAGCCAGGAGCAGGACTGGAAGAGGTATGGGCTCGCCATGCTTGCCTTCACGCTCCTCAGCTTCGTCACTCTCTATGCCCTCCAGCGCCTGCAAGCGGTCCTTCCGTTCAACCCGCAGCACCTCGACCCGGTCAGCCCCGATCTTGCCTTCAACACATCGGTGAGTTTCATTACGAATACGAATTGGCAGTCATATGTCCCGGAAACGACAATGAGCTATCTGACCCAGATGGCTGGGCTCACGGTGCACAACTTCGTCTCCGCCGCGACTGGCATCGCCCTTGGACTGGCTCTCATTCGAGGCTTTGCGCGGCGCTCGGTGCGGACGATCGGCAATTTCTGGGTCGATCTGACGCGCAGCGTTCTTTATGTCCTGTTGCCGCTATCGATCATCGGTGCACTGTTTTTCGTTTGGCAGGGCATGCCGCAAAATCTTGGCCCCTATGTCGATGCCTCGACACTTGAGGGCGGCAAGCAGCTGATTGCCCAAGGGCCTGTCGCCAGCCAAGAAGCGATCAAAATTTTTGGTACCAATGGCGGCGGTTTTTTCAATGCCAACTCCGCGCACCCTTACGAGAATCCGACCGCTCTCACAAATTTCGTGCAGCTCCTCCTCATCTTTGCCATTGGCGCCGGTCTCACCAACGTCTTCGGCAGGATGGTGGGCAAGGAGCGCCAGGGCTGGGCGATCTTCGCCGTCATGGGCATATTGTTCCTGGCTGGGCTGTTCACGGCCTATGCGGTTGAGAGCCATCCCAATCCCGCTTTCGCGAGCCTGCCGATCAATTCCGCGGCCAGCAGCCTGCAGGCTGGCGGGAATATGGAAGGCAAGGAGGTGCGTTTCGGCATCACCAATTCAGCCCTCTTCACCACCATCACGACCGATGCCTCTTGTGGCGCCGTCAATACAATGCACGATAGCCTTCTGCCACTCGCCGGGATGATCCCCATGGTCAACATGATGCTTGGCGAAATCATCTTTGGCGGCGTAGGCTCGGGGCTCTACGGCATGCTGCTCTTTGCGATCATCGCGGTTTTCGTCGCGGGCCTCATGGTCGGGCGCACGCCCGAATATCTCGGCAAGAAGATCGAGGCCAAAGAGGTCAAGATGGCGATGCTTGCCATTCTGATCCTGCCTTTATCGATGCTAGGCTTTACCGCGATTGCCGTCGTTGTGCCGGCTGGCCTTGCGGGCCTTGCCAACGCGGGCCCCCATGGCTTCAGCGAGGCGCTTTATGCCTATGTTTCGACGACCGCGAACAATGGCAGCGCGTTCGCCGGGCTTTCCGCCAATACGGCCTTCTGGAACACGACGCTCGGTCTTGCGATGTGGATCGGGCGCTATTTCTTCATCGTGCCGATGCTCGCGATCGCGGGATCGCTGGCCGCTAAGAAAACCTGTCCCGCCTCGGCAGGCACCTTCCCGACGGATGGCGGATTGTTCGTGGGTCTCCTGGTCGGCGTGATCTTGATCGTTGGAGGGCTCACATTCTTCCCCGCCCTCGCTCTCGGGCCGATCGTCGAGCATTTCGCGATGTATATGGGTGCCCTTTATTGAAAGCACATTAGGACCAAACCCATGAAAGACAGAACGAGCCGGCGCCGCACCACGCTTTCCTTGCTCGAGCCGGCGATCATTCTACCGGCGATTTTGGATTCGTTTCGAAAGCTTGATCCCCGGGTTCAAATCCGCAACCCCGTAATGTTCCTCGTTGAGCTCGTCAGCTTGTTCACCACGATCATATTCCTCCGCGATGTTCTGGTGGGCGGATCTGAGTTGAAGTTCACTTTCCAGATCATCCTTTGGCTCTGGATTACTCTGCTTTTTGCCAATTTCGCCGAGGCCGTGGCGGAGGGCCGCGGCAAGGCCCAAGCCGCGACCCTGCGCAAGGCCCGCACTGATACGCGGGCGAAACGTCTCGTTAATCCAGACGGAAAAAATGGGACAAATAATCTATTCGAGGGAATATCCGCCGTAGATCTACAACCTGGAGACGTGGTTCTCGTCGAGGCTGGCGATCTCATCCCAAGCGATGGCGACGTCACCGAGGGCGTCGCCTCGGTTGATGAATCGGCAATAACCGGCGAGTCCGCCCCCGTCATCCGCGAGGCGGGCGGAGATCGCTCGGCGGTGACCGGCGGCACGAAGGTCTTATCCGATTGGATCAAGGTGCGTATCACCGCCGCGCAAGGCTCGACATTTCTCGACCGGATGATCGCCCTCGTCGAAGGGGCCGAGCGGCAGAAAACGCCAAATGAAATCGCGCTTAACATTCTTCTCGCCGGCTTATCGCTCATCTTCCTTTTTGCCGTCGCGACCATCCCGAGTTTTGCGGCTTACGCCGGCGGCAAAGTCAGCGCCGTCGTTCTCGTCGCGCTCTTCGTCACTCTAATACCGACGACGATTGGTGCGCTTTTATCTGCAATCGGGATTGCCGGAATGGACCGGCTCGTCCGGTTCAATGTCCTGGCGATGTCGGGGCGGGCGGTTGAAGCGGCCGGCGATGTCGATACCCTCCTTCTCGATAAGACGGGTACCATCACTCTCGGCAATCGGCAGGCGGCGGAATTCATTCCCCTTCCTGGCGTTAGCGAAAAAGAGCTCGCGGATGCCGCGCAGCTCGCGTCGCTCTCCGATGAAACACCAGAGGGCCGATCCGTCGTCGTGCTAGCGAAAGAAAAGTACGGCCTTCGTGCCCGCCTGATGCATGAACTCAACGCCAAGTTCATCCCGTTCTCGGCCTATACGAGATTGAGCGGCGCCGACACCGAGACGACCGTGGTCCGCAAGGGCGCGGTAGACGCGGTACTTGCCTTCGTGCGTTCATCCGCCGCCACGCCAGGGTGGTCCGAGGGTGGCGCTGATTCGGCAACCTTGCCGCGAGTATCGGACGCGTCGGTGAGCGCCTTGCATATGGCCGCCGACCGCGTTGCCAAATCGGGGGGAACTCCTTTGGCGGTTGCGAAAGACGGCCGGCTCCTTGGCATCATTCACCTCAAAGACATCATCAAGGGGGGCATCCGGGAACGTTTCAGCGCCCTGCGCCAAATGGGGATAAAGACCGTGATGATCACGGGCGATAACCCTCTAACGGCGGCGGCCATCGCGGCCGAGGCGGGCGTCGATGATTTTCTTGCCCAGGCCACGCCCGAGACGAAATTGAAACTCATTCGCGATGAGCAGGCGCAGGGAAAGCTCGTCGCCATGTGCGGCGATGGCACCAACGATGCTCCGGCGCTAGCTCAAGCCGATGTTGGCGTCGCGATGAACACGGGAACCATGGCGGCGCGCGAGGCGGGCAATATGGTGGATCTCGACAGCGATCCGACGAAACTCATCGAAATCGTCGAGATCGGAAAGCAGCTTCTCATGACTCGCGGCGCGCTCACGACGTTCTCGATCGCCAACGACGTCGCGAAATATTTCGCGATCATTCCGGCGATGTTTGTCGCATTTTACCCGCAGCTGCAGCGTCTCAACATCATGGGCCTCGCCACACCGCAAAGCGCTATTCTTTCCGCGATCATCTTCAACGCTCTGATTATTGTCGCTCTCATTCCGCTCGCCTTGCGCGGCGTCGCCTACCGGCCCATCGGGGCGGCGCAGGTCTTGCGGCGCAATCTCCTCATCTATGGGCTCGGGGGGATCATCGCGCCCTTTATCGGCATCAAGCTTATCGATCTTGCGGTTGGCGCCATCGGCTTGGCGTAGTACCGCCCGCATTGCCCTTTAGGAAAACGGAATATGATGAAGTATCTCTTTCCGGCTGTCATGCTCACCGTCTTGATGACGGTTCTGACCGGGCTTGCCTATCCACTCGCCATGACAGGCTTAGCTCGCTTTCTCTTCCCTCATCAGGCGAGAGGCAGCCTGGTGGAACGTGACGGGAAGGTTCTCGGATCGGAGTTGATCGGGCAGAATTTTACGAGCGGGCGCTATTTCCATGGCAGACCATCGGCCACGACGGATACCGATCCCAGCGATCCGGCCAAAACAGTGCCCTCTCCCTACAACGCGAGCAATTCCGCCGGTTCGAATCTCGGCCCGACTTCGAAAACGCTGATTGACCGCGTGAAGAAGGACACCGAAGAGCTTGCGGCGGAAAATCCATCCGCGAAAGTCCCGGTGGATCTCGTGACGGCGTCGGCGAGCGGACTTGATCCCGACATTACGCCAGCCGCGGCTCTGTTTCAGGTTCCGCGCGTGGCAAAAGCTCGTGGCGTCTCGGAGGAGAGGCTCCGCGGTCTCGTTGCCGAGAACACAACCGGGCGTTTCCTTGGCGTACTCGGAGAGCCGCACATCAACGTGCTAAAGCTCAACCTCGCGCTCGACAAGGCGTTTCCAATAGAAGGCAGCGACGAGAGCAAGGAAAAGCTGCCGGTGCCAGAAGAACTCTCGGCGGCGCCGGCTCCTCCGCCACCATCAGCAGCTGCCGCCGAGGAGCAAGCAGAAGCGCGCGCGACCGAAGAGCGCAACCCTCCTCCTACCTCGGAACAGAGCACGCAAACACCAGAACCGCGCGCCGAGGCCGCTCCCGAGGAGGCCGCCGTGTCGCCGCCGTCAACGGCCACCGCCGAGGCGCAAGCGGAAGCGCGCGTTACCGAAGAGCCCAATCCTCCTCCCGCCACGGCGCCGGGCGAGCAAACCGAGGAAGCCGCCGTCCCGCCGCCGGTCCCTCCGGTCGAAATTTATCCTTCGGCGATCTCACGCGCCTACGCGCGGGAAAAGCTTGACGTGGCGCGCGTCAAGACTTGCTCCGATCAGTACCGCATCAACGCCGCCACGAATGCCAATGGCGGTCTGGCGAGGAGCGCCTATTTGAAAGAGTGCAAAAAGCGGTTGAAGGGCTGAGGCGACGCCCTCTGTCCGGGCACGCGAGGGAGCCCAAGGCTTGAGAAGCGTTTTGCCGTAGTAGTTTGCATTCATGAAGCATAGGATGATGAGCGCCGTTATATGGGTAACATCCGAAGCCCAGAATGTTTAGGAAATGGAAGATCGCGACACCACCGAACGGCGGCCTTCCCCCGATGCGCTTTTGCGGGAAATCCAACGGGCCGAACGGGGACGGCTGAAAATCTTTTTTGGCGCCGCGCCTGGCGTCGGCAAAACCTATGAAATGTTGACGACGGCGCGGGCGAAGAAGGCCGAAGGCATCGACGTCGTCGTCGGCCTCGCCGAGACCCACGGCCGCAAGGAAACCGAGGCGCTTCTCCAGGGGCTCGAAATCGTCCCAAGACGCCTCGTCCCCTATAAGGGCCGGACGCTCAGCGAGATGGATCTCGATGCCGTTCTGGCGCGCCAACCGAGCCTTGTCCTTGTGGATGAGCTCGCCCATACCAATGCGCCAGATAGCCGCCACCCGAAGCGCTACATGGATGTCGAGGAGCTTCTCGCTGCCGGAATCGACGTCTATACCACCCTCAACATCCAGCACCTCGAAAGCCTGAATGACATCGTCGCTGGGATCACGACGGTCCGCGTGCGCGAAACCGTTCCCGATTCGATTCTCGATCGCGCCGATGACATTGAGCTCATCGACCTAACCCCCGAGGACCTGATCACCCGCCTGCAAGAGGGAAAGGTTTACGTGCACGAGCAGGCCGAGCGCGCAATCAAGCATTTTTTTTCGCCGGGAAATCTCACGGCTCTAAGAGAGCTTGCGCTGCGCCGGACCGCGCAGCGAGTCGATGCCCAGATGGTCGATTACATGCGCGCCCATCCCATGGAAGGGATGTGGACCGCGCCCGCGGGCGAACGGGTCCTTGTCGCCATCGACGCAGCCGCGGGCTCTCATGCGATCGTGCGCTACGCCAAGCGGTTGGCGGATCGCTTGCGGGCGCAGTGGACCGCGATTCATGTCGAAACGCCCGCTTATACACACGCAGGCGAAGGTGAGCGGGATAAGATTGCGCAAACTCTGCGCCTCGCCGAACTGCTCGGGGGCGCGGCGATTTCAATTCCTGGACAAGACGCGGCGCTCTCCATCGCTGAATATGCGCGCGCCAATCAATTTTCTCACATCATCATAAAAAGGGCGCTGCAGCCGCGCTGGCGGGATTTTCTCTTCCAGTCATTTACAGAGAGACTCATTCGCAACGTGGGTGAATCAAACGTTCACGTCATCTCTAGCCCAAAGGATTTATCAGCCCGGCGCCAAGCTGGCGCGAAGGAAAAACTTCTCCAGCGACGCGCAATGGGAATCGAGGCCTACATCGCGAGCACTGCCTATGTCGCGGCAGCGACCGCCATCGCTGTTTTGTTGCGTGAGGCCTTTGGCGTGAACACCGCCACCCAATGCTTATTGATCGCGATACTAGCAAGCGCTGTGACCAACGGGCTGTGGGCGTCGTTATTCGCCAGCCTCCTCGGTGTACTCTCCTATAATTTCTTTTTTCTGCCACCTCTCTACACATTCACAATCACCTCTCCGGAAAATGTGTTCGCTTTATTCTTCTTCGCGATCGTCGCCGTCATCGCCAGCAACCTTGCCGGCCGCGTGCGCGGTCAGGCGATCGCCGCATGGGAGCGAAGCCGGATTACCGAGGAACTTTACCTTTTCAGCCGGAAGCTAGCAGGTACCGCGAAGATTGACGACTTATTGTGGGCGACTGCCCACCAAATCGCGCTAATGCTCAAAGTGCATGTTGTCTTGCTTCTACCGGAGCATGGCGGCCTTGTCGTCAAGGCTGGGTTTCCTCCCGAGGACATGCTCGACGAGGCCGATTTGGCGGCGGCCCGGTGGTGCTATGAAAAGAAGCAAGCAACCGGGCGTGGCGCCGATACGCTGCCTGGCGCGAAGCGTCGCTTCATGCCACTGCAGACGGGACGTGGCGTAGTTGGCGTCGTTGGCATCGACAGCGATGAGCCAGGCTTATTGCTAACTCCCGAAGAATCCCGCCTCCTCGACGCCCTCGCGGACCAGGCGGCGCTCGCCATCGACCGCGTCAACCTCGCCAATGAAGCGGATCGCGCCCGCCTTGCGGAGGAGACCGATCGCCTGCGCTCGGCGCTCCTCACATCAATCTCCCATGATCTGCGCACGCCCCTTGCCTCAATCCTCGGCTCCGCGACGAGCCTCATCACCAATTGGTCGGATTTTGGCGAAGAAATCCGGCTCGGCTTGCTGCGCATAATCCAGGAAGAGGCGGAGCGGCTCAACCGCTTCATTGGCAATCTTCTCGATATGACGCGGCTCGAGTCGGGAGCCCTCGCCCTCAAGCTCGGCCCGATCGATGTTTCCGAAATCATTGGCGCGACAGTGGAAAGAAGTTCCAAAATATTAAAAGACCACGTGGTGGAAATCGACGTCGAGCCTGATCTCCCCATGGTCAAGGCTGACATGGTGCTTCTCGAGCAGGTGCTGTTCAATCTACTCGACAATGCCGCCAAATACGCCCCGCAAGGCTCCAAGATCGAGATTTCGGCGGCCAGCGAAAAGGACCAAATAGCGCTACGTGTCTGCGACGAGGGAGAAGGCATCGCCGATGCCGATCTCGGCAAGATTTTTGACAGGTTTTACCGGGTCCGCCGCGCCGACCGTCAGCGTGCTGGCACGGGGCTTGGACTTGCGATCTGCCGCGGTTTCGTCGAAGCCATGGGCGGAAAGATTTCCGCGGCGAATAGGCTTTTCAAGACGGGCGCAATTTTCACCGTCACCCTCCCACCGGCCGAAGTGCCCTCCATGCCTAGCACAGTTTCATGACCGCGCCGGCAGGAGCGCCTCGCATATTGATCGTTGATGACGAGCCGGCGATCCTCCGCTTCTTGCGCGCCAGCCTCGAGGCGGAAGGATATGCTGTATCTGCCGCGATCGACGCGCGCACGGCGCTTGATGCCGTGCGCCGCGGTGTCGTCGATCTCCTCGTACTCGACCTCGGCTTGCCCGACATGGATGGCCTCGATGTCATCAGGCAAATTAGGGGCACCGGCGCGAACCTGCCCATCATCGTATTATCGAGCAGGGATGAAGAAAGCGCCAAGGTCGATGCGCTCGATAATGGCGCCGATGACTATGTGACCAAACCTTTCGGCATCGACGAGCTTGTGGCGCGCATCCGCGTGGCGCAACGCCATCGCTTCCACGAGGAAGGCCAAATTCCTCTTTACCACGCGAAGGAATTAACGGTCGATCTGACGCGCCGGCTCGTTAAGGTGCAGGGCCGCGACGCCAAGCTTTCGCCGCGAGAGTACAGGCTGTTAAGTCTGATGGTGGCGCATGCCGGCAAGGTCCTGACGCACCGGTTTCTCCTGCGCGAGGTGTGGGGTGGTGACACGGACGTCCAATATCTCCGCATCTATGTTCGCTCTTTGCGGCAGAAAATCGAGCCGGATCCTCAGCGGCCGGCTTACATT